>Ga0196960_10000148_pt1 | contig 28163 bp, 31 predicted proteins | sample S3v_5metaG_FD_183187 | JGI IMG/M metagenome (GOLD analysis project Ga0196960, IMG submission 183187) | Soil microbial communities from Anza Borrego desert, Southern California, United States - S3+v_5 | ecosystem: Environmental > Terrestrial > Soil > Desert | place: USA: California | collected...
GGGCGCCCGGCTGCTGGGATGAGCGGCCCACCGCCCCCGGGCGGGGGCAGCGGGTCCGCTCAGACCGCGCAGCTGTCGTCGGTGCAGCCCTCGGCGGCGGGCACGGTGACGAGCGGGTTGGCGTCGGCCCACGCGCGCTCGAGCACCTGCAGCAGCAGCTCGGCGGGCTGGGCGCCGGCGGCGCCGTACTTGCGGTCCACCACGAAGAACGGGACGCCGGTGGCACCGAGCGCCTGAGCCGTCGCGCCCTCCTGCCGGACCGCGGCGAGGTAGCGGCGGTCGGTCAGCGCCGCGCGGACCTCGGCCTCGTCGAGCCCCACCTCGACGGCGTAGGGCACCAGCGAGTCGACGTCGAACACCGGCTGCCCCTCCTCGAAGTAGGCGTGCAGCAGACGCTCCTTGAGCTCGTTGCGCTTCCCGTGCTCGGCGGCCAGGTGCAGCAGCTCGTGGGCGAGCAGGGTGTTGCCGCTGACGGCGTCGGCCAGGTGGTACTCCAGGCCCTCATCGGCGGCGACCTGCTCGACCCGCGCCATGGTGGCCCGCATCTGCTCGACGCCGGTGCCGTACTTGGCGGCGAGCGCCGGCAGCGTCGGGTGCACCTCGCCCTCGGGAACCGAGGGGTCGAGCTGGAAGGAGCGCCAGACGACCTCGACCTGGTCGCGGTGGGGGAACTTCTCCAACGCGGACTCCAGCCGGCGCTTGCCGATGTAGCACCACGGACAGACGACGTCGGACCAGACCTCTACCTGCATGCCCGGCCCAACGTCGTTAGCCCCGTCAACCATTCCGCTGGTGGACGCCCTGTCGTCCGGAGGACGACGGTGTCAGCGCACGCCCGTGAGGTCGACGACGAAGACCAGCGTCGCGCCCGGCTTGATGACGCCGCCGGCGCCGCGGTCCCCGTAGGCCTTGTGCGCGGGGATGGTCAGCCGGCGGCGGCCGCCGACCCTCATGCCGACGATGCCCTCGTCCCAGCCCTGGATGACCATGCCCACGCCCACCCGGAACTCCAGCGGGTCGCCGCGGTCCCAGGAGGCGTCGAACTGCTCGCCGCCGTCGTGGGTCACCCCCACGTAGTGGGCGCTCACGAGGTCGCCGGCCTTGGCCTCCTGGCCCTCGCCGACGACGAGGTCCTCGATCACCAGGTCGGCGGGGGCCGGCCCGGTGGGCGGCTCGACCTCCGGTCGGGTCAGCTCGGCCACGGTTCTCCCTCCCGCGCCGGGGCGGTCCCGGCGCCGTCGTCCCCATCCAAGCAGCGGCGGCCGGCGGGGTCGCGTCGGCGGTGCCGAGCGGGGTGCCGGGGGGTCCTCCCCGGCGCTAGCGTCCGGGCATGCTCGATCACCTGTCACTGCAGTGCGCGGACGCCGGTGCCGCGGCGGACTTCTACACGCGGGTCTTCGCCTCGTGCGGCGTCCGCGAGCTCATGCGGTACGAGAGCCCGGGCGGCGTGGTCGTCGGCCTCTGCGGCCCCGACAGCTTTCCGCGGCTGTGGCTCGGAGCCGCGGTCGACTCCGGGCACCGGCCGGTGCACCTGGCGGTCTCGGCCCCGTCGCGCGAGGCCGTGGACGCGGTGTCCGCCGCGGCGGAGGACTCCGGCGCGGAGATCCTGCACGCGCCGCGGCTGTGGCCGGAGTACCACCCGGGCTACTACGCGGTCTTCTTCCGCGATCCGGACGGCAACAACGTCGAGGCCGTCCACCACACCTTCTCCGGCTGATGGGCGCCGACCGGGGGGCGGGCGGGCAGGCCGCCTGGTGGACCCGCGCGGTGGTCTACCAGGTCTACCCGCGCTCGTTCATGGACTCCGACGGCGACGGCATCGGCGACCTCGGGGGTGTGCTGCTGCACCTGGACCACCTGGCCGACCTCGGCGTCGACGTCCTGTGGCTCTCGCCGGTCTACCCCTCGCCGCAGGCCGACAACGGCTACGACATCAGCGACTACCAGGACATCGATCCGCTCTTCGGCTCGCTGGCGCAGCTCGACGAGCTGATCGCGGCGCTGCACGCCCGCGGGATGAAGCTGCTGATGGACCTGGTGGTGAACCACACCAGCGACGCGCACCCGTGGTTCGAGGAGAGCAGGGCGAGCAGGTCCTCGGCCAAGCGCGACTGGTACTGGTGGCGGCCGCCGCGGCCCGGCATGGCGGCGGGTGCGCCGGGCGCGGAGCCGACGAACTGGCAGTCCTTCTTCTCCGGTCCGGTGTGGGAGCTCGACGAGGCCAGCGGCGAGTACTACCTGCACCTGTTCGACCGCCGCCAGCCCGATCTCAACTGGGAGAACCCGGAGGTGCGGGCCGCGGTGCACGAGATGATGCGCTGGTGGCTCGACCGCGGGGTCGACGGGTTCCGCATGGACGTCATCAACATGATCAGCAAGGACCTCCGCGGCAGGGACGGGGCACCGGACGGAACCCTGCACGACGGGCCGCCGCTGCCCGGCTCGGCGCTGGGCGACGGCTCGGCGTCCTACCTGTGCGGGCCGCGGATCCACGAGTTCCTGGCCGAGATGCACCGCGAGGTGTTCGCCGGACGGGACGGAACGTTCCTCACCGTCGGCGAGATGCCCGGCGTCACCGTGGAGCAGGCCCGGCTGTTCACCGACCCGGCACGCGCCGAGGTGGACATGGTCTTCCAGTTCGAGCACGTCGCGCTGGACCACGGCACGTCCAAGTGGGACCTGCGGCCGCTGCGGATGCGCGACCTCAAGGCCTCGTTCGGCCGGTGGCAGACGGGCCTGGCCGACGTCGGCTGGAACTCCCTCTACTGGAACAACCACGACCAGCCTCGAGCGGTGTCCCGCTTCGGCGACGACTCCCCGCGGTTCCGGCGCGACTCGGCCACCTGCCTGGCCACGCTGCTGCACCTGCACCGGGGGACGCCGTACGTCTACCAGGGCGAGGAGATCGGGATGGCCAACTACCCGTTCGTCTCGCTGGAGGAGTTCCGCGACGTCGAGTCGCTCAACCACCACGTCCAGGCCGTGTCGGCGGGTGAGGACCCGGCGCGCGTGCTGGCGGCGCTGCAGTACATGGGCCGGGACAACGCCCGGACACCGGTGCAGTGGGACGCCTCTCCGCACGCCGGCTTCACCACCGGGACGCCGTGGATCGCGGCGAACCCGGACACCGCCGAGTGGAACGTGGCCGCCCAGCGGAACGACGACACCTCGGTGCTGGCCCACTACCGGCGGCTGATCGCGCTGCGGCACACCGACGACGTGGTGGCGCTCGGCGACTTCACCATGCTGCTGCCCGACTCCGACGACGTGTACGCGTTCACCCGCTCGCTGGACGGCGTCACGCTGCTCGTCGTCTGCAACCTGTCCCGGACGACGTACCGGCTGGCCGAGCTGCTGCCGGAGGCACCGGCGGCCGAGCTCGTGCTGGGCAACCTGCCCGACGACGACCCCGCCGAGCTCCGCCCCTGGGAGGCCCGGGTGCTGCGCCTGTCGTGAGCCGGCCCGTCGACACCGGCCGGCCACTCCCCGACCATGGCGGCACGACCCCGGGGGAAGCCATGGACCGGACCACGCCGCCGCTCACCGTGGTGCGCCCGGGTGGCCGACCCTTGACCCTCGACCCGGTCGAGGCCGGACGGTGGTGGCGTGGAGGGACACATGCGGGGGATCGGCCAGCTGGCCCGGGAGTCGGGCCTGACGGTGAGCGCCCTGCGGTTCTACGACGGCGCCGGCGTGCTCGTGCCCGCCCACGTGGACCCGTGGAGCAACTACCGCTGGTACAGCGACGAGCAGGTCGTCGTCGCCCGGCTCGTGGCCCGGCTCCGGCGGGTGGGCATGCCGCTCGCCCAGATCAGCCGGGTGATCGAGCACCGGGACGACCACGACGTCGTCGACGCGGTGCTGCAGGCGCACCTCACGCGCCTGGAGGACGGTCTGGCCGATGCCCGTCGTGAGCTCTCCGCGGCCCGTTCCCTCCTCCTCCCGGAGATCTCGATGACCAGCATCAGCACGTCCACCGACGCCCTGCTCGGCGCGCTGCGCGCCGTGCGCTTCGCCGTCGGCACCGATCCGGAACTCCCCATGCTCACCGGCGTGCTCCTCGACGTGGCCGACGACGGCGTCCGCATCGTGGCCAGCGACCGGTACCGCCTGGCCGTCCGGGCACTGGCCGCCGAGGTCACCGGCGCTCCGGTCAGCGCGATCCTGCCGGTGTCGCTGGTCGACGAGCTGCTCGCGATGCCGGCGTCCGGCGCCGCGACGGTGCGGGTCGACGGCCGCGAGGTGTCGATCGAGGCCGACGGCCGCGAACGGCACGGCCGGCGCGTGGACGCCGACTTCCCGGACTACCGGCGCATCCTGCGCGACCCCGGCGCCGCCCGGGTGGAGCTCGACGTGGCCCGGTTCCGCGCCGAGCTGGCCGCCGCCCCCACCCGCACGGTCCCGCGCGGGCCGGACCGCGTCATGGAGACGGCGACCGTGCTCACGCTGGGTGGCGTCGAGGTGGGGGTGAACCGGGAGTTCCTGCTGGAGGCGCTCGACGCCGCGGGCGCCGGGCAGCTGCTCCTCGACCTGGACGGACCGGTCGCCCCGCTGGTCCTGCGCAGCCCCGACCGCGCGGGCGACGTCAGCATGCTGATGCCCGTCGCGCTGGAGTGACGCCGGCCGACGTCCTCGCGTCCACGTCCGGGCTGCTGTGCGCTGGTCGTGGTGACGTGCCCGCCGACGCCACGACCAGCGCACAGTTCCGCGCGGTCGCCGCTAGCTGAGCGGCGAGCGGGGCAGCAGGCGGTCGCTGATGATCCGCTTCTGGATCTCGCTGGTGCCCTCGAAGATCGTGGTCAGCCGGGCGTCGCGCCAGTGCCGCTCCACCTGCCGCTCGGTGGTGTAGCCGTTGCCGCCGTGCAGCTGCATGGCCTGGTTGGTCACCCGCACCGACATCTCGGTGGCCTCGAGCTTCACCATCGACGCCTCCTTGTGCACCGGCAGCCCGAGGTCGAGGAGGTGGGCGACCTGGCGGTAGAACGCCCGCGACTGCTCGATCTGCGCGGCCATCTCCGCGACGGCGAACCGCAGCGCCTGGAAGTCGCCGATCGGGTGGCCGAACTGCTCGCGCTCCTGCAGGTACACGATGCAGTCCTCCAGGGCGGCGCGGGCGAGACCCACGGCCCGGGCGGCGGTGTGCACCCGCGCGGTGTTGAGGAACTTCTGCGCCTCGGCGAAGCCGGCCTGCTCGGCGGCCTCCCCCTCCTCGTGGCTGTCCTCGCGAGCCGCCCGCGCCTCGTCGATGACGTCCGCCTTCGGGATGCGGACGCCGTCGAAGGTGAGGTCCCAGGTGAGGAAGCCGTGGTAGCCGATCTTGTCGATCGGGTGGCCGGACAGCCCCTCGGGGAACTCGCCGCGCTCCTTCTCCAGCAGCAGGTTCAGCAGGCCGGCCGACCGCGACTCGCCCTCCTCGGGGTCGCGCTCGCGCACCAGCACCTGGATGAAGTCGGCGGCCTTGGCGTTGCCGCACCAGCGCTTGCGCCCGGTGACGACCCACTCGTCGCCGTCGAGGACCGCCCGGGTGGAGACCCCCGCGAGGTCGGAGCCGGCGTCGGGCTCGGACAGCGCGATGGCGCCGATCCACTCGCCGCGGGCGCTGCGGCCCAGCAGCTCGTGCCGGCGCTCGGCGTCGGGGACCGCCGTCCCGAGGCCCTGCGAGCGGGCCAGGATGCTGGCGGTCGACATCCACGCCCGGGCCAGCTCCTCGCTGACCATGCAGTACTCGAAGACACCGAGCCCCAGACCGCCCTGCTCGGCCGGCACGGTGATGCCGAACCAGCCGAGCTCGGCCAGCCGCGTGAGCAGCGACGCCGGGATCTCGCCCTTCTGCGGGTCCAGTTCGTTGGCGAGCGGCAGCACCTCGTCCATCGAGAACCGGCGGGCCTGCTCCTGGAGCGCGGCCCGCTCGGGCGTGTGCCACGGGGGCAGCAGCGCCGGCGGCTCGGGCTGCCAGGTCTCCGTCGCGGTCTCGTTCCGGCTGGACGTCATCGTCGGTTTCTCCTCGCTGAGGGCGCTTCGTCCCCACCTTCGCGGCCGGAGTTGTTCGCCGCACGCCGTCCCCGCCCGGGGCCAGGAGCCCCGACGGCGATGATGTGCCGGTGAGCGTGCCTGGCATCGACGTCCCCGACCACCGCGGCCGCACCGGCCTGGACCGGGTGGGCCGGGACCTGACCGGCAACCCCGACGTCGTCGTCCGGGACGTGGAGCTGCTGGCCAGCGGATGGCACGTGCTCCGCCGGACGACGCTGGAACGGCGCCGCAGCGACGGCCGGTGGGTGACCGAGCAGCGCGAGACCTACGACCGGGGCAACGGTGCGACGCTGCTGCTCCACGACGTCGAGCGGCGGACCGTCCTGCTCACCCGGCAGTTCCGCTTCCCCGTCTACGTCAACGGCCATCCGGACGGGCTGCTGATCGAGGCCGCCGCCGGGTTGCTGGACGACGACGCGCCCGAGGTCGCCGTCCGCCGCGAGGCCGAGGAGGAGCTCGGGGTCTCCGTCGGCGAGGTGCAGCACGTGTTCGACGTCTTCATGAGCCCCGGCTCGGTGACCGAGCGGCTGCACTTCTTCGCCGCGCCCTACCGCCCGGGTGACCGGACGGGCGCCGGCGGCGGGCTCGAGGAGGAGGGCGAGGACATCGAGGTGCTGGAGCTGCCGTTCGACGAGGCGCTCGACATGGTGGACGACGGCCGCATCGCCGACGCGAAGACGATCCTGCTGCTGCAGTGGGCGGCCCTGCGCGGACCGTTCCGGAGCTGACGCGCACCCCGGCCGGCGCGACCCGGTGCTCGACCGGCGAGTCGTCCTCCGCCGGCGCCGGCAGCACCGGCGGGCCGGGCCGCGCGATGCCATCCTGGTGCCCCGCCGGTCACCGTGCCGACGCCCACGATCGCCGAGGAGCCGCCGTGCAGCCCGATCCGTCCTCGGAGCGCAACGTGCTCGGCGGTCCGCTCGAGCCGTGCGGCACCGATCCGGTCACCGGCTTCTACCGCGACGGGCACTGCGCCAGCGGCCCCGACGACCTGGGCCGCCACACGGTGTGCGCCGTCGTCTCCAGCGAGTTCCTGGCGATCCAGCGGGAGCTGGGCAACGACCTCAGCACGCCCCGGCCGGAGTACGGCTTCCCGGGGCTGCGGCCCGGCGACCGCTGGTGCGTCGTCGCCACCCGGTGGCTGCAGGCGTACCAGGCCGGGGCGGCGTCGGGCGTGGTCCTCGCCGCCACGAACGCCCGCGCGCTCGAGATCGTCCCGCTGGAGGCCTTGCGCCAGTACGCCGTCGACGTGCCCGACGACGCCAGCGGCCTGGCCTGAGCCGGAATGAACGGCGTCCCGCCGGCGCTGGCGCGGGCATGAGCGACCTCCTCGACGTACCCGTGACCACGCTCCAGGGCGAGCCGACGACGCTGCGCGCGCTCACGGCCGGCGGCCCCGCGCTGGTGGTCAACGTGGCCAGCCGGTGCGGGCTCACTCCGCAGTACGCCGCCCTGGAGGCGCTGCACGAGGAGTACCGCGGGCGCGGCTTCACCGTCGTCGGGGTGCCGTGCAACCAGTTCATGGGCCAGGAGCCCGGCACCGCCGAGGAGATCGCCGAGTTCTGCTCGGCCACCTACGGCGTCACGTTCCCCATGACCGAGAAGGTCGAGGTCAACGGGCCCGGGGCCCACCCGATCTACCAGCAGCTCACCTCGGTGCCCGACGTCGAGGGCAAGGCCGGCGAGGTCGCGTGGAACTTCGAGAAGTTCGTCCTCTCCGGTCAGGGCGAGGTGGTCGCCCGCTTCCGGCCGCAGACGCAGCCGGACGCCCCCGAGGTGCGTGCCGCGATCGAGTCGGTCCTCCCGGCCTGACAGCGCGGCCCCGGTGGCGCGAGCCCGGGGTCTGGCTACGGTCGGTGGCATGGCCGACGCCGATCTGCGCTTCTGGTTCGACCCGGTGTGCCCGTTCGCCTGGATGACCAGCAGATGGGTCCGCATGGTGGCCGCGCAGCGGGAGTACGCGGTCGAGTGGCGGTTCATCTCGCTGCGGCTGCTCAACGCCCACATCGACTACGACGCCCACTTCCCGCCCGAGTACGAGGCCGGCCACACCGCCGGTCTCCGACTGCTCCGGATGGCCGCCCGGGCGCGGGCCGAGCACGGACCGCAGGCGGTCGGCCCGCTGTACGAGGCGCTCGGCACGCACGTCTTCGACCGACCGGTCTCCCCCGGACACGAGGTGCGCCGCGGCACCCGCGAGTTCGCCGAGCCCGTCCTGGCCGCCGCCGGGCTCCCGGCCGATCTCGCCACCGCCCTGGACGACGACTCCTGGGATGCGCAGATCCAGGCGGAGACCGACGAGGCACTGGCGCTGACCGGCAAGGACGTCGGCACGCCGATCCTGCAGTTCCGGCCGCCCGGCGGCGTGGCGTTCTTCGGGCCGGTCATCAGCCGGCTGCCCACCGAGGACCAGGCCGTCGAGCTGTGGGACCACGTCATCGGGCTGGCCTCGTTCCCCGGCTTCGCCGAGCTGAAGCGCAGTCTCCGGGAGCGGCCGCAGCTGATCGGGTTCGGCTGGCGGCCCGGCGAGGGGGACGTCGAGGAGGACTGGCACGGCGGCAGCCGCCGGCAGAAGCGCTGAGGAACGGCGGCTCCGTGGTGGTGCCCACAGGCCGCCTGCGCCGACCCGGAGCCGCCGCCGTCAGGACGACAGCGGGACCGGCGTCTCCGGCAGGGGCGAGGACGGGGTCCGTGCGGTCTGGGCGAGCGCGATGCCGGTGAGGACGACGAGCCCACCGGCCACCTGCCAGCCGGTGAGCACCTGCTCCACCCACACCCAGGCGACGACGGAGGCGAACACCGGCTCGACGGTGGCCACCAGGCCCGCGGTGGTGGGCGGCAGGTGCGGCAGCGCGGCCACCGACAGCCAGAACGGCGCCACGGCACCCAGCACGACGATCCACCCGACGAGCAGCCACAGCGGCGCCCGCAGCTCACCGGCCGACAGCGTCACCTGGTGCCCGAGCACGTCCGCGTCGAAGGCCCACCACGGTGCGGCTACCGCCCAGAACAGCGCCGCCGCCACGAAGCTCCAGCAGGTGAGGGTCACCGGGTCCCGCTCGGCCGTGCCGCGCTCCCCGGCGAGGTAGTAGGTGGCCAGGCACAGCGCCGCAGCCAGCGCCGCCGCCACGCCGAGCGGGTCCAGCGAGCCGCCGCCGCGCCAGACCTGCGCCACGAGCGCCAGGCCCGCCAGCGAGAGGAGGAGGGCCAGCCACACGCGGCTGCGCACCGGTCGACGACGCACCAGCCAGACGTACAGGGCGATGAACACCGGCGCGGTCATCTCGAAGACCAGGGCGATCCCCACCGGGAGGCGGCCGATCGCCACGTAGTAGAGGAACTGCGTCAGCGCCACGCCCACCACGCCGAAGAGGGCGAGCAGCGGCAGCTCGGCAGCGCGCACCCGCAGACGCCGCGGCGAGGCGGCCCCCAGGGCGAGGACCAGGAGCACGGCCGCCCCGGTGCAGCGCAGGGCCGTGAGCCGGGTGGGCGGGATGCCGGCCTGCAGCGCCAGCGTGGAGACCGTGCCGTTGACCGCGAACAGCCCGGCGGCGGCCAGCGTGAACGCGTACCCGAGCGCCGGGCGGACGGGACGGAGCACCCCCGCACGGTAGCGAGCAATCGGCTCCGAGGCGCCTACCACCCCGCGTCCAGCCGGCCCCGGTACAACGGGAGGGGGCCACCGCCGAGGAGGAGACCATGATGATCCGAGCACCCTGGTCCGACCGGCGCCGACGCACGCTGCTGGTCCTCGCGCTGGCCACCGTCCTCGGCGGGCTGGGCGCCGTCGGCCTTCCCGACCAGTACGGCGTCACCGCGGGCGTCCTCGCCGCGCTGTCCGCCTTCCTGCTCGTCGCGGCGACCGTCGTCTTCCTCGCCGTGCCGGGGCCGGGCACGGCCGGCACGCTCGCCCGCTCGGCTCCGATGGCCGGCTCGACGCTCGTGGTCGCCGTCCTCCTGCTCCTGTCCACGGCGTCGGAGCTGCGCTGGATGTGGTCCCTCGTCGCGCTGGCCGCCGCGGGGTGGACCGCGTACGCGGTGTGGGCCACCAGGCGTACCGAGGGCTGACCACCGGCCCGTGTGCCGCAGCTCGCGTTCCCGTCGCGTCCGGTACCGGCGGGTCCGGCTGGATCGGCCGCCAGGATGAGGGAAGGGTAGGGGGCGATGCCGAGCAGCGAGGGGAGCCGCCACCCGTGGACGCGTTGAGGGACCTGCAGCACTGGCTGTCCGGGCGCGGTCTCGAGGTCGTGCTGATCATCATGGGATCCGTGCTGCTCGCCCGGTTCGTCTCCTGGACCGGCACCCGCATCACCGACCGCATCGACCGCAACTCCACCGACGGGGACGCGCTCGTCCGGTCCGAGGCGGCCAAGCACCGGCACTCGCTCACCCAGGTGCTCACCTGGGCGGCCGTCGTGCTGATCTACTCGATCGCCGTCTTCTTCGTCCTCGACCGGCTCGGCGTCCCGGTGACCGGCCTGGTCGCTCCGGCAACCGTGCTGGGCGTGGGGCTCGGCTTCGGCGCCCAGCGCATCGTGGGCGACGTGCTCGCCGGCTTCTTCATCATCACCGAGCGGCAGTACGGCTTCGGCGACGTCGTCGCCATCAGCGTCGTCGGCGCCGCCGAGGCGGCCAACGGCACCGTCGAGGACGTCACGCTGCGGGTGACCCGTGTCCGGTCGCCCAACGGCGAGGTGGTGACCATCCCGAACGGGCAGATCGTGAAGGTGGTCAACCTGTCCCGCGACTGGGCGCGCGCGGTGGTCGACGTCCCGGTCCCGACGTCGGTGGACGTCAACCGGGTCAACGAGATCCTGCGCGAGGTCGGCCGGGAGGCCTTCCGCGACCCGGCGATGCGCCCGCTGCTGCTCGATCCGCCCACCGTCATGGGCGTGGAGACCCTCGGCATCGACGAGGTCAACGTCCGCGTGGTGGCCCGGACGCTGCCCGGCAAGCAGTTCGAGGTGGGTCGTGACCTGCGGGCCCGTGTGGTGTTCGCCTTCCGCGCCCAGGGCATGCAGGTGAGCCAGTCGCCCGTGCAGCAGTTCTCGGACGACGGGGCGACCGTCGTGCAGGATGCCGTCCGATGAGCGGGCCCGCGGAGCACCAGCCGGCAGCCGGGGAGGCGCCCGCGCCGACGGTCAGCACCGCGCCCGCGGCCGCGGCCGGTCACCGCTGGTGGTCGGCGATCCCCTCGCACCTGGGCCGCGCCCGCACCTCGACCGTCGTCCTCGCCGTGCTCTTCGTCGCGATCTTCGTGCTCTACCTCGAGGTGAAGCCGGAGGAGACGGGGACCGGTACCGGTTCCGTGGTCACCCCGGCGCAACAGCAGCAGCAGCAGCAGCCGACCGCGCCGGCGACGGACGCCCCGACGACGAGCGGGACGACGACGCCGGCACCCGCCGGAACCACCGAGCCCGAGCCCGAGCCCACGACCACGGCCGAGACCACGACCGAGACCACGCCGACGACCACGACCACGCCGGTCCCGACGCCGCGGTCCACCGCCCCGACCTCCGGGCCGTCGGTGGGCACGTCGGAGCAGGAGCAGCCGGAGACCACCGCCGAGCGCACCGGCGACTCCCCGACCACGGCGCCGGCCACCCCCTGAGTCGTTTCCGTCGCCCGTCCGGGGTACATCGGTACCCAGCCGGGATGGACGCGGTTCTCCGCGGCGGCGCACCGCAAGGCAAGATCGATGGTCCGCAATCGACAAGGAGAGCTCGTCCGTGTCCTCCCGTTCCCTGACCCGCCGCGCCGCGACCGCCGTCGCAGCGCTCACCAGCGCCGCCCTCGTGCTCACCGGCTGCGGCAGCGACGACTCGTCCTCCGGCGGGGACGACACCGCCGCGTCCGGGGGGTCGGAGCTGCCGACCGTCGAGGCCGACGACGCGCTGGCGGCGATGGTCCCCGACGCGATCGCCGAGGACGGCACCATCAGCGTGGGCAGCGACACCACGTACGCGCCCAGCGAGTTCCTCGCCGAGGACGGCGAGACGGTCATCGGCTTCGACGTCGACCTGTTCACGCTCGTCGCGCAGAAGCTCGGCCTGGACGCCGAGTTCGAGACGGCGCCGTTCGACAACATCATCGCCGGCGTGGGCTCGGGCCGGTACGAGGTCGGCGTCTCCTCGTTCACGATCAACCCCGAGCGCCTGGCCGAGGCGACCATGGTCAGCTACTTCTCCGCCGGCACCCAGTGGTCCACCAGGACGGGCAACCCCGACGACGTCGACCCCGACGACGCCTGCGGGTTGTCGGTCGCCGTCCAGACCGGCACCGTGCAGGTCGAGGACCTGACCGCGCGGTCGGAGGAGTGCACCGCCGCCGGCGAGGAGGCCATCGACATCCAGCAGTTCGAGTCCCAGGCCGACGCCACCGCGGCGATCGTCTCGGGCCGGGTCGCGGCCGGCCTGGCCGACTCCCCGGTGATGGCCTACGCCGTCTCGCAGACCAACGGCCAGCTGGAGCTCCTCGGCGACATCTACGACTCCGCGCCCTACGGCTACGTCGTGCCGAAGGACCAGACCGAGTTCGCCGAGGCGCTGTCCCAGGCGGTCCAGTCGCTGATCGACGACGGCACCTACACCGAGGTCCTGGAGACCTGGGGTGTCGAGGACGGCGCCATCGACGCCCCGGCCGTCAACCCGACCGCCGGCTGACCTGCGCTCCCATCCATGTCCACCGAGACGGCTCCGCAGCCGGGCACGCGACCGGCACCGCCTGACCAGGTGAAGGCGGTGCCGGTCCGCCACCCCGGTCGCTGGGTCGCCACGGCGGTGATCGCGGTCCTCGCCGCGATGTTCATCCACATGCTGGCCACCAACCCGGTGTTCCAGTGGGACTTCATGCTCGACAACATGTTCAGCGGGCCCGTCCTCCGGGGCGCGCGCACGACGCTGATCATGACCGTGGCCGCCATGGTCCTCGGCGTCGTGCTGGGCGTCGTCCTGGCCGTCATGCGGCTGTCGCCGAACCCCGTCGTATCCGGTGCGGCCTGGACCTACATCTGGTTCTTCCGCGCGATCCCACGGATCGTGCTGCTGTTCTTCGTCGCCAACCTGGGCGCGCTGTACGCCCGCTACGAGTTCGGGTTCCCGTTCGACCAGCAGCTGATGGACCTGTTCGGGTTCGAGGGCGACTGGCGCCTGTTCGGGTTCGACGGCAACGAGATCTTCGTCGGCTTCACCGCCGGCCTGCTCGGGCTGTTCCTCTCCGAGGCGGCCTACATGGCCGAGATCGTGCGGGCCGGCATGCAGTCGGTGGACCCGGGCCAGGCCGAGGCTGCCAGCGCGCTGGGCATGAGCCGCGGCAAGGCCATGCGCCGCATCGTGCTCCCGCAGGCGATGCGGGTGATCATCCCGCCCACCGGCAACGAGACGATCGCGATGCTCAAGGACACCTCGCTGCTCATCGCGGTCCCGGTGAGCACCGAGCTGAACTTCCAGCTGCGGGCGATCGGCAGCCGCACCTTCCAGGTGATCCCCATGGCCGTGGCCTCGATCCTCTGGTACCTGGCGCTCACCAGCGTGCTCATGGTCGGCCAGTACTTCCTCGAGCGGCGGTTCAGCCGCGGGTTCGGCGCGCGGGAGACCAGGGCGCAGCGGTCCGCGCGCCGGGCCCGCGAGGTGGGGAGCAGCAAGTGAGCAGCGCAGCCGCCGCCCCGCCGATGGTCAAGGCCGAGGGGGTGCACAAGTCCTTCGGGCACGTCGAGGTGCTCAAGGGCATCGACCTGGAGGTCGCGCCCAACGAGGTCATGTGCGTCATCGGGCCCTCCGGCTCGGGCAAGTCCACCTTCCTTCGCTGCATCAACCACCTGGAGCAGATCAGCGCCGGGCGGCTGTGGGTGGACGGGCACCTCGTCGGCTACCGCGAGAAGGGCGGGAAGCTGCACGAGCTGCGCGACCGGGAGGTGTCCGCGCAGCGCCGCGACATCGGCATGGTGTTCCAGCGGTTCAACCTGTTCCCGCACATGACGGCGCTGGAGAACGTGGCCGAGGCACCGGTGCAGGTCAAGCGCGTGGCCAAGGCGCGGGCGCGCGAGCAGGCTGCCGAGCTGCTGGAGCGGGTGGGCCTGCGCGACCGCATGCACAACTACCCGAGCCAGCTCTCCGGCGGCCAGCAGCAGCGGGTGGCCATCGCCCGCGCGCTGGCCATGGAACCCAAGCTGATGCTCTTCGACGAGCCGACCTCCGCGCTGGACCCCGAGCTGGTGGGCGAGGTCCTCGACGTCATGCGCGAGCTGGCGGCCGACGGCATGACGATGATCGTGGTCACCCATGAGATGGGCTTCGCCCGCGAGGTGGGCGACACCCTGGTCTTCATGGACGACGGCGTCGTCGTGGAGGCCGGCGACCCGCGCTCGGTGCTCACCGATCCGCAGCACCCGCGCACCCGGTCCTTCCTCTCCAAGGTGCTCTGAAGGAAAGTCGCCGCCCGGCCGGCTGAGCGGGCTCACCCCTCCAGCCGGCGCACCTGCCGCGCGGCGGGAAGCCGGTCGGTGTAGCTGATCGCGTTGCCCTGGATGTGCAACTGGTCGTCCTCGGTCGCCTCTCGGAGGACCTTCGCCGGCACGCCGGCGATCAGCGAGCGGGGCGGGAAGACCTTCCCCTGCGTGACGACGGCGCCCGCGGCGACGATCGAGCCCGAGCCGATGTGCGCCCCGTTCATGACGATGCTGCCCATGCCGACGAGCACGTCGTCGTCGATGCGGGCGCCGTGCAGCACCACCCGGTGCCCCACCGTCACCCGCTCGCCGACCACCAGCGGAAAGCCGGGATCGGAGTGCAGGGTGCAGCCGTCCTGGATGTTGGAGTCGGCACCGATCGCGATCTCCTCGTGGTCGGCCCGCGCGACCGCGCCGTACCAGATGCTCGACCTGGGGCCCATGGTCACCGCACCCACCACCACCGCCGTCGGCGCCACGAACGCCTCGTCGTCGATCCGCGGTGAGCCGAAGTCCAGGGCACCGATGAATGCATCGCTCATCGTCCGAACCTAGATGAGGCCGTGCGCGTGCACCGCCTCTGCCACCTGCAGGAACCCCGCCACGTTCGCGCCCAGCACCAGGTCCCCCGGGGAGCCGTACTCCTCGGCCGTCTCGTGGCAGCGGGTGTGGATGCTGCGCATGATCTCCTCCAGGCGGGCCTCGCTGTGCTCGAAGGTCCAGCGGTCGCGCGAGGCGTTCTGCTGCATCTCCAGCGCGGATGTGGCCACGCCACCGGCGTTGGCCGCCTTACCCGGGGCGAAGCTGACGCCGGCGTCGCGGAACACCTGCACCGCCGACGGGGTGGCCGGCATGTTGGCGCCCTCGACCACGTAGCGGCAGCCGTTGCGCGCCAGGACGCCGGCCGCGTCGCCGTCGAGTTCGTTCTGCGTCGCGCTGGGGATGGCGACCACGCACGGGACGTCCCAGATGCTGCCGCCGGCCACGAACGTCGCCGACGGGACCCGGTCGGCGTAGACGTCCAGCCGCCCCCGCTCGACCTCCTTCACCTGCTTCAGCACGTCCAGGTCGATGCCACCGTCGTCCACCACGTAGCCGCTGGAGTCCGAGCAGGCGACGACGGTGCCACCGAGCTGGTGCACCTTCTCGATCCCGTAGACGGCGACGTTGCCGGAGCCGCTCACCACGACCCGCCGGCCGTCGAAGGACTCCCCCGACGCCTCCATCATGGCCTCGGCGAAGAAGGCGGCGCCGTAGCCGGTGGCCTCGGTGCGCACCAGCGCTCCGCCCCAGCCCAGTCCCTTGCCGGTGAGGACGCCGGACTCGTACCGGTTGGTGATCCGCTTGTACTGGCCGAACAGGTAGCCGATCTCGCGCGCCCCGACGCCGATGTCACCGGCCGGGACGTCGGTGTACTCGCCCAGATGCCGGTAGAGCTCGGTCATGAAGGACTGGCAGAAGCGCATGACCTCGCCGTCCGACCGCCCCTTGGGATCGAAGTCGGAGCCGCCCTTGCCGCCGCCGATGGGCATGCCGGTCAGCGCGTTCTTGAAGATCTGCTCGAAGCCGAGGAACTTGACGATGCCCAGGTTGACCGAGGGGTGGAACCGCAGCCCGCCCTTGTAGGGGCCCAGCGCGGAGTTGAACTCGACGCGGAACCCGCGGTTGATCTGCACCTCACCGCTGTCGTCCTGCCACGGCACGCGGAAGATGATCTGGCGCTCGGGCTCGCAGATCCGCTCGACGGTCTTCATCTCGCTGTACTCGCTGTGCCGCTCGAGGACGACGGCCAGCGACTCCAGCACCTCGCGGACGGCCTGGTGGAACTCCGTCTCGCCGGGGTTGCGCCGCAGCACCTCCTCGTAGATGGCCTGGACCTTCTCCGGTACCTCGCCGCTCATCGTCGCTCCTCCACCCGGGCTCCGTTGACGTCAGCAACGTACGTCCCGGCCGGTCGGGGCGCGGGGCGAGGACGGTTCCTGCCCCGGATGTCACCCCTGGCCGCCACCATGGCGGCATGTCCGAGCCGACCGACCTCCCCGTGCGGGCGTTCCCGGACCAGGCCGCGCTCGAGGCCTGGCTGGAGGAGAACGCCGCCACCGCCCCCGGCCTCTACGTGAAGATCGCCAAGAAGAGCTCCGGCATCCCGTCGGTCGACTGGGCCGGGATGGTCGAGGTGCTCCTCTGCTTCGGCTGGATCGACGGCCGGTCCAACCGGCTCGACGACTCCTGGTACCTGCAGCGGATCACGCCACGGCGGCCGCGCAGCGTCTGGTCGCTGAAGAACGTGCAGACCGTGGCCCGGCTGACCGAGCAGGGCCGGATGCGTCCGGCGGGCCTGGCTGCGGTCGAGGCGGCGAAGACCGACGGGCGCTGGGAGCGCGCCTATGCCGGCCCGGCCACCATCACGGTGCCGGCCGACCTGACCGCGGCCCTGGACGCCGTTCCTCCGGCGCGGGCGGCGTTCGACGGGCTCGGCAGCGCCGAGCGGTACTCGGTGCTCTGGCGCGTGCAGACCGCGGCGACCCCGGGCACCCGCGCCAAGCGGATCGCCGCCGCCGTGCAGATGCTCGCCGGGGGAGGCACGCACGTGTGACGGCCTCCCGCGGCGCTGCCCTGGGTGGTGGGCTGCCACACCTCGATGCCCCGCGAGCCGCCGTGCCGGCGCCCGTTCCCGGGATCAGCCGGCAGGGCGGACGCCGAAGCGGAACCCCGCCTGGTCCACGGTGGTCACCGACAGCGGCGTGCCGTACGTGCGGGCGTGGACGATCATCCCGTTGCCGAGGTAGATGGCGACGTGGCTGATCGGCGAGTAGTAGAACACCAGGTCGCCCGGCTGGAGCTGGCCCCGGGAGAGCTGCGGGCCGATCTTCGACTGACCGACGCTGGTGCGCGGCAGGGTGATGCCGGCGGCCGCGTAGGCGTAGGACGTCAGGCCCGAGCAGTCGAAGGCATCGGGGCCCGTCGCACCCGAGCGGTACGGGGAGCCCACCTTCGACAGCGCCACGGAGATCGCGGTGGCCGCGGCGCTCCCCGGGGCGACCGGCAGCTCCGCGACCGACGGCGCCTGCAGCCGGGGCCCCGCCACCACGGCGGAGACGCGGTCCTGCTCCTCGGCCGAGAGCCGGTCGTAGTCGGACCGGTACTCCGCGGCCCGACGCTCGACCTCGGCCTGCTGCTCCTCGAGCTGGTCGAGACCGGCCTGCGCCGTGGCGGCGGCCTGGTCGGCGGCTGCCTGGGCCTCCTCGGCGGCGACCCTGGCCGCCGCGGCGTCGGCGATGACCGAGTTGGTGTGCGTGGCGATGACGTCCAGCGTCGTCATCTGCCGGACGAGGTCGTCCACGGAGCCGCTGGTGAGGAACGCGGACACCTGGTACTGGGTGGTGCTGGTGAAGCTGCTCGTGACGATCGCGCGGATCTGCGGCTCGTGGACCGCGAGGGCCCGGCGCGCAGCCTCCGCCTCGGACGCCGCCGTCGCGGCGGCCGCCTGCAGCGCGGCGACGGTCTCCTCGGCCTCGTGGAGCTGTGCCTCCACGACGGTCAGCTGCTGCGCAGCCTGCGCCATCAGCGTGGCGGCCTCCGCGACGGAGCCGGGAGCGGCCGTCGCCGCTCCGGGGCTGAGAACCGCCGTCGCCGCCGCCACCACAGCGGCGCTGACCGCGAGGACGGCGCGCGGGCGGCGAGGGGTGGACGTGCGCTGCATCTGCACCATGGCCTCCGATCACCCGCGCCGGGCCCGGGGAAGGAGCCCAACCGTGCGCGTCAGGACGGACCGTAGGGAGTTGCTATCCGCCCGTAGCGAAGGGCGCGCGGGTCCTGGTCCTGCCGGGCACGTCCCCCGTCACACGCGCCCCACCCGCATCCGGCTGTCCCACCGGTGCGGATCAGCGGGCCGGGATCAGCAGGCCGGGATCAGCGGCGGCGGGGACCACGCGCGGTGCCGTCCGGCTGCCGGTCGGGAGCGAGGGGCACCAGCCGGTCGGCGACGGCGCCGGTGACGAAGGCGTAGACGGCCTTGTGGCCGACGTCCACGACCTGGTCGCGGCGGGACCAGGTCCACGGTGGAGCGCCGACGCCGGTCGCGTTCTCCAGGGTCTGGTCGGTCGCCAGGCGGACGGAGGTGTGCCAGGCCGACGCCCGCCAGCCGCGCAGGCCGCTGGCGGCCCAGAGACCACGAAGGGCACCGACGGCGGCGCCGGTGCCCCAGTGCATGAGGTGGTTGCGCACCGGCGGCCGGGAGGATTCCGGCAACCGGCGGGCGGTGGTGAGGGCCGTGAGGGTGCGCGCCGGGACGTAGCTGTCCGGGCGGCCGGTGAGTGCCTGCTCGGCCTTCTCGCCCGCGGTCATCACGGCCACGCCCACCAGCCCGGCCAGAGCACCTCGAAGAGCAGCACGTCCCAACATGGGCGAGCACTACCCCGCTGGGAAGTGGCTGGAACGGCCCCCTCGCGGGGCCCGGCCCGAGCGCAGCGAGGGTCGGGGGGTCCTTCGATCAGCCCGCGAGGGGCTCCTGCACGTCGAGGGCCGAGACGGCCTGGAAGTCGCGCAGGATGGCCAGGAGCTCCTCCGAGGTCCACGGCTCGCAGCAGTCACAGCCGTCCTCGCGGAAGCTGACCAGACCGATGGAGCCACCGGCCGGGTTCTCCGCGATGGCGAGGTTGCCGGCGGACGGGTGGCGGTGGCAGGCGCAGGCCTCGGCGCAGAGGCCGAGACCCCACCCGGAGATGACGACGGTGTGCCCGTCGTCGCGGACCTTGCCCACCTGGAAGACGGACGGCTTGCGACCCCTGCTCACGGAGTCCTCCCCTCGGCAGCCCCGGAAAAGCGGAGCTCGATGCGATGTCGGAAACGAACTGCGAGTGGTGTCGGCAGGAACAGGTCCTGGGTGAAGCCGCATGCTGCTCGCATTCCGCCACCGAGCGTAATCCCGCATGTACGCCCCGTCCCCGGCAGTTTCCGCCAGGGTTGCGAGATCGACTTGTCGAGAGTGCTGCGGAACGCCGTTCCCCGACGCCGGCCCGGTCAGCTGGCCGGGCTGACGCTGCTCATGTTGTAGTCGGGGACGCGCAGTGCAGGCATGGCCGCCCGGGTGAACCAGTCGTTCCACTCACGGGGCAGCGTCCGCTCCGTCCGGCTCGCCTGCACGGCGCGGGCCAGCAGGTCCACCGGGGACTCGTTGAACCGGAAGTTGTTCGCGGCCCCGGTCACCTCGCCGTTCTCCACCAGGAAGACACCGTCGCGGGTCAGGCCGGTGAGCAGCAGGGTCTGCGGATCCACCTCCCGGATGTACCAGAGCGTCGTCAGCAGCAGGCCCCGTTCGGTGGTGGCGAGCATCTCCTCCTGGGTGGCCGTCGCCGTCGGGTCCTCGAGGATCAGGTTGTCGACGGCGGCCGTGGCCGGGGCGGTGGTCTTCAGCGCCCAGGCGCGCGGGCGGATCAGGTTGGTCAGGACGCCGCCCTCGATCCAGTTCACCGCCGACGTGGGCATGCCGTTGTCGAACACCGACGCCGAGCCGGAGGAGGCGCCCACCACCTGGAAGGGAGCCGCCTCCAGCCCGGGGGCGCCCGGATCGCTGCGCAGGGTCAGCGGCAGCGCCGCGATCCGGTCGCCGGTGCGGTTCCCGCCTCCGGGCCGGGCGAAGACGTTGCGGCCCTCGTCGGCGTCGCGCGCCTCCATGGTCCAGTACAGGTAGATCATCAGGTCGCTGACCGCCGACGGGGGCAGCAGCGTCTCGTAGCGCCCGGGGGGCAGGTCCACCCGACGCTGCGACCACGCCATCTTCCGCTGCACGTCGGCGGCGAGGGCGGGCACGGAGACGTCGGTGAAGTTCCGCGTGCCGGTGCCGGTCCACACGGAGCGGCCGAAGTCCGGCGTCTTCCCGTTGAGCTCCACCCGCCCGGTGGGCTGGTCGTGGCGCAGCCGCAGACCGGTGGAGCTGCCCAGGTAGGTCGTGCGCATCGAGTGCTCGGCGAAGCCGAACAGCAGCTCTCCGCGGTCGCCGGCCTCGCCGAAGGCCTGCCCGAGCGCGGGCGCGAAGTCGGCGAACACGCCGATGGAGGTCTCGGCCGGATCGGCGTCCCAGTCGCCGGCGCCGGGCGGGGCTCCGCGGTCGGGATCCGGGGAGATCAGCGGCATCGCGTCCTCGGCGGGCCCCGCGTCCCGGGCGGCCTGCTCGCTGGCCGCGACCAGGTCGGCGACGTCCGGCGTCCCCGAGCGGGTCACCGTTCCGGCCGCCATGCCGGCACCGCCGTCGACGAAGGAGACGACGACCACCTGGCGCGAGCGCATCGCGCCGTTGGTGGTGAGGCTGTTGCCGGCCCACCGCAGGTTCGCCTCGGAGCCCTCGACCACGATGGTGACCTGCCCGTCGGCGGTGGAGGCGGCCAGGGCCCGCTCGACCAGGTCCTGCGCGCGGTGCTGTGTCATCGCCCGGCCTCCTCGACGGTGTTGAGGATCGTCACGTTCTCGAACAGCGCCGTCGGGCAGCCGTGGCTGACCGCCGCGGTCTGGCCGGGCTGGGCCTTGCCGCAGTTGAACGCGCCGCCCAGGGCGTAGGTCTGCGGGCCCCCGAGGACCTGGAGCGATCCCCAGAAGTCCGTCGTCGTCGCCTGGTACGCCACGTCGCGCAGCTGCCCGGCCAGCTTTCCGCCCTCGATGCGGTAGAAGCGCTGGCCGGTGAACTGGAAGTTGTAGCGCTGCATGTCGATCGACCAGCTCTTGTCGCCGACGACGTAGATGCCGCGCTCGACCCCGCCGATGATCTCCTCGGTGGACGGGCCGTCGGGCGCCGGCTGCAGGGACACGTTGGCCATCCGCTGCACCGGCACGTGCCCCGGGGAGTCGGCGTAGGCGCAACCGTTCGAGCGCTCCATGCCCTGCCGCCGGGCCATGTTCCGGTCGACCTGGTAGCCGACCAGCACGCCGTCGCGGACGATGTCCCACTGCTGGCCGGCGACCCCCTCGTCGTCCCAGCCGATCGTGGCCAGCCCGTGCAGGGCGGTGCGGTCGCCGGTGACGTTCATCAGCGGCGACCCGTACCGCAGCGTGCCGAGCTTGTCGACGGTGGCGAACGAGGTGCCGGCGTAGGCGGCCTCGTAGCCGAGCGCGCGGTCCAGCTCCGTGGCGTGGCCGACGGACTCGTGGATGGTCAGCCACAGGTTCGACGGGTCGACGACCAGGTCGTAGCGGCCGGCGGTCACCGACGGCGCCTTGCTCTTCTCCCGCAGCAGCTCGGGCAGCTCGGCGAGCTCGGCGTGCCAGTTCCAGCCGGTGCCGGTCAGGTACTCCCAGCCGCGCCCGGCCGGCGGGGCGAGCGTGCGCATGCTCTCGAAGGACCCGGTGGCCCGGTCGATGGTCAGCGCGGTGACGTCGGGGTCGACCCGCACCCGCTGCTGACGGGTTCGCGTGCCGGCGGTGTCGGCGTAGTACTTCTGCTCCTTGACCAGCATGCACGTGGCCTGCACGTGCTCGACCCCGTCGGCGGCCAGCAACTGCTCGGAGAACTCGGTGAGCAGCGCGGACTTCTCGCCGTCCGGCACGGTGAACGGGTCGACGTCGTACGCCGAGACGAAGGTGGCGTCCGCGTGGACCGGCTCCGGCGCCAGCTCCACCCGGTCGCGGTTCAGCGCGGCCGCCACCTGGGCGACGGTCACCGCCTCCTCCGCGAGCCGGACCGCTTCGGCGGCGGTGAGGACGACCCCGGCGGCGAACCCCCACGTGCCCTCGTGGACGACGCGGACGGCGAGACCGAGGTCCTCTCCGTCGGTGAACGCCTCGGGCCGGGCATCGCGCAGGCTGATCACCTGGGTGCGGATGCGCTCGACACGGATGTCGGCGTGCTCGCAACCCAGGTCCACCGCCCGCGTCAGAGCGGCATCGGTCAGTGCGGACAACGGCAGCGCGAGGAACGTCTCGTCGACGGCGCGGGGTGCTGGCACGCACCCCTGTCTACCAGCGGCCCCGTTGCGGGGCTCCCGAGCCCGCGCCCGGGTTGCGGATCGACCGGCGGCGGGTAGCCGCCGGGACATGACCGCACCGGCGGACGACGTGACCATGACCTTCGGCGGCACCGCCACGATGCTGCTGCGGATCGGGGACTTCACCCTGCTCACCGATCCGAACTTCCTGCACCGGGGGCAGCGCGCCTACCTCGGCAAGGGGCTGTGGACCAGACGGCTCACCGATCCGGCGCTGCAGCCCACGCAGCTGCCGGCCCTCGACGCCATCCTGCTGTCGCACATGCACGGCGACCACTGGGACGACATCGCCACCCGCACCCTGGACAAGGCGACGCCCGTCGTCACCACCCAGGAGGCGGCGAGGGCGCTGAACCGGAAGGGGTTCGCGGCGACGTCGGACCTGCGGCCCTGGCAGCGGCACGTGCTGTCCTCGGGCGACGACGAGCTGCGGATCACCTCCGTGCCCGGCGTGCACGGGCCCGGACCGCTGGCGCGGGTGCTGCCGCCGGTGATGGGCAGCGTGCTGGAGCTCGTGCGCGGCGGCGAGGTGAGCTGGCGGGGCTACATCAGCGGCGACACCCTCTACCGGCCGTTCCTCGGTGAGGTGCTGGAGCGCTGCGGTCCCCTCGACGTCGTGATCCCGCACCTGGGCGGCACCAAGGCGCTGGGACTGACGGTGACGATGGACGGCCGGCAGGGCGCCGACCTGGTGGAGCTGCTGGCGCCGCCGGTGACGGTGCCGGTCCACTACGACGACTACGACCGGTTCGCCTCCCCGCTGGGCGACTTCGTGGCCGAGGTGGCCCGGCGCCGGCTGCCGGGGACGATCCGCCCCGCCTACCGCGGGGAGACGATCTCGCTGCGGGCATAGCGGAGCGGACGGGACGGCCTCCGGTTCCCCGTCGGTGGCCTGGTCAGAACGCGTTCCCCGTGCGCCACGGCATCTCCTGGAGCGTCATCGTGTTCCCGTCCGGATCGCTGAACCCGGCGTACTTCACCCCGCCGCCCACGTCCTCGACCGGACCGACGTCGACTCCGCGGGACACCAGCTCCGCCCGCGCCCGCTCGATGTCCTCGACCACCAGGTGCAGCGCCCGGATCGAGCCCGGGGCCATGGCGTAGGCGGGCAGGCCCGTGCCGATCCCGATCGAGCACGCCGATCCGGGCGGGGTCAGCTGCACCACCCGCACGCCGTCGGCCGGACGCACGTCGACGTCCGCGACGAAGCCGAGCTGCTCGGTGTAGAAGGCCTTGGCGCGATCGACGTCGGTGACCGGGACCGGCACCAGCTCGAGCTTCATGTCCATCTGCTGCTCCTGTGATCGTCGATCCGGGTGGCCTCCCACCCGACCGCATCATGGAGCACGTCCCGGAGCCCGGACACGGTTCGCGGGCTCGGAGGAGGCTGCCGGCGCGTTCAGCCGGCGGCGAGCCGGGCGGCCCGCGCGGCGACGTCGGCCCGCAGCGCCGCGACGTCGACGGTCGTGCTGGCGCCGTTCCGCACCACCGGTTGACCGCCCACCCAGACGTCGCGCACGTGCCGGCCGGCGCCGGACCAGACGAGGTGGGCGAGGACGTCGCCGGGATCGCCCACCGGCTCGAAGACCAGGTCGCGGGTGTCGACGTGCACCAGGTCGGCGCGCCGGCCCGCGACGAGCTGCCCGAGATCGGGGCGACCGATCGCGTCGGCCGCTCCACCGGTGGCCAGCCAGAACGCCTCGGCGGCGGAGAGCGCGGTGGCCGACCGCTCGCGCAGGCGCGCCAGGCCGGCGGCCAGCCGCAGGTCGGCGAACAGGTCCAGGGAGTCGTTCGACGCCGGCCCGTCGGTACCGAGCCCGACGCGGATGCCCCGATCGAGCATGGGGCGCAGCGGGGCGATCCCGCTGGCGAGCTTGGCGTTGCTGGCCGGGCAGTGCGCCACGGCGACGTCGTACTCCTGCCAGAGCTCGAGGTCGGCGTCGTCCACGTGCACGCAGTGGGCGGCGAGGACGCGGCCGCCGAGCACGTCGTAGGAGGCGAGGAGGGCCGGCACGGACAGCCCGTGCGCGGCGAGCAGGTCCTCGCCCTCGGTGGCGGTCTCGGCGACGTGCAGGTTCAGCAGGAGACCGTGCTCACGGGCGGCGCTCGCGGCGTCGGCGAGCACGGGCAGCGCGACCGTGTAGGCGGCGTGCGGACCGATGCCGAACTCGACGGCGCCGTCCGACGCGGCGCCGGCCGCGAGGGCGACCGCCGCGTCGAGCTGCTCGGCGACCGGGGGCAGGCCCGGCAGCGGGATCAACGGGGTGGCGACGACGGCCCGCGCGCCGGTGGTGCCGACGGCGGCGGCGATCCGCTCGGGGTGGAAGTACATCTCGACGCTGGTGGTGATGCCGCCGGCGAGCATCTCCGCCGACGCCGCGGTCATCGCGACCTCGACGTCCTCGGGGGTCAGGCGGGCCTCGCGCGGCCACATGACCTCGCGCAGCCACCGGTCCAGCGGCAGGCCCTCGCCCTGGCCGCGGAACAGCACCATCGGGGCGTGCGAGTGGGCGTTGACCAGGCCCGGGGTGAGCACCCCGGGGAGGTCGACGGCCTCGGCGCCGTCCGCGGCCGGGGCCTCGCCGGCCGGGCCCACCCACGTGATCTCGCCGTCGGCGACGTCCACCACCGCGTCCGGGACGACCGTTCCGGCGCGGTCACCGACGACGGCGGCCCGGGCGGTGAAGCGCTGGCGCATGCCTGCCGACGGTAGTGCCGACACCGCCGGGCGTCGCGGCAGGGCGCTCTCTCACCCCGATACCGTGGACGTCATGGACCTCCTCGCCGCCGCAGCCTCCGACGAGGGTGGCGTCACCGGCTTCCTGCTCGAACTCGTGGACCAGCTCGGCGCGGTCGGTGTCGGGCTGAGCATCCTGGCCGAGACCGTGATCCCGCCGATCCCCAGCGAGGCGGTGCTGGGGCTGGCCGGGGCCAACATCAACGCGGGCCGGATGTCGATCCTCCCGGTGATCCTGTTCGCGACCCTGGGCTCGATCCTCGGCGCGATCTTCTTCTACTACGTGGGGCGGTCGCTGGGGCCCCGCCGGGCGCACGCCTTCCTCGACCGGCTGCCGCTGGTCGAGACCGCCGACGTGGACCGGACCTTCGCCTGGTTCGAGAGGCACGGCCGGTCGGCGGTGTTCTTCGGCCGCATGGTGCCGATCGTGCGCAGCTTCATCTCCGTGCCTGCGGGCGTGGTGCGCATGCCGATCGGCCAGTTCGTGCTGTTCAGCGCGGCGGGCAGCCTGATCTGGAACACCGTGCTGATCGGGCTCGGCGTGGCGGCCGGGGACTTCATCGAGAACAACCTGAAGTACCTCGACTACGTCGTCGTCGCGGGGGTCGTCCTCGGCGTCGGCTACCTGGTCTACAAGCGCTTCAAGGACGTGCGCCGGCACCGGCGCGAGCGGGCAGCCCGCGGCGGCACCGACGCGGGGACCGCGGGCGTCGAGGGATGACCGGGGGCTCGCGTCCCGACGTCGTCGCCTTCGACGTCAACGAGACGCTGCTGGACCTGGCGCCGGTGCGCGCCGCACTGGTGGAGGCCGGGGAGCCGGAGTTCCTGCTGGGAACGGTGTTCGCACGCACCCTGCTGACCGGGATGGCGGCGTCCCTCGCCGGGAGCTGGTGCCGGTTCCGGGACGCCTTCGACGCGGCGCTGGCGCAGGAGAGCGACCTGCCGGCCGATGCCCGCGCCGCGGTCGCCGACGCGTTCGGGGAGCTCGCGCCGCACTCCGACGTGGAGCCGGCTCTGCGCCGGCTCGTGCAGGCCGGCGTGCGGGTGGTGACGCTGACCCACGGCTCGCCCGGTGTGGCGGAGGCCGGGCTGGCGCGGGGCGGGATCACGCCGCTGGTCGAGCAGAGGCTGAGCAGCGAGACGATCCGCGCGTGGAAGCCCTCGCGCGAGGTCTACCTGTGGGCAGCGGGCGCGTGCGGGGTGGCGCCGGACCGGATGGCACTCGTCGCCGCGCACGGATGGGACGTGCAGGGCGCCCAGCGGGCCGGGCTGACCGGGGCCTGGTTCCCCCGGAGCGAGCGCAGCTTCCCGGCCGTCTACGGGGCGCCGCACGTGCAGGCGGACTCCCTTGCCGGCGCGGTCGACGCCCTCCTCGCGCGCCCGGCGCGGTGACCCCGCTCGACGTCGACACCCCGCACGGCCCGGCGCGGGTGACCAGCACCGGCGACGGCAGCGCCGGGACCCTCGTGCTCGGGCACGGCGCCGGAGGCGGTTCGGAGTCCGTGGACCTCACGGCCCTGACCGTCGAGGCGGCGGATGCGGGCTGGCTGGTGCACCGCGTGGACCAGCCCTGGCGGGTGGCGGGAAAGCGGATCGCGCCCGCGCCGCCGCGGCTCGACGAGGCGTGGCACGCCGTCCTGGACCGGTTGCGGGTGCTCGACCGGCTGCCGGGACGGCTGGTGCTGGGCGGCCGGAGCGCCGGTGCCCGGGTGGCCTGCCGCACCGCCGCCGACCAGGGCGCCGCGGGCGTCCTGGCGCTCGCCTTTCCGCTGCACCCGCCCGGGCAGCCGGAGAAGAGCCGCGCCGCCGAGCTCACCGCCGTTCCGGTGCCGCTGGTGGTGGTGCAGGGCGAGACCGACGCACTCGGCCGACCGGAGCACGTCGCGGCGGCTCTGCGGGGCCATGCGGGTGCGTCGGTGTACGCCGTCCCCGGCGACCACTCGCTCCGGCAGAACGCACCGCTGGCCGCGGCCGCGGCGATGTCCTGGCTCACCGAGGTGCTCCCCGCCTGACACCCGGACTCGGCTCCGGCTCGACACGCTGGCCCCACACCCCGACCGGGCTCCCGCACCGCGGTTCACCGCGGCCCCTCAGAACGGTGCGGGATCGCACCCGGCCAGTTCGCCGGACCGCGCCGGTTCGACGGACCGTGCGGGGCCGGCCACGCCGGGGAGGTGGCCCGGTGGTCGTGTCACCCGGGTGACACCGCTGGGTGTGGTCACGGTCAGCACGCCGTCGGCGGTCATCTCGAACCGCCAGCCAAGGGCCCAGGTCTTGAGCCGGTGGTGCCGGCGGCACAGGCAGCAGAGGTTCTCGCACGCGGTCGCGCCACCGCGGGCATGGGGAACGACGTGGTCGAGGTCCGCCCACCCGGCGCGGACGCGGCAGCCGGGATGCCGGCACGCGCGGTCGCGGGTGGTGGTGAAGCGGCGTTGCGCCGCTGACGGGCGGTACCGGTCCGTCACAGCCGGCCGGTCGAGCACCGGGCACGCGCACTCACCCTCCGGGTGGTCCGGGCAGCCGCGGCGGGCCAGCCGCTCCAGCTCGCTGCGCCCGGCTGCGGCGCGCAGGGCACCGGTGGCCGGATCGAGCAGCGAGAGACCCAGCGTGCCGCCGCTCGGGGCCTGCAGCCCGCCGGGGCAGAGCGCGTCGAGCTGCTCGAGGAGTTCCCGCAGCTGGCCGGCCGTGATCGGGTGTCCGTTCACCTCCGCCGGGACGACGTTCCGGCAGCCGACGCCGCAGGCGCCGTGGTCGCTCGGGCGGTGCACGTGGTGGCCGACGGCGCACGCGTCGTGCCCGGCCGAGGCGGACACCAGAGCGCCCAGGGTCGCGACGACGTCCAGATGGGCCGTGACCGGCGGCCGGCTGGTGTCCCAGGGCCGGAGCACCAGATCGGCCAGGGCGGCGACGCGCAGCTGACCGATCGGCCGCGGATCGCCGTCGGCCTTGGCCATCCGCGCGTAGGCGTCGA
>Ga0196960_10000149_pt1 | contig 28135 bp, 23 predicted proteins | sample S3v_5metaG_FD_183187 | JGI IMG/M metagenome (GOLD analysis project Ga0196960, IMG submission 183187) | Soil microbial communities from Anza Borrego desert, Southern California, United States - S3+v_5 | ecosystem: Environmental > Terrestrial > Soil > Desert | place: USA: California | collected...
GCGGCGCTGGCGTGGCGGGAGGGCGGGTCGCTCCGCGTCCTCGCGCAGACCGCGGACGTGGACGAGGTCGCGGGCCGGTTCGCGGCGCCGCTCGGCACCGGCGGCACGCCGGACCTCGACGAGCTCGACATCGTCGGGATCGCCGAGCCGCTCCGGCCGCTCACCTGGCTCGGCCGCACGTTCGCCCTCCTCGACGGCGCCGGGCAGACGGTCGCGGACCTGCTGGTCGACGAGCAGGCGCCCGCGGCGCTCCACGTCGAGGTCCAGCCGCACGAGGGCCTGGACGCGCTCCTCGCGCCCTCCGGCCTCGTCGAGCCGCCCACCCAGCCGCACGCGGTCCGTGCCCCGGACGACGCCGCGCTCGACGGCGCACGGGTCGCCCTCAACGGCCGCCGCGGCCGGCTCTGGTTCCCCGGCTACCTCGGGCAGACCGAGCCGCTGGGTTAGATCGCCTCGTACGGGTTGTCGGGCTCGGGGATCGGCGTGGCCTGCGTCGCCTCGATGATCAGACCGCCCTTCGGGGCGCGGGCGAGCTTGCCCTCGATCGCGAGCCACTGGTCGATCGTGTAGTGCTTGCGGATCTGCGCGGGCGGGAGCTTCACCGGCGCGTGGAAGGCGAGCGCGTCGGCGGCGCAGCAGGAGGACGTGAAGCGCGTGAGCCGCAGGACGCCGCCGCTGGGCGCGCGGCTGACGAGCCCCTTGATCGCGATCCGGCGGCCGGGGAGCACGCCGCGCCGCTTGGCGAAGTCGGCGGAGACGTTGGCCGCGGCGACGTCGGCGAGCGTGAGCGGCGTGTGGCGCGCGACGGCGCGGCCGGTGATCGAGCGCGCGGCGTCGGGCGCGTCCTTGACGCTCGCGGCCTGGGCGCCGAGCGACGCGGCTGGGAGCACGAGGACGAGGGCGATCGGCGAGAGCGTCAGCAGCGAGCCCGCGGCGTCGCGGCCGCTTGCCCGGGCTCCGGTCGCCCGCACGGCACCGCTCAGCGCGGCGACGGCCGCGAGGGAGAGCGAGATCGCCCCGAACGGCACCACCCAGCTCGTCCGCGGGCCGACGTACCGCAGCGCGTCCCCGGACGCCCACAGGTAGTCGAAGAAGACGGCCCACGCGGTCACGATCAGGGCGCCCAGCAGCCGGCGGCTCATCGGATCACCTCCCCGGCGATCAGCGACGTCGCGAGCACGAACGGCACGAGGACGAAGATCAGCCGCCCCACGAACCGCCAGCCGAACGTCGCGCTGTAGAGGAGCCCGAGCTTGAGGTCCATGATCGGGCCGAAGACCAGGAACGCGAGCTGCGGCCCCAGCGGGAACTGGATGAACGAGACCGCGACGAACGCGTCCGCCTCGCTGCACAGCGACAGCACGAACGCGGCCGCCATCAGGACGAGCCCGCCGACGACCGGCGACGCCAGGACGCCCGCGAACGTGCTCTGCGGGACCGCCGTCTGGAGGAGCGCGGCGAGCGCGGCGCCAAGCACGACGAACTTCCCCATGAAGGTGAGATCGGCCACGAGGTGGTCGCTGAGGTGGCGGAGCTTGGAGCCCGCGTGGCCGTGGTCGTGGCCCGCGTGATCGTGGCCCGCGTGATCGTGCTCGTGCCCCGGAGCGCGGGCCTGCAGCGCGATCCCGCCCCGCCGCCCGAGCACCAGCGCCGCCACGGCCGCGGCCATCACGCCCAGCACCGCCCGCCCGGCGACGACCGCCCACCCGCCGCGCCCCTGGTAGGCGACGTAGGTGGAGAAGAGGACGATCGGGTTGACGATCGGCGACGAGAGCATGAACGCCACGCCCGCCGCCGGGTGCACGCCGCGCGAGATCAGCCGCCGCGCGACGGGCACCGAGCCGCACTCGCAGACCGGGAAGCAGAACCCGCTCATCACCGCCGCCGGCATCTGGAGCCGCAGCGGCAGCCGCGCGACCCGCTCGAACCACCCGTTCGGCACGAAGACCTCGAGCGCCGCGGAGACCAGCGCGCCGAGCAGGACGAACGGCAGCGCCTCCACCGCGATCGACGCGAGCAGCACCACGAACGTCTCGGCCGACGCGAGATCCTCCACCGGCGCCAGCCGCGCCGCGCCCAGCGTCAGCGCGACGGCCGCGCCCAGCGCGACGAGCAGCGGCACCGAGGAGCGACGGGCGCCGAGCGCCCCATCCGCCCGCAGCTGCAGGTGCGCGTCCGCGCCCCACGCCGCGAGCACCAGCAGCGCCAGTGCCGGCGGGCCGTAGGCGGCGACCGGCTCCACCGTCCCGCTCAGGTCGCGCTCCATCAGGTGCTGGACCGCGAAGGTCACGAGCACGGCGTCGAACGCCGACACCGCGAGCACGAGCGGGCGCATGGGCCGCGCAGGCAAGGCGGCCAGCGCGGCGAGCACCGCGAACGGCAGGCCGAGCCAAGCGACGAGCGCGAGCGACGGGTCCTCCAGCCGCCACGTGGACGAGAAGAGGAACGGGACGGCGAGCGCCGCCAGACCGACGCCGAGCACGATGGCGGCGCGGGTCAGCGCCGCCCCGCCGGGCGCCGGGAGAGCCGGCCGCGGGTGGACGATCTGGGACATCAGGCGCCGGTGTATAGCGGTCGTCCGGGGCCGATCTCGTACGCAAGTTGTGAACGTCCCGTGGCCGCCGGCGCGCGGTCACGGGTTCGTCACAGGTCGGCCGCCCCCGAGGGTCATCTTCCGCCGGCCAGATGCCCTCCAGGAGGAACCACCTCAGATGAACCGCCGTACTTACGCGGCCGCCGGTGCGGCAGCGATCGCCGGTGTCCTCGCCGCCGGCGGCCTCGCCGTCGGCGCGGCCGGGGACGACCCGATGGACGACCGCTCGGCCGCCCTGGTCCAGCAGGTCGACCCCAAGAAGCCGAAGAACGTGATCCTGCTCGTCGGCGACGGCATGGGCGACTCCGAGGTCTCCCTCGCGCGCAACTACGGCGTCGGCGCGGCCGGCCGCCTGAACATGGACGCGCTGCCCTTCCGCGGCATCGTCACCCACTACGTCCTCTCGCCCGGACCGGGCCCGACGTACAAGCCGAACTACGTCGGCGACTCCGCGCCGACCGCCACCGCGTGGTCGACGGGCAAGAAGACGATCGACGGCCGCCTGTCGCAGGGCCCGTCGAGCGCCGCGGCCGTCCCCGGCGACAACGCCGCGTACGAGACGTACATGGAGATCGCCGAGAAGAGCGGCAAGGCGACGGGCAACGTCTCCACCGCGGAGATCACCGACGCGACGCCCGCCGCTCCGTCCTCGCACATCTCCCAGCGCGGCTGCCAGGGCCCGGCCGACGCGGTCGCGAGCTGCGCCTCCGAGACCAAGCCGAACGGCGGCCTGGGCTCCATCGCCGAGCAGCAGGTCGACAACGGGTTCGACGTCGTCCTCGGCGGCGGCCGCGCCCGCTACGAGCAGCCCATCCCGGCCGGCGCGCCCGGCGCGGGCGGCACCGTGATCGACTACGCGCAGTCCAAGGGCTACACGTACGTCAAGAACAACAGCGAGCTCGGCACGGTCGCCGACCTCGACGGCGGCAAGAAGGTCCTCGGCCTCTTCAACGCCGGCAACATGACCAAGGAGTTCGCCCCGCTCGACGTGACCCTCGCGGGCTCCGGCGGCGAGAACTTCCGCTGCGCCGAGGGCAACCGCCTCGCCAGCGAGCCGTCGCTGTCGGTCATGACCGACAAGGCGATCGAGCTGCTCGAGGACGACCCGGACGGCTTCACGCTCCAGGTCGAGGGCGCCTCGATCGACAAGCAGGACCACGCGGGCGACGTCTGCGGCCAGATCGGCGAGACGCTCGAGTTCGACCGCGCGGTCGGCGTGGCGCTCGAGTTCCAGAAGGCGCACCCGGACACGCTCGTCATCGTCACGGCCGACCACTCGCACTCGTCGCAGATGACGTACGCGAACCAGGATCCTGAGGGCGAGTACGCGACGCTCCAGGGCAAGGACGGCTCGCCGCTGCGCGTCCACTACGGCACCGCCGCCGGCGAGGGCCAGCAGCACACGCACACGGGCGCGACGGTCCCGGTGTTCGCGCAGGGCCCGCAGGCGGCGAACGTCGTCGGCACCCTCGACCAGACCGAGCTGTTCCCGATCCTGCTCGGCAAGAACCCGAGCACGCTCCCGCGCGAGACGCAGGTCCAGACGACGACGGTCACGACGCCGGGCAAGACGGTCACGACGCCCGCGCCTCCGGCGCCGGCGGCGAAGCCGGGCAAGCCGCGCGTCGTCCTCGCGGCGCTCGGGTCCGTCCGCCGCGCCGACCTGCGGGCCGGCGTGGAGGTCGCGCTCGTGACCCGCGACGCGACGAAGCTCTCGTTCACCGCGAAGCTCGGCGGCAAGACGGTCTACTCGAACCGCAACGCGCGCGCGGCCAGCTCGGAGGCGTTCCGCATCCGGGTCCGCAACGCGAAGAAGGGCACGATCCAGGTCACGGCCAAGGTCACCGGCCCGGCCGGCACGACCACGGCCCGCAAGTCGATCCGCGTGCGCTAGCCGCACCGCCGGACTCCTTCCCACGAGCGCACGGAGGGGCGGCCACGGCCGCCCCTCCGGCGTTCTCAGACCACCTGCGGGCGGCGGTCGGCCCAGGGTGCGGCGAGCTCGAGCTGGCGGGCGAGGCGGAGGAGGAGCTCCTCCGAGCGCAGGCGGCCGACGAGCTGGACGCCCATCGGGAGGCCGTCGGGCGTCCAGTGGAGCGGGAGGCTGATCGCGGGGCGGCCGGTGACGTTGGCGAGCTGCGTGTACGGCACCCAGGCGAGGTTGCGCTCGACGATCTGGTCGATGACGCCGCCGAGCTTCATCAGCCGGGTCGTGCGCGTGCGCAGGAGCACCTCGGTGACCTTCCGCAGCGGCGCGGGGGTGTCGAGCGCGCCCACCTTGATCGGCGGCTCGCCGAGCGTCGGCGTCAGCAGCAGGTCGTGCGTCTCGTGCAGGCGCGCGAGCCCGGCGATGTGCTCGCGCCGGCGCTCGTCGGCGGCCTGCAGCTCGACCCCGCCCGCGGCCCGGCCGAGCGCCGCGAGCGCGCGCGTGTCGAGCTCGAACGCGTCGTCGTCGCAGCCGGTCTCCGCCTTGATCCGCGCGATCTCGATCGCCTGGTGGACCGACCAGATCGCCATGAAGTCGCGCGCGAGCTGCGCGTCGTCGTGCGGCGGCGCGACCTCCTCCACCTCGTGCCCGAGCGACTCGAGCAGCGCGGCGGCGCGCTCCACCGCCGCGATCGCCTCGGGGTGCGCGGACGACCGGATCGCGCTGCGGGTCGTGAAGCCGATGCGCAGCGGGCCCGGCGCCTCCTCCAGCACGTCGAGCAGCGGCCGCGGCGGGAGCGCGGGGACGTAGGGCGAGTGCGCGTCCGGCCCGAACAGGACGTCGAGCATCGCCGCGGTGTCGCGCACGGTGCGCGAGACGACGCCGCTCGTCGCCAGCCCGTTGAGCGGCTCGCTGTCCTGCGGCCCGAACGGCACGAGGCCCCGGCTCGCCTTCAGGCCGACGAGGCCGGTGCAGGCGGCGGGGATGCGGATCGAGCCGCCGCCGTCGCTGGCCGCCGCGACCGGGAGGATCCGCGCCGCCACCGCGGCGGCCGAGCCGCCCGAGGAGCCGCCCGGCGTCCGCGCCGGGTCCCACGGGTTGCGCGTCGGCCCGAAGAGCTCGGCCTCCGTCACGCCCTTGGAGCCGAACTCCGGCGTGGTCGTCTTCCCGAAGACCACGAGCCCCGCGTCGAGCCAGCGCTGCACGATCGTGCTCGTCGCCTCGGCGGGCCGCCCGGCCAGCGCGCGGCAGCCGGCGGACGTCGGCAGGCCCGCGATGTCCTGGTGCAGGTCCTTGAGCAGGAACGGCACGCCGGCGAACGGCCCGGTCAGCCGCCCCGCGGCCTGCTCGGCCGCCCGCTCGTCCAGCCGCGTGGCGAAGACGTTCAGCCGCGGGTCGAGCCGGTCGGCGCGCCGGAGCGCCATCTCCAGCAGCTCCGCCGCGGTCGTCTCGCCCGTCCGGACGGCCTCCGCGAGCCTCAGCCCGTCGCTCGTGACGTACCGCTCCTCGTCCATGGCGCGGGACCGTACCGGCGAGACGGCGCGTTCGCACCTGGACAGGTCGCCCGGTCGCTCTCAAGAGATCTTGCGGGGGCTCGATCAGGTGATGACTGGTCGCCGGTCAGCGACCTCCCCGTTCCCTGTCCCGACCCGAAGGACCCATGCGCTTCACCGTCCGAATGCAGCTGATGGCGCTCGCCGCCGCGCTGCTCGCCTTCACCGCCGTGATCGCCGTGATCGGCGTCGCCAAGCTCGGCGACGTCCGCGAACGCGGCGAGCTCATGTACACCGGCGGCACCGTCCCGAACGCCGCGCTCGGCACGCTCGGCGAGAGCCTCGTCGACCTCCACCGCGGCCTCCTGCGTGGCGCCCTCTACGGCGACCCGGCGATCAACCAGGAGGAGGGCGCGACCGCGGAGCGGCTGCAGAAGTCGAGCGCCGCCGCCATCGCCCAGCTCAAGCGCACCGAGCTCCTCCCGGCCGTGGCGGCCGCCGTCGACAAGGTCGACAAGACGCTGCCGACCTACCTCGAGGCGCGCGACGAGGCGCTGAAGCTCTCCACCGCCGGCGACCGCCCGGCGGCGCTCGCGAAGATCAAGGAGGCGCTCGCGATCAACAAGGAGATGCGCGGCGCCCTCAGCGAGGCGCGCGCCACCAACGTCGAGGCGGCCAAGGGCCTCAACCGCGACATCGCCAGCACGTACGACAGCGCCCGCACGATCATGCTCGTGCTGCTCGGCGTCGCCCTCCTGGGCGGCATCGTCATCGCGTTCGTGATCGCCCGCCGGCTCACCGGCGGCATCGGCCAGGTGCTGCGCGCCGCGAAGAAGATCTCCGGCGGCGACCTCGACGTCGACGTCGACGTGACGTCCAAGGACGAGGTCGGCGAGATGGCCGACGCGTTCGGCGACCTCGTCGTCTACGTCCGCGGCGTCGCGGACACCGCCAACCGCATCGCCGACGGCGACCTGACCGAGGACGTCCAGCCGCGCTCGGACCGTGACGTCCTGGGCGTCGCCTTCCGCACGATGGCCGGCAACCTGCGCACGCTCGTCGGCCGGCTCTCGGAGACCGCCGGCACCCTGTCGGCCGCCTCGCAGCAGATGGCGTCGACCTCCGAGGAGGCCGGGCGCGCCGTCGGCGAGATCGCCTCCGCGGTCTCGGACGTCGCCCAGGGCGCCGAGCGTCAGGTCCGCTCGGTCGAGCAGGCCAAGGACGCGACCGAGGAGGTCACCGAGGCGACCCGCACGTCGGCCGGCTCGGCGCAGGAGACGGCGCTCGCCGCCCAGCAGGCGCGCCAGGTCGCCCAGGAGGGCGCCGCGGCCGTCACGCAGGTCACCGAGGCGATGCGCGGCGTGCGCGAGTCGTCCAGCGCCGTGACCGAGGCGATGCACCAGCTCGGCGAGAAGTCCGACCAGATCGGCGGGATCGTCGAGACCATCACCGGCATCGCGGGCCAGACCAACCTCCTCGCCCTCAACGCCGCGATCGAGGCGGCGCGGGCGGGCGAGCAGGGCCGCGGCTTCGCGGTCGTCGCCGAGGAGGTCCGCAAGCTGGCCGAGGAGTCCCAGGAGGCCGCGGCGTCGATCGCCGGGCTGATCGAGCAGATCCAGGCGGAGACCGCCCAGGCCGTCGCGGTCGTCGAGGATGGCGCCGAGCGCTCCGCCCAGGGCGCGGAGACGGTCGAGCAGGTCCGCGACGCGTTCGCCCGGATCGGCGCGTCGGTCGACGACGTGACCGGCCGCGTGGACGAGATCGCCGCGTCGATCGAGCAGATCGCCGCGGGCGCCGAGAAGGTCCAGTCCGACATGGGCGAGGTCGCTGCGGTCGCCGAGCAGTCCTCCGCGTCGTCCGAGCAGGTCTCGGCCTCGACGCAGGAGACGAGCGCGTCCGCGCAGGAGATCGCCTCCTCCGCCCAGCAGCTCGCCTCCACCGCCGCCGAGCTCGAGCAGCTCGTGGGGACGTTCACCGTCGAGCGCGAGACGCAGCCGGCGTAGCCGCCGGTTCGGGGAGGGGGCCGCTTACCCGGGCGGCCACCTCCACCGCGACCTCCACGAACGCCTGGACCAGCGGCTCGCGCACGCCGCGGCGGTGGACGAGCGCGAGCGTGGCGGGCGGGGCGCCGACGAGCGGGACGTAGCGGACGCCCGGCCACGCGTAGTAGCGGCTGACGAGCGTCGGGCAGGTGTCGATCGCCTCGCCGCGCGCGATGAGGTGGAGCCAGTCGTCCATGTCGTCCGCGGCGTGCTCGTGGATCTCCGGCCGGCTCCCGAGCTGGTCGGTGAGCATCCAGAAGTCGCGCCACGTGGCGGAGACCGCCGGCGAGTGGGAGACGAACCGCTCGCCGGCGAGGTCCGCCGGGCTCAGCGCGTCACGGTCCGCGTGCCGGTGCGACGCGGCGAGCACGACGACGCGCTGCTCGTCGCGGAGCGGCACGACCTCCAGGTCCGCCAGCTCCTCGTCGTCGTAGGGCAGGTAGACGAACGCGACGTCCGCGCGCGCCGCGGTGATCGACGGGTGGATCTCCGCGAAGCCGAACGTCCGCACGTCCACCCGCGCCTGCGGCCGCAGCGCCGCCAGCTCGCGCAGGATGTCGGTGAGCAGCTCGCCGGGCACCGCGCCGAGGCAGCCGACCGCCAGCGCGTCGGCCTCGTGACGGGCGAGCGCGCGCGCCCGGGCGAGGACACGGTCGGCGCGGTCGAGCACGTCGCGGGCGTCGTCGAGCAGCGTCTCGCCGACCGGCGTCAGCGACACGCGGCGCGTGGAGCGCACGAACAGCGGCGCGCCGATCTCCTTCTCCAGCCCGCGGATCTGCGCGCTCAGCGCCGACTGGGCGAGGTGGAGCCGCTCGGCCGCGCGCGTGAAGTGCAGCTCCTCGGCGACGGCGACGAAGTACCGGAGCTGGCGGAGGTCCACGCGCGGCAGTATCCCGCTCGGCGGCGCCCGCGTCAGCCCCAGTCCGCGGCGCGCGCGACGAGCTCGCGGCAGAGCGCCGGGACCTCCTCGCGCGTGCGCACGTACTGCGCCGGGTTGAAGCAGAACGACGTGTAGCCCTCGGCGCGCTGGGCGGGGATCGCCTCGGCCGCCTGCGCCAGCGACGCCGGGCCGTCCGCGTCGGGGAACGTGGGCCGCAGCCCGCCGACCACCTCCAGCTCGTCGAAGCGCCGGCCGCGGTACGTCGCCGGCGACGGCCCCCACAGCGCCTTCCACGCGGCCAGGTGCTCGTCGAGCATCGCGCCGCGCCTGCGGAAGTCGACGCCGAGCGCGTCGTACTCCTCGCGGTGCCACGAGACCGTCGGCTGCACCGTACTCGCGCGGGTTCGCCGGCCGCCCCTGCGCCCCCGCGCTCGGCCCGAGCACGAGGTGGTCGCTGAGCATCACCGCGTCGACGCCCGCCGCCTCGGCCTCCTGCGCCATCCGCACGAGGCCGCGCAGGTCCCGCGGGTCGGCGACCGTCCACACCTCGGTGAGGACCATGACCAGCCGCGGGACCTGCGCCATCGCTCAGACCTGCTCCGCCGCCTCGACCGGGCTGCGGTCGCCGATCCGCCCGTACACGTCCGGCCGCGACCGCCGCAGCATCGCGGCGACGGCCATGCCGGCGACCGCCGCGACGAGCAGCAGGAGCGGCAGGATGATCGCCATCTTGTCGGTCGGCGCGTCCTGCGCGCTCGTGATGAGCACGTTGAAGTTCAGGAGGCCGAGGACGAACACGACGCCGAGGCAGATCGCGGCGATGACCGGCGCCACCAGCGTCCGCCCCGCGCCGAGCCCGTGGTCGGGGCTGCGGCGGAAGTACGCGACGACGGCCAGCGACGTCACCGTCATCAGCAGCACCACGCCGAGCGCGCCGAGGTTGGTCAGCCAGGTGAAGAGCTTCAGCACCGGGTCCGCGTCGGCGAGCACGAAGACGAGCAGCACGACGACGGCGAGCACGGTCTGCACGACGGAGCCGACCACGGGCGCGCCGGTCGTCGGGCTCGTGCGCGCGAACGCCTTCGGGAAGACGCCCTCGCGCCCGAGCGCGAAGCCGTACCGCGCGACGGAGTTGTGGAAGGCGAGCAGCGCCGCGAAGAGGCTCGTGCAGAACAGCAGCTGCGCGGCGTCGCCCCAGAACGCGCCGAGCCGCTCGGTCCCGCTCCCGATCAGCACGGTCGTCGGATCGGGCGCCGCGCCGTCCGGCGTGGTGAAGCCGGCCTCGACCAGCCCGTCGGGCGAGACCATCGTGTCCGGGCCGACCGCGTTGGCGAGCAGCCAGCTCGACAGCGCGTAGAAGATGCCGACCGCGAAGACCGCGATGAACGTCGCGCGGGCGACCGTCCGCTTGGGGTCCTTGACCTCCTCGGAGTAGATCGCCGCCGACTCGAAGCCGACGAACGACGCGATGCAGAAGACCAGCGCGGCGCCGAGCGCGCCGTCGGTCGCGGCGCTCGGCGAGAAGCCGGTCGTCGTGAGCCCCTGCGAGCCCGGGTCGGCGAGGATCGCGAAGTCGAAGATCGCGACGACGAGCACCTCGAGGATCAGCGCGATGCCGAGCACCCGCGCGTTGAGGTCGATCTTCAGCACGCCGAGCACGCTGATGATCGCGGCGGCGATGAAGCACCACCAGAACCAGTCGAGCGTGATGCCGACCTTGTCGGACATGAACGCCGCCGTCGCGACCCCGAACAGCCCGTAGATGCCGATCTGCATCGCGTTGTAGGACACCAGCGCGACGAACGCCGCCCCGACGCCCGGGATCTTCCCCAGACCACGCGCGACGTACGTGTAGAACGCGCCCGCGTCGGCGACGTGGTGGCTCATCGCGGCGTACCCGACGGCGAAGACGCCGAGGATGATCGAGAGCGGGATGAACAGGAACGGGATGCCCTGGTTGCCCGTCACGAGGTACGTCGCGGCCTGACCGCCCGCGACCGCGGTCAGCGGCGCCGACGCGGCGACGATGAAGAACACGAGGTCGCTCGTGCCGAGCGCTCGCCGGTGCAGCCCCGTTCCGGCCCCCGCGCTCGGCGGGGCGCCGGCCGGCGTGACCGCCGGCTGGATGGTGGACGACATGGTCTTCTCCTCCTCCTTGTTCGCGCCGGCCTCTCAGCCGACCGATCCCTCCAGGATCTGCAGCGTCTTGAGGTCGCTGTAGAAGTCCAGGGCGTAGTCGCCGCCCTCGCGGCCGATGCCCGACTTGCCCATCCCGCCGAACGGCGCGGTGAGGTCGCGGACGAGGAAGGTGTTGACCCACACCGTCCCGCCGCGCACCGCCCGGCCGACGCGGTCCGCGCGCCCCAGCGAGCGCGTGTAGATCAGCGCCGCCAGCCCGTAGTCCGTCGAGTTGGCGAGCGCGATCGCCTCCTCCTCGCTCGCGAACGTCTGGAGCGTGAGGACCGGCCCGAAGACCTCGTGCTGGACGATCTCCGCGTCGTTCGAGGTCGGCTCGATCAGCGTCGGCGCGAAGAAGAGCCCGTCGAGCCGCTCGCCGCCGCGGACGATCCGCTGCCCGCCCTCACGCGCGCGGGTGACGAAGCCCTCGACGCGCGCGACGTGGTCGGGGTGGATCATCGGCGAGATCGTGGTCGCCTCGTCGCGCGGGTCGCCGAGGACGTGCTCCTCGACGGCGGCGTGGAAGCGCTCCAGGAACTCGCCGCGGATCGCCTCGTGCACGAGCAGCCGCGTGCCGCTCAGGCAGACCTGGCCGGAGTCGTCGTACTGCCCCGCGGCCTTGCGCGCGGCGGCCTCGACGTCGGCGTCCTCGAAGACGAGGAACGGGTTCTTGCCGCCCAGCTCGGCGGTGAACGGGACGACGTTCTGCGCCGCCGCGGTCCCGATGTGCTTCGCGGTCTCGGTGGAGCCGGTGAACGAGACGCGCCGGATCAGCGGGTGCGCGACCAGCGCGGCGCCGGCCTCCTCGCCGATCCCCTGCACGACGTTGAGCACGCCGGGCGGCCAGCCCGCCTCGTCGGCGAGCTGCGCGAGCAGCGCGGCGCTCAGCGGCGACCACTCCGCCGGCTTCAGCACCACCGTGCAGCCCGCGGCGAGCGCGGGGGCGATCTTCCACGTCGAGAGCATGAACGGCGCGTTCCACGGCGTGATCACCGCGGCGGGGCCGGACGGCATCCGCTGGACGCGGTTCCACGTCCCGCGCGAGCGCCAGTCGCGCTCCTCGTACGCGACGGCGAGGTCGGCGTAGTTGCGGAAGTTGAGCGCGCCGCGGGCGATCACCCGCGCGCGCAGCGAGCGCAGCAGCATCGCCATGTCGGCGCACTCGACCGCCGCGAGGCGCTCGATGTTCGCGTCGATGAGGTCGGCGAGCCGGTGGAGGTGCGCGGCGCGGCCGGCCGGGCCGAGCGCGGCCCAGGCGGGGAAGGCGTCGTGCGCCGCCCGCACCCCGCGGTCGACGTCGGCGGCGTCCGCGCGCGCGACCTCGGCGAGCACCGACTGGTCGATCGGCGACAGCGTCTCGAACCGCTCCGCGCTGGCGACCCACGCGCCGCCGATGTAGTGGTCGACCGGCACCTCGACGCCGGCCACGTGCGCCGTGTTGGCGGTCGGGGCGACGGTGCTCACGACAGCTCCTTCACGGTGATCAGGTCGTCGATCGAGTAGGCGAACGTGAAGCGGAAGCCGCGCCCGACGCGCACCGGCGCGAGCACGTCGTGCTCCTCCCCCGCGGCGGGCATGAAGTCGAGCGTCGCCGCGCCCTCCCACACCGTCGAGATCGTCCGGTCGAAGGACTGCGCGCGGACGAGCTCGTGGACGTGCGGCTCCTCGTGCCGTCCCGCGGCCAGGCGCGGGAAGTGGCGGACGTTCACGAGCGGCGGGTCGTTGTGCTGCGGCCCGCTCTCCGACACGCCCTCCAGCGTCACGGTCGCCTCGGCGATCCGCCGGCCGCGCGCGCTGCACGCCGCCCCGAACCGGGAGCCCTCTCCCACGCCCGGGTCCGCCGCCGTGTCGAGCCCGAACGTCCGCGTCATCCAGACGTCCCCGAGCTTCTTCGGGAACCCCTGGATCCACCCGCGCGCGAGCGCGAAGTCCTGGTCGACCCAGATGAACGGGCAGGTCGTGACCTCCTCGCCGTCGAGCAGGCCGTTGATCACGACGAAGAACTCCTTGTACTGCGAGCGCGCGGGATCGAGCAGCTCCTCGCCACCCGCCGAGCACGACTGCCAGTCGACGAAGATCGCCGCGCAGCGCCCGGCGTCCGGGTGCGGCTCGATGCCCGCGGGCAGGAGCGCGGTGACGGCGTCGGGGTCGGCCCAGTAGTCGACGACCATGAAGTCGCCGACGTAGCTCCACGGCGGCGACGGCACGAGGCTCGCGCGGCCGGTGGCGGTGCGGGGAACGGTGTAGCCCTGCAGGGTCATGGTGCCTCCGGGGTCAGGCCGAGACGGGGTCGGCGAGCGGCTGGCCGCGCATCTCGAGCGACTCGCGCTCGGACGCCACGGCCGCCTCGTCGAAGCGGAAGTAGGAGCGCGGCGGCAGCGGCCCCCACGTGTTGGACGAGTACCGGTCGTCGGGCCAGACGCGGACCTCGTGGTCGGGGCCGATCTTCTCCATGTCGCAGTACAGCTCCACGAAGCACGGCTCCTCGGTGATGCGCACGTACGAGGCGATGTTGCCGCCCACGCCGTGCCGCGTCGGGCCCCAGCCCAGCCACCGCCCGTGACGGCCCAGGTGGTCGAGCGCGTCGCGCATCTGGCCGATGTCGACGGTGTCGAACGCGAGGTGGTGGAAGTGCGCGTAGCCCTTGTCCACGAGCGCCATCTCGTGGTGCTCGAAGCCGATCCGCAGCCATGCGCCGCCGTCGCCCAGCCAGTCGGTCAGCCGCATCCCGAGCGCCTCCTGGTACCAGGCGACCTGCTCGGCGATCCGGCCGGTGAGGAAGTTGACGTGGCCCAGGCGGCGCGGGTGGCCGACCGGCATCGCCGCGGGCGCGCTGCGCGCGTGGGAGACCCAGCGCGACGGCGGCTCGGCGTACGGCAGGAGGTGGATCGCGTTCCCCTCCAGGTCGCGGAGCGCGAGGTGCGTCCCCTCGTCGCTCGTCTCCACCCCGAGCGCGTCGAGGTGCGCGGCGGCGTCGGTGAGCGAGCAGCCCTTGGCCAGCTCGTACGCGACGTGGTGGAACCCGGGCTCGCCGCCGTCGTCGGCCACGCGCAGCAGCTCCAGCGCCAGCGGCTCGTCGTCGCACGCCAGCGCCGCCCGCGCGCCGTCCTGCTCGCGCACGGTGAGCCCGAACTGCGCCGCCCACCGCACCGACGCCTCCGCGACGTCCGCGACGGAGAGCGCGACGTGGTGGAGCTTGCCGAGCGCGATCACCGCTGCGTCACCCGCACCGGCAGCCGCTTGATGCCGTTGAAGAAGTTCGAGCGCAGCCGCTCCGGCGGCCCGACGAGCTCGATGTCGGCCGACCGCGCCAGCAGCTCCTGAAACGCGATCCGCACCTCCATCTTCGCCAGGTGCGCGCCCATGCAGTGGTGGATGCCGCCCGGCCCGAACGCCATGTGGCGGTTCGGCGTGCGGCCGACGTCGAACGTGTCCGGGTGCTCGAACATCGACTCGTCCCGGTTGCCCGAGACGAACCACGTGACGACCTTGTCGCCCGCGGCGATCTTCGTCCCCGCCAGCTCGGTGTCGACGCGCGCGGTGCGGCGGAAGTGGTGCACGGGCGTGGCCCAGCGCAGCATCTCCTCCGCCGCGGGCTTGCCGAGGTCGGCGTCCGCGCGCAGGCGCTCCATCTGGTCCGGGTGCTCGAGCAGCCCCAGCAGCCCGTGCGTGATCGTGTGCCGCGTCGTCTCGTTCCCCGCGGCGGCGAGCAGGATGAAGTAGACGTCGAACTCCTGCTGCGTCAACGGCTCGAACGCGAGCTGGGTGATGATGTCCTCGGTCGGCTGCTTGCGCCGCTCGGCGGCCAGCCGGCGCCCGAACTCGAACATCTCCAGCGCGACCGGGCTGGAGAACGGCAGCGACTTGTGCTCCTCCAGCGGCTCGACGCGGTACTCGGGGTCCTGGTTGCCGAGCAGCCGGTCGCCCAGGTCGATGATCGTGCGCCGCTCCTCCTGCGGGATGCCCATGATCTCCGCGAAGACCCGCATCGGGATCTCCGACGAGACCTCCGCGACGAAGTCGAACTCGCCCAGCGGCAGCGCACGGTCCAGCACTTCGTTCGTGACCTTGCGGACCTGGTCCTCCCACACCTGCACCGCGCGCGGGGTAAACCGGCGGGCGATGAGGCCGCGCAGCTCGTCGTGGCGCGGCGGGTCCATGTCGATCATCGACTTGCGCGCCGCGACGTACTGCGGCTCGAGGTCCTCCAGCGACGTGCCGCCGATCTCCGAGGAGAACGTCTCCCAGTCGCGGTGGATCGCGCGGATGTCCTCGTAGCGGGTGACGGCCCAGTAGCCGCGGCCGCCGTCGGGCTCTTCGACCCAGTGGACCGGGTCCTCCCGGCGCAGGCGGGCGAACGTCTCGTACGGGACGCCCTCGACGAAGGCGTCGTGCGACAGGTCGATCCCGTCGAGCGTCACGGTGGTGTCGGTCATCAGGAAGGCGTCCTAGAGGTGGTGGAGGTACTCGGTGAGCTCCCACTCGGACACGAAGGCCCGGTGGCGCTCGATCTCGAAGCGCTTGATGGCGAGGAACGGCTCGACGATCTCCGGGCCGACCGCCTGGATCAGCACGTCGTCGGCCTCCAGCGCGTCGAGTGCCTGCTCGAGCGACTGCGGCAGCGCGGCGCCCGCCTCCTCGCCCGCCCGGTACGCGTCGCCGGCGACCGGCGGCGGCGGGGCGAGCTCCTCGCGGATGCCGTGCAGCCCGGCCTGGAGGAGGACCGCGATCGCCAGGTACGGGTTCGCGCTGCCGTCGCCGACGCGGACCTCGACGCGCGTCGCCGCCCCGCGCTCGGGCGGGATGCGCACGAACGCGCTGCGGTTGTCCCAGCCCCAGTTGGCGTGGGTCGGCGCGAGCGAGTCGGGGACGATCCGGCGGAACGCGTTGATCGTCGGGTTGAGCAGCGCCATCAGCGCCGGCGCGTGGTGCATCACGCCGGCGAGGAAGTGGCGCATCAGGTCGCTGACGCCGTGGTCGGCGGACGGGTCGTCGAACCCGTTGCGGCCGGCGCGGTCGAGCGAGAAGTGCACGTGCAGGCCCGAGCCGCCCTGGTCGTTGAACGGCTTGCCCATGAACGTCGCGACCAGCCCGCTCAGCGCCGCCACGTCCTTGACGGCCGCCTTGAGGCGGAACGCGCGGTCGGCCGCGTCGAGCGCCGTGCCGTGGTGGAGGTTGATCTCGTACTGGCTGTTCATGTACTCGTGGTTGGCCGCGTAGGCCCCGAGCCCCATGTGCGCCAGCTGCTCCGTCAGGCCGCGGACGAAGCCGCCCGGGTCGACCTGCGGGCCGACCGTGTAGACCATCGACGGCCGGTCGACACGGCGGCGGACGCCGCCGGGCGCCGTGGCGTCGCGTTCGAGGAGGAAGAACTCGAGCTCGGGCCCGATCTGCGGGGTGAGGCCGAGCTCCTCGAACTGCGCGACGGTGCGCCGGACAAGCCCGCGCGGGTCGGCGATCGGCGCGCCGCCGGGGACGGGCTCCAGGTCGGCCAGGCAGCACGCGACGTCGGGCTCCCACGGGAGCGGGACGAGCGTGTCGAGGTCGGGCATCGCGACGAGGTCGGGATAGCCCTGCTCGCCGCCCAGCACGGGCGTGTGCTGGAGGTCGGTCGCCATCACCGCGGCGCAGAAGCCGAGGCCGTGCTTGGCCATCCGCGGGAACTCCGCGAGCGGGACGTCCTTGCCGCGCGCCACGCCGTGCAGGTCCGAGTACAGGACGCGGACGGTCGTGATGCGGGGATCGTCGATGACGAGCTGGGTGGCCAGCTGCGTCTCCGGGTGCGCCATGTTCAGTTGCTCCTCCCGTTGCGGGCCTGTCGCCAGAACCCGTCGAAGAACGTGCGGGCGTTCGCCGCCGCCTGCGGTGCGTGGCCGCGGCCCTGCTCCAGCAGCGCCGGCCCGTCCGGGACGCCCTCGGCGGCGAGCCGCGGGGCGTCCTTCTCGGCCCAGCCGCGGACGATCTCGATCGTCGACTCGGGGTGGAACTGCACCCCGAGGTGCCGGCCGTGGCGGAACGCCTGCGGGCCGACGTCGTTGCGCGCGATCTCGGTGGCGCCGGGCGGGACCGTGAAGCGGTACCAGTGCCACGCCAGCCACGGGCTCGGCGGCACGAGCGCCGGATCGTCGCTGTCGAAGCTCGTCCAGCCCAGCTCGGCGCGCGGCGACCGCTCGACCTCGCCGCCGAGGACGGAGGCGAGCATCTGCCCGCCGTAGCAGAGGCCGAGCACCGGGACGTCGTGCTCGACCGCGTCCGCGACGAGCCGGCGGCTGGTCTGGACGGCCGGCTCGTGCGCGTCCGAGACCGGGCTGAAGCGGGAGCCGAGCAGCGCGACCATCGCGTAGTCGCGCACGTCGACATCGTCGGCGGTCGGGCCGTCGACCGGGTCGCCGCCGGGGCCGTCGGAGAGCCGCCGGACGTCCATCGGGATGCCTCGCTCAGCGAGCCACTCGCCGAGCAGCCCGGGCGGGCCGGTCGGGGCGTGCTGAAGCACGAGCGCGCGATCCGTCATGCGCGCACCGCCGGCTCCGGCGCGCCGAACGCCTTCGGGTCGGCGGCGACGGCGGCCAGCACCTCGTCCGGCGCGGCGCCGGAGCCGACCTGGCGCCGGTACCACGGCAGTCGCCGCGCGCCGTTGAACGCGAGCGCGGTGACGACCTGCCCGTCGCGCTCGCCGATCGCGACGAACCGGTCGCCCTCCGGCGACGCCTCGGCGATCGTCACGCGCTCGGCCAGCCGCGGCAGCCCGACGGCCTGGATCTTCACGTCGTACTGGTCGCTCCAGAACGAGGGCACCGCCGTGTACGGCGTCCGCTCCGCCCGCTCGACCACCGCGTTACGGCCCGCGAGCGTGCCCTGCTCGGCCGCGTTCGTCCAGTGCTCGACGCGCACGAGGGCGCCGCCCGCGAGCGAGTGCGGCCACGCCGCCAGGTCGCCCGCGCAGAGGATCTCGTCGTGGCCTTGCGCCGTCAGCGTCTCATCGCAGACGACGCCGGGCTGGAGCTCCAGCCCGCTCCCGCGCAGCCACTCGCTGTTCGGGATCGCGCCGAGCGCGATCACCACCGCGTCCGCGCCGATCCGCTCCCCGTCCGCCAGCTCGACCGCGCTCACGCGTCCGTCCGCATCGCCGTGGAGCGCCGCGATCCCCGTCCCGAGCCGCAGGTCGACCCCGTGAGACCGGTGGAGCTCCGCGCACCGCTCGCCGAGCGTCGCGCCGAGCGCCGGCATCGGGAGCGGCGCGATGTCGATCAGCGTCACGTCCAAACCCAGCTTGCGTGCCGACGCCGCGACCTCGCACCCGATGAACCCGGCGCCGACGATGACCAGCCGGCGCGCACCCGACAGGTCCGCCCGCAGCGCGACCGCGTCATCGAGGTGGCGGAGCGTGTGGAGCCCGTCCAGCTCCGCGCCCGGCCCCGTCCACGGCCGCGCGCGACAGCCGGTGGCGAGGATCAGCCGCGAGTACGCGACCCGCGCGCCGCCCGCCAGCTCCACCTCGCGCGCCGCGACGTCGAGCGCGACCGCCTGGCTCCCCAGCCGCCACGTCACGTCCAGGTCGTCGCACGGGAACGCGCACGCGGCGAGGTCGTCGTCCGTCCCGCCCAGCAGCTCTTTCGACAGCGGCGGCCGCGTGTACGGCCGGTGCCGCTCGTCGCCCACGACCACGAGCTCGCCGTCGAAGCCGGCGGCCCGGGCGCCCTGCGCCGCGCGCAGCCCGGCGAGCGACGCGCCCACGATGACGAGCCCGGCCACCGGTCAGCCCTCGAGCTTGATGGCGAGCATGGGGCAGACGTTCACGGCCTCCTCCAGCTCGGCGCGCTTGCTCGCGTCGACCTCGTCCTCCCAGACCAGGACGTCGTCGTCCCCCAGCTCGAACACGTCGGGCGCCGCGAAGACGCACTCGCCGTGGCTCTGGCAGAGGTTCATGTCCACGTGGACCTTGATCGTGCTCATGTCGTGCTCCCCTGGACCATGCGCTCGGCCTCGTCCTCCGGGATGGCGAGCGCGACGTGCAGCGTGTTGGGCGAGACCTCGAGCTGCTCGCCCGGGCCGGCCAGGTCGACGTCCCACGCGACGACGTGGTTCGTCAGCCGGCCGAGGCCGAAGATCTCCACCTCGACCGTGTCGCCGGGCTCCATCGGCCGCGAGTTGGCCGGCGTCCCGGTGAGGACGACGTCGCCAGGCTCGAGCGTGATCAGCCGGCACAGGTCGGCCAGCTGGTAGGCGACGCCGAAGAGCAGGTCGTCCGCCGTCGCCTCCTGCACGGTCTCGCCGTTGAGGATCGTGCGGATCGTGAAGTCGGTCGGGTCGAAGTCGCTCGCCGGCGTCAGCGCGGGGCCGATCGGGAGGAACCCGTCCTGGCCCTTGACGCGGAGCATCGAGCCGCGGTCGGCGTGGCGGAAGTCGTGGAGGCCGACGTCGTTGGCGGGCGCGTAGCCGGCCACGTAGTCGAGGACCTCGGCCTCCGGCACGCCGTGCATGCGCTTGCCGATGACGACCGCCAGCTCGCCCTCGTAGTTGAGGAACTTCGCCCCCGCGGGCCGGCGGATCTCGCCGCCGTGGCCGTTGAGCGTGGTCGGCGGCTTCATGAAGTACGAGGGCTGCGGCGGGATGCGCGCGGCGTACTCCTCGACACGGCTGCGGTACGTGAGGTGGACGGCGAGGATCTTCGAGGGCTCGACCGGGGCGAGGAACGTGGCGTCGCCGGCGGCGATGCGCTCGCCGCCGTCCAGCTCGATCTCCCCTCCGGCGAGGCGGCCCCAGACCGGGGAGCCGTCTCGAAGAACCCGCACGGTCGGACCGGCGACGTTCATGCGGCGAATGTATCCATTCGGCAGAACGCGGTCAAGTCGGTAGGCTGACCGGCGTGTCCGAGGGCCTCCAGAGCGACCTCGAGGTCGCCCCCATCGAGGCGTCGTCCGTCGTCTCGCTCGTCTACGACCGCATCCGCGCGCTGATCCTCAACGGCGACGTCGCGCCGGGCACGCGCCTGGGTCAGGTCGACCTGGCCGAGCGGCTGGGCGTCTCGCGCACGCCCGTCCGCGAAGCGCTGCGGCGGCTGACCGGCGAGGGCTTGGTCGAGTTCCGCGACCAGCGCGGCTTCCGCGTCGCGGCTTTGGCCCTCGACGCGGTCGTCCGGCGGCTGGAGGTGCGGGTGATCCTGGAACCGGGCGCGGCGCGGCTGGCCGCCGAGCGCGCGACCGACGAGGACCTCCTCGCGCTCCAGGCCTCCATCGACCGCGAGCGCGCGGCGCAGACCGCGATCGAGGTCCACGACGCGTCGCGCGACTTCCACGTCGCGGTCGCCGCGGCGTCGCAGAACCACGAGCTCGTCCTGACGCTCGAGGGGCTGTGGCTGATCGAGGTCGGCCGGCGGCTGCTCGCCCGCCGCAGCGCGGTGCCGGACTGGCAGGAGGCCGACGCCGCCGAGCACGACGCGATCCTCGCCGCCATCGCCGCGCGCGACGGCGACCGCGCCGCCGCGCTCATGGAGGAGCACCTCCGCGACGCGCTGCGCCACTGGCAGCAGCCCACGCAGCCGCACGGCTGACCGGCTCTCCTCGCCCGACCTCACCCGGGCGATGCTGCTCCCGCGCCGCCCCTACGGCAACGCGGATTTCCGAACGACTCAGCGCATCAAGCGATCAATCGATCGCTGACAACCCCGCGAGCATCGCTTCGCCGATCTGCGCGATCTCGTCCTCGGTGGTGACGAGCGGCGGGGAGGCGGCGAGGCCCTTGCCGAGCGCGCGCACGAGGACGCCCTCTTCGCGGACGGCGCGCTGCCAGCGGGCGACGGAGCCGGGGTCGCGCTCGAGGACGTCGTCGGCGAGCTGGGCGGCGGCGAGGAAGCCGGTGCCGCCGCGGACCTCGCCGATCAGCGGGCTGTCGGCGAGCGGGGTGAGCGCGTCGAGCAGCGGGCGCTCCAGCGTGCGGCCGCGCTCGATCAGGCTGTCGCGCTCGTAGAGGTCGAGCGCCGCGTTGGCCGCCGCGCACGTCGTCGGGTGGCCGGCGTACGTCGCGCCGTGGCGGAACGCGGGGGCGCCGTCGGCGAAGAAGGGCGCCGCCACGTGCGGCGCGACGATCACCGCGCCGAGCGGCTGCGTCCCGCCCGTGATCCCCTTCGCGAGCGTGATGAGGTCCGGCTCGACCGGCCAGCGGTCGATGCCCATCCACGTGCCGAGCCGGCCGAAGCCGGAGATGACGCAGTCCGCGACGAAGAGCACGCCGTGGCGGCGGCAGACCTCCACCACGGCCTCGATGTAGCCGTCCGGCGGCGGCAGCACGCCACCCGCGCCGATCACCGGCTCGCAGAAGAACGCCGCCACGCGGCCCGCGCCGACGCGCTCGATCTCCGCCTCCAGCGCGCCCGCGTCGTCCCACGCGACCACCGACGTGTCGGGCAGCATCGTCCCGAACCGCTCCGCGTTCGCCGGGATCCCCGCGATGCCGGTCCCGATCCCGTGAGTGCCGTGGTAGCCGTTCGTGCGGCTGATCAGGTGAACGCGCTCGGGCGCGCCCTGCTCGACGTGGAAGGCGCGCGCGATCTTCGCCGCCGTGTCGATCGCGTCGCCGCCGCCCGAGCCGAGGAAGACCTTGCTCCCCGCGACCGGCGCCAGCGCGCTCAGCCGCTCGGCGAGGTCGAGCGCAGGCCGATTGGCGAGGTCGCCGAAGGTCGAGTACGCGTCGAGCGTGCGCAGCTGGCGCGAAACCGCGTCGGCGATCTCCGGCCGGCCGTGGCCGAGGTTCGCGTACCAGAGCGCCGCGGAGCCGTCGAGGTACCGGCGGCCGTCCTCGTCCCAGACCCACGCGCCCTCGCCTCCGGCGAGCACGAGGTGGTCCTGCGCGACGGCGCCCATGTCGGCGAACGGGTGCCACAGGGCATGGTGGTTGCTCATTCGGGGCTCCTCTCAGGGCGACGGCGGCGGACGGTACTCCGTCGTCCCGTGCCGGTGTGGCGCAGATCTCCGCGCGCCGCGCGCCGGGGCGGCAGAGCGGCCGGCCTCGCCTCGACGGTCCGTCCAGCGGACGAGCGCACGCGCGCCCGGAACGCCGGACCACAGACGAAACTTGTACCGCAGTGCAATGCTGAGCCGGAGTTCACCTCTTCCCCCCTTCCTCTCCCGAGACCCCTTCCCCATGGCCAAGCACCTCCACCGCCTCGGTGGCTTCTCCATCCGCCACCGGCGCGCCGTCGTCGCCGGATGGATCCTCGTCGTCGTCGCGATGGGCGTCCTCTCGGCCGCCTTCAGCAAGCCGTTCGCCGACCAGTTCAAGATCCCCGGCACCGAGTCGCAGCGCGCGATCGAGCTGATCGAGTCGCGCACACCGGGCGCCAACGCCGACGGCGCCACGGGACGCGTCGTCTTCGCGGCCCCGGCCGGCGAGCGCCTGACGAGCGGCGCCGCGCGCACCGCGGTCGCCGACGCCGCCAAGCGGCTCGGGACGCTGCCCCAGGTCGCCCAGGCGCCCGACCCGTTCCAGGCCGGCACGGTCAGCCGGGACGGGCGGATCGCCTACGTCCCCGTGCAGTTCGCGGTCGCGCAGGAGAACGTCGAGGCGTCGACCCTCACGAAGATCGAGGAGACGGGGCACGAGGCGAGCCGCGCCGCGGGCCTGCAGGTCGAGCTCGGCGGCGCCGCCGCCCCGGAGGAGAGCGAGCCGCCGATCGGCGAGATCCTCGGCGTGCTCATCGCGCTCGTCGTCCTCAGCGTCACGTTCCGCGCGCTCCTCCCCGCCGGCCTGCCGCTGCTGACCGCCGGGATCGGCGTCGGCGTCGGCATCCTCGGCATCCAGCTCGCCAGCGCGGTGACGACGATCAGCTCGACGTCGATCACGCTCGCGGCGATGCTCGGCCTCGCGGTCGGCATCGACTACACGCTCTTCATCCTCTCCCGCCACCGCACGCAGGTCCGCGACGGGATGGCGATCGAGACGTCGATCGCCAAGGCGGTCGGCACCGCCGGCAGCGCCGTCGTCTTCGCGGGCGGCACGGTCGTCATCGCGCTGCTCGCGCTCGCCGTCACCGGCATCCCGTTCCTCACCCAGATGGGCATCGCCGCCGCCGGCACGATCGCCCTCGCCGTCGCGCTCTCCCTCACCTTCGTCCCCGCGCTGCTCGCGATGGCCGGCCCGCGGGCGCTGCGCGGACGGACCTTCTCCGGCCACCTGCCGGACCCGTCGTCGGGTGAGAAGCCGACGATGGGCGCGCGCTGGATCGCGCTCGTGATGCGCCGCAAGGTCGCCGCGATCGGCCTGGTCGTCGTCGCGCTCGCCGCGCTGGCGATCCCGATGCTCGACATGCGGCTCGGCCTGCCGGACGACGGCACCGCCAACCCCGACACGACCGAGCGCCGCGCCTACGACCTGCTCGCGACCGGCTTCGGCCCCGGCTTCAACGGCCCGCTCACGGTCGTCGCCGAGGTGGCGAAGGGCCAGAACGCGGAGCAGGCCGGCGCCGCCGTCGCCACCCGCCTGAAGGGGCTGGACGACGTCGTCGCCGTCTCGCCGCCGCAGCTCAACCCCGCCAAGGACCTCGCGATCCTCCAGGTCACGCCGGCGAGCGGCCCGTCCTCCGAGGCGACGTCGGATCTCGTGACCGCGATCCGCGACGACGCGGGCGCGCTGAAGGAGCAGACCGGCGCCACGGTCGCGGTGACCGGCCAGACCGCGACGAACATCGACGTCTCGGAGAAGATGTCGGGCGCGCTGGCGCCGTACCTGGCGGTCGTGGTCGGCCTCGCGCTCGTGCTGCTCCTGCTCGCGTTCCGCTCGATCCTCGTCCCGGTCACCGCGATCGGCGGCTTCCTGCTGACGATCCTCGCCTCGTTCGGCGCGGTCGTCGCGGTCTTCCAGCAGGGCTTCCTGGCGAGCCTGATCGGCGTCGCGACCGAGGGCCCGATCATCAGCCTCCTGCCGGTCCTCATCATCGGCGTGATCTTCGGGCTGGCGATGGACTACCAGGTGTTCCTGGTCTCGCGGATGCGTGAGGAGTTCACCCACGGCGGCGACGCCCGCCACGCCGTCCGCGACGGCTTCCGCCACGGCGCGCGCGTCGTCACCGCGGCGGCGCTGATCATGGTCTCGGTCTTCGCCGGGTTCATCCTGCCGGACGACCCGATCATCAAGTCGATCGGCTTCGCGTTCGCGATCGGCATCCTGATCGACGCGTTCCTCATCCGGATGACGCTCATCCCGGCGCTCATGACGCTGCTGGGCGAGCGCGCGTGGTGGCTGCCGCGCGGGCTGGACCGGGTGGTGCCGAACGTCGACATCGAGGGCGCCGCGCTGGAGCGGGAAGAACGGCCCGCGCCCGCGGCGGCCCGTCCGGCGACCGCCGAGCCGGTCCCTACGCTCCGCCCATGACGACCGGCCCGGGACTGCGCGAGCGCAAGAACGCGCGGACCCGTGCGGCGATCGTCCGCGCCGCGCTCGAGCTGACCCTCGAGCGCGGCTTCGAGGGCGCGACGCTCTCGCAGATCGCCGAGCGGGCCGACGTCTCGCGCGGGACGCTGTTCACGTGGTTCGCGTCCAAGGAGGACATCGTCCTGCGCGGGCTGGACGCGCACATCGACGCCCTCCTCGCCGCGCTGGACGCCACGGAGGGCGACACCGTCGACCGGCTCGAGCGGTGGATGGCGGGCCAGGGCGAGCGGATCGCCGCCGAGGAGGACGAGCTCTCCCGGCTGCGCACCCGCGCGATCCTCGCCGACCCGCACCTGCGTGCGCTCCAGCGCACGCACCTCGACGTGGCCGAGCGGGCCATCGCCGCGAGCGCGGCGCGGGAGACGGGCCTCCCCGCCGAGGGTCTCGCGTCGCAGGCCTTCGCGGCGGCGGCCGTGAGCATCCTCGGCGGCCTGCAGGAGCGGTTCGCCGCGGAGGACCACGAACGGGGCGACGGGACGGAGCTGCGCACCGCGTTCACGCTGCTGCGCGACATGCTCACGGGCATGCGCGCGGCGGGCGCGCCCGGCGCTGGGCCGGGCGCGTGACGTTCGCGGGTGGGCTCAGCCCACGCGGATCAGCTTCTTGTTCACGAACTCGTCCAGGCCGAAACGGCCGAGCTCGCGGCCGAAGCCGGAGGCCTTGACGCCGCCGAACGGCAGCTCCACGCCGTCCGCACCGACGACGTTCACGAAGACCATGCCGGCCTCGATCTGGTCGGCGACGCGCAGCGCCTGGTCCTGGTCGTCGGTGAAGACGTAGGAGCCCAGGCCGAACGGGGTGTCGTTGGCGAGCGTGACCGCCTCCTCCTCGGAGGAGACCTTGTAGACCTGCGCGACCGGGCCGAAGAACTCCTCGCGGTACGCCGGGTTGTCGGGCGTGATGTCGGCGAGGACGGCGGTCTTGAAGAACGCGCCGTCACGGCCGCCGCCGGCGACGAGCTTGGCGCCGTTGTCCAGCGCCTCCTGCACCTGGTGCTCCAGCCGCTCGGCGGCGGCGACCGAGGAGAGCGGGCCGATCGGGGCGCCCTCCTGCTTGGGGTCGCTCGGCTCGACGGCGGTCAGCGCCTTGGAGAACTTGTCGACGAACTCGTCGTAGTGGTCCTCGAGCACGATGAACCGCTTGGCCGCGTTGCAGGCCTGGCCCGTGTTCTCGAGCCGCCCGCCGACCGCGTTCTCCACGACGGAGTCGAGGTCGCCGGCGTTCAGCACGATGAACGGGTCCGAGCCGCCGAGCTCGAGCACGACCTTCTTGAGGTGGCGCCCGGCGATCTCCGCCACGGCCGCACCCGCCCGGCCGCTGCCGGTCAGCGAGACGCCCTGCACGCGCGGGTCGCCGATGACCCACTCGATCTGCTCGTTCGTCGCGTAGACGTTGATGTACGCGTCCTTCGGGACGCCCGCCTCGTGGAAGATCTGCTCCATCGCGGCCGACGACTCGGGGCACTGCGGCGCGTGCTTGAGGAGGACCGTGTTGCCCGTCACCAGGTTCGGGCCGGCGAACCGGGCCACCTGGTAGTAGGGGTAGTTCCACGGCATGATCCCGAGCAGGAGGCCGACGGAGGAGCGGCGGATGAACGCCGAGCCCTCGCCGTCGAGCAGCTCGATCGACTCGTCGGCCAGCAGCTTCTCGGCGTTGTCGGCGTAGTACTGGTAGATCGCGCCGGCGAACTCGACCTCGCCGACCGCCTGCTCGATCGGCTTGCCCATCTCGCGGACGATGATCTCGCCGAGCTCCTGCTTGCGCTCCTCGTGCAGCTCGGCGACGCGGGCGATGACCTTCGCGCGGTCGGCGACGGTGGTCTCGCGGCCCCACCCGCGGTGCGCCCCGTGCCCGCGGGCGATGGCGTCCTTCAGCGCGTCGTCGGTGATCGTGTCGTAGGTCTTGACCTTCTCCCCGGTGGCCGGGTCGACGACGGCGTACTCGATCGCGCTCATGCTCTCCTCGCAGCGCCCCCGCTGAGGCGCGTCTGACGGTCTGGATCACCGGTCCTGCACCGGTACGCCGGAGTGTCGCCCACGCCGCACCGTGCGGGCGAGGACAACCTGTCAGACGTCCGGGCGCGACCTGCGACACCCTGTCTCCACGACTGATCGTAGGGCTTACGCGTGCGCGCCCGCGAGGGGCTCGTGCGGGAGCGAGTCGCGCCGCAGGAGCGCAGCGCCGGCGCCGAGGACGACGGCCGCCGCGCCGAGCAGGAAGGCGGCGGAGACCCCGGCCGCGCCCGCGAGGACGCCGCTGCTCGCGGACCCGATCGCGACGCCCGCCATCGTGCCGGAGGCCTGGAGCGAGTAGGCCTCGGTGAGCATCGCCTGCGGCGCGAGCCGCGGCGTCAGCGCGTAGATCAGGCCGAAGAGCGGAGCGACCGCCGCGCCGGCGAGCACGAGCAGCGCGCCGAGCCAGACGACGCTCGGCGCCGCCGCGAGCCCGAGCGTCGCGACGCCGATGGTCGCCATGAGGACCGCGAACCAGACGTCGGCGCGCAGGTCGACCGGCCACCGCGCGATGGCCAGGCCGGCGACGATGGAGCCCATCCCCCAGAGGGCGAAGAGGACGCCGGTCGCCCCCTTCGCGTCGCCCTCGTCGGCGGCGGCGACGATGCCGAACTCGGTGGCGCCGAAGACGACGCCCATCGCGACGGCGATGATCGTCAGCGTGCGGACGCCGCCGAAGTGGAGCGCGCCGAGGCCGGTGCCCGCGACCTGGCCGGCCTCCACGTCGATGCCGCGCATCGCGCGCGACTCGCGGGTGGCGGTGAAGACGAGCGTCGTCAGCGCGATGAGCGTGGCGCCGGTGAGGAGCGCGGCGGTCGGGCTCCACGCGGTCGCCATCGTGACGAGCAGGAGCGGGCCGCCCATGAACGCGAGCTCCTGCAGCGACGCGTCGAGCGAGACCGCGGCGTTGAACTGGCGGCGCTCGAGCGTCGCGCTCCAGATCGCCCGCGCGCAGGCGGGGATCGGCGGGAGGCTGACGCCGACGACGAGCGCGAGGGCGGCGCAGAGCGCGACGGGCGCGGAGGCGGGCAGGAGCGCGAACGTCGCCATCGCCGCGGCGGTGAGGGCGGTCGCGACGAGCAGGACGCGTGCCTGGCCGCGGGTGTCGATCAGCCGGCCCAGCAGCGGCGCGCCGAGCGCCATGCCCGCCGCGGCGGCGGCGCTGCACAGGCCCGCGACGCCGTAGCCGTGGCCGCGGTCCTCCATCGTCACGATGAGGACCAGGCCGAGCGCGGCGGGCGGGAGCCGGGCGAGGATCGCGAGCGCGAGGGTGCGGGCGTACGGGGGCACGGTCGTCCCGGTCTAGCACGGCGCGCGGCTTCGCCCCTGCCATCATCGCGGGTCCATGGAGCGCACGTTGGCCATCGCGTCACCGCACGCCGCCGGGACGGAGGCCGGGGTCGCGGCGTTCCGCGCGGGCGGCAGCGCGGTCGACGCCGCGCTGGCGGCGGCGCTGGCGCTCACCGTCGTCTACCCGAGCGACTGCGCGCTGGGCGGCGACCTGATCGCTTTGGTGCGGCTGGCGGACGGACGGCAGGTGGTGGTGAACGCGTCCGGCCCGGCCGCCGCGGCGACGGACGTGGAC
>Ga0196960_10000150_pt1 | contig 28062 bp, 30 predicted proteins | sample S3v_5metaG_FD_183187 | JGI IMG/M metagenome (GOLD analysis project Ga0196960, IMG submission 183187) | Soil microbial communities from Anza Borrego desert, Southern California, United States - S3+v_5 | ecosystem: Environmental > Terrestrial > Soil > Desert | place: USA: California | collected...
TGCGCCGGCGCTCCGCGCGGTCCGCGAACATCTGCGCCTCGATCTCGTCGGTCCACGGCTTCCCCGCAGCGCGGCGGCTCGCGGCGACCCGGGCCACGATCCGGCGGTCCTCGTCCACGGCGGTGGTCTCCGCCGCTTCGCGCCTGCGGTCGACCTCGACGGTCTGCGCCGCGAGGGTCCGTCCGGCGATCTCACGATCCTCGTCGGTGAACAGGCTCCGGATCGGCTCGTCGGCGTTGGCGACCATGTCCTCGAACGAGAGGTCGAGGCGGCCGGCCTCGAGGAGCGCGCTCCATCCCTCCGACCGGTCGGGCTTGCGGAGGACGCTCTGGATGTACGCGACGAGCGCCGGACCGTCGTCCGCGCGCTTGTCGACGGCGCGCGTGACGTACGGCGCCCAGTAGTTCGACCCGTTCGCGTTCTGGACCTCGGGAGCGTCCTTGGCCGCGGCAAGGCGCCGGCGGATCTCGTTGAGCAGCTCGCGCTGTGCCTCGTTCACCCGCCGATTCTCTCACGGCCCCGCGGTCGGCGGTGTGACGTCAGCGGCGCGCCGATGCGCCCGCGCCACAGGACTCGCGCACGACGAGCCGGGCGGCGAGGCGGACCTTGCGGGAGGGGGCGGTCTCGCCGGCGAGGCGGGCGAGGAGGAGGCGGCCGGCCTCCTGGCCGATCTCGAAGACCGGCTGGGCGACGGCGGTGACGGGCGGGTCGACGAGCGGCATCCACTCGGCGTCGTCGAACCCGACGAGCGCGACGTCGTCCGGGATGCGGAGGCCGAGCTCACGGGCGGCGAGGAGGACGCCCTCGGTCATGTAGTTCTCGGTCGCGAAGATCGCGTCGGGGCGGTCGTCGCGGCCGAGGAGGCGCAGCGCGGCGGCGTGGGCGTCGGCGCGGGTGAACGGGCCGCGCTCGATGAGGCTGTCGTCGACCTCGATCCCCGCGCGCTTCAGCTCGGCCCGGTAGCCGCGGAGGCGGGCGCTCGTCGACGAGATGGTGGAGGGTGCGCAGACGACGCCGATCCGGCGGTGGCCGAGCTCGAGCAGGTGGCGGACGGCGAGGCCGGCGGCGGCCGCGTTGTCGACCGCGACCGAGTCGACGTCGAGCCCGCGGACGGTGCGGTCGAAGACCACGAGCGGCTTGTCGGGGCGCCGGAGCGCCTGGTCGCCGCTGGACACCGCCGGTGCGACGACGAGGCCGTCCACGCGGGAGGAGAGCGCAGCGATCGAGCGCGCCTCGCGTCCGGCGTCCTCGTCGGAGTTGGCGAGCAGGAGCGTGTAGCCCTCGCCCTCCAGGACGTCCGCCAGCCCCCGCGAGACCGTCGCGAAGAACGGGTTCTCGATGTCGCCGATCACGAGCCCGACCGTCCGGGTGGAGCCGGACGCCAGCGCCCGCGCGACGTCGTTCTGCCGGTAGCCCAGCTCCCGCGCCGCCGCCTCGACCTTCTCGCGCGACGCCGCGCCCACGTAGCCGTACCCGCCCAGCGCCCGCGCGGCGGTGGCGAACGACACCCCCGCCCGCTCGGCGACGTCGCTGACGGTCGGAGTCGCGCCCTTGCTGGCCATCCGCGGCGGGACCCTACCGACGCGAACGGTTGCAACTTCGCCACGGCGTCCGTGGGGCCGGCGTGGAAGCGAGTGGGAGAAGTCGGTGTGGTAGCGCTATCACAATCCTGGTACCGTCCCGGCCATGCTGGAGGAGACCACCGTCCACGGCGCCGCGCCCGACGCGGCGACGGCCAAGCCCGCGACGCCCGGGCCGGCCACGACCGCGACCGGCGCTTCCGCCGCGGCGCACCCCGACGCCGCGCGGTACGCGGACATCAGCCTGTGGCTGGAGCAGGCCGGCGACCTGACGCCACGCGCGCCGCTTCCGGGGCCGATCGACGTGGACGTCGCGATCGTGGGGGCCGGGTTCACCGGGCTGTGGTCGGCGTACTACCTCAAGAAGGCGGACCCGTCGCTGCGGATCGCGGTGGTCGAGAAGGAGATCGCCGGGTACGGCGCCTCCGGCCGCAACGGGGGCTGGTGCTACGGACATCTGAACGGCTCGCTCGAGCGGTACGCGGCGGAGTCGTCGCGCGAGCTCGCGGTCGGGATGAAGAAGGAGAACGAGCGGACCGTCGACCTGATCGGCGAGACGCTCGCCGCCGAGGGCATCGACGCCGGCTTCGTCAAGAGCGGGACGATGATCCTCGCCCGCACCTACGACCAGGCGAAGGGCATGCGCGCGTCGCTGGTGGAGGACGCCGCCTGGGGCTTCGGCGAGGAGACCCACCGCTGGCTCACCGCCGACGAGGTCCACGCGCGGGTCGCCGGGCTCAACAAGGACGTGCTCGGCGCGAAGTACGAGACGCAGTGCGCGCGCGTCCAGCCGGCGAAGCTCGCCCGCGGCCTGGCAGAGACCGTCGAGCGCCTCGGCGTGACGATCTACGAGCAGACGACCGTGACCGGCATCGAGCGGGGCGTCGTCCACACCGAGCGCGGCGACGTCCGCGCCGAGATCGTCGTCCGCGGCACCGAGGGCTACACCGTCCACATCCCGACCGAGGGGCGCGCGATCCAGCCGATCACCTCGCAGGTGATCGCGACCGAGCCGCTCCCGCAGCACGTGTGGGACGAGCTGGGCTGGGACGGCCGGGAGCTGATGGCCGACGCGATCAACCTCGGCATGTACTGCCAGCGCACCACCGACGACCGGATCGCCATGGGCGGCCGCGGCGGCTTCCAGCCCAAGTCGCGCGGCCTGGACGAGGACGAGATCCGTGAACCTTCGATCTTCGAAGATCTCAGGCGCGCGCTGCACGACCTCCTGCCGGCGACGCGCGAGGCGAAGCTCACCCACGCCTGGGGCGGCGTCTGGGGCGCGAACCGCGACTGGGCCCCCACGGTGACGTACGACCAGAAGCGTGGGGTCGCCGCGGCGGGCGGCTACGGCGACGGCGTCTGCGCCTCGAACTTCGCGGCCCGCACGATCACCGACCTTGTGCTCCGGCGCGAGAGCGAGCTGACGGCGTACCCGTGGGTCGGCCACCGCGCCCCGAACTGGCCGCCGGATCCGCTCCCGCGCGTCGGCGCCCGCGCCATGCACACCGCCTACGGCCTCGCCGACAAGGCCGCCGCCCGCACCGGCCGCGCGCCCCGCTGGGCGGCGCTGGTCGACCGCATCTCCAAGCTCTCCGACAAGTAAGACGACGAGGAACCCGCACCGCTATGCAGCTCCCCAACGGCCCCGCGCTGGTGGCCAACCCCGACCTGCTCACGCTCGAGCTGACGACGCCGCACGAGCTCGACGACGTTCGCGAGGGCACGCCGCAGGCGCACTACTGCGAGCTCTTCCGCGACGACACCGTGGAGAGCGGCGTCTGGGAGGTCACGCCGGGCGAGTTCGCCGGCGACAAGATCGGCGCGTCCGAGATCATGTACGTCCTGGAGGGCGACGCGACCGTCACGTCCGAGGACGGCACCGCGATCGAGCTGCGCCCCGGCGTCTCGTTCGTCACGCCCGACGGCTGGCGCGGACGCTGGCACGTGCGTGAGCGCGTCCGCAAGCTCTACGTGATCTGGAACCACTAGGTCCGGGCAGACCCACACCGTGACCTACGTTCCCGCAGAGGACCGCTACGACGAGAAGATGCCGTACCGCCGCACCGGGCGGTGGGGCCTCAAGCTGCCGGCCGTCTCGCTCGGCCTCTGGCACAACTTCGGCGACGACAAGCCCATCGAGACGCAGCGCGCGATCCTGCGCCGCGCGTTCGACCTGGGCGTGACGCACTTCGACCTCGCCAACAACTACGGCCCGCCGTACGGGTCGGCGGAGATCAACTTCGGGCGGCTGCTGCGCGAGGACTTCGCGCCGTACCGCGAGGAGCTGATCATCTCCACCAAGGCCGGCTGGGACATGTGGCCCGGGCCGTACGGCTTCGGCTCGTCGCGCAAGTACCTGCTCGACTCGCTGGACCAATCGCTGACGCGGATGGGCGTCGACCACGTCGACATCTTCTACTCGCACCGGTTCGATCCGGACACGCCGATCGACGAGACGATGGGCGCGCTCGACGCCGCCGTGCGCGCGGGCAAGGCGCGCTACGTCGGGATCTCGTCCTACTCCGGCGCGCGGACCGACGAGGCGGTGCGGATCCTCCAGCAGCTCGGGACGCCGCTGCTCATCCACCAGCCGAACTACTCCATGTTCAACCGGCGGATCGAGGGCGACCTGCTGCCGGTGCTCGAGGAGCACGGCGTCGGGTGCATCGCGTTCTCCCCGCTCGCGCAGGGGCTGCTGACGAACCGGTACCTCGACGGCGTGCCGGCCGACTCGCGCGCCGCCCAGGGCAAGTCGCTGGCGCAGAGCTTCCTCAACGAGGAGAACCTCGCGCACGTGCGCGCGCTCAACGACATCGCCGCCGAGCGCGGGCAGACGCTCGCGCAGATGGCCATCGCCTGGACGCTCCGCGACCCGCGCGTGACGTCCGCGCTCATCGGCGCGTCGTCGGTCAAGCAGCTCGAGGACTCGCTCGGCGCCGTCACCAACACGTCGTTCAGCGACGACGAGCTGGCGGCCATCCAGCCCCACACGGTCGACGCGGGCATCGACCTGTGGGAGGAGCCGAGCACGGCCTAGCTGGACCGTGCGGCGGCGTGGCGGCGCGGAGCCTCCGCGTCCGCCGCGCGCCGCGGCGGCGGCTGAGCGCTCCTGATCGCCCGCTCCGTCGCGGCCAGCAGCGCGTCGACCCGCGCGGTGAGATCCGCGCGGGTCAGCGTCCCATCGGGCAACGCGGCGAGCTCCTCGGAGAGCAGCGTGAGGTCGGCCCAGGCATCGGCCGCGGCGGGATGCGACGCCGCGACTGCGTCGGCCCAGCCGTCGACGGTCCAGACGGCAGTGGCACGCCTCAGACCGAGCAGACCGGCACGGCGGCGGAGGTCGCGCCGGACGATGCGCAGGGCGGTCACCCGCACCCGCCCGGGCGTCACGGGCGCACCCGCGAGCGCGCGCTCCAGCGTGCGGGCACGGGTCCGACCGACGTGGGTCACGTCGACGTGGACGATCCGGAGGAACGCCGCCGCGGCGACCGCACAGAGGACCGGGAACGCTGCCGCGCCGAGAGCCGTCGTCGACAGCAGCGCCGCAGCGACGCCCGACCAGATCGGCAGGGCCGCGAGACGCGGGAGCGCGCGGGAGACGCTGGGCGGGCCGGCGTTCACCACGGGGGCTCTCCCAACGCTACGAGCGCCCCCGCGGCGGCGAAGGCCATGAAGGCGCCGAACACCACGCCGACGAAGGCGCCACGCTGGCCGTGGTCCAGCCACTCCCTGTCGGGGCCCGGGTTCGTGCTGAGACCCAGCATGGCGCCGACCAGCGACAGCGCGCCGCCGAAGATCGCGAGGCGGTCGGGGAGGGACACGCGACGGACAGTACGCGTGCAGGTGTGCTTTGTCTGTTCGGTCTGTTCCGGAAGTGCGGAGCGTCTGTGACGGAAGTGCCTAGCGGGTCTTCTTGCCCGACTTGGAGGTCGGGACGCAGGTTCGGTAGGTGCGGGCGGAGCGGAGGGTCCGGCCCTTCGCGGTGCGCACCGTGACCGTCACGCGGAAGGTGCCCTTGGGCAGGCCGCGGAGGACCACCTTCGACGACAGGCGCTTGCCGGCGCGGGCGCGGAGGACCTTGACGCGCTTGCCGTTGACGCGGACCTCCGCGGAGCGGATGCGGTCGCCGCGCGGGGCCTTGCGCAGGGTGATGGTGAAGGCGCGGCGGCTGCGGCAGGCGCGGCGGGGCGCGGGGAGTCCGGCGGTGCCGGAGGACGCGGCCTTCCCGCTCACGCTCGGCGTGCTCGGCGGGGCGGGGGCGCCGGCCGGGGTGCCGTTCGTCCCCGGCTGATCACCGGAGTCGGCGCGCGGGGCGTACGGCGTGGTGCCGTCCGGCCCGCTGCCGGTCGGGCCGGGTGCCGGGAGGACCGGAACCGACAGGACGGAGGGATCGCCCGCGTCGAGCCGGACGGTGACGATGCCCGGGAGCGAGTTCCCCCGGTTGAGCGTGTTGCTCGACGAGAGCTGGAGCCGCAGCCGGTGCCCGCGCGCGAAGCGGTGGACGATGCCGGGCAGCTCGATCTCGACCGGCTTGGTCACGTCGCCGACGCGAACGGCGGAGATCTGGTTGCGCGGCAGCGTCGCGGTGCCGTCCGGCGCGACGTCGAGCAGCTTGGCGAACACGACGAGCTTGAACGTCGGGTCGATGCCCTGGGTCCCGGCGAAGGTCGGGGCGTCGAGCCGCACGCGCACCTTCGGGACGCCCGCGACGTCGAGGTCGCCGTCCAGCGGCGCGCTCGTGAAGGCGGTGGTGGTGCCGGGGAGGTCGGGCGTCGGGATCTCGACCGCGCCGTTCCCGCTGCCCGTCAGGCCGACGGTGAGCGCGCCGAACGACGCGCTCCCGCTCTCCACCTGCCCGGGGTCGGTCGTGAGCTCCGCGCCCGCGGAGAGGTGGAACGCGCGGTCGGCGCCGACCGGGTACGACGGCGCGCTGCCGACGGCGGGGGCCGCGTCGCCGCTCCCGCCGAACGCCCAGTCGCGGAAGAAGGAGACGTCCTGCGCGGGCGCGTCGCCGGCGCCGTTCAGCCAGAAGTCGAGCCACTCGTAGGCCATGCGGCTCTCGTACGCGGCCTCGAGGTTCGTGCTGTCGGACTCCGACGCGCCGAGGCTGCCGCCGGAGTGGCCGGCGCTCCGCCAGACCATCTTCACCGGCGTGCCCTGCGCCTTGAGCGCGCGGTAGGTCGCGATCGCCTCCTGGAGGTTGAAGAGCGTGTCGCTCTGGCCCTGGGAGAGGAGGGTCGGGACCCGGATCTTGTCGACGTACGACGCGACGGAGGCGTGGCGGAGGAAGGCGATGTCCTGCGCGCGCGGCGCGCCGAACGCGGCCGAGCCGATGAGCGCGGGGCAGACCTGGTCGGCGAAGTTGGGGCAGGCGCCGAGGTGGCTCGGGTCGCCGTTCGCGAACGCCTGCTGGAGGCCCTGGCCGATGCCGAGGCCGCTGAAGAGGAGCGGCCAGTCGAGCTTCGCGACGCCGGGCGTGGTCGAGCTGACGGTGCCGGGCGGCAGGTCGGTGTTGTTCGGCGTGAGGCTGTACGCGAGGTCGTTCCACGTGATCTGCGGGACGAGCGCGTCGACGCGGCGGTCGATGGACGCGACCGCGAACTGGATCTGGCCGCCGTACGAGCCGCCGATCATGCCGACGCGGGGGTCGCCGGGCGCGTCGAGCGTGACGAGCTTCGTGTCCGCCAGGAAGGTGACCAGCTGGCTGGCCGCCTTGCCGTCCCAGTCCGGGTCGTCCAGCGTGATTTTGCAGCCGCTGCCGCCGAAGCCGAGGCCGGAGTAGGCGAGGAAGACGAACCCGCGCTGGGCGTACGACGTGCCCAGGGTCGCGAGGTCGTCCTTGCTGCCGCCGAACCCGTTCGTCGCCAGGACCGCCGCGGCGGGCGCTTGCGGCGACACGCCGTCCGGGACGTACAGGTCGCCGACGACCTTGCACGACACGTCGTCGTTCGGCCCGACCTTCACCGTCCGCTCCACCGGCGTCTTCGTCACCGCGGCCGCGGGAGCGGCACCGACCGCCAGCACCATCGCCACCACTGCCAGCGCACCGCAAACTCGACCCATGGGTGGAGCGTCTCACGTACCGACCGTCACATGCGCCGGTTCGTGACAGCTCACGACGTGTTCGACCCGGTATGCGGGTCGAACACGTCGCGCGATCCGTTCAGAGGTGGGGGAGGAGCTTGTCGGGGAGCACCGGGAGGTCGCGGATGCGGATGCCGGTGGCGTGGAAGACGGCGTTGGCGACGGCGGCGGCGGAGCCGACGATGCCGATCTCGCCGATGCCCTTGGAGCCCATCGGGTTGAGATCGTCGTCCTGCTCGTCGAGCCAGGTGGCCTCGATCTCGGGGACGTCCGCGCAAGCGGCGACGTGGTACTGCGCGAGGTCGTGGTTGAGGAAGTCCCCGAACTCGAGGTCGACGACCGACTCCTCCAGCAGCGCCATCGACATTCCCATCGTCATCCCGCCGATGAACTGCGAGCGGGCGGTCGTGGGGTTGATGATGCGGCCGGCGGCGAAGACGCCGAGCATGCGCGACAGGCGGATCTCGCCGGTGTCGATGTTCACCCGCACCTCCGCGAAGTGCGCGCCGAACGCGTGGCGCGCCAGGTCGGCGCGGCGGTCGAGGAACGTCTTCGAGTCGGCCGCGACCTCGATCGGCTCGGAGGGCGCCGCGCCGGGCGCCTCGATCCCGCGGCCGCGGAGCTCCTCCAGCAGCGCCTGGCAGGCGAGCGTCACCGCGGTGCCCCAGGAGGCGGTCCCCATCGACCCGCCGGCGACCGGGCCGCGCGGCTGGAGCGACTCGCCGATCTCGACGACGACGCGCGCGGGATCAACACCCAGCGCGTCGGCCGCGATGGAGCCGAGCACGGTCCGCGCGCCCGTGCCGATGTCCGCGGCGCCGACGCGGACGACGAACGTCCCGTCCGGCAGCGCGCGGGCGGTCGCGCGGGACGGCGACTGGTAGGCCGGGTACGTCGCCGACGCGACACCGCTCCCCACGAGCCAGCGGCCGTCGAGCTGCGAGCGCGGCGCCATCGGCCGGTCCTGCCACCCGAACCGCGCGGCGCCCTCGCGCAGGCACGCGACGAGGTTCCGCGAGCTCCACGGCTTGTCCTCCTCGGGGTGGACCGCCGGCTCGTTGCGGATCCGCAGTACCACCGGGTCGATGCCCGCCGCGTAGGCCAGCTCGTCCATCGCCGACTCCAGGCCGTACATGCCCGGGCACTCGCCCGGCGCGCGCATCCACGACGGCGTCGGGACATCCAGAGCGACGACCTCGTGATGTGTTCGCCGGTTGGGCGACGCGTACATCCATCGCGCGGGGACGGCGGTCTGCTCGACGAACTCGCGGATCTGCGAGGTCTGCGACGCCACCTCCTGCGAGATCGCCGTCAGCCGGCCCTCCTCGTCGACGCCGAGCCGGATGTGCTGGATCGTCGGCGTCCGGTAGCCGGTGAACGCGAACATCTGCTGCCGGGTGACCGGCAGCTTCACGGGCCGGTCGACGGCCTTGGCCAGCATCGCCGCGAGGATGATCTGCGGCCGCGGCGTGCCCTTCGAGCCGAACCCGCCGCCGACGTGGTGCGAGAGGACGTGGACCTGCGGCGGCTGGAGCCCGAACGCCGCCGCCACTGCGGCGGCGTGCGCCGGCGCGCCCTGGTTGGAGTCGTAGATGGTCAGCGTCCCGTCGGCGTTCCACAGCGCCAGCGAGGCGTGCGGCTCCATCGGGTTGTTGTGCAGCGGCGGCGTCGAGTAGGTCTGGTCGATCTTCGCCGCCGCAAGTCGCAGCCCGGCCTCGACGTCGCCGATCACCGACGTCGTCGGGTAGCCGGCGTTCACCTTCTCGGGCGCGTAGAGCCCGGGATGGTCGCCGCGGAGCTCGACGTCGTGGTCCTCCTCGGACACCTCGATGACGATCTGCTCGGCGGCCTCGCGCGCCGCCTGGGCGGAGTCCGCCACGACCGCCGCGACGATCTGGCCGCGGTAGGCGATCCGCGGGGATTGGAGGACGGACAGCTCGGGATCGGAGACCGAGACGAGCTTCGGCGCGTTCTCGTGCGAGAGCACGGCCAGCACGCCGGGGATCGCCAGAGCGTCCTTGGTCCGGACCTTCTTGATCCGCCCGCGCGCGACGCGCGCCTGGACGATCCAGCCGTAGGCGACGTTCTCGGCCTGGTGCTCGATCGCGTACCGGGCGGTGCCGGTGACCTTCTCTCGCGCCTCCACGCGCGTGCGCGCGGAACCGATCGCGTGGGGCTCGGAGATCGTGGCCATGGCTAGAGCGCCTCCTGGGTGAGCTGCGTCAGCGTGGACACGATGAGGTTGCGGGCGAGCGGGACCTTGAAGCCGTTGTCGGAGAGCGGGCGGGCGGCGGCGAGCTCGGCGTCGGCGGCGGCGCGGAACGCGGTCTCGGACGGGGCGGAGCCGCGCAGGAGATCCTCGGCAACGTGGCAGCGCCACGGCTTGTGCGCGACCTGCCCGAGCGCGAGGCGGACGTCGGCGAGCGTGCCGTCGTCGGCGACGTCCACGGCGGCGGCGAGCGAGACGAGGCCGAACGCGAACGACGCGCGGTCGCGGACCTTGACGTACGTCGAGCGGCGCGCGCACGCGAGCGGCGCGAGCTCCACGTGGGTGATCAGCTCGGCCGGCTCCAGGACCGTGTCGCGCTGCGGCTCGTCGCCGGGAAGCCGGTGGAACTCGGTGAAGTCGATCAGCCGCTCCCCGTCCGGGCCGAGCACGCGGACGTGCGCGTCGCAGGCGGCGAGGGCGACCGCGAGGTCCGAGGGGTGGGTCGCGACGCAGGCCTCGGAGTGGCCGAGGATCGCCAGGCCGCGGTTCGCGCCCTCGCGCGCCGGGCAGCCGGTGCCGGGCTCGCGCTTGTTGCACGGCTTGGAGACGTCCTGGAAGTACGGGCACCGCGTGCGCTGCAGCAGGTTGCCCGCGACGGTCGCGCGGTTGCGGATCTGCCCCGAGGCCCCGTTCAACGTCGCGCGGGCGACGACCGGGTACATCGCGCGGACGTCCGGGTGCGCGGCGAGATCGGAGTTGCGCACCGCGCCGCCGATCCGCAGCCCGCCGTTCGCCCCGTGCTCGACCTGATCGAACGGGAGCCGGGAGACGTCCACGAGCCGCGTCGGCGTGGCGACGCCGAGCTTCATGAGGTCGACGAGGTTCGTCCCGCCGCCGAGGAACGCGACGTCCCCGCCGTCGGAGGGGGCGGCCAGCGCGACCGCGGCCTCCGCGTCCTGCGGGCGCTCGAACGCGAACGGCCTCACGAGCCGGCCTCGATGATCGCCGGCACGATGTTCACGTAGGCGCCGCAGCGGCACAGGTTCCCGCTCATCCGCTCGCGCACCTCGTCGGGCGTGAGCTCCGGCGCGGCGGTCAGGTCCTCGGCGCCCGCGCTCGGCCAGCCCGCCTTGACCTCCTCGAGCATCCCCACCGCCGAGCAGATCTGGCCGGGCGTGCAGTAGCCGCACTGGTAGGCGTCGTGCTCGACGAACGCCTCCTGCAGCGGGTGGAGCGTCCCGTCCGCCGCCGCGAGCCCCTCGATCGTCGTGACGTCGCTGCCGTCGAGCTGGACGGCCAGCGTCAGGCACGACTTCGCGCGGCGCCCGTCGATCAGAACCGTGCACGAGCCGCACTGGCCGTGATCGCAGCCCTTCTTGGCGCCGATCAGGTCCAGATCCTCGCGGAGCAGGTCGAGCAGGGTGATCCGCGTGTCCACGTCGACGCGGTGCTCGGCGCCGTTCACCACGAGGGTGAGCGGCAGGCGTTGGGCCTCCATGCCGCGCTCCTACCCAATAGTTTGCCGCGCGATATGGCCGCTTCCCTGAAGGACAAGACGCTGTTCATCTCCGGTGCCAGCCGCGGCATCGGCCTGGCGATCGCGCTGCGCGCCGCCCAGGACGGGGCGAACGTCGCGCTCATCGCGAAGACCGCGGAGCCGCACCCCAAGCTCGAGGGCACGATCTACACCGCCGCCGAGCAGATCGAGGCGGCCGGCGGGAAGGCGCTGCCGATCGTGGGCGACATCCGGGACGAGTCCTCGGTCCAGCAGGCCGTCGACCAGGCGGTGGAGAAGTTCGGCGGGATCGACGTCTGCGTCAACAACGCGAGCGCGATCAACCTCGCGGGCACCGAGCAGCTCGAGCCCAAGCGCTACGACCTGATGCAGGACATCAACGCGCGCGGCACGTTCGTCGTCTCCCGCGCGTGCATCCCGCATCTCAAGCAGAGCGACAACGCGCACATCCTCACGCTCTCGCCGCCGATCAGCCTGGAGAAGAAGTGGCTGGGCGGCCACATCGGCTACACCGTCGCCAAGTACTCGATGAGTCTCCTGGCGCTGGGCTTCGCCGAGGAGTTCCGCGAGGCCGGGATCGCCTCCAACACGCTCTGGCCGCGCACGCTGATCGCCACCGCGGCGGTGCAGAACCTGCTCGGAGGCGACGAGGCGATGGCCAAGTCGCGCAAGCCGGAGATCTACTCCGACAGCGCGTACGCGGTCATCACGAAGCCGTCGCGCGAGTACACGGGCCAGTCGCTGCTGTGCGAGGACGTCCTGATCGCCGAGGGCGAGACCGACATGGACAAGTACTCGTACGTCGAGGGCGCGACGCCGCAGGTCGACCTCTTCGTCGACCACATCTGACCCGCGTTCGGCGCACTTTGGCGCCTCGGACCGCTCAGGTTCGAGGCGCCATCCGCCGATGGAAGTGGGTGCCGCCGTGCCGCTTCCCCGCTTCATCCTCACCGCCCGCCGTCGTCTGACCCGGCGACCGCTCGAGTCGCTGACCCTCTCGCTCCTCCTCGTGGGGGCGACCGTGAGCCTCGTGATCGGGGTCGTCCACCCGATGACGCCGCAGGCGCCGGTGGAGCTGGCGACCGCGCTGATCCCGGTCGCGGTCGGACTCACCGTCCTCGTCTTCGCGGGCGGGAACCGGCTCCCGCGCGACGTCTACCCGGCCGTCGCGGTGCTTTCCGTGGTGCTCAACGCGGTGCTGCTGAGCCAGTCGCAGACGCTCGGCGGGGCGATGGTCACGTCGATGGCGTTCTTCTGGAGGACCGTCTACGTCGCGTGCTTCTTCCCGGCCGTCGGCGTGGCCTTCGCGTGGTTCACCGTCACGGCGTTCGGCATCGCGATGGCGGTCACCGGGCTGCCGTCGGTGCTCTCGCCGATCCTCATCATGGGCTCGACGATCCTCGTCGCGGCCGCGGTGCTGGTGCGCGCGAGCCGGCGCGTGCGGCGGCTGATGGAGGTCGATCCGCTGACCGGAACGCTCAACCGCGGCGCGCTGCTGGCCGCCGCGGAGCGGGCGATCGGGGCGGCGCGACGCCGGCGCGAGCCGCTGGCCGTGGTGGCGGTGGACCTCGACGGCTTCAAGGCGGTCAACGACCGCTGGGGCCACGCGGCGGGCGACCGGATGCTCACCGAGGTGACCGCGGCGTGGCGGACGACGCTCCGCGCGCAGGACGTCCTCGGGCGGCTGGGCGGCGACGAGTTCGTTCTCCTCCTGCCCGACACGGACGAGCGCGGCGCGGCCGACGCGATCGGCCGGATGCGCGGCGCGCACGGCGCCGAGTGGTCGGCGGGCGTGGCGCTGTGGCGGGACGGGGAGCCGTTCGAGGCCTGCCTGGAGCGCGCCGACACGCGGCTCTACGCGGCCAAGCAGCCCGCCCGCGCGGCGTAGATCCGGCCGATTCATTACCGTCCCGGCCCTCACGATCCTGAACGAGGAGCCTCTTTGAGCACCGCTGCTTTCGCCTCTCCCCGTCCGGTCGTGCTGGCCGACGTGCTCGGCGGCACCCGGACCCGCAACATCGCCCTGGTCTTCGCCGGCGCGCTGCTGGTCGCCCTGTTCGCCCAGATCACCGTCCCGGTCCCCGGCTCGCCGGTTCCGGTCACGGGCCAGACGCTGGCCGTCGTGATCGTCGGCGCGTCGCTCGGCGCGACGCGGGGCGTGTCGTCGCTCGCGCTCTACACCGTGCTCGGCTTCGTCCTGCCGGTCTACAGCGACGGCGGCTCGGGCCTCGACCACCTGTTCGGCACGAACGGCGGCTACATCGTCGGCTTCATCGTCGCCGCGTGGCTCATCGGCAAGGCCGCCGAGCACGGCGCGGACCGCAAGCCGGTCGTGGCGTTCCTGGCGTTCTGCGGCGCGCAGCTCGCCGTCTTCGGCATCGGCGTGCCGTGGCTGAAGGTCGCCGCGGACATGAGCTGGGGCGACGCGATCCACTTCGGCTTCACCGTCTTCATCCTCGGTGGCCTGCTGAAGGCCGCGATCGGCGCCGGCGTGACGCCCGCCGCGTGGCGCGGCGTGCGCAAGCTCGAGGAGCGCTCCGCCTCGTAGTTCCCTTCGGACCGCGTGCGGAGGCTGTGTGATCCTCCGCACAAGGCCCGCGTACCGGTGCCGAGCGCCGGGAAAGCCCGGACGGATGCCGCCCTTCCCCTCGCAGACCGTGGAGATCCACGGCAAGCCGGTCACGTACCACCAGCTCGGTGAAGGGCCGGCGATCGTCCTCATCCACGGGATCACGTCGAGCTCGCGCACGTGGTACGAGGTCCTGGAGGGGCTCGCCGAGCACCACACGGTGATCGCGCCTGACCTCCTCGGCCACGGCCGCAGCGCCAAGCCGCGCGGCGACTACTCGCTCGGCGCCTACGCCTCGGGCATCCGCGACCTCCTCGCCGTGCTCGACGTGCCGTCCGCGACCGTCGTCGGCCACTCGCTCGGCGGCGGGATCGCGATGCAGTTCGCCTACCAGTTCCCGGAGCGGATGGAGCGCCTGGTGCTGGTGGACAGCGGCGGGCTGGGGGAGGAGGTCTCGCTCGCGCTGCGGGCGGCGACGCTCCCGCTGGCCGAGTACGTGATGCCGTTCCTCTTCGGCGCGGTGCCGCGGGGTGCGGGCCGCTTCGTCGGCGGGGCGCTCGGCAAGATCGGCGTCCGCGGCAGCGCGCAGCTGCGCGGGATCGCCGAGGGCCTCGAGTCGCTGGGCAGCGCCGACGCGCGCGCCGCGTTCGTCCACACGGCGCGCTCGGTGATCGACCCGCACGGCCAGCGCGTCGACGCGCGCGACCGGCTCTACCTCGCGGCCGAGATCCCGTCGCTGGTGATCTGGGGCGAGTGCGATTCGATCATCCCCGTCGAGCACGGGCGCGGCGCGGCGGAGCTGATGCCGAACAGCCGCTTCGAGGTCTTCGCCGGCGCCGGCCACTTCCCGTTCAACGACGACCCCGAGCGGTTCGTCGGCCTGCTCGGGGACTTCATCGCGACGACCGAGCCGTTCCGGGCCGACGAGGACCGGATCGCGCGGATGCTCCGGCGCGAGCCGGCCTAGCTACGCGGGCTGCTTCGCCGCTTCCTCGCGCTCGGCGATCCGCTCGCGGACGGCGGGCGCGACCTCGGTCGCGAACAGCTCGATCGCGTGCAGGACGGCCTCGTGCGGGACCGTGCCGAGGCTCGTGTGGGCCAGGTACCGGTCGTGGCCGAAGAGGTCGTGGTGGAGGAGGATCCGCTCGACCATCTGCTGCGGGTCGTCGACCGCGTACGCGCCGTCGAGCTTGCGGCCGTGGTCGAACTGCGGGCGCTGCATGGGCGGCCACCCGCGCTCGCGGCCGATCCGGGCCATCATCCGCTGGTAGTGGGGCCAGAGGGTGTCGGCGGCTTGGTCTGCCGTGTCGGCGAGGAAGGCGTGGGTGTTGATCGCAACCTTGAGCTTCTCGGGCGCGTGTCCGGCCTCGGCGCCGGCGCGGCGGTAGAGGTCGACGAGCGGCTTGAAGCGCTCGGGCTGGCCGCCGATGATCGCGACGGTCAGCGGGAGGCCGAGCATGCCGGCGCGGACGACGGACTCCGGCGAGCCGCCGACCGCGATCCAGACCGGGAGCTCCTCCTGGACGGGGCGCGGGTGGAGGACGACGCGGTCGAGCGGGGCGCGGTGCTTGCCCTGCCAGCTGACCGGCTGCCCGTTGCTGTCGCGGAGCTTGAGGAGGAGGTCGAGGTGCTCGGCGTACAGCTCGTCGTAGTCGTCGAGGTCGTAGCCGAAGAGCGGGAACGACTCGATGAACGAGCCGCGGCCGGCCATGATCTCCGCGCGGCCACCGCTGATGTTGTCGACGGTGGCGAACTCCTCGAAGACCCGGACGGGATCGGCGGAGGAGAGGACGGTGACGGCGCTGCTGAGGCGGATGTTCTGCGTGCGCGCGGCCGCGGCGGCGAGGGTGACCGTGGGAGCGGAGACGGCGTAGTCGGGGCGGTGGTGCTCGCCGATGCCGAAGACGTCGAGGCCGAGGCGGTCGGCCAGCTCGATCTCCTCGAGGAGGTCCTTGAAGCGCTGCTGGACGTCGCCACCGGGCGCGACGTCGGCGAAGGTGACGAGTCCGAGTTCCATGCCCTCCAGTGTAGCGGGTAGTTGCGTGCGCAACCAGTACGCCGGGCGGGGCTGTCGCCGCTGGACGAACGTCCGATGGCGAGGGCCCTTGCGCGGTCCCTAGCGTGCGCCGCCGAGGTTCGGCGTCGGCCCGCGGACCGCCGAATCGACCCGGAGGTCCCCGTGCTGTCCCGAGCCCTGCTCATCGTCGCGTTGTCCCTGCTGGTGCTGGCTCCTGCCGCTCGCGCGCAGACGACCGATCCGCTCACGGCGATCACGCCTCAGCCGTGCCTGACCAAGACCGCCGATGGGAGCCCGGCGGTCTTCTGGAGCTACCTCAACGCCGGGGACGACCGGGCGATCCCGCCGGGGGTTCCCCAGAACTGGTTCGTTCCGCTGATCCCGACACGTCCTGGCCAGCCGAGCGTCTTCCGGTCGGGCTTCGCGGACCGCGCGTACCTGCTCCCGTACGTCGCCGCGGGCCCCCAGCGCGTCCCGACCAGGCTGCACTGGAACCTCCTCGGCGACCGGTGGACCGCGGCGTACGTGCCGAGCCGGCTCGGCAGCATCGTGGGGGTCGAGGACCCGGACGTGGAGGCGTACCTGCAGACGCTGTGGGGACGGGGCGACCACGCGAACCAGCTCTGCGGGATGGCGTGGCGCGGCGGCTGGGCGGCGAACACCGACTACGTCGCGAACGACCTCGTGACGTCGGGTGGGTCGACGTACGTCGCCGTCGCGGCGAGCAAGGGAACGGACGCGCCGACCGACGACTCCGCGGCGTGGGATCTGCTCGCGGCCGCCGGGCCGAAGGGCGACGCGGGTGAGAAGGGCGCTCAGGGCGATCCCGGGATCCGCGGAGATATCGGACCGCGTGGCCCCGCCGGCGCGGATGGCGCGGATGGCCCGGCCGGGCCGCAGGGCCCGAGAGGTGACGCGGGGGCGCAGGGTCCGAAGGGCGACGCGGGGGCGCAGGGGCCGAAGGGCGATCCGGCCACGCTGGCGGCCCGCCGTGGGCGGTTCAGCCGCGCCGGGCGCGCCGTCGTCGCCGATGCGCAGATCACCGCGACCAGCGCCGTGATCATCCAATACGCCGACGCGCGGGCCCCGCGCCAGCTGCGACCCTCGAACGTCCGGAGCGTCCGGCGTGGCGGGTTCACGGCGACCGGGCATCCGGGCCTGCGGTTCACGTACGTGGTCGTCGGCGGCTGACGCCCGGCGGTCAGGCCGTGCGGTGGCGGCCGGCGAGCGTGCGCGCGTCGGCCAGCGTGGCCGGCGTAAGGGTGCCGTGGGTGGTCTCGCCCGGCCAGCGGGTCGCGATCTCGGCGATGGTGGCCTGGACGACGTGGGCGGTCGTGACGCCGGGGGCGACGTCGTTCGCGGCGCCGGCGGTCCGCGGGTCCCACTCGAGGTCGAGCGCGGCGTAGACGTCGGTGAGGGCGGCGCGGATCGTGGGGCCGTGCTCGGCGACGACGACGGCGGAGAGGGAGGAGGCGCCGCTGATCGAGCGCTGGGCGGTGCCGGCGAGCTTGATGCGGGTGCCGCGGGCGTGGACGCTCCACGTGCCGGGGCAGTACTCGCCGGGCAGCTCCCCGATCGTCGGCGTCGGGACGCCGGCGGCTTCGAGGGCGTCGGCGACGAGCTGGGTGCCCGCGCGGAACCGCTCCTCGATCCCCTCCGCGATGCGTTCGGTGGGGACGACGAGCTCGACGATGACGGAGCCGCTGTCGTACGCCGCTGCGTGGCCGCCGCCGAGCCGGAGGACCGGCGTGAAGCCGTGGTCGCGCGCGGCCTGAGTGGCTTGGGTGAAGCCGGGCCGGAGCGCGTCGAGCCGGCCGAACGCCATCGTCGGGCCGGGGACGAAGACGCGGGCGGACGGGCCGTGCTCCCCTGTGCCGACCGCGCGAAGCAGCGCGTGCGTGGCTGCCATGTCGAGCAGCGGGTCGTCGGGGTGGGCGTCGCGGATCACCTGCATCTGGCGAACATCTTGCCGCGCAGCGGGTAAGGGCCCGGTATGGCTGAGAACCACGGGTCGCAGGTGAAGAACGACGAGCAGTACGAGGCGCTGCGCGACAAGGGCGCGAGCAAGGAGAAGGCGGCGCGGATCGCCAACGCCAACTCGAACTCGAGCGGGGGCGGCAAGAACTCCGCCTCCAAGAAGGGCGGCCACGCGGGCAAGTACGAGGACCGCACGAAGGACGACCTCCTGGACGAGGCCAAGAAGGTCGGCATCGAGGGGCGCTCCAAGATGGACAAGGGCGAGCTGATCGACGCCCTGCGCAACCACTAACGCTCCGGCTGGCGGCCAGCGGCAGCGCCCGGACCTGCCCGACCCAGCCGAACTGGATCGCCCAGTCCGGGCGCCGCCGTGGCCGCTTCGGGCGTGGGCGCGGCCCGGCGCAGGGTCGGCCGGGTCGCGCTCAGCTCTGGTCAGGCGGGGACTGCGGCGCCTCTGGGAACGACGAGGACCGGGCAGGGCGCGTGGTCGACGAGGTGGCGGGAGACTGAGCCGACGAGGACGGCGCGGAGCGGGCCGAGGCCGCGGGAGCCGGTGACGAGGAGGTCCGCGCCGGCGGCGGCCTTCTCGATCGCGAGCGCGGGCGGGCCGTCGAGGAGGCGCGGGTGGGCGTCGACCTCGGGCGGCAGGGCGGCGACGGCCTCGGCGAGGTCGGCCTTCAGCGTCGCGCGCAGCTCCTCGTTGACGCGGTCGTCGACCGGCGGGATGCCGCCCGCGTACGGCGCGAGGACCGGCTCGAAGACGCTCACGACCTCCAGGGTCGCGCCCAGCTCCTTGGCCAGGTCGGCGGCGTAGTGCAGGGCCTCCTGCGCGGGCTCGCGCTCGTCGAAGGCGACGACGATCTTGGCGATCCGTGCGTCGTCGGCCGCCCACCCGGCGGGCACGGCGACGACCGGGCACGGCGAGCCGTGGAGGAGGCGCGCGGTAACGCTGCCCGGGACGGTCCGCTGGACGGCGCCGCGGTGGGTCGCGCCGACGACGAGCAGCGCGGCGTCGCGGTGCTCGGCGGTCGCGTGGAGCGACGTGGCGGGCGAGCTCTCCGGGCCGGCGGTCGCCTCCAGGACGCTCGCGCCGGTCGCGCGCGCCAGCACGTGGGCGAACCGGACGGCGGCGGCGCCGCGGTCGGTGCCGTCGTTGCCGGCGATGTAGGTCCTGATCATGGCGGGGCTCCCTGGTGCGTCGGGGGAAGGTCGGTCTCGACGCTACGCGCGGGGTGGCGCTCCACCATCCGGGCGGCGCGGCAGTCGTGGTGCGTAGTTCGCCGTAGTTCGACCGATGTCGTACTGTGGGCGGAGTCCCCATTCCGGAGGTCCCCGCCGATGCCGAACGTCCCGCTCTCGATCCTCGATCTCGCCCCGATCCGGGAGGGCGGCACCCCGGCGCAGGCGCTCCGCGAGACGCTCGAGCTGGCGCGGCTGGCGGACCGGCTCGGCTTCCACCGCTACTGGCTCGCCGAGCACCACAACATCCGAGGCGTCGCGTCGTCCGCGACCGCGGTGCTGATGGGGCAGGTCGCGGCGGCGACCGCGCGGATCCGGGTCGGGAGCGGCGGGATCATGCTCCCCAACCACGCGCCGTTCACGATCGCCGAGCAGTTCGGGACGCTGGAGGCGCTCCACCCGGGGCGGATCGACCTGGGCGTCGGGCGGGCGCCGGGCAGCGACCTGATGACCTCGTACGCGCTGCGGCGCAACCAGAAGGGCTCGCAGGGGTTCCCGCAGGAGCTGGCCGAGCTGCGCGAGTTCCTCGCCCCCGCCCGCCCGGACCAGCCGGTCGTCGCGCGGCCGGGCGCGGGCGCGGACGTCCCGATCTTCGTCCTCGGCTCCTCCGACGTCGGCGCGAGGCTCGCGGCGGCCGAGGGGCTCGGGTACGCGTTCGCCGCGCACTTCTCGCCGCGGATGATGCTCGACGCGCTGCGGCTCTACCGCGAGGGGTTCACGCCCGCGGCGCCGGACGCCGCCGGTGGGCTGAGCGCGCCGTACGCGATCCTCGGCACCTACGTGCTCGTCGCGGACACCGACGAGGAGGCCGAGCGCCTCTTCACGTCGACCAAGCAGAAGCACACGGCGTTCATCCGCAGCCGGCCCGCGCCGCTCCCGCCGCCGCGCGAGCTGGACGCGACGTACTGGTCGCCGCTGGAGCGCAACACGATCAACGGGCAGCTGCGCGAGGCGGTCGTGGGCTCGCCTTCGACGGTCCTGCGCGGGCTCCAGGAGCTGCTCGACCGGACCGGCGCGGACGAGCTGATCGTCGCCTCGGAGGCCTTCGACCCGGTCGCCCGGCGCCGTTCGTACGAGCTGCTGGCGGAGCTCGCCGGCGACTTGTCGTCCACCCGACAGCTCGTGAGCGCTCAGCGGGGCTAACCTCCGTGGCGTGCGGCTCTTCGTCGTAGACGACCTCGAGCCGGCCCGACTCATCGTCCGGGCGATCGCCGAGGACGTCGGGTACGAGGTCGTCGGGGAGGCGGAGGACGGTCAGGCCGCCTGCGACGCCATCCCCGATCTCGCGCCCGACGTGGTGATCATGGACTGGCGCATGCCCGTGATGGACGGGCTCGAGGCCACGCGCCGCCTCCGCTCCACGGCGCCGGACGTCCGCGTCATCGCCTACACCTCCATCGGCGACGAGGAGGTCCGGGCGGGCTTCCTGCGCGAGGGCGCGATCGCCCACGTGCGCAAGGGCGACATCGGCGGGCTCGTCGACGCGCTCAACGCCGCGAAGTCGCCTCGCTGAGCGGCGCGGTGGAGAGCGAGCGCGCCGCCCTCTGGTGGGTCGTCCGCGCGATCGTCGTCTCGGTCGCCGTCATCGCGGGCTCGCTCGTCCTGATGGAGCTCGTCGGCGACATCGCGGTGCTCGGGCTGATCGCGGGCTTCGTCCTGCTGCTCGGCGTGCTCTACGGCCTGCCGCTGCTCGCGTGGCTGCGCGACCGGCGGTCGACGTAGGCTGCGACGGCTGGTACGGTTCCGTACCGAAGCGCTGGTACGCACGGGTACCGCGCCCCGTGGAGGAGGAACCGAGTGAGTCGCCGCAACCGTCAGCCCGCCGTCCAGGTCGCGGGTCGCACCGCCGTCGTGACCGGGGCCGGATCCGGGATCGGGCGGGCCGTCGCGACGCGGCTGGCGCGGCACGGGTGCCCGGTCGCGATCGCCGACTGGAACGAGGACGGCCTGGAGGAGACGGCCGCGTCGATCCAGGGCCCGGTCCTCCCGAAGAAGCTCGACGTCCGGGACCGGCAGGCGGTCTTCGCCTTCGCCGCGCAGGTGCAGGAGTGGGCGCCCGCGCCGCTCGGCATGGTCTTCAACAACGCCGGCGTCACCGTGATGCAGGGCGTCGCGGACGCCTCGCCGGAGGACGACGAGTGGGTCCTCGACGTCAACCTCGGCGGCGTCGTCAACGGCACCCGCGCGTTCCTCCCGATCCTCCAGCGCCAGGACAGCGGCGCGATCGTGAACACGTCGAGCGTCTTCGGCCTCGTCGGGTTCCCCCACCAGAGCGCCTACTGCGCGTCGAAGTTCGCCGTCCGCGGCTTCACCGACGCGCTGCGCCAGGAGCTGCGCGGGACCGGCGTCCGCGCGATCAACGTCCATCCCGGCGGCGTGAAGACGAACATCGTCCGCAACGCGCGGTTCCGCAGCGACCACCGCGGCCAGTGGAAGGACTCGAACCAGGCGGCGAAGGAGTTCGAGCTGATGGCGCAGACGACGCCCGAGAAGGCGGCGAAGATCATCCACGAGGGCGTCGAGGCCGGCCGCGCGCGGATCCTCGTCGGGCACGACGCGAAGCTGTTCGACCTCCTTGGCCGCACGATGCCGACGCGCTACTACGACGTCCTCGACGCCGGCCAGCGCGTCGCCGGGCCGCTCCTCTCCAAGCGGGCGGCGAAGTCGTGAGCGCCAAGTTCGACACGCGCCTGCTCCCGCCCGGCCCGCGGACGCCGCGCGCGATCCAGACCGTCGCGCTCACGTTCCGCCAGCGGCCGTACCTCGAGCGCCAGCGCCGCAAGTACGGCGAGACGTTCACGGTGCGGATCGCCGGCTTCATGCCGCTCGTCGCGATCACGAACCCCGAGCACATCAAGCAGGTCTTCACCGCCGACCCGAAGGTCCTCCACGCGGGGGACACGTCGCCGCTGCGGCCCGTGCTCGGCCGCAACTCGCTGCTCGGCATCGACGAGGACCGCCACCTCGCCCAGCGCCGCCTCCTGCTCCCGCCGTTCAAGGGCCAGCGGATGAAGGCGTACGAGTCGCTGATCGAGGAGATCGCGTCCGACGAGATCGACAAGTTCCCTGAGGGCGTCGAGTTCGCGATCGCGCCGGCGATGCAGCGGCTGACGCTGCGGGCGATCCTCCGCGCGGTGTTCGGCGCGACCGGCCGCGAGCTGGCCGAGCTCGAGGAGCTCCTCCCGCCGTGGACCGAGCAGGGCTCGAAGATGGCGATGACGCCGTTCCTCCAGCGCGACCTCGGCCCGCGCTCGCCGTGGGGCGCCTTCCTGCGGCTGCGCGGGCGAATCGACGCGATCCTCGACCGCCTCATCGCGATGGCCAAGAACGACGCGCGGCTGGAGGAGCGGACCGACGTGCTCGCGCTGCTCGTGCAGGCGACGCACGAGGACGGCACGCCGATGTCCAACGAGGAGATCCGCGACCAGCTCGTGACGATGCTCGCGGCGGGCCACGAGACGACGGCGCACCAGCTGAGCTGGACGGTCGAGCGCCTGACGCGCACGCCGCACGCGCTGGAGCGGCTGGTGGCGGAGGTCGACGAGGGCACGTCGAAGCGGTACCTCGACGCGACGATCCGCGAGTCGCAGCGCACGCGGCCGGTGATCTTCTTCGCGGGCCGGACGACGATGGAGCCGTACTCCGTGGCGGGCTACGACCTGCCGCGCGGCGTGCAGCTCGCGCTGGCGGCGGCGATGACGCACTTCGACCCGCGCCTGTTCGACCGCCCGGATCAGTTCCTGCCCGAGCGGTTCGTCGACGCGCGGCCCGAGACGTACTCGTGGATCCCGTTCGGCGGCGGGATCCGGCGCTGCATCGGGGCGACGTTCGCGCACATGGAGATGGACGTGGTGCTGCGGACGCTGCTGTCGCGGGTGGAGCTGCTGCCGACGAGCGCCCCGCCGGAGCGGTGGGCGTTCCGCGGCGTGGCGATGGCGCCGGCGGAGGGCGGCCGGGTCGTCGTGCGGCGGCGGCGCTCGTCGTCTGCTCGCGGTGCCGGGCCCGCGCCCGTGGTCGAGGCGGTTCCGGCGGTCGCGTGATGGCGGAGACCGCGACGACGGCGTCGTCGGAGATGCTCGCGCTCGGCATCACGGGCGACTCGCACCGCGACCGGCTGCTCGTCGCGATGGCCGAGGCGATCCGCGAGCAGGGCTTCCAGCGCACGACGGTCGCGGACGTGGTCGCCCGCGCGCGCACGTCGCGGCGGACGTTCTACCAGCACTTCGAGGACCGGGAGAGCTGCTACCTGGCGCTCTTCCAGGTCGTTAACGAGCGGGTGCTGCAGGTGATCGCCGAGGCCGCGACGGGCGAGGGGCCGTGGACGGAGCGGATCGACCGGACCCTTGCGGCCTACCTCGGCGTGCTGGCGTCCGAGCCGGAGCTGACGCGCTCGTACGTGCAGGACCTGCCGGCGATGGGGACGGCGGGCGCGGCGCAGGCGCGGCAGGTCGTCGACCGCGCCTCGCGTCAGCTCTGCCGGCTGGTGGAGGAGGCGCGCGAGCACGACGCGTCGATCCGGCCGCTGTCGCTCGAGGCCGCGACCGTGATCACGGGCGGGTTCCGCGAGCTGACCGTGCTCGCGATGGAGCAGGGGCGGGAGCTGACCGAGCTGCACGAGGTCGCCAGCGATTTGGTGCGCCGCATCACGATGGTGTCGTAGCGAGCGTGGTGCGGATCGCTCCGGCGATCTCCGCGATGGCCTCGCGGGCGGGCGTGCCGACGGCGGTCATGTTGAGGAAGCCGTGGATCTGGCCGGGGTGGCGCCTGATCGTGGCCGGGACGCCGGCCTGCCGGAGCTTGCGCGCGTAGGCCTCGCCCTCGTCGCGGAGCGGGTCGAAGCCGGCGGTGAGCACGAACGCGGGCGCGGTGCGTTCGGGGATGTCCTGGCGGAGCGGCGAGGCGGGCGCCTTGTCTTCGGCGCGGGGGACGAACTGCGCCTCGTACCAGTCCATGTTGCGCTTCGTGAGCAGGAAGCCGTCGGCGAAGAGTGCGGTCGAGGCGTGGTCGCCGACGAAGTCGGTCGCGGGGTAGATCAGGACCTGCATCGCGGGCGTGGGCTCGGGTTCGGGCCCGTCGCTCTTCGCGGTGTGGAGCGCGACCATCGCCGCGAGGTGGCCGCCGGCGCTGTCGCCCGCGACGACGACCTTCGTGTGGCCGCCCTGCGCGACGTCGCGGAAGGCCGCGAGCGCGTCCTCGACCGGCGCCGGGTACGGGTGCTCTGGCGCGCACCGGTACGCGACGCTCAGCACCTTCGTCCCGCTCGCGCGCGCGAGGTGGCGGCACGGCGCGTCGTGCGTGTCGAGGTCGCCGACGACCCAGCCGCCGCCGTGGAAGAAGAGGATCAGCGCGCCGGGCGCGGCGTCGTGCGGGACGTACAGCCGGGCGGGGAGGCGGCCCTCGGCGCCCGCGACGGTGGTGTCGTCGACGCGGTCGAGCGGGATCGGCCGGCCGGCGATGAGCGAGGTGGAGCGCCGGATGTCGGCGCGCGCCTGCTGCGGCGTGCGCTCCTCGACCGGCGGCCGCGGGTTGAGCCCGTTCGCGCGGAGGACGAGCTGCGCATCGAGGGCGAGCTGCTGCCCGTCGCGGACGACCGGCTTGCCGGCGAGCGCGCGCTTGGCCTTCGGGGGCAGCGCGCCGAGGGCGCGGACGAGGGAGGCGGCGACACGGTCCGTAGGCGACATTCGATCGCGGAGCATCGCACGCGTCGGCGTCACGCGCCCGTGCTGCGCTCAAGCCCCGTCGCCGTCTCGCCGATGCGCTGGTTCGAGGTGTCACGCACGACCACCCGCACACCGGCGCTGCCGGAGGACGGGGTGGCCGCCGACGTCGGCGCGGCGTCGCGGCTCAGCGCGGCGTTCGCGCTGTGCGCGGCGCTCGGCGGCATCGCGCTCCATGCGGGCGGCATCGCAGTCGAGAGCTCGACGCTCTACTGGACGGGGCTGATCTCCGCGCTCCTCGTCACCCCGCTGTACGTCGCGGTGCCCTGGTCGCGGTTCGGCCGGTGGCCGCTGCTGCTCGCCTCGAACGGCCCGGGGATCGTCCTGACCACCGAGGTGGTGTGGAACACGGGCGGCATCGACAGCCCGTACGTCGTCTACTTCTCGGCGCTCGTCGTCGTCTGCGGGCTCTACGCGACGCGCCGCCAGCTGCTTGTGCAGGCGCTCATCGTGTTCCTGGCGGGCCTGACGCCGCTCCTCTACGACGACACGAGCGACATCATCGTCATCACGCAGAACGTCTTCGTCGTCGGGCTCGCGGCGATCGTCGCGGCGCTGCTGCAGGAGAGCCGTGAGCGCAGCCGCAGCCTGTCCACGAGCCTGCGGGAGCTGGCGTCGCGCGACGGGCTGACCGGCGCGTGGAACCGGCGCGAGCTGCACGAGCGCGGCGAGCGCGAGCTGGCCCGCGCCGCGCGCGCCGGCGCCCCCACGACCGTGCTCTACCTCGACCTCGACGGCTTCAAGGCGGTCAACGACCAGCAGGGCCACACCGCGGGGGACCGGGTGCTCGTCGCCGTGGCGGAGGCCGCACGCTCGTCGCTGCGGCTGTCCGACGTGCTCGCGCGGCCGGGCGGGGACGAGTTCGCGGTGCTGCTGCCGGAGACGGGCGCGGACGAGGCGCGGCAGGCCGCCGAACGGCTGGTCGCCGACATCGCGGAGGCGGTCCGGGAGTGGGGCGTGACCGCGAGCGTCGGCAGCGCGACCGCGCCGGAGGACGGCGCCGACATCGAGGTGCTGCTGACCACGGCCGACCACCGGATGCTCGAGTCCAAGCAGGCCGGGCGCGGCGCGCGGGAGGCCCGGGCGGCAAGCGCGCGGTGAGCCGCGGGCGGTAGAACGTCCGGCATGGCCACCGACACCGCTGCCACGGTCCGGATCCCCGGGCGCTTCAACGGCCCGCCGACCTCCGCGAACGGCGGCTACGCCTGCGGGTACGTCGCGGCCCTGCTGCCCGAGGCGCCCGCGGTGGCCGTGCGGCTCCATGCGCCGCCGCCGCTGGAGGAGGATCTCCGCGCGACCCTGGACTCCGACGGTGCCGCCGTCACGGTCCGGACGGCAGACGGCACCACGATCGCGACCGCCCGCGCCGCCGCGCCGCTCGACGGCCTCGAGCCGCCGCTCCGCCCGTCCGTCGCCGACGCTCGGGCCGCGATGCGCGCCCACCCCTGGCTCGGCGAGCGGCACATGCTCTCCGACTGCTTCGTCTGCAGCCCGTACCGCCACGACGGCCTGGGGCTCCACTTCGGCCCGCTCGCCGCGGCGCCGGACGTCAACGGCGCTGATCGGCGACGCGACGCTGCTGGAGGCCGACGGGGTCCTCGACGACGTGAACGTGTGGGGTGCGCTCGACTGCCCGAGCTACGTCCCCGCGCTGGTGCGCCACGACGGGCTCGCGCTCCTGGGCTCGCTCCACGCCGAGCTGCTCGCGCCCGTCCCGCTCGGCGAGCCGGTCGTCACCGTCGGCTGGCCCGGGTCGTCCGAGGGCCGCAAGCACCACACCGCCTCGGCGCTCCTCACGCCGGACGGCGACCTCCTCGCCCGCGCCCGCGCGACCTGGATCACGCTTCCGGGCTGAGCACGTGGATGCCGTGCTCTTCGCACGCACGCGCGAGGTCCTTGTCGTAGGTGAGCACGGCGTGCACGGCGTCGTTCTCGCGCAGTCGCAGGATGGTGGCGAGGTGCAGCGCGTCCAGTGCAGCGACGTAGGCCGGCGGGACGGTCTCCGCTGCTTCCAGCACCGCTCCGTCGAGCGGGACGAGACCGATGCGGCTCAGCAGCTTCTCGGCGACACGGACATCGCCGCCGCGACGTTCCGCCATGCGCAGCAGCTCGATCCGGACGAGCTGGCTCGACGTCAGCACCTCGAACTCCTCGAGCGCGTCGAGAACTGCTCCGCGCGTCGGATCGTTCGTCAGCACACGTCCTAGCGCGGACGTGTCGAGGTACAGGCACGGCTCGTCAGTCAAAATGCTCACCGCGGACCCAGGCCAGGAGCTCGTCGGCTTCGCCGGGCGGCGAGTCAGGACCGGCAAGGAGCTCTTCGCGGATGTCCGAGAAGCGCCCGGTCGGGGGCTTCATGCCGAGCTTCTCCGCAAGCTCGGCGTACTTGGGGTGGATGTCGCCGGACGGGCTCAGGCGCGCGACGACCTGCCCGCGCTCGGTCACGTCGAGCGTCTCGCCCTCTTTCACGCGGGCGAGGTACTTGCTGAGGTTCTGCCGGAGCTCCCGGACGCCGACGGTGGAGGCCATGTGCGTCGCACCGTAGCACATTCCGTCCGACGCTCTCCCTAGCCTGCCCGGCATGCTCCACCTCCACCGAGCGGAACGGGCCGATCGCCTCGTCGAGGCGCTCAGCGGCCTGCTCGCGACGCCGGGGGACGACCCGGTCGCACGTGAGGTCGTCTCCGTGCCGACGCGCGGGATGGAGCGGTGGCTGACGCAGCGGATGAGCGGGCGGCTGGGCGCGAGCGCGGGCCGCGCGGACGGGATCTGCGCGAACGTCGACTTCCCGTCGCCGCGGCGGCTCGTGGGGGACGCGGTGGCGGCCGCGACCGGGATCGAGCCGGACAGCGATCCGTGGCTGCCCGAGCGCGCGGTCTGGCCGCTGCTCGAGGTGGTGGAGGCGCACCTGCGCGACCCCTGGCTCGTCACGCTCGCGACCCACCTCGGCGCGGGGGAGGACGACGGGATCAAGCGGGCGCGGCGGTTCGGCACCGTCCGGCACGTCGCGGACCTCTTCGACCGCTACGCGCTCCACCGGCCGGAGCTGGTGCGCGGGTGGGCGGAGGCCGGTGTGGCGGTCGGCGCGGGCGGCGGCGGTTCTGCGCTCGCGGAGCGGCCGGAGGAGTGGCAGGCCGCGCTCTGGCGGCGGCTG
>Ga0196960_10000151_pt1 | contig 28044 bp, 18 predicted proteins | sample S3v_5metaG_FD_183187 | JGI IMG/M metagenome (GOLD analysis project Ga0196960, IMG submission 183187) | Soil microbial communities from Anza Borrego desert, Southern California, United States - S3+v_5 | ecosystem: Environmental > Terrestrial > Soil > Desert | place: USA: California | collected...
ACGCTGCCCCTGAGCACGTTGTTGGCGTAGACGTCGTACCCGGTGACGCCGGTGTCGTCCGACGAGGCGTTCCAGACCAGCTTCACCTGGTCCGGTGCGGGCTCGGTGAACGCCAGGTCCGCCGGGGCCGTCGGGGCCTGCGTGTCACCGGTGCCGGCCCGCCGGGTGACGGTGTTGCTGTCGGCGGACCGGTTGCCGGCCGCGTCCTTGGCCCGGACGTGGTAGGTCACGGTCTGTCCGGCCGGGCGGTTGTCGGTGTACATGGTGACGTCGCCCGCCACGCTCGTCAGCAGCGTGCCGTTCGCGTAGACGTCGTACCCGGTGACGCCGGTGTCGTCCGTGGAGGCGGCCCAGGTCAGCCGCACCTGGCCGGTGGCCGGCTCGGTGTACACCAGGTTCGCCGGGGCGGTCGGCGCCTGCGTGTCACCGGTGCCCGGGCCGTAGACCTCCAGCTCCGATATCTGGGCGGCCGGCTGGACGCTGTTCGCCGTGACCAGGACCCGGAGGTACCGGACGGTGGTCGCGCCGAACGCAATGGTCACCGTGTTCCGGGCGGACGGGGAGAACTCGTACGCCTTCGAGGTGGTGAGGTCGGTGAAGTCCGTGCCGTCGGCGCTGCTCTGGACCTTCAGGGTCTGGCTGCGGGCGCCCCACCCGTCGGGCAGGCGCAGGACGACGCGGTCGGCGCGGACGGAGGAGCCGAGGTCGGCCCGGAGCCACTGGGGCAGCTCGTTGTTCCGGCTCTCCCAGTAGGTCGCCTTGTTACCGTCGTTTGCGTTGCCCGCCGCGTACACCTCGGTGTGGCTGCTCGCGGTCAGGGTCCTGCCCGCGGCGAGGTTCGCCGAGGTCCCGTCGGCGCCGTGCACCTCGAGTTCGGAGAGCTGGGCGGCCTGCCAGCCGGTGTTGGCGGTGATGTCGACGCGGACGAAGCGCGTCCGGGCGGCCGGGAAGCCCACCGTGACGGTGTTCCCGGCGCCGGGGCTGAAGGAGTACGTGGCCGAGCTCTTGAGGGTGGTGAAGCCGGTGCCGTCGGCGCTGCCCTGGACGGAGAGCGTCTGGTTGCGGCTCTCCCAGCCCGCCGGGAGCTTCAGGACGACCTCGTCGACACGGGTGCTCGTACCGAGGTCGGTCTGCACCCACTGCGGCAGGTTCGGTCCGGCGCTCTGCCAGTACGTGCCCTGGTTGCCGTCGGTGATGTTCCCGGCGCCGTACTCCGGCACCGCGCTGCTGGCGGCGGCGGGATCACCCACGGCGATGTCGGGGCCCCCGGCGGCCTGGGCGGTCACGAGCGGACCGCCGAGCGCCAGCAGGCTCAACGCGATCACGGCGCTCATGCCCCGTGATCTCCGGTTGTGCGTTCTCATGTGTCCTCGATCTCGGCCTCGCGCCCGTGGGCTGCGCGGCGCGGCTCGTCGGATTGCTCTGCGGCTCGCCACATCAGTTGTTTGCGGCCAGCGGTGCGAGAGTTGCAGAGAATTGCCAACTCGTCTACAGCTCAAGGCAGTTGGGTCGCGGGCGTCGTGTCGGCGCGGTCCAGGGCATGCCGAAGCCCCCGCTCACCAGGGGTGGCGGGGTGTTCGGGGTCCGGGTGGGTCCGGCCACCGCCGTGGCCGGACCCCGCCGTCACGGCGCCTGGGGCGCCGGTGGCCGCGTCACGGGTTGCTGATGACGAACTGCGAGCCGGGCTCGACCAGGATGTCGCCTTCGGCCGAGTTGGTGATCGTCACGTTCGACAGGGTGGCGCTGCCGCGGGCGCCGCTCATCGCGAGGATGCCGGAGCCGTTGTTCGACCTGTCGATCCGCACGTTCGTGATCTTGACGTTCGGCACCTCGCCGCCACCGGTCTTGAACTGGATGCCGTCGTACGTCGAGTCGACGATGTCCGTGTCCCTGATGGTGACGCCCGGAATGGGCTGGCCCTGCGCGAACAGGGTGATGGCGCCGAACTCCTGGTCCTCGTTCCAGAACGCGCCGCCGGTGCGGTACAGGGCGTTGTTGGCGATGAGGGTCTGCCCGGAGAAGGGCAGCGGGTCGTGGTCGGTCGCCAGCATGATGCCGGGGTAGTTCATCGTGTCGGAGATGATGTTGTTCTCGATCGTGTTGCCGGAGCCGCCGTAGACCGCGATGCCGTTGGCCCGCCACGGGAGCTCGATCGTGTTGTTGCGGAAGTGGTTGTCGGAGCCGACGTCCACCGAGGTGTCCTTGACGTACTTGCTCGCCCAGACGGCCAGCGCGTCGTCGCCGTTGTTGCGGAAGGACGAGTTGAAGACGGTGGAGTTGCGGGTGCCGTTGGCGAAGTTGATGCCGTCGGCGTAGGTGTTGCGGACCCGCATGCCGCTGAACTCGACGCCGTCACCGGGGCCCCACAGCTCGGGGATGTTGGTGTAGTCGCGGCCGGCCCAGACCCCGACGTTGGCGTGCTCGATCCAGACGTTGCTGATCTTGGTGCCCTTGCCGAACCGCCCGTTGAGACCGACGCCGCCCTCCTCGTCGGCGTTGTTGCCGCGGATGGTGCCGGAGCCGAAGATGGCGATGTCGGAGATCCGGGTGTTGTGGTCGATGTCGAAGCCGAAGTTGCCCTCGTGCGGGTGGTTGATGCCGCCCGCCTGGTGCGGCGGCGTCAGGGTGTACAGCTGGGAGTGCCACATACCGGCGCCGCGGATGGTGACGTCACGGATGCCGACCGTGTTGTGGACGCCCCGGTCCAGCGGGTCGTCGGTCAGGATCTTCTGCTCCTGGCGCCACTGGCCCGCCGGGATCCACACGCAGGAGATCTCACCCTTCTGGTCGGCGGTCACCGCGCGCTGGATGGCGTCGGTGTCGTCGATGCCGTCGTTGGGCACGGCGCCGTAGTCGGTGATCGACACGCAGCCGGCCGGCTGGGACGCCGGAGGCGCGACCTGCTCCAGGTCGATCATGTCGATGATGTAGAAGGAGGCGCTGTCACCCGCGTCCCGCTGGAGCCGGAACTCGGTGCCGGCCGGGTAGGACTGGGCCAGCAGGGCGTGGGACTCGTCGAACAGCCGACGGGCGTCGGCTCCGGGCGTGTTCGTCAGGCCCTCGGGGTCGTCGGTCCTCCCGTAGAGCCAGCTGTGCTTCGACGACAGGGTCAGCTTCCGGACGAAGACATCGTTGGCATAGAGGCTGATCGTGGCCTGGGCGCCGCCGCCGGACGGGGCGTCCGGGATGGAGTTGCGTACGACGATGGAGTTGGACGCGTTGGTGGAGGTGAACTCCACGAACTCACCGGTGGAGTTCAGACGGACCGACTTGCGGCCCGAGGACTCGGTGGCGAAGTTGGTGTGGCCGAAGGTCCGCTTGGCGTCGGCGGTGAGCAGGGTGCCCTGGTAGCGGGCGTCCTCCGCCTCGTACTCCGTGTACGGCACGGCGGCGCCGCGGCCCACGACCAGCGAACGGCTGAAGACGTTGTTGTTCTCGTTGGTCTCGGCGACGGTCGCGGTGGCGTCGGCCGTCGCGGTGAGGGTCACTCCCCCGTTCGCGGCGGTCCAGGTGCCGGAGAGCGGCACGGTGACCGTCTGCCCGGCGGCGACCGCGGGCGTGGTCCCGTTCAAGGTGGTGGCCCCCGCGGCGAGGCGGGTGACGGAGCCGGCCGCGACACCGGCGGTGCCCCGGTTCTGGACCGTGGCGGTGAAGGAGACCTGCGCGCCGGCCGCCGGGGAGGACGGGTTCGGTGTGATCGCGGTGACCGTGAGGTCGGGTCCTGGTGCCTGGCCGACGACCAGCTTGGAGGCCCCGGTCCGGCTGTTGTTGGAGTCGTCCTGCTCCACGACGGTGTTCGCCGGATCGACGACCGCCGACACGGTGTAGCTGCCCATCGCCTTCCTGCCGACGGGGATCTTCACGGTCGCGGAGGCACCTGCGGCGAGTGCGCCGACCTGCGCGGTACCCGACACGGCGCCTTCGAGGCTCACGTTGACGGAGGTGGCCGGCGAGGCGGCGGTCCCGGCGTTGCGGACGGTCGCGCTGACCTCGACGGGGTCCGTCTCCGAGGGGGAGGAGGGGGCCCACACAAGGTCGGTGACGGTCAGGTCCGGGTTCGGCGCCACGGCGCCCACCACCTCGAATTCGGCGACCTGGGCACCGGGAGCGCCGTTGTTGGTGAAGAACCTCAGCTGCACGTCGGCGTACCGGCCGGTCACCGGGATGGTGACGGTGTTGCCGCCGGAGGACGGGCTGAACCGGTACTCGGCGCGGGCCTTGAGGGACATGAAGCCGGACGCGGACTGCTCACGTCCGAGCACCTCGACGGACTGGGTCCGCGGGCCCCACGCCTGGCCGGGGTCGAGCTTGATCCGGACCGCTTCGATGTCGGCGTTGGCGCCGAGCTCGGCGGTCAGGGTCGCGGGGAAGCCGGCCGACTCCCAGTAGGTGGCGGTGTTCCCGTCGTTGGCGTTGGCCGCCGTGTACGTCTGGGTGAACGAAGAGGCCTTGATCGGCTTGTTGCGCGCCAGGTTGGTGCCGGTCGGCGGCGGGTCGACCGGACCGCCGTCGTCCTCGCCGAAGATCTCCAGCTCGGACAGCTGAGCCGCGTTCCATCCGGTGTTGGCCGCCACCTGCACGCGGATGTAGCGGGCCGTGGTCGCGGTGACGGGAATGCTGACCGTGTTGGCGTCGGCCGGGTCGAAGGTACGCGCCCCGGATCCGGAGAGCGCGGTGAAGGAGGATCCGTTCGTGCTGCCCAGCACGCTCAGCGTCTGGACACGGGAGCCCCAGGAAGCCGGCAGCTTCAGCGCGACCCGGTCGACCTCGGTGCCGGCCCCCAGATCGACCTGTACCCACTGGGGGAACGACCCGCCGGGGCCCTCCCAGTAGGACGCCTGGCTGCCGTCCGTCACGTTGCCGGCGACGTAACTGCCGTTCGTGCCGCCCGCCGTCGCGGGCCTGCCCAGGGCGAGGTTGGGGCCCTCGGCGGCATGGGCGGGTGCGGGAAGCATCCCCACGCCTATCAGACCCGCCATCACCGAGCCGGTGATCACTCGCCGCCCGTGGTTTCTCAATCGCATGAAGTCCTCTTGATTCCTCACCCGGGCTGCCGGCCGTGACTCGCCCTGCCGACGGCGCGAACAGCGCCGGGGAAGGAGGGCGGGGTCGGAGGCGGATGCGCGGATGAACGTCGACAGGGTCCTCGCACGACACCTTCCATGCCCAAGGCGGAACATTTGAGTGTCAGCCATCGTTTTTGAGCTGTTCAGTCAATCTTTTGCGATAACCAGGTGACAGGTTTCCGTCAGGTCACCACTTTGTCAACGGGACCGGCACGACTGCCCTGTTGGAGGGACGCGCACACCAGGTCAGCGTCCTGAGCGGCCGCCCGCGGCGAACAGGACGGATCACCCCCCATCCCGCCCGGGGCGCCCGGTCCCGGCCGCGCGAGTCACAGGCCGGCTTCGGACCTGCCTCGTTCCGCGGCGACCCGTGAGGGCGAGGAATCCGGGTGGAAGGACCGATGACGACCGGGGGCCGTCGGCCCTGCGGTGCGGGACGGCGAGGTCTTGGCCGGCGCGAGGACCGCCGCCCAGCGCGATCACGCCCCTCGCGGGCAGCGGTTGGACCACGCCGCTCCACGCTCTTCGACGGGGTACCGCCCGGACCCGGACGGGGTTGTGGCGAGCACGGGTTCGGTGTGCCCATCGACGATGACCCGCCTGTTCGTGGAGAGCCGGCCGCCGCGTGCGGATGCGCTGCCTTCCGGCCGCGCACCGGGGCCGCGCGCCGTCCCCGGTCCCCCGTCCCCCGTGCACGGGACCGACAGCACCCGTTGCCCCGCCATCCGTCATCCGCCATGCGCTTCACGGCGGATACGGGAAGCCGCCCACGCGCGCCGGGCGCAGGAAAAGGGCCGGACCGTCAGGTCCGGCCCTCAGGCACCGTCCGTACGGCCGCGCACCCCGCGCGGAACCAGGAGCGAGCCGGTGAGCGGGCGCGGGTCAGATGCTGGACGGTGGCGCGGTCGAGCCCCGCACCACGAGCTCCGGCTCGAAGAGCAGCTCACCAGGGTGCGCCCGCGTCCCCAGGATCTGGGCACACAGGAGGTCCACGGCTGCCCGCCCCATCGCTTCGATCGGTTGCCGCACCGTCGACAAGGGCGGCTCGGTGCAGTTCATGAAGGCCGAATCGTCGAACCCGAGCACGGACACATCGGTGGGAACGGTGAGTCCGCGCCGCCGAGCGGCTCTGATGGCGCCCAGGGCCAGCGGGTCACTCGCACAGATGACTCCGGTCACCCCTCGGTCCCACAGCCGCCCCGCGGCCGCCTGCCCGCCCTCGAGCGAGAACATCGAGCGCTCCACGCACTCCTCCGGCAACGCCGTTCCCGCCGCTGCTGCGGCCGTCCGCGCCGCGGTCAGCTTCCGGCGCGAGGGAATGTGGTCCTCGGGACCGAGGACAAGGCCGATGCGTTCATGCCCCAACGAGGAGAGGTGACGCCATGCCTGCTCCACCGCGGCTATGTCGTCGCAGGAGACACACGGAAAATCGAGCTCCTCGATGGGCGCGTTGACGAGGACGACGGGGATCTTGCGCTCCGCCAGCTGCCGGTAGTGTTCGTGCGGCGCGTCGGCCTGCGCGAAGAGCCCCCCGGCGAAGATCACCCCGGAGACCTGCTGCTGCAGGAGCAGGTCGACGTAGTCGGCCTCCGAAACTCCGCCCCTGGTCTGCGTGCAGAGCACCGGCGTGAGTCCCTGCTGCGCCAGAGAACCGCCGATGACCTCGGCGAAGGCCGGAAAAATTGGGTTCTGCAGCTCCGGCAGGACCAGACCCACCAGCCTGGCCCGCTCCCCGCGCAACTGCGTGGGACGCTCGTAGCCGAGGACGTCCAGTGCGCTGAGCACGGATTGGCGGGTGGTCTCCGAAACCCCCGGCTTGCCGTTGAGAACTCGGCTGACCGTGGCCTCGCTGACTCCCACCTTTTTCGCCACTAGAGCAAGTCGTCGCGTCACGAACGCAACTCTAGCGCAAAGAGAGTCAGAAAGTTACACATTTCTTGCCGAGATTGCAGCACGGCCGCAAGTCGCAGGCCCTCACCACCTGGCCCCGCGGAAAGGGGCACCGGCGGCGGCCCCAGGGCGTGTGCCGAAAGTAGATCTTGGGCTGTGAATGATCTCAGCCCATGGGGCGGGAAGATCTCACGGACGAGCAGTGGGCGGTGCTGGAACCGTTGTTGCCGAAGGGCGCCAGGGCGGGGCGGCCGCCCGTGTGGCCTCGGCAGCTGTTGATCGACGGCATACGGTTCCGGGCCCGTACTGGTGTTCCTTGACGTGATGTTCCTGCTGAGTACGGGCCGTGGAGCCGGGTCTACGACCTGTTCCGTCGATGGCAGCGGAACGGCACCTGGCACCGGACCCTCACCCGGCTCCAGTCCCTGGCCGATGCCAGGGGTGCGATCACGTGGGACCTGAACGTCGACTCCACGGTCTGTTCGCGCCCACCAGCATGCGACCGGGGCTCGTAAGCAGGGCGGCCTGCGGAAGGAGCCACCGGGCGGCGTGTTCATCGAGCCTCGTGATCACGGGTTGGGACGGTCGCGAGGCGGCTTCACCATTAGTGATCCGGCAGCGGTTCGTGTCCTGAGCCGCGTTTTCGGAAGTGGCAGTAGCGGGCGATGGCCTGGCGACGTCTTCTCCGGGCGGACCGGTTCAGTGCGTGGGTGACGGGATCGTGGTCGGCTCGGGGATGAGGCAGGAGAGTGTCCAGGAGCCGGCACGGTAACAACCGAGGTCGGTCGGTGCAGGTGAAGTGCCTCCACGCACCGTTCGTCGACGTGTTCACCGTGCCGCCCGAGGTGCCGTCGGTGTTCGTGGAGCGCAGACCGGCCCGGGTGGCCCAGGTCGACGATGGACCCCCCGTTGGCGCCGGGCCGAACACCAGCCCGCTGCCCGGCGTGGCCGGCGCCTGCCCCCGCGGCGGCATCATCGAGATTTCATCGCTCTTTCCTAACGTGGCCCCGTTCGGACGAAGGTCTCTACCAGGGGGAAGGACGGGCTCGATGCCGCGGAGGAGATTCAGAGCGAGGCTGCCGATGGCAGCCATGGCCGTGGTGGCGGCACTGAGCACCATGGCGGCCACCGGGTCGGCCGCACCGGGACCGGCCGCCGAAGGGGGCCCGGCCAAACCGACGATCCGCTACACCGAGTACGGAATCCCGCACATCACCGCCTCGGACTGGGGCGGGCTGGGCACGGGTTACGGATACGCGGCGGCCAAGGACAACATCTGCACCCTGGCCGACACCTATCTGATGGTCAACGCCCAGCGGTCCCGTTACCTGGGACCCGACGGCAGGACGAGCCCCGGGCAGAACCAGAACACCACCACCAATCTCAACAGCGACCTGTACTTCCAGCGGATCAAGGACAACGGGGTGGTGGAACGGCTGGTCGCCGAGCCCGCCCCCGACGGGCCCGAGCCCGAGGTCAAAGAGGCCATTCACGGCTACGTCCAGGGATACAACCGGTACCTGTCCGAGACGGGCGTGGACAACCTCACCGACCCGGCCTGCCGCGGCGCCGACTGGGTGCGTCCGATTACGGAGCTGGACGTCTACCGGCATGCGCACGCCGAGATCATCATGGGCACCGCCGACCCGCTGCTGGACGGCCAGGTGACCGCTGTGCCCCCGGGGTCGTCAGCAGCCGCGTCGCGGGCGTCCTCAGTTGAGAAAAAGGCACCGGCCAAGACCTCGCCCGCGAAAACCGCGGCGAGGATCCGCGACGCGATGGCGGCGAGCCGTAGCCAGGGCATGGGCAGCAACGCCCTGGCGGTCGGATCGAAGGGCGTGTCCGGCGGCACCAGCATGCTGCTGGCCAACCCGCACTTCCCGTGGCAGGGCAAAAACCGGATGTGGCAGAGCCAGCTCACCATCCCGGGCAAGGTCAACATCTCCGGGGCCAGCCTGCTCGGTCTTCCCGCGGTGAACATCGGGCACAACGACGACGTCGCCTGGAGCCACACCGTCGCCACGGTCGCCCCGTTCGGGCTGTTCGACGTGCAGGTGGATCCGCTCAATCCGACCAAGTACCTGGTCGACGGCGCATGGGAACAGATGACCTCGCAGCAGGTCGCCGTGGACGTCCGTCAGAAGGACGGCTCCCTCGGCAAGGTCACCCGGACTTTGTGGTCCACCCGGTACGGCCCGATCACCACGTCCATCCTGGGCTACCCGCTGCCCTGGGTGGTCAGCGCGCACGCGGTGCGCGACGTGAACATGAACAACCTGCGGGCTCTGAACACCTGGTTCCGCCTGGACCAGGCCAAGGACGTCAACGAGGTGGTGGACACCCTGGAGACCACACAGGGCGTCCCCTTCTTCAACACCGTCGCCTCCGACCGCAAGGGCAACGCGCTCTACGCGGACATCCAGGCCGTCCCCAACATCACCGACGAGCACGCCGCCTCGTGCCTCACCGAAACCGGCAAGCTGCTGTTCAACCAGTCGCTCCCGCTGGCGGGCGTACCGCCGGTCTCCATCCTCGACGGCAAGCGCAGCGCATGCGACTGGCCCAAGGATCCGAACGCGGTCGAGCCAGGACTGCTGGACCCGCGCAAACAACCGCGGCTGATCCGGTCCGACTACGCGGGCAACGCCAACGACAGCCCCTGGCTGGCCAACCCCGAGCAGCCGCTGACCTATCCGCGGATCATGGGCGGCATGGGGTCGCCCAGGTCGCTGCGCACCCAGGAACTGATCCTGACCGCGCAGAACCGGATCAATGGCACCGACGGCCTGCCGGGCAAGGGCTTCACTCCGGAGTCCATGGGGCGGCTGCTCTTCGCCGACAACAGCAGAGCCGCCGACCTGGCCCTCAACGCCACGGTGTCGATGTGCCAGAGCGTCGCCTTCGGGCTCATCCTGGTGGACGGCAATCTGGTCAACGTGAGCGAGGCGTGCCCGATTCTGGCCGCATGGAAGAGCCACGACTTCACGGCGGACAGCCGGGGGTCCCTGCTCTTCGCCAATTACTGGGCTGCGCTGCAGGGTTCACAGGGAGTCGAGAAGCTGCCCTGGCGTGTTCCCTTCGATCCCAAGGATCCGGTGCACACGCCCAACTCGCTGGACTCCGGAAGCTCGGCCGTCCGCGACGCGTTCGGGCGGACGGTCATCGCGCTGCGCAAGGCAGGTATTCCGCTGAACGCGCCGCTCTCGGACATCCAGAAGGTCACTCGTGGCAGTGAACAGGTACCGATCCACGGCGCGTTCGGAAAACTCGGCGTGCTGAACGTGATCGAGACCGGGCAGGTCGACGGGAAACTGGACGTCGTCTTCGGGTCCAGTTTCATCCAGCAGGTGCGATTCACCGCCGAGGGCCCGCCGGAGACGTACTCCGTCCTGGCCTACTCCCAGTCGGCCAACCCGAACTCGCCGCACTTCACCGATCAGACAAAGTTGTTCTCGGCGGGCCAGTGGGTGACCGAGCGGTTCACCGAGGAACAGATCGCGGCCTCACCGGAACTGGAGACCAAGGTCCTCGACTGAACCAGGGGCCCGTGACCGGGACTTGCCCCGCGAGCACGCCGGGGACCGTCGACGACGGTCCCCGGCGTGCTCCTTCATGGGCGTTTCATCGCCGGCCGATACCGTGCGTGCTGCGCGAAGAAGAGACCACAAGAAGCACACGGATCACGGATCACAAGGGGGCACGCTGTGAAAAGACAGTCGAACTGGTGGCGCTCGGTAATGGCCTGGATGGTGGCCGTCGCCGCTGTCGCCATGGTCATGCCTGCGGGCGTGGCACAGGCCGCCGATGGTGCGGCGCCACCGAGGATGGAGGACGGCTTCGGTCTGACCCAGGTCGGTACAGCGACGGGAGACGCCACCAACTTCTACCTCACGGTGACCACGCCCGAGGTCGCGGGCGAGCAGCACATCAAGATCATCCTGCCGAGCGGCTACTACGACGACCCGGCCAGACGCTATCCGGTGATGTACTTCCTCCACGGTTCGCCCGACGACCCGATCCAGCAGAACTACCCGGCGCTGAGCATGTCGAACGAGATGATCACCGTCATCCCGGATGGCGGGGCCCGGGGCTGGTACGCCAACTGGCTCGACCAGAAAACCCCGGCCGGGGCCCAGAACTGGGAGAACTTCCACCTCAAGCAGGTGATTCCGTACATCGACGCGAACCTGAAGACCATCGCCACCAAGAAGGCGAGGGCCGTCGCCGGCATCTCCATGGGTGGATTCGGGGCCTTCCACTACGCCCAGGTCCGTCCCGACTTGTTCAGCCAGACCGCATCCCTGTCGGGCGACATCGACCTGTCGGCCGCCTCCATGGACCTGCGGTTCGCGGTCGTCGCCTCCCTCATCGACGCACAAGGCGGGGAGAACTCCCCCTACAAACCCGCAGTGGACAGCGACGCCGCATTCGGCTCGCCCTACCCGGTGTTCAACGCCGACTGGCGGTTCAACCAGGTGGACCCGAAGCAGAACATGGAAAAGCTCGCCGGAATCGGCGTCTCCATCTACACGGGCGACGGCGGAGGCCAGATCGGCACGTTGGAGTTCTGGGTCTCGGGCGCGGCCAAGAACGTCAAGGCCCGCATGGACTCGCTGGGCATGCCGTACTACTACGTCAACTACGGCGACGGTTCCGGCTGGGGCACCCAGTGCAACGGCGACCACAACGCCGGTTGCTGGGAGCAGGACCTCCGGGACCTGATCCCCCGGCTGGAGAAGGCCTTCGCCTCCTGACCGTCCGCAGGACCGCACGGTCGTACGCCCGCCGTTGTCCCGCGCCGCAGCTGCGGCGCGGGACAACGGCGGGCGCTTGCCAGGCTCTCGCGCTTTCTCGTTCTGCCTTCTGATCACCCCTTCTCGTTCTATTCGACGGCGGGGCCGGGACCGTTCAGCCAGGCCCACTGTGACCAGGTCGAGAAGCCGGTCTGCCACCGGTGGTAGACGCCGGCGCTGCTGGTGCCGAACACCTCGATGCGACCGTCGGCGTTGTTGGCCGTGTTGATCTCGGTACCGCCCTCTCCGAAGTTCTCCCATGCGGAGAAGGCCGCGTTCGGTGCGGTCTGCCAGGTGTGACTGGCCGTATCGGCGTTGATCGCGAACACCTCGACCCGGCCGTCGACCGTCCGGGAGGTGGTCAGCGCGGCGTTGGCGATCCCATGGGTGTCCTGCCATTCCGACCACGAGGCCGGTCCGGTCTGCCATCGGTGGAATACGCCGTTGGGATTGGAGGCGAACACCTCGAGCCTGCCGTCCTGGTTGTAGCTGGCGGCGACATCGTGCCCGCCGGTGCCGAATTCCTCCCAGGCCGACCAGCCGGCGTTGACGCCGGTCTGGTACAGGTGCCGGAAGGTCGAATCCGACAGTGCGAACACTTCCAGCCGTCCGTCGGGTGCGTTCTCCATGGCGAGGCGCGCATCGGCCGGACCGCCGACGACCTCTTGCCACTGGTCGGCCCAGCCACCGCTGGGCGCGGTCTGCCATCGGTGGAACACACCGCTAGGGTTGGAAGCGAACACCTCGATACGGCCGTCGGCGTTGTTCCCTGTTGCCAGCCGGTGCCCGCCGGTGCCGAAGTTCGCCCAGGAGGACCAACCCGCACTGGGATCGGTCTGCCACATGTGGTCGAGCGTGGTGTCCGACAGCGCGAACAGCTCAAGCCGGCCGTCCGCGTTGGACGCCACTGCCAGTTCCGCGTTGCGCGGACCGCCCACCGGCTGCCACGGCGACCAAGCACCGTTCACCTCGGTCTGCCACGAGTGGAACACACCGTCGGCCCCGGCTGCGAAGGCCTCCAGCCGTCCGTCCGCGGACCGCCCGGACACCACCTGACCCGAGGCGTACGGGTGCTTGGGGCCGGTGCTGGTACCGGACCACAGCGCGCTGACGATGAGCTCCGCGTCGCCCGCCTCGATCCCGTACAGATAGCGCAGGTCTTCTCTCGGCTGCTGAACCTGCCAGCAGACGTCGCCGATCGCCTCGTTGTTCCACGAGCCGTTCTCGAAGTGGTCTTCCATCGCATTGAGGAAGGCGTTGGTGGCGTAGATCGGGTCCAGGCGCTGTTCCCGGCTGCCCCACCAGTCCTGCTGCTGGAACAGCCCCAGGCTGGTGTGGTCGACGGCCGCGGAGTAATTGTTCATGCTGGCCTCCACGATGATCGTGGCGATGGCGATTGCCGCGGCCCTCGGGTTGAGCCCCCGGTCCTTCACCGCCTGCGTGACCATCCGCGCGCAGGACATCTTGTACGCGTTCAGATATCCGGCCATCTTCGCGTTCAGCTGCGGGTTGAGCTGGTCAGCCATGATGCCGTCGGTGGCCGAAGGGCCGGCCGGGTCACAGGGCACGGTCGGAATGGCCAGCCCCTCCGGGCCGCTGAAGTAGTGGGAGACACCGTACCGGTCGTCGCCCGGGCGAGGAACAGGCGGAGGTTCGGCAACGGCGACCGAGGTGGTCATTCCGATGACCAGCCCCCAGATACCGGCCAGGAGGGCCAGTCTGATGAACACGCGGTGTAAGCCGGGTCTTGCCATGGTGTGCCCTTTCCTTTTCACGAACTTCGCGGGAGTTCAGCCGATTTCCGGCCCCTCCGGAACAAGCCGGTCGGCCAGTTGCGGCAGATGACGGACAGCGCCGGCCGCCGGGCCGGGCAGGGCGGCCGATTCCCTTCGGTCATCGACGCCGACTGTAGGGGACACCGATGAAAGACCGATGGAATCAGCCTTCTTACGGTCTGGGGACACGGATCCGATGTCGGCAGGGGTCCCCCGCCGGACGAGCGCACTACGGGTTTCATCGGGAAATCATCGGTTGCTGCCACTGTCGTCCGGTGACCTCGGCCGATCGCGTGCGGCAGAAGACAGCAGACGCGCAGGCCAACTACATGAGGAGAATCGAATGCGAGCAAAAGCATCGCGGCCGCGTCGGCCGGAATCATGCTGACTGCCGGGCTTTCAGTGGCCCAGGGCACCACTGCTCAGGCAGCGGCTCCGTGCGAGGGCACCTGCACAATCGTCGTCGGTGGCACGGGCAGTTCGTGGAACAACGACAACTTCACCGGCAACATCCAGCAGCACGTCGGATATCCCACCCAGATTCCCAACGGCGCGAGTGCCCGCGCGGGAGTCAACGAGCTGAACCGGCTGGTCCGCGACCAGCGGAACGTGTGCCCTGACCAGCACGTCAAAATGGGCGGATATTCCCTGGGCGCCGCGGTGGTGCACATCTGGGTCACCGAGAACTGACAGACGTTCGGCAATGTCAACGCCATTCTCATCGCCGATCCCAAGCGCCAGGCCCCGCCCGGCGCCAACGGCGGATCCGTGCCGTTCGGAGGCATCGTCGGCGCCCCGCTCGCCGGCGCCGACAGGTTCTTCGGCAACGTACCGGTCAAGACCATCTGCCACTGGGACTACGTCTGTGACGAGTCCGCCGGCATCTGGACCTACCCGGCCAACCACATCAACAACTACCCCCACGACTTCGACATGGGCCACCACAACGACAGCTCCAACGAGCAGTGGTACAACGGCGCCTGGAGCCCCGCCTCCTGGTGACCGCACAGGCCCCCACCGCCCGGTGAGCGGCCCCGTCCTTCACCGTCTGCCCTCGGCCGGGATCAACCGGCCGCCGGCAGATGGTGCTGTGCGGCCGTGCCGCACGACGGTGGGGGCGAGGCCTTCCTCGTCGCCGCGCAGGATCATCTGGTGCGTCCGCCGCAGCATCCGGCTCGGAGCAACACCCAGATCGTCTGCAAGCCGGCAGCGGGCCCGGTCGAACACGGTCAAGGCGTCGGCCTGGCGGCCGTTGCGGTACAGCGCCCGCATCAGCATCGCGGCCAACGGCTCGTTCAGCGGGTTCGCCGCGGACGTGGCGAACAGCTCGGCGATCGCTTCCGAGTCGTGGCCCAGCCGCAGCTGCCACTCCGACTTCTGCTGTACGAGGGCGATCCTGCGCTCGGTGAGCCGCAGCCGCTCCAGCTCGGCGAGTGGGCCCGGCAGACCGGCCAGGACCTCTCCGCGGAACAGCCCGATGGTGTGGGTGCACAGCCGGACCGTCTCGGTCGCGTCGCCCGCTCTGTCGGCGGCCGCGATGTCGGCAACCAGCTCTTCCAGGCGTGCCGCGTCGACGTCGACTGCTCCGGGCACCAGTCGGTACCCACGCCGGGCGTGCTCGATGACCGAGTCCGGGCTGTCCCCGATGCGCAGGGCCTTGCGCAGCCGGTAGATGTACACCGGCACCACGTTCGCGACCGGCGGCTCCACTCCCCACACATCGCCCAGCAGTTCCTGCTGGCTGAGGGTACGCCCCGCTCCCAGAGCCAGCGCCGCCAGTACGGCCTGCTGACGCAGATGCCCCAGGTTCAGGGGCCGTCCGTCCTGCCATGCCTGCAGCGGACCGAGTAAGGAGATCCGTATCTTCGGCCCGGCCGCCCGGTCTGTCGCCAACCGGTCCATCCCGGCCCGGCCCGCGGCAGGCTGTGGCGCCGGGCTCACCGGCCGTGTGCGGCGGCCGCGCCCGGGGACGACGAGGCCGCAGTCGAAGGCATGGACAATGGCGGCGGCCCGGTCGCGCAGGCCGTGTTTCGCAAGGATCCGCGCGAGGTGTTCGGCCACTGCGGCCTCGGGGATGGCGAGGGCGAAGGCGATCTCGTCGTCCCGTAGGCCGCAGCCGACCGCGGAGAGCACTCGGTGCTCCTGATGCCTGAGCATGGTGGCAGTCGGGCGTTGGGTGGTGGCGGTCATGGGCATCGCTGCTCCCCGGGATCTGACTGGTCGGTCTGTCGGGCGCCGTCGGCAAGTTAGTGGCGAGAGCGTCGGTCAAGGCATCCGGAACGCTCCGGAGTGACATGCACGACCGGGGCTTCTCCCGCACGGCGGCTATCGCCCGCGCGGACTGCTTCCCCCGTGCGCGTCAGCCCTTCTGGTGAGCTCGGTCGAGGAGACTCCTGCGGCGCGGTGAGCTGCCGCGAGCCGGACATCCCGATGGTGGTGTCCCGGGCGGTAGGGCCAACAGGCCAAGCCACCGGCCATTGGTGACCGGCCCCGAAGGGCCTGTGGTCCGTGCCGGTGGCGGATCACCCGCCATGCTGTTCCCGTGGTTACGGTGTGCCGGTCGGAGGGGGCGTGAAGGTGGCCGGTGCGAAGTTCCGGTGCCGGCCCCGGTAGGTGCGTCCGAGGTGGTGCTGCAGCCGGACATGGCGGAACTGGTACACGGCTCCGGTCTGGCGCAGCACCCCCCGGTGGTAGGCGTCGTCCAGGAACGCGGCGGGGTCCCAGGGGAGCCGCCCGGTCAAAGGCATCCATACACGTGCCAGCACGACCCATTGCCCCCAGGCCGTGAAGGCGAACACATAGGAGGCCGCGCCGCCCAGGCCTCCGACCGAGCCGATGTACAGGCTGTCCTGGACTCCCCAGTTGAGCGATCCCACCATGCCCTGGAGCAGGTGGACGATCAGGTACCCGCCGAGGGCGATGGCCAAGGTGAACGCGGGGGCCAGGATGAGGAACTGGCGGCCCGCCGTCGTACGGTTCGAGGACAGGAGACTGATCGGGGTGGCCGCCGTCGTAACGTCCACGGGCACTTCGAGTGCGGCCATGAGCCCGAAGACAACACCGGCGGCAGAGCCGAAGACCAGCCCGAGGACCAGCATGTTGATCAGGGTGCCCTGGATGATGCGCGGGTCGGTGACGGATGTCCCGGCGGCCAGCGCGCGTCCGAGGGTGAGGGCGCAGGCGCATCCGACGCCCATGACGGTGCCGCCGATCAGCCCCTGCCCGAACCGGACAGCGAAGGTGCGCAGGGGCCGGAGGCCGCGACCGTCATGCCCGGTGCGCAGCTCCAGCCGGACCCGGGCAGGTTCGAACGCGGCTCCGCGGCCGGACCGGTCCACCAACGCGTACACGGCTCCGAAGGCGAGACCTGCGGCAGGCCCCATGAGGCCGCCTTGCAGCAGGAGTTCGCGCAAGGGCAGCGAAGTGAGCAGCAGGCCGAGCAGCCAGTTGGCCAGGGTGACGTTCACTGCGGTGGCCAGCACGACGGCCAGGGTCCGCACCGTGCGTGACAGGGAATCGCCGAGCTGCCACCACGCGAGGTCCTGGCGCTCCACATCGAGACGGGCCAGGTGGTGGGCGAGGTTGCCGAGCCAGCGTTCGGCCCGCGCGGAGTCCGCGTACGATGCCTTCGGCTGCGTTCCGGTGGCATCCCGTTCCGCAGGGCGCCGTCGGTAGACAGCGGGCACGAAACCCGCCAGCAGATGTTCCTCCAGGCTCCTCACCGAAGGAAACCGGGCAGCATCCAGGAGTTCGGCGGGATCCCTGCCGGGCGTCTCGCTGTACAGGGTGCGTGCGAGGATGATCATGAGCGGGGTGGTCAGCACCGTGGCGAGGACGGCGGTCCCGGGCGCCTGGCGCGTGCGCAACAGCGTGAGGACCGCGTCCCATGCCGAGCCGGATACGTCGGTGCTGTCGCCGTCGCTCTCCTGGGAGGGGATGGTGCGGGTGGTACGGGGCAGGTAGTCGACGAGGTCCTCGACGGTGAGGTCGGTGAGCTCGATGCCCCCCGCCCAGACGAGTGGTGCGTGTGCCGCCCTGACCGCTTCGGCGTACTCGTCGCGCCGGCTCGTCAGGATGAGCGGTACGGAGGTGGCGTTCAGGGCCTTCAGGGCTTCGCACCGCAGGCCTTCGGCGATCTCGTCGAACCCGTCCAGGACCGGAAGGATGAGGTCGGCGTCGATCATCGCGGCGGCCAGGGTCGCCCCGGGCGTGGTGTAGCGGGCCAGATGCGGGTGGTCGCGTAGCAGTCGGCCGATCAGCCAGTCCCGCAGTGCGGTGGTCGAGGGGTCCCAGGAGCCGACGCTGAAGATGACCGGCACCCGGCTGTGCGGGGCAGCGGCTTCCAGGAGGTCCAGGGTGAGCCTGATCGTGAGGATGGATTTGCCCGAGCCCCCGCGGCCGAGGACCGCCATCCGCCCGGAGGGGATCCTGAGGTAGACCTCGGCCACGCTGCGCAGGTCGCCGTCCAGATCCACCTCGCGCGGTGTCCCACCCGGTCCGAGACGTTGAATGTTCTCCGCGCGGTCGGTCAGCCCGGTAGGCGTCGGCTTCCACCGGACGGGCAGCGGGAACGGGTCGTGGACATGGCGTTGCGCCTCCTCGCGGCGCCAGCGGCGCCGCACCTCCGTCGCCAGCTCACGCGCGGCGTCGGCGAGGGCGTCGTGCACCGGCAATCGGGGTGGCTCCGGCGCTGCCGGCCGCTGGCCGTCGCGCCGGGTAACGCTGTCCTGGGCTGGCTGACCGGTCAACTGCGCGGGCACCGGATGAGGTTCGGGCCGGATCTCGGTTCCCGCCCGGCCGGCAGGGGCGGAGGATGAGCCGGCGACGGTGGCAGCCAGCCTCAGCCGGTCCGCCTCTTCCAGGCCGAGTGCGTCGGCAAGCAGATTGACCGTCCCCATGCGGTGGTTCGTGGATCCGCCGCTCTCCAGCCGGCGGATGGTACGCACGCTGACACCGGACCGTTCAGCCACCTGTTCCTGTGTCAGGTCCGCCTCGACGCGCAACTGGCGCAGCAACGTGCCGAGAACCTCCGTCATCGAGCCTCTCCCCCTGCTCACCGGTTCGAACGGCGGTGAGCCTACCCGCGGCCTCCGGTCACCGATGGCCGGTCCTCTGGCCTGTACGGCCAACATGACCAAGGTCACGCTCGGAGTCGGCGCCCGGAGCGCACCGACGGAAGGCGAGGAGCGGACGTGGCCCACCGCTACTGGTGCGGGGAGTGCGGCTTCAAGACACCCTGGCTCGCACGGCCCGAGGGACTGCATCGGCAGGTCGAGCACTACGCTCGCAAGCACCCCGGCACTCCCCCGGCCGGCCTGCTCGAGACCCGAAGGCGTGGTCCGAGCTCGGCCGGATGTCTCCTGCTGACAGCCGTCGCGTTCATCCTTCTCAGCCTGGCGGCCTCCTGCTGCCATTGAGCGGAGCTCCGATTGACTTCCTCGATTCGGGAGTGGGGCACACCGGCATCGGGCGGGCTCCTACCGCTCAGCGAGAAACCGGGTCACCGCCGGCAGAGCCGCGGGGTCTTGGAGGAAGAAGAGATGGCACCCCTCGAAGGGTCTGTGTCCCCGGCCGCGGTCTCGCCGTGGTCGCCATTTTCGATCAGCCGCAGGACCTCGCGGAGCACACGCTGCTCGGTGGCGCGATCGTCCAGGAGCCGACCGATCCGAGCGGTGGCCGAGTCCGCACCGGCCGGTAGTGCGGCACGCACCAGTCGAAGTACTTCGGCAAGGCACGCGCCGTGTACATCTTCGCGCGGCACACGAACGATGACGGTGGCAGGCTGCACGTAAGAATTCATCTCATTTGGTGAGTCTGCGGTAGCAGATGAGGGTGCAGGCGATGCTGGTGAAGGCCGGGAGGTGGTCGGCCTCGCGTTCGTAGCGGCGATGGAGTCGTCGGCAGCCGGCAAGCCAGGACATGGTGCGTTCGATGGTCCAGCGGTGTCGGCCGAGTCGCTGCGGGGTTTCGATGCCTTTGCGGGCGACGCGGTGCCGGATTCCGCGCCCGGACAGCCATTGCCGCAGGTGGCGGTAGTCGTAGCCCTTGTCGGCGTGGAGCTTGCCGGGCCGGCGCCGACGGGGGCCTCGGCGGGAGCGGATAGGCGGTATGCCCGTCACGAGCGGGATAAGGGTTTGGCTGTCGTGAACGTTGGCGCCGGAGATTGTGGCGGATATGGGCAGACCGGACCGCTCGCCACCACACCTACCGAACTTACGAAAAGATCAGTAAGCCAGTCCGAAGACGACCAGATTTTGAGAGTGAACTCCTGCACGGGATGGGTACCGTTCGGTGTGCGTGAGGGATGTTGGCCTGGGACGGGGTGGGGGCAGTGAGCGGAATAGTGGTCTATCTGCCACAAGGCAGCGGTGATGCCGGAAAGGAGTCGTGTGCCAATCCGGTGACGTTACGGCTCGGGCCGGGGCAAGTGGCGCGCTTCGGGAGGGGATCTGCGGCGACGCCCGTCGAACTGCGGCTTGATGACGAGGCGATCTCCCGCCTTGCGGGCGAGATCCGGGTGGTGGACGACCACTGGCAGCTCAGCAATCACAGCGCGCACCAGAGCTATCTGGTGGAGAACCCGGAGGGGGCGGGCGAGTATCTGAGGGTGCCGCCGCGGCGGGCCGCGGCTCCCATCCCTTTCGAATTCTCCAGGGTCGTACTCCCCACCCGCCGCAACACCACGGTCTCCTTTCAGGTGTTCGCGCCCGACCACGTCTACTTGGACCCGGACGACATGGGCCTCCAGCGGGGCAGCCGTACGGTCACGGCGTACTCACTGGACGAGACGTCCCTCTATTTCCTGGTCCTCGTGGCGCTCTGCGAGCCCCGGCTGCGCGATGTGTCGCCGGTCGCGGTGCCCACCACCCCGCAGATCGTGGAGCGGCTCAAGGGGCATCCAGCCTGCGGTCAGCTGAGGGCCCGGGCGGTCAGCTCACACATCGACTACCTCGCCGAGGAGAAGACCCGGATCAGTACCCCGCCGGAGCACGAACCCGGCAGAGCGGCCCGGCGCAATGGCAAGCGGGAGGCGCTCGTCGGACTCGCGCTGCGCTTCGGGCTCGTACGGGAGGCGCATCTGGCGCTCCTGCCGCCCCGGACCGGAGCGGGCGACCGGCAGCGGAAGTCGGCCGGTTGACCCACCAGGATGAGGGGCGGCGCGTCACCCAGCGGATCCGAGGGGGCAACGGTGCACGGCCTGGCCGACACATCGGGCGATGAGCGCGCCGAGTTGCTGCCACGCGGTTACCGGGTCTGCGGCTGGGAGGTCACCGAGCCGATCGGGGCCGGCGGCTGGGCAACGGTCTACGCGGGCCGTGCGGTCGACGCCGCGCGAGCGGGGCGGACGGGACAGGTGCCGGCCCCGATCGACCCTGCGAGTCAGGTTCCCGACGACGTCGCCCTCAAGTTCCTGCCGACCGCCGGACTCGCTCCGCTGCAGGCTCGCAAGGTCGCGGAGAGCGCCCGACGTGAGGTCGAACTCGGCCGTCGGGCCGGGCATCCGAGGCTGATCCGTCTCCTGGACCTCATCGTGCTCACGGATCCGGACCGCCCGTGGCTGGACGGCGCGATCGTACTGGTGATGGAGCGGGCCGAACACAGTCTGCGGACGGTGTTCGATGCCGGAGTGAGCGAAGCGGAAGTCGCCCGGCTGTTCGCCGCGATCTGCGAAGGACTGGCCCATCTGCACCGCAGCGGCTGGGTGCACGGTGACCTCAAGCCCGAGAACATCCTGCTGATGGCCGACGGCTCACTCAAGCTCTCGGACTTCGGCCTCGCCACCGAACTGACCGGCACCACCGGCACCCACGGATACGCACCGCCGATGGGCACCTTCGACTACCTCCCGCCGGAGCGCTGGAAGGCGCCGCTCGGTGAGCGGGGCGTGCAGGTCCGGCCGAGTGCCGACATCTGGGCCCTGGGCATCATGATCCACGAGGTGTTCACACGCGGTGTCTCACCGTTCCCCGGCGGGACGCCGGGGTCGCGCGGTGCTGCAGTGCAGGAGTACGCGGACGGGCGCGCACCGCTGCGTATCGACGGGGCGGTGCCGCCGTTCTGGCGTCAGCTGGCCACCGACTGTCTGGCCCCGGTCCACGCCGCGCGCAGCGCGCACACCGCCGAGAGCTTGCTGGCCCGCATCATCTCGCGGGAGTCAGTCCCTTCGGTACGTCGACGGCGGGCAACCCGCGCTGCCCTCCTGGCTGTCGGCGTGTGCGGGGCGGCCGCCGCGCTCTGGTCGTCTGCCGATCCCGGCGGCGCACCCGTGGACGGGGAACCCGCGGGCCGGATCCGGGTGTTCAACGCCGAGACCCAGTGCAGGGACCGCCTGGGCCGGGATCCGCAGTGCAGTCTCGGTCTGGCGATCGACCCCTTGAAGCCGTACACGACCGACAACGTCGTCCCTACCCGGGTCTGGCATGGCGACGCCCTCGACGTCGACTGCCGGCTGTCCCAAGGAATGCCCATCATCGACGAGTCGGACGCGAGCTCCACCGGCTGGTACCAGGTCCGCCTCCCCAAGGGCGGAACCCATTCGAAGGCCTGGCTGCCCGCCGTGCGCACGAGGGGACACCCCGAGGTCCCCGCGTGCCCACGTCCCGTACCGGAGCAGTGAGAGAGCGGTCGGCAACGCCCCCACGCGTCTGTGCGTGGCTCCTCTACGCCTTGCGAAGTCGGGCGATGATGCCGTCGATGTCATGGTTGAGCCAGTAAGGGCGGACGTAGTGGCCGCCCTCCACCTCGTGCGCCTCGTGCGGGATGCCGACGCGGTCGAGGTGGTACCGGAACTGCCGCTGGGTCTCCAGCACCACGGACTCGTTGGCCCACCCCTGGATGTCTTCGGGGCTGGTACCGGCGACCATGAAGACCCGCTTGTTGCGGTAACTCTCGATGCGCTCGACGGGGTTGTCGGCGGTGACCCTGGCCTGGTCCCACGGGATGCCGTAGACGCTGCCGCCGTTCAGTTCCACGGCTGCGGAGGACGCGTTGGCCCAATGGGTAACCGCATCACCTGGGTTGCCACGCAGGTTGGCCGGGCCGGAGTGGGCGCTGACCGAGGCGAAGTGGCCCCAGTACTTGGCGGCGTACTTCAGTGCACCGAAACCGCCCATGGAAAACCCTGAGACGGCGCGGCCGTCGTACTCGGCGTACGTGCGGAAGTTCGCTTCGACCCACGGGAGCAGCTGGCCTATGTGGAAGTGCTCCCAGTTCCGGGGGCCCACGTTGGAGTGGACGGGGTTGGAGTACCAGCCCGCAGGTCCGCCGTCGGGCATCACGATGATGATCTGCTTTCCGGCGGTCAGACCGCGGATGTTGTGCAGGCGGTCGAAGGTGATGAAGTCCTCCAGGCCGCCGTGCAGCAGGTAGAGGACGGGGTAGGTGCGTCCGCTGGTGTGGTAGCCGTCGGGGAGCAGGACGTTGACGCCGGGGTTCCAGCCGATCGCGTCCGTCGCGAACCGGTAGTACCACATGCGAGGGTCGTCCCTGTTGTGCTCCACGACGCTCAGCCCTCCGGCCGCATGGGCCGAGGACGCCGCTGCAAGGGCGCTCCCGCCGCCGAATGCCGCCGCCGCGGAGAGTCCGCCGACGGTCTTCAAGAGGTTTCTGCGGGTAGGGGTGTACTTGGTCAACGTCGCCTCCTGGTCGGGATCTGGCAGGAAAAGGGGTCAGAACCAGCTCTGGTACTGACTGCTGTTGCATGGCCAGGTGCGGAGCCCGTAGCTGCTGTCGTCGATGCACCGGCCGGTGTGCTGATTCCGGAACTCCAGCGTGCCGTCATCCCAGACCTTGACCCACCAGCTCTGCTCCGGGGTCGAGTTGCACCACGCGGTGTGGAACCCGTCGCCGGTGTCCGTGATACAGCGGCCGGTGTTGATGTTCCTCAACTCGCGTGTGCCGTCGCCCCAGACGCGCACGGACCACTGTTGCGGATTCGAGCCGTTGCACTCCCAGGGGCGGAATCCGTTGTCGGTGTCGTCCATGCACCTGCTCGTGGCCTGGTTCCTGAAGCTCTGGATAGGAGTCGATGCGATGTCCACGGACTTCTGTGTGGCGGCGAGGGAATGTCCCTCCGCCAGTGCGGTCGACGCCGATACCAGGGGTATCAGGGCACATGCCGCACCGAGCAGCATGGTTCGTTTCCGGGGCATGTCGCCGCGTCCTTTCGGTCGTTGGATGCCGTGAGGGGCCGGATGGGGTGCGCGTGCGGCTCGTGAAGCGACGGGCCCGTGCGCACCAGCAGGTCGAAAGGTATCCACGGGTTCCCGGCCAGGGCATCCGGAACGTTACGGACTGACAGTGCCGGGTGATGTCCGATAGGGAGCGGAGTGCCGTGAGGGAACGGCACTTCCGGTTCGGTACTCCGTCGTGTCCGGTCGCGGGGACCGGGCAGGCTTCCGCGCAAGCGGGACCCACCTCACGACCGGACGCCCCGCTCGACGGGCAGGGATCAGAGAGCGGGACTGCCCGACACCACGGGCTCGACCATGCGGTCCCCGAAGGCCGTCCACGGTCGCCATCCCCCGCTCGGCTGTGCCTGGACACGGGTCCGTATCCGGCCCTCGGCGGTGACGGCGAAGACGTGCGTCCGCCCGGTGGCGTCGAGCGCGGCCGTGGGCGTGGCGGCGAGCCGGATGCCAGGTTCGCCGAACTCCGCGCCGGGGTCCCAGGCGCCACCCGGCGCCACCTGCCAGCGGTGGCTGAGCCGGGCCCCGCCGGGTGTGAGGGAGAAGGCCTCCAGCCGGCCGTCGGCGTTGACAGCGAACGAGGGGGCTGCCGCGCTCCAGCCGAACAGCGGGCGCCACTCGTCCCAGTCGCCGCTCGGCCCGGTCTGCGGCCGGTGAAACGCCCCCACGCCGGACGGTCCGATCGCCGCGACGGTGAGCCGGCCACTCCCGTCCCTGCCCGCCCGTGGCGCACCGCCCGCCGCGGTGCCGAGGCGGTGCCACACAGCGGTCCAGGCGCCGCCCGGCGCCTCCTGCCACCGGTGGAAGATCCCCGAGCCGCCAGGCGAGAGGGCGAACGCCTCAAGACGGCCGTCAGCGTTGGCGGCGATCACCGGTGGGGCGCCCGCCGCTCCGCCGAAGCCGGACTCCCACGGATCCCAAGTCAGCGAGCCGGGCGAGCGCTGTCGTCGCCGTGCCAGCGAGGCGCCGCCCGGGGCTAGGGCCAGGGCCTCCAGCCGGCCGTCGGCGTCACGGGCGACGGCGGGGGCGGCGCCTGCGGGGCCGCCGAACTCCTCCCAGTCATGCCAGCCGCCGTCCGGCCGCTGCATTCGGTGGTGTAGGTTCAGGCCGCCCGGGGCGAGGGAGAACACCTCCAGCCTGCCGTCGGTGTTGCGGCCGAGGGTGGGGACCGCCCCGGCCGGCCCGCCGAAGACTTCCCACGGGGACCAGGTGTCGGTGTACGGCTCCAGCTGAACGCGCCGCAGCATCGAACGGTCGCCCGCGTCGAGAGCGAACACGGTCAGGCGGCTGGCGACGTCCAGTTCCGCCACCGGGTTGTCCGGGCTCTGCCACGGCGGTGGGGTGTCTCGCCAGTGGAGAGGCGCCACGTACAGCCCCTGGCGGAACCAGCCCGCGGCGCTCGCGTACCACTCAGCTCCGTCGGCGATGACCTCGACGGCGTGACCGGGCACATGGCCCGCGTAGCCGTCGAGGTCGAACCTGAAGGGGTCCCGGGACGCGAGCACGTCCGTGCCGTCGTAGCCGTTGCGCGGCCCTGTGAACAGGTAGTACCAGCCGTCCCGTTCGACGACGTACGGCGACTCGGTGACCGAGATGGCCGTGTCGGTGCTCGCGTCGGTGAACGCGATGGCCGGCTCGCTCCAGCGCAGCAGGTCGTCGGAGCGTCGGCAGGCCACGACATGGTGTCCGCCGGTGTCCGACAGCTCGGTGTAGTACATGACCCACTCGCCACCGGCCCGCACCACCATCGGGTCGCGTGCGACACGTCCCCGGAACAGCGGGCCTGACGGCTCGCGGGTCCAAGTGGACAGGTCGTGCGACGTGGCGAGGTTGATCGCGGCACCGTTCGCACCGCCGGCGGCATAGAACATCCAGAACCGGCCGTACGCCTCGACGACGTGCGGCGCCCACAGGTGTTCTTCGCCGAAGTAGGACGGGGCGACGGTCAGGGCGTCGGCGTGGGTGGTCCACGGCCCGTGAAAGGTCTGCGCGGAGGCGTGGGCGAACGCGATCTCCTTCGTGCTGTCCGGGGATTCGCCGCGCGGCGCGCTGTCGCCGACGATGCTGAACAGGTGCCAACGACCCTGCGCCTTGATCAGCGTGTGGTCGTTGAGATAGCGGGGCCCGGCGAAGGTGGACGGATCATAGACGTACGCGAAGGGCCCGGCGCCGATCCACCGAGGGGGCGGCACCGTCGCGGCGGCGCCGCCGGCGCCGAGGGTCCCAGCAGCCGTGGCCCCGGCTCGGCCGGCTCCCAGGAGCGGGAGCACGCCCGCTCCAGCCGCGCCCCGCATCAGGTTCCGTCTGCTGATCGGAAACATGAGCCTCTCCAGAGGGACCGCGTAGCCGACCGTGCCGTACAGGCTCGGCCGACTACGGATCGTAGATGTGTCACTTGTCTGACGGCCGGTCACCTGACGGCGGGGCCTGCGGTGTTGTTGACCCAGCCCCATTCGGACCAGGTGGAGAATCCGGTCTGCCATCTGTGGTAGGTACCGGTGGGACTGGCACCGAAGATCTCGATCCGGCCATCCGCGTTCGCTGCCGCGGTGACCTCCGTGCCACCACCACCGAACGTGGCCCAGTCGCTGTAGGGCGCGTTGCGGTCGGTCTGCCAGGCGTGCATCGCCGTTTCGCCGTTCATCGCGAACACCTCGACACGACCGTCGGGCGTCCGCTCACTGCTCAACTGCGCTTTCGCAGGACCGCCGGTGGGCTTCCATTCCGACCAACCGGCCGGATCTGTCTGATACCTGTGGAAGACACCCGCCGAACCTGAAGCAAATACCTCAAGACGGCCGTCCGCGTTGTGGTCAACAGTCAGATCATGAGCGCCACCACCGAAAGCACCCCACGCCGACCACCCGCCATTGGGCGCGGTCTGGTACTTGTGCTCGAAGGTCTCCCCATTAAGCGCGAACACCTCCAGCCGACCATCCGGAGACTTCTCCATCTCCACCCGGCTGTCCGCCGGGCCGCCACCGGTGGCCTCCCATTTCGACCAGCCACCATTCGGCGCCGTCTGGTACTTGTGGAAGAGACCGACCGGCCCCGACGCATACACCTCGATCCGGCCGTCCGCATTCACACCGGCCGCCACATCACGACCGCCACCACCGAACGCCTCCCAGCCCGACCAACCCTCCGATGCCGACAGCTGATAACGATGCTGGAAAGTGCTCCCGTCGATCGCGAACATCTCCAGCCGGCCATCCGCATTCGGAGCGATCGCCAACTCCGCGTCGCCAGGACCACCCAGGAACTCCCACGCCGACCAGTCACCATTCGCCTCGAGCTGCCAGGCATGATGCACACCATCAGCACCAGCCACAAAAGCCTCAAGCCGGCCATCCGCCGACCGCGCCGACACCACCCGGCCCGACTCAGCCGGATACACCAAAGGCTGTGGTTGCGGACCACTGCCCGGAGTGCACGGCAGCACCACGCCGCGCTCCGCGAGATAGGGCTCGGGGTCAATGCCGTACGAGGTGGACCGGTCCCCCCAGATCCGCAGATGAAGGTGGGGACCGGTCGAGTTGCCCTCGGATCCCATCAGGGCGATCTGCTGGCCGGCCACGACGTGGTCGCCGACGGAGACGTCCCGCTGATACATATGCCCGTACTCGGAGAGCGTCCCGTCGGGGTGCTGGATTCGGATCCATTGACCGTAGCCGTCCTCGTACCCGGAGATGGTCACCTCTCCGTCACCCACGGCGTAGATCGGCGTTCCGTAGTTGTTAGCGATGTCGACGCCGTTGTGGCCGCTGTGGTAGTGCTGGGACACCATGCCGGCAGCCGGACACGCCGCGGCGAAGTTGGTGGTACGGGCCGCGGCCGGGGTCGTGGCCAGCAGTACCGGCAGGAGGGCGGCTGTCGCCGCGAGAATCAGGTGCAGTGCACGTCGGGAGAGTCCGATCAGCACGAGACGCTCCTCCCCTCGTTCGTCTCAGGGTGAGTGGGATATGAGTGGGATATCGGGACGAGTGGGATAGGTGCACGGTACGTGGCGCGCTGCTTCGGACCGTGCCGGTTCGCCGGATCAGGCCGGGAGCGGGCGGTCTGAAAGGTAGCAACGGGGTGGGGGCCGGGGACCCCGGAAGGTTACGGACTGACAGGCGGGAACGCGTCGGCTAGTGTGCTGTGCCTGAAATTCCAGGGTTGAGTCGGGTAGCCGGGTCACGTTGCCATGACCCGGCTACCCGACTTAGAGGGCGTTTGATCTAGGCAGATTGCCCTTTATCTCCTAGTAAGTCCCTCGCCAGGTGGGTGTGGTCTCGTCCGTTATGCGCTTGGCAAGGTTGTCGATCGAGGCGATGTGGATCATGGCTTCGGA
>Ga0196960_10000152_pt1 | contig 28025 bp, 25 predicted proteins | sample S3v_5metaG_FD_183187 | JGI IMG/M metagenome (GOLD analysis project Ga0196960, IMG submission 183187) | Soil microbial communities from Anza Borrego desert, Southern California, United States - S3+v_5 | ecosystem: Environmental > Terrestrial > Soil > Desert | place: USA: California | collected...
GGCGCGCAACCACCCGGCCGTCCTCGGCGAGGACTCAGCGCTTCGGCTGGCCGCCGCCGCGGCGGCGGCCCGGGGCTCGGCCGCGGGTGACCGGGAGCTGGCGGAGAACGCGCTCGGCCGTGAACTCCGCGGCCTGCCGGCGGACCTGCCCGGGGTTCCGAACGCCCTGCGCACCGACGTCAGCGGCACGATGATCCGCGTCGCCCTCGCCCGCCGGTTCTACAACGACGCCGTCCGCGACACCCGGGAGCTGCGCGGCCGGCGGGTTCCGCGCTGGCTCGGGCTGCACCACTCGCGCCCGCTGCCGCGCTACTTCGACATCGACGACCGGATCGAGAGCGGGACGTCCCGGACCGGCACCGCCGGCCGGCAGGGGCGCTGACGTCCGTACAGTCGATCGGGATCCATCCGGACGACGAAGGCGGACAGCCATGGCAGCGCACCCCGAGCAGGCGGACGCCACCGGCACCGACCGCGTGAAGCGCGGCATGGCCGAGCAGCTCAAGGGCGGCGTCATCATGGACGTCGTCACCCCGGAGCAGGCGAAGATCGCCGAGGACGCCGGTGCCGTCGCCGTGATGGCCCTGGAGCGGGTGCCCGCCGACATCCGGGCCCAGGGCGGCGTCGCGCGCATGAGCGACCCCGACATGATCGACGGGATCATCCAGGCCGTCTCCATCCCGGTGATGGCCAAGGCCCGCATCGGGCACTTCGTCGAGGCGCAGGTCCTGCAGTCGCTGGGTGTCGACTACATCGACGAGTCCGAGGTGCTCACCCCGGCCGACGAGGCGCACCACATCGCCAAGCACGCCTTCACGGTGCCGTTCGTCTGCGGGGCCACCGACCTCGGCGAGGCGCTGCGGCGCATCGCCGAGGGCGCCGCGATGATCCGGTCCAAGGGCGAGGCCGGCACCGGGAACGTCGTGGAGGCGACCCGGCACATGCGGGCCATCCGGGCCGGCATCAGGCGCCTGGGCACGCTCGACGAGACCGAGCTGTTCGTCGCGGCCAAGGAGCTGCGGGCTCCGCACGACCTCGTGGTCGAGGTGGCGCGGCGCGGTTCGCTGCCCGTGGTGCTGTTCACGGCGGGCGGCATCGCCACGCCGGCCGACGCCGCGATGATGATGCAGCTCGGCGCCGAGGGCGTCTTCGTGGGTTCGGGCATCTTCAAGTCCGGCGATCCGGCGCTGCGCGCCGCGGCGATCGTCCAGGCGACCACGTTCTTCGACGACGCCGACGTGATCGCCAAGGTCTCGCGCGGTCTGGGCGAGCCCATGGTGGGCATCAACGTCACCACGCTGCCCGACAGCGAGCGGTACGCCACCCGCGGTTGGTGAACGGGGTCGGCGGCCGCGACCGCATCGCGGGGATCGACCTCGCGCGCGGGCTCGCCGTCCTGGGCATGTTCGGCGCCCACCTCGACATCGGCGACGAGCTGACGGCGGACCCGTCGACCTGGGCGGCCGTCGTCGACGGCCGCTCCTCGATCCTGTTCGCCACGCTCGCGGGCGTCTCGATCGCACTCCTGTCCGGTGGCTCGCGGCCGGTCGACGGCGTGGACCTCGTCCGCGCCCGGCTGCGCATCGCCGTCCGTGCCGCATGGGTCTTCGCGATCGGCGCGGTGCTGGAGTGGCTCGACACCTTCGTCGCGATCATCCTCGGCGTCTACGCGGTGCTCTTCGTGCTGGCCCTCCCGGTCCTGCGCTGGCCGCCCCGTCGGTCGTTCGCCGCTGCCGGCGGGATCGCGGTGGCGGGACCGCCGCTGGACGCCCTCCTCGGACAGGTCCTGTCGACCGCGGACGCGGAATCGCACTACGTGGCGGAACTGCTGGTCACCGGCAGCTACCCGGCCGTGCTGTGGATGGCGTTCCTGCTCGTCGGGTTCGGGATCGGCCGCCTGGACCTCGGTGCCGCAGGCGTCCGGGCGCGGCTGGCCGCAGCCGGAGCGGTCGCCGCCGTGCTCGGCTACGGAGGCGGCTGGCTGACCACCCGCGTGGTCGCCGACGGCGCTCCGCTCCGCGGACCCTCCGGTGGGTTCGCCTCCCCCGTGGGGGAGTGGCGGGCCGCCTGGTTCGCGGGGGCCGAGCCGCACAGCGGCACGACGTTCGAGGTCGTCGGATCCACCGGGTTCGCCCTGCTCGTCGTCGCGGCGAGCCTCGTCGTCGCGGACCTGCTGCCGCGACCGACCTTTCCGCTGCGGGCCGTCGGGGCGCTGGCCCTCTCGGTGTACTCCGCGCAGATCGTCGTCCTGTGGGCGTTGCTGCAGCAGGCCGACCGCGCTGCCACGCGGGGCGCGGGCATGTGGGCGCTGTTCGTCCTCTCCGCGCTGGCCGTGGCCGGGATCTGGTGGTGGAAGCTCGGGCGGGGACCGCTCGAGCGCCTCCTGACGTGGAGCTCGACCCGTGCGGCCGCCGTCGCGCCGGCACCGCCGACGTGATCTCGTCGGTCGTGCCTCCCATCCCCGTCCGCCCGACGATCGGCGTGCTCGCCCTGCAGGGCGACGTCCGGGAGCACGTGGCGGCCCTCGCGGCACTGGGCGCGGAACCCGTTCCGGTCCGACGGCCCGCGGAGCTGGCCGCGGTCGACGGCCTGATCCTGCCCGGTGGCGAGTCGACGACGATCGTCAAGCTCGCGACCCGGTTCGACCTGCTCGACCCGCTGCGGTCGGCCGTGCGCGACGGACTGCCGGTGTACGGCTCCTGCGCCGGGATGGTCCTGCTGGCCGATCGGATCATCGACGCTCCCGCGGACCAGGAGACGATCGGCGGACTGGACGTCACGGTCCGCCGCAACGCCTTCGGGCGGCAGGTCGACAGCTTCGAGTCGTCGGTCGCCTTCGACGGTCTGGAGGGCGGGCCGGTGCACGCGGTCTTCATCCGCGCGCCCTGGGTCGAGGAGGCCGGCCCGGCGGTCGAGGTGCTCGGCCGGGTCACGGGTGGTGCGGCCGACGGTAGGATCGTCGCGGTCCGCCAGGGCAACGTGGTGGCCACCAGCTTCCACCCCGAGCTGACCGGGGACCGCCGGGTGCACGCGCTGTTCGTCGACATCGTGCGCCGTCACCCGGCCGAGAGGGCCGGCGGCACTCACATCGGGAACGCCGGGGACGAGAGGGGACAGCCGTGAGCGGCCACTCCAAGTGGGCGACGACGAAGCACAAGAAGGCCGGCATCGATGCCAAGCGCGGCAAGCTCTTCGCCAAGCTGATCAAGAACATCGAGGTCGCGGCCCGCACCGGTGGGGGCGACCCCGCGGGGAACCCGACCCTCTTCGACGCCATCCAGAAGGCGAAGAAGAGCTCGGTGCCCAACGACAACATCGACCGGGCGGTCAAGCGCGGAGCCGGTCTCGAGGCCGGCGGCGTCGACTACCAGGGCATCACCTACGAGGGCTACGCCGGCGGCGGCGTCGCGGTGCTCATCGAGTGCCTCACCGACAACAAGAACCGCTCCGCCATGGAGGTGCGCACCGCCATGACCCGCAACGGCGGCACCATGGCCGACCCGGGCTCGGTGTCCTACCTGTTCTCCCGCAAGGGCGTCGTCGTGGTGCCGGCCGCCGGGCACACCGAGGACGACGTGCTGATGGCCGTGCTCGACGCCGGCGCCGAGGAGGTCCGGGACCTGGGCGACACCTTCGAGGTGATCAGCGAGCCGGGCGACATGCTGGCCGTGCGCACCGCGCTGCAGGAGGCCGGCATCGAGTACGACTCGGCCGACATGGGCTTCCTGCCGAGCGTGCAGGTGGAGCTGGACGAGGACGGGGCGGCGAAGGTCTTCAAGCTGATCGACGCCCTCGAGGACCTCGACGACGTGCAGAACGTCTACGCGAACTACGACGTCTCCGACGAGATCATGGAGAAGGTCACCGCCGACGCCTGAAAACACCCCCTGCCCCCCGGCCCTCGCACGCTCGGGCCGGGGCCCTGCACCGGGGCCGGTTCCAGTCCGTCGCCAGGCGTGTTGGCGCGGCAGCGTCGTCCTCGCCGGTTAGCCTCGGTCGAACACCAGTTCGGCTGATCGGAGCGTGACCATGCGGGTGCTCGGCATCGATCCGGGCCTCACCCGGTGCGGGTGGGGAGTGGTCGAGGGACTCCCCGGCGCGCGGCCCACCGCGCTCGGCGTCGGCGTCATCCGCACCATGCCCGAGCTGGACCTCGAACTGCGGCTCCTCGAGCTGCACACCGCCGTCACCGCCCTGGTCCGCGAGCACCGTCCCGACGTCGTCGCGATCGAGCGGGTGTTCACGCAGAACAACAAGGGCACGGCCACGGGCACCGCCCAGGCCGCCGGAGTGGCGGCGCTGGCCGCGGCGCAGGCGGACCGCCCGGTGGCCTGGCACACGCCCAGCGAGGTCAAGGCAGCCATCTCCGGCAGCGGCCGGGCGGACAAGGAGCAGGTCACCCTCATGGTCACCCGGGTCCTGGGGCTCTCCGCGGCCCCCAAGCCGGCCGACGCCGCCGACGCGCTCGCGCTGGCCGTGTGCCACGCCTGGCGTGGCCCGGCGCAGCAGCGCCTGCGGAGCGCCGCCCTGGCCGGTGGGCTCGGCGCGCCCGTCGTGCGGCGGACCCTGCCCCGCTGGCAGGGGGTGACGGCCCGATGATCGCCTCGGTGGACGGACGCGTCGCCGCGGTCGGGCCGGACGGCGCCGTCGTGGAGGTGGGCGGCATCGGCCTGGCCGTGCAGTGCACCCCCGGGACGATCGCCCGGCTGCAGGTCGGGGCCTCCGCCCGGCTGGCCACCAGCCTCGTGGTCCGGGAGGACTCGCTCACGCTCTACGGCTTCGCCGACGACGACGAGCGGCAGCTGTTCGAGCTGCTGCAGACCGCCAACGGCGTCGGCCCCCGGCTCGCCCAGGCGGTGCTGGCCATCCATCCGCCGCGGGAGGTCCGGCGCGCGGTCGCGACGGCTGACGTCAAGGCGCTCATGCAGGTTCCCGGCATCGGCAAGAAGGGCGCCGAGCGGCTGATCCTCGAGCTGCGCGACCGGCTCGGGTCGACGTCCACCGACACCCAGCTGGACGCGCCGTCCGGTGTGCCGGCGGTGGCCCCGGTGGCCCCCTGGCGGGACCAGCTCACCTCCGCGCTGGTCGGCCTCGGCTGGTCGGCCAAGGAGGCCGACGGCGCGCTCGCGCAGCTCGCTCCGGTGGCCGACGAGCAGATCGCGGCCACCGGGTCGGTGGAGGTCGCGGTCCTCCTGCGCCAGGCGCTGCAGATGCTGGGCCGGTCATGAGCGCGCCGTTCGACCGGTCGCTCACCGGGGAGCTCGCCGGCGAGGCGGCGCAGGACTGGGCGGTGAGCCCGCAGGCGGGGGACGAGGAGCGCGTCGTCGAGTCGGCGCTTCGCCCGCACTCGCTGCACGACTTCATCGGCCAGCCCAAGGTGGCGCGTCAGCTCGCCCTCGTCCTCGAAGGCGCCAAGCGGCGCGGTCGCACCCCGGACCACGTGCTGCTCTCCGGCCCGCCCGGACTCGGCAAGACCAGCCTCGCGCTGATCATCGGCTCGGAGCTCGGCACGTCCGTCAAGATCACCAGCGGCCCCGCGATCGAGCGCTCGGGCGACCTCGCCGCCATGCTGTCCAACCTGGCTGCCGGCGACGTCCTGTTCATCGACGAGATCCACCGCATCGCCCGGCCGGCCGAGGAGCTGCTGTACATGGCGATGGAGGACTTCCGGGTCGACGTCGTGGTGGGCAAGGGGCCGGGCGCCACCGCCATCCCGCTGGAGATCAACCCCTTCACCCTGGTCGGCGCGACCACCCGGGCGGGTCTGCTGACCGGCCCGCTGCGCGACCGCTTCGGCTTCGTCGGCCAGATGGAGTTCTACGAGACCGCCGACCTGGAGCGGGTGCTGGCCCGCAGCGCGGACCTGCTCGGCGTCCAGCTCACCGACGAGGGCTCGGCGGAGATCGCGGGCCGGTCCCGGGGCACGCCCCGGATCGCCAACCGGCTGCTGCGGCGGGTGCGCGACTACGCCGAGGTGGAAGCCGACGGGCGGGTGACCCGCGAGGTCGCCGAGGCGGCGCTCGCGCTCTACGACGTCGACCACCTCGGGCTGGACCGGCTCGACCGCGCCGTCCTCGAGGCCCTGGTGGTCAAGTTCGGCGGCGGACCGGTGGGCGTCGCCACCCTCGCCGTCGCGGTCGGGGAGGAGCCGCACACCGTGGAGGAGGTGTGCGAGCCGTTCCTGGTGCGCGCCGGACTGCTGGCGCGGACCCCGCGCGGCCGCGTGGCCACCGAGGCGGCCTGGCGCCACCTGGGGCACCCGCTCCCGCGGGGCGGCGTGCCCCTCGGCCGGGTCACAGCAGACCCACATGTCCCGGGGGCGTCGTCAGAAGCTCTCTTCGACGCCTAGACTGCGGGTCGCTGGCGCGCAACTCCCAGGCCGGGCCGTGCGCGTCCCGTCCGGTCGCCGCGCCGATGTCGACGTACCCGAGCGGTCCCGTCCCGGACCGCACCACCGCGAGCACGATCCCGCGGTAGAGAGGCTCACCTGTCGTGGAGCAGTTCTTCCCGTTCATCCTCCTGGCGCTGATGCTGGTGGTGCTCATCGTGCTTCCCGCGCGGCAGCGCAAGCGCGCGCAGGAGCAGGCCGCCACCATGCAGGCATCCCTGGAGCTGGGCACGCCGGTGATGACCACCAGCGGGCTGCACGGGACCGTCGCCGCCCTCGGTGACACCACGGTGGACCTGCAGATCGCTCCGGGTGTCGTCGTCACCTTCGCCCGCCAGGCGATCCTGGAGATCCGCCGGCCGGTCGAGCCGGCGGTCGTGGACGAGGACCCCGCTCGCCCGGCCGACGGCACCGTCTGACCGGGAGGACGTCCGTGGCCAACCGTCCGGCCCCGGCGCGGGGGTACTTCGCCGCACTGGCCGCGATCATCGCGCTCATCTACGGGCTCGTCTTCTTCGTCGGCGACAGCCGCACGCCGCAGCTCGGGCTCGACCTGCGCGGCGGCACGACGGTCACCCTCACCGCGCGCACTCCCGACGGGGAGGCCCCGGCCCAGGAGGACCTGGAGCTCGCCCGCCAGATCATCGAGCAGCGGGTCAACGGCCTCGGTGTGGCCGAGGCCGAGGTGGTCACCGAGGGCGACGCCAACATCGTCATCTCCGTGCCGGGGGACGACGGCGAGCAGGCCCGCGAGCTGGGCGCGACCGCCCAGCTGCGCTTCCGCCCCGTCGTGGCCGGCCCCGAGGCGGCCGCCCCGGCGCCGGAGCCGACCGACGCCGCCGAGCCCACCGACGCGGCCGAACCGACCGGGGCCGAGACCGCCGACGGCAGCACCGACGGGAACGCCGCCGAGACCACCGCCCCCGCCGACGCCACGCCGACCGACGCCGAGGGTGCGGTCGAGGATCCCGCCCTGCCCGACCCGGACGCCCCGGCGGTCACGCAGGACGAGGCGGCCGCGGCCTACGCGACGCTCACCTGCGAGGCCGACAACGTCACGGGCGAGGTCTCGCGGCCCGACGACTTCGTGGCGGCCTGCAGCGAGGACGGCGCCGCGAAGTACCTGCTCGGGCCGACGATCATCGAGGGCACCGAGATCGCCGACGCGAGTGCGGCGACCGACACGACCGACGGCCGCTGGATCGTGCTCCTGGACTTCAAGTCCGAGGGCCGCGCGACATGGGCCGCCTACACCGCCGCCAACATCGGTGCCAACGTGGCGTTCACCCTCGACGGGCGGGTCATCTCCGCGCCCACCATCCAGAACGCCATCAACGGCCAGACGACCATCACCGGCGACTTCGACCAGGAGGCGGCGACCGAGCTGGCCAACCAGCTCAAGTACGGCGCCCTGCCGCTGACCTTCACCCAGGCGACCGCCCAGTCGATCTCCACCGAGCTCGGCGAGGAGCAGCTGCAGGCCGGCCTCATCGCCGGGGGCATCGGCATCGCGCTGGTCTTCCTCTACGCGCTGCTCTACTACCGTCTGCTGGGCCTGGTGATGATCGCCAGTCTCGCGCTGTCGGCGGTGGTGGTCTACGGCTGCCTGGTCCTGCTGGGCCGGGAGATCGGCTTCACCCTGAGCCTGGCCGGCATCGCCGGGTTCATCGTGTCCATCGGCATCACCGCCGACTCCTTCGTCGTGTACTTCGAACGGCTCAAGGACGAGATCCGGGAGGGTCGCTCGCTCCGCTCGGCCGTGCCGCGGGCCTGGACCCGCGCGCGGCGCACCATCCTGTCCGCCGACGCGGTGAGCTTCCTCGCGGCGGCCATCCTGTACCTGCTCGCGATCGGCGACGTGAAGGGCTTCGCCTTCACCCTCGGCATGTCCACCGTGCTGGACCTGGTCGTCGTCTTCCTCTTCACCCACCCGCTCATGGCCGTGCTGTCGCGCTTCAAGTCCTTCGCCGGCAACCGGTTCTCCGGTCTCGGCCGCGTGGAGCACACCCGTCGCGCCGGCAGCACCGCGCCGGCCCGCGGGCGCGAGCTCGTCGGGGCCGCCGCGGGCGCCGGCCGCCAGGACAGGAGCACCTCATGACCCGCCCGACGGATCCGGCGCTCACGACGCCGGACGAGGCCCCGGTCGGCGCCGGCGAGGAGGCCCTGGCCGACGCCGGCCTGCCCCAGGACCCGGCCGCCGTCGCCGGAGGCGCTCCCGGACCGGCCACGGGAGCATCCCGGCGCCGCGCCCGCCTGAGCTCCCGGCTCTACAACGGCGAGGCGGGACTGGACGTCGTCGGGCGGAGCCGGCTGATCTACCGGATCACCGCGGTGGTCGTGCTGCTGTGCATCGCCTCGATGGTGTTCCGGGGCTTCAACTTCGGCATCGACTTCGAGGGCGGCAACAGCTTCCGCCTGCCCGGTACCGAGGCCCAGCTCGCCGACGTGCGGTCCGCCGCCGAGGACGCCGGCGCAGAGGTGGCCAGCGCCCAGGTGGTCGGCGGCAACACCCTGCTGATCCGCACCGAGCAGCTGGACAACGACGGCGAGCGCGCCGTCGTCGCCGGGGTCGCGGAGGCGGCGGGCATCACCCCGGAGCAGGTCAGCCCCGAGTCCGTGAGCGCCGAGTGGGGCAGCGACATCACCGACCAGGCGCTCATCGCCCTGGCGGTCTTCCTCGTCGCCGTGGTGCTCTTCCTCGCGGTGCGCTTCCAGCCCAAGATGGCGATCGGCGCGATGGCGGCCCTGGCGCACGACATCGTCGTCACCGCCGGCGTGTACTCGCTGGTCGGGTTCGAGGTGACGCCGTCCACGGTGGTCGGCTTCCTCACCATCCTCGGCTTCTCGCTCTACGACACGGTGGTGGTGTTCGACAAGGTCGACGAGAACACCCGCGACCTGGAGAAGAGCGCCCGGATGACGTGGGGCGAGGCGGCCAACCTGGCGGTCAACCAGACGCTGATGCGCTCGATCAACACGTCGGTCATCGCGCTGCTCCCGGTGGCCGGCCTGCTCTTCGTGGGCGCGGGGCTGCTGGGCGTCGGCACCCTGAAGGACCTGGCGCTGGTCCTGTTCGTGGGCCTCGCCGCGGGGGCCTACTCCTCGATCTTCCTGGCGACGCCCATCGTGGCCGACCTCAAGGAGCGGGAGCCCGCCCAGGCGGCCCTGCGTCGCCGGGTGCTGGCCCGCCGTGCCTCGGCGGCCCGGACCGGTGGTGCCCCGGCCGGACCGGTGGCCAGTGCCCGACGGCGCCGCGCCCCGGCCACCTCCGGCTCGCTCGCCGTCGCGGAGCTGCCGCGGACGGTGGACGCCGACGTCGTCGTCGAGTCCCCGGCATCCGTGCGCCCGGAGACCGCGCACGGTGCCACCGCGGCACCGCGGCCGGGCGCCCGGCCGCAGCGCCCCGCCGGCCGGTCCGGGCCGTCCGGCAAGCGGCGCCGGTGAGCGGCACCGGGCAGTCGGATGACGGGCAGTCCATCGACCAGCTGATCGCCGGGCTCACGGTCGACGTCCCCGATCACCCCCAGCCAGGTGTGGTCTTCCGCGACCTCACGCCGGTGTTCGCCGACGGCCCGGCCTTCCGCCGGGTCGTCTCCGGCCTCGCCGCACCGTCGGAGTCCGATCCGCGGGCGGCTGCGCTGGCCGACGCGCGGGCCGGGCAGCACGCGTTCGACGTGGTCGCCGGTGTGGAGGCGCGGGGTTTCCTGCTCGCCGCCGCGGTCGCGCTGGAGGCCGGCGTGGGCGTGGTCCCGGTGCGCAAGGCCGGCAAGCTGCCGCGCGAGCGGATCGCGGCGGACTACGCGCTGGAGTACGGCACCGCGACGCTCGAGCTGCACGCCGACTCCATCCGGCCGGGGCAGCGGGTTCTCGTCGTCGACGACGTGCTGGCCACCGGCGGCACGCTGGGCGCCGCCCTCGCCCTGGTCGAGCGGCTCGGCGGGGTGGTGACCGCGGTGTCGGTCGTGGTGGAGCTGGCCGCTCTCGGCGGCAGGGAGCGGCTGGCGCCGCACACGGTGCACGCTCTCTGGACCACCTGAGGATCGACCCGATCGCCGTGCGCGGCGGCCGGGGAGGGCTCCGGCTAGCATGGGGGGGTTCCCGACTTCTCGAGCCCGCAGGAGCAGCCGTGGCCTCCGACGTAGCTGCCGACCCGGCTCCCGCGCCGCCCGGCGGCACGGCGGAGGAGGGGACGATAGCGGGCCCGGCTGCCGAGGCGCCGGTCCGCAGCCCCCTTCCGGAGCGCCCCGCGGTGCGCCGTCCCGACGACGTCGGAGCCGAACCGGTCGACCCGGAGTCCGGCGCGCCCCGCCGCCGGGTGCGCGACCGGCTGGCCCGTCGCATCGTCGCGGGCCAGCGCAGCGGGCTGGTGCGGCCCGTGCTCGAGCCGCTGGCGGTCCTGCACCGGCAGAGCCACCCGAAGGCCGATCTGGCGCTGCTGCAGCGCGCCTACGACGTCGCCGAGGCGGCGCACGCCTCGCAGAAGCGCAAGAGCGGCGACCCCTACATCACCCACCCGCTCGCGGTGGCCACCGTCCTCGCCGGTCTGGGCATGGACACCACGACGCTGATCGCCGCCCTCCTGCACGACACGGTCGAGGACACCGGCGTCACCCTGGAGACCATCACCACCGACTTCGGTTCGGAGGTGGCCCACCTCGTCGACGGCGTGACCAAGATCGACCGGGTGAAGCTGGGCGACGCGGCCCAGGCCGAGACCATCCGCAAGATGATCGTGGCGATGGCCCGGGATCCGCGGGTCCTGGTGATCAAGCTCGCCGACCGGCTGCACAACATGCGCACGCTGCGCTTCCTCCCGCCCGAGAAGCAGGAGAAGAAGGCGCGCGAGACGCTGGAGATCCTCGCTCCGCTGGCCCACCGGCTGGGCATGAACACGATCAAGTGGGAGCTCGAGGACCTCGCGTTCGCCACCCTGTACCCCAAGCGCTACGACGAGATCGTGCGGCTGGTCGCCGAGCGGGCGCCCTCCCGGGACACCTACCTGGCCGAGGTCACCTCCACGGTGTGCGAGCAGCTCAAGGCCGCCAAGATCGAGGCGGTCGTCACCGGCCGGCCCAAGCACTACTACTCGATCTACCAGAAGATGATCGTCCGCGGCCGCGACTTCACCGACATCTGGGACCTGGTCGGCATCCGGATCCTCGTCGACTCGGTGCGCGACTGCTACGCGGCGCTGGGCATCATGCACGCCCACTGGCAACCGGTGCCCGGCCGGTTCAAGGACTTCGTGGCGATGCCGAAGTTCAACATGTACCAGTCGCTGCACACCACGGTCATCGGCCCCCAGGGCAAGCCGGTGGAGCTGCAGATCCGCACCCACGACATGCACCGCACCGCCGAGTACGGCATCGCGGCGCACTGGAAGTACAAGGAGAAGGCGCGGGCCGGCGGGCGGCCGAGCCCGGGCGAGTTCGGTGCGGTCAAGGCCGGTTCCCCCGACGACATGCTGTGGCTGCGCCAGCTGCTGGACTGGCAGCGCGAGGCCCAGGAGCCCGGCGAGTTCCTGGAGACGCTGCGCTACGACCTCGGTCCGCAAGAGGTCTTCGTCTTCACGCCCAAGGGCGACGTCGTCAGCCTGCCCGACCAGGCCACGCCGGTGGACTTCGCCTACGCCGTGCACACCGAGGTGGGTCACCGCACCATCGGCGCTCGGGTGAACGGCTCGCTGGTGTCCCTGGACAGCAAGCTGACCAACGGCGACGTCGTCGAGATCTTCACCTCCAAGTCGCCCATGGCCGGTCCCTCGAAGGACTGGATGTCCTTCGTCGGCTCGTCCCGGGCCCGCACCAAGATCCGGCAGTGGTTCACCAAGGAGCGCCGCGAGGACGCCGTCGAGGCCGGCAAGGAGGCCCTGGCGCGCGCCATGCGCAAGGCGGGGCTGCCGTTGCAGCGGCTGCTGGGCGGCGAGGCGCTCTCGACGCTGGCCAAGGACCTGCGCTACGCCGACGTCACCGCCCTGTACGCGGCCGTGGGGGAGAAGCAGATCTCCGCGGCCGCCGTCGTCGAGAAGCTCATGGCGGCCCTGGGCGGCACCGAGGGCGCCGCCGAGGACATCGCCGAGACGGCGATCCCGACCAGCCGGCCCGTCGCCCGGCGTGCCGCCGGCGGCGACCCCGGCATCGTCGTCCACGGGATGACCGACGTGTGGACCAAGCTCGCCAAGTGCTGCACCCCCGTGCCGGGCGACTCGATCCTGGGGTTCGTCACCCGGGGCGGCGGCGTGAGCGTGCACCGCACCGACTGCACGAACGCCGCCGACCTGCAGAGCAAGCCTGAACGTCTGGTCGAGGTCGAGTGGGCGTCCCAGCCGGGGTCGGTCTTCCTGGTCGCCATCCAGGTGGAGGCGCTGGACCGGCACCGCCTGCTCTCCGACGTCACCAAGGCGCTGGCCGACGAGCGGGTGAACATCCTGTCGGCCTCCGTCCAGACCAGCCGTGACCGCGTGGCGATCAGCCGGTTCACCTTCGAGCTCGCCGATCCGGCGCACCTGGGCGCGGTCCTCCAGACGGTGCGCAACGTCGACGGCGTCTTCGACGTCGAGCGTGTGACCGCCTGACGACAGCCCCGGGAGCACCGCCTGGCGGCCCCGCTGCAGGGGCCCGCCGCGAGCGTGCGAGCGGTGGGGGGCAGCGGGGTCCTTTCCTAGGAGACGACGGCCATGTCGCTGATGGTCACCGGGATGTTCGGCGCGCCGTCACCGGGGCCCTCGGACCCCTGGACGCCGCCGGCAGCGACCTTGTCCAGGACCGCCAGCCCGGCCTCGTCGATCGTGCCGACCACGGTGTACTCCGGCGGCAGCTCGGTGTCGACGAAGGTCAGGAAGAACTGACCGCCGGTGCTGGTGGGCGCCGCGGTCTTGGCCATGGCGATGGTGCCGCGGGGGTAGGTGGTCTCCGGGGTGACCTCCTCGGCGTACTTGTAGCTCGGGCCGCCGGACCCGGTGCCGGTCGGGTCGCCGCACTGGAGCACCCCGAAGGTCTCCGAGTTGACCAGCCGGTGGCAGGAGGTGCCGTCGTAGAAGCCCTGCTCGGTCAGGTACACGAAGCTGGCCGCCGCGCAGGGGGCCTTCGCCCGGTCGAGGGTGAGGGAGAGGTCTCCCTGATCGGTGCTCATGAGCAGGGTCGCGGTGCCCTGGGTGGGGGTGGTCTCCGGGTTCGGCGGAGTGCCCACGTCGGTGAGGTTGGTGTTCCCGGAGTCGTCCGGCAGGTACTCGCAGGTGATGGTGCCGTCGGCGTTCGTGGTGCGCGCCGCGGAACTGGTCGGGGCCGAGGACGTCGGGTCGGCGGCCTGCGTGTCCTCGTCGTCGCCCCCGAGGACGCCGGTGATCAGCAGCGCCGCACCGACGACCACGACGACGGCGAGCGCGGTCAGCAGGATGCCCAGGTTGCGGCGGCGCTTCCTGGCCAGCTCGGTGCGGCGCTCCAGCTGACGCTGCAGATGGCGCTGCGCAGCCAGACGCCGCTGCTTGTTCGTGGGCACGGGTGCGAACTCCTCGGGCGGACGGACCGGGCGGGCGGATTCGGCGGGCGGCCTCGGCGCCATGCGCGCCGGCCGCTCCACGCTGCCCGGGGAGGCAGTCTAGGTGGCGCGGCTGGCTGTCCCCTGGCAGCACCGGGGCGCGTGGATCAGCCCGCGTAACCTGCACGGGTGCTCATCCGCTCGTTCCCCGCCGGCGCGTTCGGCACCAACTGCTACGCCGTCGCCTCCGGGCCCGGGCAGGAGTGCGTCGTCGTCGACCCCGGCATGGACGCCGTCGAGCCCTTGGCCCGCATGCTGGCCGACGACGGGCTCAAGCCGGTCGCCGTCGTGCTCACCCACGGGCACCTCGACCACACCTTCTCGGTGCTGCCGGTCTGCGACGGCTACGACATCCCCGCCTACCTGCACCCCGAGGACCTCGGCATGCTCGCCGACCCGGCGCGCTGGCACGGGCCGCAGCTGGCGCCCCTGACCACCGGGTTGCGGCTGCCCGACCCGTCGGAGGTCCGGGCGCTGGACGACGGCGCGGTGCTGTCCCTGGCCGGGGTCGAGCTGACGGTCCGGCACGCGCCGGGGCACACGCGGGGCTCGGTCATGTTCTCCGTCGACCTCGGCGAGGCCCCCGGGCTGCTGGCCGGCGACGTGCTCTTCGCCGGATCGGTGGGCCGTGTCGACCTGCCGGGCGGGTCGTGGGACGACATGCTGCGCTCCCTGCGCGACGTCGTGCTGCCGCTGGACGACGAGACCGTCGTGCTGCCCGGACACGGCCCGGCGACCACGATCGGCCGGGAGCGGGCGACGAACCCCTATCTGGCCGAAGCCGCGTCCGCGCCGAGGGGGCGAGGGCTGTGAGCGGCGGGCTGACCGCGCCGAAGGGCACCTTCGACACGCTGCCGCCGGACTCGGCGCGCTTCCTCGCCGTCCGCGACACGCTCACCGGGCCGCTGCGCCGGGCCGGCTACGGCTACGTGGAGACGCCGGTCTTCGAGGAGACGGCCGTGTTCTCCCGCGGCGTCGGGGAGTCCACCGACGTCGTGACCAAGGAGATGTACACCTTCGCCGACCGCGGTGGCCGCTCGCTCACCCTGCGGCCGGAGCTCACCGCCGGGCTGATGCGGGCGTTCATCGAGCACCGCCTGCACGACGGCGCGCTGCCGGTGAAGCTGTGGACCGTCGGCTCGGCGTTCCGCTACGAGCGCCCGCAGGCCGGCCGCTACCGGCACTTCACCCAGGTGGACATGGAGGCCCTCGGCGTCGACGACCCCGCGCTGGACGCCGAGGTCGTCGCGCTCGGCGTGCAGGGGTTCCGCGACCTCGGGCTCACCGACTTCGAGCTGCTGCTCACCTCGCTGGGCGACGCCACCTGCCGCCCGCAGTACCGCGAGCTCCTCGTCGCCCACCTCGACAAGCTCGACCTGGACGAGGAGACCCGGCGGCGGGCGGCCATCAACCCGTTGCGCGTGCTCGACGACAAGCGGCCCGAGGTGCAGGCCCAGCTGACCGACGCGCCGCTGATGGTCGACCACCTCTCCGACTCGACCAGGGCCCACTACGACGCCGTCCGGCAGCACCTGACCGACCTCGGCGTGACCTGGACCGAGGCGCCGAAGCTGGTGCGCGGGCTGGACTACTACACGAAGACGACGTTCGAGTTCGTGCACTCCGGCCTCGGCGCGCAGTCGGCGATCGGCGGCGGTGGCCGCTACGACGGGCTGTCGGCGGCGCTCGGCGGCCCGGACCTCTCGGGCATCGGGTACGCCGTGGGGGTCGACCGCACGCTGCTGGCCGTGCAGGCCGAGGGGCTCGACGTCGGCGCCACAGCGGCCGTGCAGGCGTTCGTGGTCCCGCTGGGCGCCGAGGCCAAGCGGCTGGCCGTCCGCCTGGTCGGCCGGCTGCGGGAGGCCGGCGTCGCCGCGGACACCGTGTACGGCGACCGCGGGCTCAAGGGTTCGATGAAGGCAGCCGACCGCTCGGGCGCCTCGCACGTGGTGGTGGTCGGCGAACGGGACCTGGCCGCGGGTGTCGGCCAGGTCAAGGACATGCGCACCGGCGAGCAGGTCGCCGTCCCCGTGGGTGAGCTGTTCGAGCACCTGCGTGCGAGTGTGGGGGAGTGATGGAATCTCGACCTCTGGGGCGCACCGGCGCCGACGTCAGCGTGATCGGCCTGGGTACCTGGCAGCTCGGCGGTGACTGGGGCGACGTGTCGGAGGACGCCGCCGCCGAGGTCCTGGACGCCGCGCTCGACGCCGGCGTCACCCTGCTCGACACCGCCGACGTCTACGGCGACGGCCGGTCGGAGGAGCGCATCCGCAAGGCGCTCGCCCCGCGCGCGGGTGGGGTCGGGGGGCAGGACCGGCCGTTCGTCGCGACCAAGGCCGGCCGGCGCGCCGACCCGTTCGAGGCCGCCCAGTACACGCCGGAGAACCTGCGGGCCTGGGTGGACCGCTCCCGCCGCAACCTCGGCGTGGACACGCTGGACCTCGTGCAGCTGCACTGCCCGCCGACGGCGGTCTACTCCGACCAGCGCGTCTACGACACCCTCGACGGGTTCGTCGCCGACGGCTCGATCGCGGCCTACGGCGTCTCCGTCGAGACCGTCGCCGAAGGGCTGACCGCGCTGCAGCACGAGGGCGTGGCCACGATCCAGGTCATCCTCAACATCTTCCGGCGCAAGCCGCTGGAGGAACTCCTCCCCGCCGCCGTCGGCGCGGGCGTCGGCATCCTGGCCCGGGTGCCGCTGGCCAGCGGTCTGCTGACCGGGAAGTACGACGAGTCCACCACCTTCCCGGCCGACGACCACCGGAACTTCAACCGCAACGGCGAGGCCTTCGACGTCGGCGAGACGTTCGCGGGCGTGCCGTTCGAGGTGGGTGTGGCAGCGGCTCGCGAGGTCGCCGAGGTCGCCGGGAACGCCGTTCCGACCGCCGCCTTCGCGCTCCGCTGGGTCATCGACCAGCCGGGCGTCACCACCGTCATCCCCGGCGCCCGCAACGTCACGCAGGTGCGCGGCAACGTGGCCGCCGCGTCGATGGCGCCGCTGTCCGACTCCCAGCACGCCGACCTCGAGCGGATCTACGACGAGCGCATCCGCGCCCACGTGCACGACCGCTGGTAATCCTCGTCCCCGGAAAGGCACCTCCGTTGCTTCGCACCCACGACGCCGGAACGCTCCGCGCGTCCGACGCCGGTACCACCGTCACCCTCGCCGGCTGGGTGGCCCGCCGCCGCGACCACGGCGGAGTGGTCTTCCTGGACCTGCGCGACGCCTCCGGGTACGTGCAGGTGGTCGTCCGCGAGGAGGAGGCCCACCACCTCCGCAACGAGTACTGCGTGCTCGTCACCGGTGAGGTGCGCCGCCGCCCGGAGGGCAACGAGAACCCGGAGCTGCCCACCGGCGACATCGAGGTGGCCACCTCGGAGCTGCGGGTGCTGTCGTCGTCGGCGCCGCTGCCGTTCCCGATCGAGACCGACCAGGCCGCCTCGGACGACGTCCGCTACCGGTACCGCTACCTGGACCTGCGCCGGCAGGGCCCGGCGAAGGCTCTCCGCCTGCGCTCGGAGATCAGCCGGATCGCGCGCGGTGTGATGGCCGGGCACGGCTTCACCGAGGTGGAGACGCCGAACCTCACCCGGTCCACGCCCGAGGGCGCCCGCGACTTCCTCGTGCCGGTGCGCCTCCAGCAGGGCAAGTGGTACGCCCTTCCGCAGTCGCCGCAGCTGTTCAAGCAGCTGCTGATGATCGGCGGGCTGGAGCGCTACTACCAGATCGCGCGGTGCTTCCGGGACGAGGACTTCCGCGCCGACCGGCAGCCGGAGTTCACCCAGCTCGACTTCGAGATGAGCTTCGTCGAGCGCGACGACGTCCTCGCCGTCGCCGAGGACGTCGTCCGGTCCCTGTGGCGGGAGCTGGCGTCCCACGAGGTGCCGGAGATCCCGCGGATGACCTACCGCGAGGCGATGGACCGCTTCGGCTCCGACAAGCCCGACCTGCGGTTCGGCATCGAGCTGACCGAGCTGACGGAGTACTTCTCCGGCACCCCGTTCCGGGTGTTCCAGGCGCCCTACGTCGGCGCCGTCGTCATGCCCGGCGGCGGGTCGCAGCCCCGGCGCGCGTTCGACGCGTGGCAGGACTGGGCGAAGTCCCGCGGCGCCCGCGGCCTGGCCTACGTGACGATCGCCGAGGACGGCACGCTGGGCGGCCCCGTGGCCAAGAACATCTCCGAGGAGGAGCGCTCCGGGCTGGTGGAGGCCGTCGGCGCGAAGCCGGGCGACTGCGTCTTCTTCGCCGCCGGCGCCCGCCGCTCCTCGCAGGAGCTGCTGGGCGCGGCCCGCAACGAGATCGCCCGCCGGCTCGAGCTCATCGCGCCCGGCTCGTGGTCGTTCCTGTTCGTCGTCGACTTCCCGATGTTCGAGGAGACCGAGGACGGCGACTGGACCTTCATGCACCACCCCTTCACCTCGCCCACCCCCGAGTGGCGGGAGCGGTTCGCCGAGGACAAGGGCGCGGCGCTGTCCGACGCCTACGACATGGTGATCAACGGCAACGAGGTGATGAGCGGCTCGGTCCGCATCCACGACGCCGACCTGCAGGAGCGGGTGTTCGAGACCCTCGGCATGTCCCGCGAGGAGGCCCGCGAGCGGTTCGGCTTCTTCCTCGAGGCGTTCGCCTACGGCCCGCCCCCGCACGCCGGCGCCGCCCTGGGCTGGGACCGGCTCTCGGCGCTGCTGTCGGGCGTGGACTCCATCCGCGAGGTCATCGCGTTTCCCAAGACCGGCGCCGGCTTCGACCCGCTCACCGGGGCGCCGACGCCGATCACCGCGGCCCAGCGCACCGAGGCCGGCATCGACGCCAGTCCGGAGGAGCCGGAGCTGCCGGGCTCTCCCGACCCGACGCGCTAGGGGTCCGAAGGCCCTGGCCGGTGGGCGCCGGGCGGCGGACCATGCGGCGCGTGGAGCTGCTCGTCGCCATCGAGCCGGACGCGGACGCCGACGCCGAGGACGCCGAGCGTCTGGGGCGGCAGCTCCGCAACGAGCTGCGTTCCCTGGACGTGGACGACGTCGCTCCCGTCGCCTCGGGGAAGCCGCCGGCGGGCTCGAAGGACACCGGCCACCGGCCGGCCTGGGCACTGCCGGTGGCGTCCGGGCTCGTGCTGGGCGTCGCTCTGGTCCTGGCCGAGCGGGCCACCTACTGGGCTTCCTTCTTCGTCGCGTTCGGCGACAGCTACGAGGCCGGGCCGGGTCTGTGGCTCCTGCTCGTCGGCGCCGCGGTCGTGGTGGCGGCCGGAGTCGTCGTCCTGACCCGGTCACCGGTGGCGGGGCGGCCGGCTCCCCGCACCGACTGGCGGCTCGTCTGCGCCCTCGTCGTCGCGGCGTGCCTCGTGTGGGCGATCGCGTCGGGGCCGGAGACCGACTCCGTGCCGGAGTGGACCGCCGCCTACGCCGCGCCCCTGCTGCTGGCCGGCGTGGCGCTCCCGATCACCCTCCTGTGGCTGACGGCCGAGCAGCGGATCGCGGCGCTCGTGGCGGTCACGCTCTTCGGCGCGTGGTTGCTCTCCCTCGTCGCCCGCGAGTTCGTCGACCCGCAGCTGGGACTCGAGAGCTCCGTGTACGGGATGTGGATCGCCGGCATCGTCCTCGTGCTGCTGGCGTGCGGCACAGCGCAGACGGGGGCGGCCCGGGCGCCGGCGGCGGCGTCCCGAGTGCGCCGGTAGCGTCGGAGGCATGCCGCTGCGCGCCCGCACCCTGCTCGGTCCCGGCCCGTCGAACCCGTACCCGGAGGCGCAGGTGGCCCTGGCCCGGCCGCTGCTGGGCCACCTCGACCCGGTCTTCCTGGAGATCCTCGACGAGACCTCCGACCGGCTCCGCCACGTGTTCGGCACGGCGAACCGGCGGACGCTGCCGCTGTCGGCCACGGGCTCGGCCGGCATGGAGGCGTCCTTCGTCAACACCGTGGGTCCGGGCGACGTCGTCGTCGTCGCGGTCAACGGCCTGTTCGGCCAGCGGATGACCGACGTCGCGGCGCGGTGCGGAGCCGAGGTGGTGGCCGTCGAGCACGAGTGGGGGCAGCCGGTCGACGCCGAGCGGGTGCTCGCCGCGCACCCGTCGCCGAAGCTCATCGCCGCCGTGCACGCCGAGACCTCCACCGGCGTCCTCTCCGACCTGCAGCCGCTGGCCGCCGGCAAGGGCGACGCCCTGCTGCTCGCCGACTGCGTCACCTCCCTCGGTGGCATCCCGGTGCGGCTGGACGACTGGGGCGTGGACCTGGCCTACGCCGGCTCGCAGAAGTGCCTGGGGGTGGCACCCGGGCTGGCCCCGTTCACCATCTCCGACCGCGCGTGGGACCGGCGGATCGAGAAGCCGCAGAGCTGGTACCTCGACCTCGGCATGCTGGGCGGCTACGCAGGCGAGGCCGCCGGCACCGGTGGCCGCACCTACCACCACACCGCGCCCACGGGCATGGTCGTGTCGCTGCACGCCGGCCTGGGCCGGATCCTCGACGAGGGGTTGGACGCGGTGCACGCCCGGCACGCCGAGGCCGGGCGGCTGCTGCACGAGGGCCTGCAGGCGATGGGGCTCGAGCTGTTCGCGGCCGAAGGGCACCGGCTGCCCGAGCTCACCACGGTGCGGGTGCCCGACGGTGTCGACGCCGCCGCGGTGCGCAAGGAGCTGCTGGAGCGGTTCGACCTGGAGATCGGGGCCGGCGCCGGGGCCTACGCGTCGAGCGTCTGGCGGATCGGGCTCATGGGCGCCAACGCCACGCCTGACAAGGTCGCCCTGGTGCTGGCGGCCCTGAGGGAGGCCCTCGGCCGCTGAGAGCGTGTCCTCCGCCGTGATCATCGAGTTGGAACCGCCCGCTGCGGCGTGTCTCCGCGTGTCGGCGGCACCAACTCGATGATCGCGGGGGTCAGCGCCAGCCGCGGGACAGCAGTGCCCGCTGCGAGCGATCGACCACCGTGCTGTGGCGGAGGTGCCGGGCCGCGAACCTGAGCACCAGCCAACCGTCGGCGGCCATGAGGGAGTACCGCTCGACGTCCCGCCGGAACTGCTCCTGCTCGGCGTGCTGGCGTCCCTCGTACTCCACTGCGACCTTCCAGCGGGACCAGCCGAGGTCGGCGTGGGCCACCACCAGTCCCCGACGATCGAGGATCGGCACCTGCAGCTCCGGCTCGGGGAGGCGGCTGCTCGTGAGCCAGTAGCGGATGAGGCTCTCGGGGCGCGACATCGCCAGCGGTGAGAGGAGGGCGGCGCACTCGCGGGCACGGACGATGCCGCGGGTGCCGTTCGCGCGGGCCAGCCGGGAGGCGAGGGCGTCCCGGTCGAGGTGTCCGGCTCTCAGGAGCGCGTCACCGACGGCGACCAGTTCGTGCGGCGGGAGGCCGGCGGCCAGGTCGAGGAAGGTCTGCGCCGGCGACGTCACCCGCAGCCCGGACAGCTCGGTGACGTCTGCCGGCGTCAGGTCCTTCCGCACGAGGACCTGCAGACCTCGCCGCTGCGGGAGCACGCTGCGCGGCGTGACCACCGCCTGCACCGACCGGGAGGGCGGCACCGGGGCGGCCCAGAGCTCCGCCGCCGTGACGAGGCCGAACGCGGCATCCCGCGGGAGGACCAGCTCCCACGCGGCGCACCGCTCGACCAGCGTGGGGTCGACCGCCGAGGAGAGGTAGAGGCCGCGGCCGATCCGGACGCCGTCCCGGGCTATCTGCCGGCGCGCGACCCCACGCGCGCGGGCTTCCCGCCAGGTGTAGCTGGAACCCAGTTCCACGTGCTCCATGCCGCCGACCGTGCGGCGGGACGGGGGTGCCGGGGACCCCCGGCCGGGATCTGTGGACGACGGCGACCGTTGTGGACCGCGATCATCGGATCGTGACCGCGGGCGGCGGCGTGTCCGCGCGTGTCGGTGGCAACAACCCGATGATCACGGGAGAAAGGGGGTCACCGGCGGTCGAGGCGGGCGAGCTGGTCGTCGGTCAGGCTGACGTGGGTGGCGGCCGCGGAGTCCCGGATGGACGCCGGTCGCGACGCGCCGGGGATGGGGACCACCACGTCGCTCTGCGCCAGGTGCCAGGCCAGCGTCACCTGGTACACCGAGACCTCGAGCTCCCCGGCGACCTCGGCGAACGCCGGGGCCGTGGCCCCCAGGGACCCCGCCGCCGTCACGCCGCCGAACGGGCTCCACGGCAGGAACGCCAGACCGTGCGCCGCGCAGTGGGTCAGCTCGCCGGCCGAGGAGCGGTACGCGGGGCTGAACTGGTTCTGGACGGCGACCAGCGCGTCCCCGACGATCGACCGGGCGACGTCGATCTGCGCGACGTCGGCGTTGGAGATGCCGACCGTGCGCACCAGTCCGTCGTCGGCCAGCTCCCGCAGTGCTCCCATCGACTCCTCCCAGGGCGTGGCGGGGTCGGGCCGGTGGAACTGGTAGAGCCCGATGGCCTCGACGCCCAGCCGGCGCAGCGACCCCTCGCACGCCCGGCGCAGGTAGGCCGCCGAGCCGTCCAGCCCCCAGTCGGTGCCCGAGCGGGTGTGCCCGCCCTTCGTGGCCACCAGCACGTCGCGCGCGCCGGGTCCGTAGGCGGCCAGCGCCCGGGCGACCAGGAGCTCGTTGTGCCCGAACTCCGCCTCGTCCCGGGAGTAGGCGTCGGCGGTGTCGATCAGCGTCACGCCGGCGTCGAGCGCCGCGTGCACGACGGCGACGGCGTCCTCCTCGGCCGGCCGCGGCTCCTTCGTGGAGAGCGGCATGGCTCCCAGCCCGATGGCGCTGACGGTCATGTCCCCGATGCGTCGCTGCTCCACGGGTCTGTCGTGCCCCGCAGGTAGCGTTCCCACCCGTGAGTTCGCTGTTCGACGCACCCGAGGGCGAGGGGCCGGCAGGCGTCGACCCGGGCGCGCCCCTGGCGGTGCGGATGCGGCCGCGCTCGCTCGACGAGGTGGTCGGGCAGCAGCACCTGCTCGGCCCGCGGGCTCCGCTGCGGCGGCTGGTCGAGTCCGACGAACCCATGTCGCTGGTGCTCTACGGCCCGCCGGGCACGGGCAAGACCACCCTCGCCCACGTCATCTCCCTGGCCACCAAGCGGCAGTTCGTGCAGCTGTCGGCGCTGGACTCGGGGGTCAAGGAGGTGCGGGCGGTCATCCAGAGCGCGAAGCGCGAGCTGACCTTCTCCGGCCGGCGCACCGTCCTGTTCATCGACGAGGTGCACCGCTTCTCCAAGACCCAGCAGGACAGCCTGCTGTCCGCGGTCGAGGACCGGATCGTCAGCCTGATCGCGGCCACCACCGAGAACCCGTTCTTCTCGGTGGTGAGCCCGCTGCTGTCGCGCAGCCTGGTGCTCGCCCTGCAGCCGCTGTCCGACGACGACGTCCGCGCGCTGCTGCGCCGGGCCCTGACCAGCGACCGTGGGCTCGACGGCGCGGTGACCCTGAGCGCGGACGCCGAGGACCACATCGTCCGGATCGCCGGGGGCGACGGGCGCAAGGCGCTCACGGCGCTGGAGTCCGGAGCCGGGGCGGCCCGGGCCGCGGGCGTCCCGGAGCTCGACCTGGCCACCCTGGAGACGGCGGTGGCGCAGGCCGCGGTCCGCTACGACCGGTCGGGAGACCAGCACTACGACATCGCGAGCGCGCTCATCAAGAGCATCCGCGGCAGCGACGTCGACGCCGCGCTGCACTACCTGGCCCGCATGGTGGAGGCGGGGGAGGACCCCCGCTTCATCGCCCGGCGGCTGGTCATCTCCGCCAGCGAGGACATCGGCATGGCGGACCCCACGGCGCTGCTCACCGCGGTCGCCGCCGCCGACGCCGTGGCGTTCATCGGCATGCCGGAGGGGCACTTCCCGCTGGCGCAGGCCGTCGTGCACCTGGCCACCGCACCGAAGTCCAACGCCGTCACCGTGGCCATGGGTGAGTCGGTGGCCGACGTGCGGGCCGGCCTGGCCGGGCCGGTGCCGCCCGGTCTGCGCGACGCGCACTACGCCGGGGCGAAGAAGCTCGGGCACGGGCAGACCTACTCCTACCCGCACGCCCACCCCGACGGGATCGTCGCCCAGCAGTACCCGCCGGACGCCCTGGTGGGCAGGGACTACTACCGGCCGACCAACCGTGGCGTCGAGGCGCGGCTGGGGGAGCGGCTGGCCAAGCTCCGGGCCATCCTCCGCCGCACGCGCTGACCGCCCGGCGGGGCACGGACGACGGGCGAGCGCCGCGACTAGTGTGTCGAGGTCGGTGCGGTGCGGCCGGCGCCGAGTGCCCGTGACAGCCGAGTCCCCTCAGAACTGCCGAGTCCCCTCAGAACTGGAGCACGCGTGTCCGTTGGAGAGATCGCCGCGCTGGTCGCAGCCGGCGCCCTGGTGCTTCTGGTGGTGCTGGTGGCCGTGCCGCTGCTCAAGCTCGGCCGGACGCTCGACGAGACGACCCTGACCATCCGCCAGCTGCGGGAGCAGAGCGCGCCGATCCTCGGGCAGGCCAGCACGACGGTCGCGCACGTCAACAGCAACCTGGAGCGGGTCGACGACATCACCGGCAACGCCGCGAACGTCTCCAGCAACGTCGCCGCCCTCACCAGCGTCGTCGCCGCCACCGTGGGCAGCCCGCTGATCAAGGTGGCCGCCTTCAGCTACGGCGTCCGGAGCGCGACGAGGAAGAAGCGCGAGGGCCAGGCGATCGCCGACGCCGCCGCCCGGGACAAGGCCGAGCGCCGTGCGCGGCGCGCCGCCCGGCGGGCCGCCTGATGCGCCGGCTGTTCTGGCTGGCCATGGGGATCACCATCGGCGCCCTCGTCGTGCGCAAGCTCTCCGCGGCCGCCGAGAAGATGACGCCCGCCGGGATCGGCGCCTCGATCGCCGCCGGCCTGCGCGACCTCGCCGACGCCATCGGCGACTTCGGTGCCGACGTCCGGGAGGCGATGTCCGAGCGCGAGCAGGAGCTGCGCGCCGGCACCGGCCTGGACGCGCCGCTGCCCGAGACGGGCGACGCCCCGGCCCTGCGCCGGGGCGCGCACGCCGCCGACTCCTGACCCGCCGGCCGGGACGGCCTCCGCCGCCTGGTCCCGTAGAACCGAGTAGACCCCTGATGCAGACCGCCGAGATCCGCCGCCGCTTCCTGGAGCACTTCGCCCAGCGCGGGCACACCGTCGTCCCCAGCGCGTCGCTGGTCTCCCCGGACCCGTCGCTGCTGTTCACCGTCGCCGGCATGGTGCCGTTCATCCCGTACCTGACCGGCCGGGAGCCGGCGCCGTTCCCGCGGGCCACCAGCGTGCAGAAGTGCGTGCGCACCCTCGACATCGAGGAGGTGGGCAAGACCACCCGCCACGGCACGTTCTTCCAGATGAACGGCAACTTCTCCTTCGGCGACTACTTCAAGGCCGAGGCCATCCGGTTCGCCTGGGAACTCGTCACCGGACGGGTCGAGGACGGCGGGCTCGGCATGGACCCCGAGCGCATCTGGCCGACCGTGTACCTCGACGACGACGAGGCGTTCGACGCCTGGCGCGGCTACGTCCCCGCCGAGCGCATCCAGCGCCGGGGCAAGGACGACAACTACTGGTCCACCGGCGCGGCGGGCCCGGCCGGTCCCTGCTCGGAGATCCACTACGACCGCGGACCGGAGTTCGGCCCGGACGGCGGGCCCGAGAACGATCCCACCGGCGATCGGTACCTGGAGATCTGGAACCTCGTCTTCATGCAGTACGAGCGGGGTCCCGGGGAGGGCAAGGACTTCCCGATCCTGGGTGAACTGCCGAGGAAGAACATCGACACCGGCATGGGGCTGGAGCGGGTGGCCTACCTGCTGCAGGGCGTCGACAACATGTACGAGATCGACGAGGTGGCGCCGGTGCTGCGTCGCGCCGCCGAGCTGTCCGGCGTCACCTACGGGAAGGACTCCGAGTCCGACGTGCGGCTGCGCGTGGTCGCCGACCACGTGCGCAGCGGTCTGATGCTCATCGGCGACGGCGTGACCCCGGGCAACGAGGGCCGCGGGTACATCCTGCGCCGCCTGCTCCGCCGAGCCGTCCGGTCGATGAAGCTGCTCGGCGTCGACGACGCCACGCTGCCCGAGCTCCTGCCGGTGTCGCGCGACGCGATGAGCGCGAGCTATCCGGAACTGGCCACGGACTTCGCGCGGATCTCGAGCGTCGCCTACGCCGAGGAGGAGGCGTTCCGCCGGACGCTGACCTCCGGAACGGCGCTGTTCGACACCGCCGTGTCCCAGGCGAAGAAGGCCGGCACCCCGACCCTGTCGGGCGCGCAGGCGTTCAGCCTGCACGACACCTACGGCTTCCCGATCGACGTCACCCTCGAGATGGCCGCCGAGCAGGGCGTGGGCGTCGACGAGGAGGGCTTCCGGGCCCTCATGGCGGAGCAGCGCGACCGCGCCCGGGCCGACGCGCGCGCCAAGCGCACCGGTGCGGTCGACGTCCTGGCCTACCGGCGGCTGCTCTCCGACCACGGGCCGACCGACTGGCGGGCCTACGAGACGCTGCGCACCGACTCCCGCGTGCTGGGCCTGGTCTCCGAGGGGGCGGACGTCGACGCGGTGCGCCCGGTGGGCCCGGGGGAGATCACCCGGGTGGTGCTGGACCGCACGCCGTTCTACGCCGAGTCCGGTGGCCAGGTCGCCGACGCCGGCATCCTCACCTGGGACGGCGGCCGCGCCGAGGTCCTCGACGTGCAGCGCCCGGTCAAGGGGCTGGTGGCCCACCAGGTGCGGGTGCTGGAGGGCGAGCTGCGCGAGGGCGCCGAGCTCACCGCCGAGGTGGACTACGAATGGCGGCTCTCTGCCTGCCAGGCGCACTCGGGCACGCACGTGGTGCACGCCGCCCTGCGCGAGGTGCTCGGCCCGCAGGCGCTCCAGTCCGGCTCCTACAACCGCCCCGGCTACCTGCGGCTGGACTTCGCCTGGCAGGGCGCGCTGAGCCAGCAGCAGCGCACCGACATCGAGGACGTCGCCAACGCCGCGGTCCGCGCCGACCACAGGGTGAGCGCGTCGTGGATGACGCTGCCCGAGGCCCGGGCCTTCGGCGCCCTGGCGCTGTTCGGCGAGACCTACGGCGAGCAGGTGCGGGTCGTGGAGATCGGCGGCCCGTGGTCGCGCGAGCTCTGCGGTGGCACCCACGTGCGCGGCAGCGCGCAGATCGGCACGCTCGCGCTGACCGGCGAGTCGTCGGTCGGGTCCGGTGCCCGGCGCGTCGAGGCGGTCGTGGGGCTCGAGGGCTTCCGGTACCTGGCGCGCGAGCGCGACCTGGTCCGCCAGCTCGCCGAGATCCTCAAGGCGCCGCAGGACGGCCTGGTCGAGCGGGTGAGCGGCATGGTCGCCCGCATGCGGGACCTCGACCGCGAGCTGGCCGACCTGCGCGCGCAGCAGGCCCTCGCGGCGGCAGGTCAGCTGGCCGGCTCCGCCCGGGACGTCGGTGGGGTCGCCGTCGTGACCGGGTCCCCGGCCGGGCTCGGCGGCGGCGAGCTGCGCACGCTGGCCCTCGACGTCCGGAGCCGGCTGGCCGGCGACCGGCCGTCGGTCGTGCTGCTGGCCTCCGAGTCCGGTGGCAAGGTGGCCCTGGTGACGGTGCTGAACCCTGCGGCGGTCGCGCAGGGGCTGTCGGCCAACGACGTCCTCAAGGCCGCCTCGGCCGCGGTCGGTGGCCGCGGTGGCGGCAAGTCCGACGTCGCCCAGGGCGGCGGAACCGATCCCGCGGGCATCCCCGCGGCACTGCAGGCCGGCGAGCAGGCGGTTGCGGCCGCCAGTGGGAGGTGAGCCCCGTGGGGAGCTCCGACAACAGCGGTTCCGAGCACACCGGCTTCGGCGAGAATGAGGACACCGGCCCCGTCGGCCGGCGGCGCCGGGGACTGCCGGCGGTGCCGCCGGCCCGTCCGCGGACCCCTGGGCCGGCCGCCGAGCAGCCGGCCGTCCACCCGACCACGGAGATCGACCTCAGCCAGGGATTCCCCCCGGTGAAGCACGAGACCACCGAGATCGACCTCAGCGGCGGATGGCCGCAGCACCTGAAGGTGCCGCCGCGCCGCCCGGGCGCGGGCGCGCCGCGCGGCCGGGTGCTCGGCGTCGACGTCGGCACGGTGCGGGTCGGGCTGGCGCTGTCCGACCCGACCGGCACGCTGGCCAGCCCCCTGGAGACGCTGCGCCGGGCGAAGGA
>Ga0196960_10000153_pt1 | contig 27905 bp, 24 predicted proteins | sample S3v_5metaG_FD_183187 | JGI IMG/M metagenome (GOLD analysis project Ga0196960, IMG submission 183187) | Soil microbial communities from Anza Borrego desert, Southern California, United States - S3+v_5 | ecosystem: Environmental > Terrestrial > Soil > Desert | place: USA: California | collected...
CGGAACCACACGGTCCGCTCGAAGCTCCGCGCGCCCAGACAGCGCGGGACGCCGGCGTCGGCCGTCGCGCCGGCCAGCAGCGCGGTCGCCTCCCGCTCGGTCGGCGTGCCGTTCTCGGCGGTGACCGACTGGAACGCGAGCGCGCCCTGCGGCGTGTCGTTCGGCGGGGCGGCCAGCGCGCTCGCGGGGACGGCCGCCACGCTCGCCAACGCCACCAGGACCATCGTGCGCCGGCGCATCACCTCGCCCTCCGCGTCAGGTCGCGGGTGACCGCCCGGCGGAACTTCTCCCGCCGCGCCGCCAGCTCGCTTCCCGGCGTCGCCCGCAGCGGCTGCCCGAGCGGCGCAGCGTCCGGCTCCTCCCCCGTCACCCGCTCGATCCGGTTCGCGTCCACCGCCTGGCGGAAGCTCGCGATCGTCGTCGACGGCGCGCCGTGAACCGCGATGTCCGACGCCCGGTAGTCCACGCGCAGCTCGTCCTTCCCCACGCGGGCGAGCGACCAGCCGTGCTGGTGCCCGTTGAAGTACCGCATGTTCGGGTTGTTGGCGATGATCGCCGGGCCCGCGACGGGCGCCAGCTCCTCCGGCACGCCGGTCGACGTGACCGACCCGCCGACGTACTCGGTCGCGAACGAGCTGCTCGGCACCGCTCGGTTGTCCGCCGCGATGAAGAGGTGGATGTCGCCGGTGAGGAACGTGACGTTCTGGAGGACGCGGTCCTGGATCAGCTGCTCGACCTCCGCGCGGTCGTCCGGGTAGCCGTCCCACTGGTCGGTGTTCGCCGGGATCGCGTTGAGGACGCGCAGCGGCGTGAACATCGCCTGGTTGCCGATGAGCTTCCAGCGCGCGTCGGTGGCGGCGAGCGAGCGCTTGAGCCACTCCATCTGCGTGCGGCCGAGGATCGACTTCGGCTGCCCGTCGCCGTCGCCGGTGCGGTACTGGCGCTGGTCGAGGAGGAAGAGCTCGGCGGTGCGGCCGAGCCGGAGCGGCTTGTAGGTGCGGAAGCGCTCCTCCGGCATCGCCATCCGCGGCAGCCACTCGAACGAGGCGCGGTAGCCGGCGCTGCGCTGCTGGTCGGACGGGCGCGGCGCGTTGTCGGAGTAGTTGTCGGCGACCTCGTGGTCGTCCCAGATGTGGACGACCGGGTGGAGGCGGTGGAGCTCGCGCAGGTCCGGGTCCTGCCGGTAGAGGCGCAGCTTGGAGCGGTAGCTGCGCAGGTCGACGGAGGCGACGTCGCCGCGCGCCGGGATCTCGGCGTCCTGCGTCGAGTCGTACTCGTACGTGTAGTCGCCGAGGAAGGCGTAGAGGTCGAGGTCGGTGGCCGCCGCGTCGGCGTGGGCGTTGAAGAAGCCGACCGGGTAGTTCTGGCAGGAGCTGAAGCCGATCCGGACCGCGTCGTCGCTCGTCGGGTGCGGCGCGGTCTTCGTGCGGCCGACCGGGCTGACGTCGTCGGCGCTCTGCCACACGTACCAGTAGTGGCGCCCCGGCTCGAGCCCGCCGATCCGCGTCTTGAGCGCGCCGTCGACGGAGCGGCTCGTCGGGATGACCGCGGTCGCGACGGTGCGGGTCAGCGCCTCGTCCTCGGCGACGACCAGGCGCGCGCCGCTGACCGGGCGGTCGGTGGAGAGCCGCGACCAGAAGGTGACGGCGTCGTGCGACGGCTCGCCGGAGGCGACCCCGTCGAGGAAGCGGCCCGGGCCCTCCTGGCCCCGGGGCTCGATGATCCGCGCGAAGGCGGGCGGCACGAGGGCGTGCGCGCCGGCGAGCGTGGCGGCGAGGGCGAGCTCGCGTCGGGTGAGTCGAACGGTGGGTGGCATGGTGGGAGCGGAGCCACGTTCCCACGGATTCCGGTCCACCGAACCTGCGTTCACAGGTCCGAAACCGAACGGCCGTGCGAGAGCTCCGCGCGCCCATGCTCCCGCGCGCACCGACGCCGCGCGCCGGTTCGTTCACCTCGTCACGACGTCACGTTCACGCGGCGCGGCCGCGCTGACGGCCGACGCCGTCGAGCGGCGTCAGCTCGGCCTCGATCCGCTCCCGCAGCGGCTCGAGGAACGGCGGGAGCGCGACCGTCTCGCCCAGGTGCGCGGGGTCCTCGTCGACGCCGAAGCCGGGGCCGATGGTGGCGAGCTCGAACAGCACGCCGGACGGCTCGCGGAAGTAGATCGAGCGGAAGTAGAAGCGGTCGACGACGCCGCTCGTGTGCGCGCCGGCGGCGCGGACGGTCGCGTTCCACCGGTGCTCGCTGTCGAATGGGATCGCCCACGCGACGTGGTGGACGGTGCCCGCGCCCGGCTGCCCCTGGACGGCGGGCGGCGGGTCGTACGCGATCCACGCGCCGCGCGCGGCGCCGCGGGCGCTGTAGGTCGCGCCCTCCCCCGCGCCGAGCCCGCCGGCGGTGAGGCCGAGCACGCGCCGGAGGACCGGGCCGCTGCGGTCCGGCTGGGCCGCGTACGCCCGCACGCCCGCGAACCCCTGGAGCGCCACCTCGGGCGGGATGTCGTCGGCGACCGCCACGAGCGGCGCGTCCGGCACGTCCTCCACCCGCAGCTCCAGCCTCAGGCCCTCCGGGTCGGCGAACCGCAGCGACGCGTCGTCCGCCCGGCGCGGATCGCGCCCCTCGCCGCGCAGCCGCGCCTCCCAGAAGTCCAGTGCCGCCGGCGACGCGACGCGGAAGGCGACGGTGTGGACCATCCCGTCCCCCGCCGTCCCGGGCTTCGCGCCGCGGTACTCGAAGAACGTCAGGTCGTGGCCCGGCGTCCCCTCCTCGTCGGCGTAGAAGAGGTGGTACACGCCCGGATCGTCCTGGTTGACCGACTTCTTGACGAGCCGCTGGCCCATGACGCGCGTGTAGAAGTCGACGTTCGTGCGGGCGTCGCCGGTGATGCAGGTGACGTGGTGGAGCCCCTCGATGGGCGGCGGCGCGGCGCTCATCCCGACGTCACCGTCCCGCCGCGGTCGACGATCTCCGCGAGCGCCTTCTCGACGTCGCCGGGCTGCGCGTCGATCCCGCGCACGCCCGCGCGGTCGACCTCCACCCGGAAGCCCAGCTCCAGCGCGTCGAGCGCGGTGTGGCGGACGCAGTAGTCGGTCGCGAGGCCGACGACGGTGACGCAGTCGATGCCGCGCTCGCGCAGCACCTGCTCCAGCGTCGTCGCCTGGAAGCCGGAGTAGCCCTCGGTCGCCGGGTCCTGCCCCTTGTCGACCACGACGTCGACCCGCGCGCGATCCAGCGCGTCGTGCAGCTCGGCGCCGGGCGTCCCCGCGACGCAGTGCGGCGGCCAGATCCCGCCGCGCTCGGTGAAGGAGCCATGGTCGGCGGGGTGCCAGTCGCGGGTCGCCACGACGAGGTCGAACCGGCCGGAGTCCAGCAGCTCGCCGATCCGGCCGGCGATCTCGTCCCCGTGCGGCACGGCGAGCGCGCCGCCGGGGGTGAAGTCGTTCTGGAAGTCGACGATGACGAGCGCGTCGGGCATAGCTTCGACGCTACCCGTCGCGCGGCGTCAGCGGCCCTTGGCGGGCTTGGACTTCGCCTTCGCGTTGCTCTTCGACGTGTCCTGAGGCTGCGTCTTGCCTTCGGGCTTCGCCTTCCCCTTCGCCCCCGGCGTCTTCACGAGCTTCCCCGCCTTGGCGCCCGTGCGCGTGCCCTTCAGCCAGGTCTTGAAGACGGTGAACGCGGGCCGCGCCTTGCCGTCCGCGCCGATCAGCCCCGAGTCCCACGTCGTCGCGCCCGGCGCGGCGTTCCAGTGGTAGAGGTAGATCCGCGTGATCCGCTTCGAGATCCGCGCGAGGTCGTCGAGGATGTAGCGCGTCACCTGCGCGGCGTGCTTCGTGCCGGTCGGCAGCTTGGCCTGCGCCGTCGGCATCTTCACCGCGCCGCCGACCTCGGTCAGCCACACCTCGCCGGTCGTCGCCTGGAGGAACTGCCGCGTGCGCGCGGGGTCGAAGCGGTTCGCGGAGATGTAGTTGTGGAGCGCCCAGTACTTGGGCTGCACCTTCGCGTGCTTCAGGAACTCGCGCGCCCACGACACGAGGTTCGGGTAGTCGAGCAGCGTCGCGCCCGCGATCTTGCACCGGACCGGGCAGACCTGCCGCATCGCGCGGTACCACTGCGCGGCCAGGCGCGGGCTGCGGCCGGTCGGCTCACCGAAGTGGTTGGACTCGTTGGAGGCGACGTAGTTCGTCACCCACGGCCACCGCTGGCGGAACGCCTTGAACGCCGTCGTGATCTGCGCGGCGGTCGGCTTCATGTGCCGGCGGGTGCCGATCCGCGACCGGGCGAAGGTGAGCACCGGCGTGACCCCGTCGTCGCGGGCGGCCTGGAGCCACCGGTCGACGTCCTCGATCTGCCAGTCGTACTGCATCGTGTCCCACGCGACCGAGCGGCGCGCGTTCTTCAGGCCCAGTGCGCTGAACCGCTTGTCGGCGAACATGTCCGGCTTCTGGTCGGCGATCCCGACCTTGGCGGTCAGCGCGCCGACGACGGGCACGAGCGGGCGGGGCTTGGGCTTCTGCTGGGCCGCTCCGGCGGGCGCGGCGGCGAGCAGCACGGCGCCGAGGAGGACGAGAAGCGCCGCGAGGACGGTGCGGGGGAACAGGCGCATGGTCATGGGGATCGGCCGATCCTCGCCGACGGTTGAGCGCGGATGCAAGTCCGGGTGCGGCCGTGCGGTCACGCGGCGGTCGAGCGGGCGCGCTGCTCGCCCACCCAGTCGTCGACGCGCTGCCACTGCTCGTACAGCCAGACGATCCGCTCGTCGTGCCCGGGCGGGATCTCCGACGCGGGGACGCGCCACAGCTTCATCCGGATCGTCTCCCCCACCAGTCCGCCGGCCCACAGCTCCTTGATCGAGCGGAAGCCGTCGAAGCCGACGTGGCCGCAGAAGACGACGTCGATGCCCCGGTCGGCGGTGGCGTCGAGGAGCGCGACCGGGCCGCCGAGGCGCGGCGGCAGCAGGTGCTTGAGGCCGCGCGCGAGCGGCGCGAGGTGCGGCTGGCGCTCGGCGATGACCTCCTGCGCGCGGGCGGCGCGCGCCGTCGTGTGGCGGGTGCCCTCCGGGTAGACGGCGATCCCCTCGTCGGGCTCGAGGTCGATCGCGAGCGTGCGGATCGCGTCGAGCTCGCGGGTGGTGTCGCCGCTGGCGCGCTGGACGAAGACGGTCGGGACCCAGCGGCCGCCGACGTCGATCGTCGGAAGGACCTCCAGCTCGCGCTTGATGACGAACCGGAAGCCGAGGCCGTGCGGCTTGCCGAGGAGCGCGTCGGGGAGGGCGTTGTCGATGATCGAGGCGTGGCGGGTGAAGACGACCACCGGTCCCGGCGCGACGAGCTCGAGGCCCTCGATCTCGTAGGTGAGCTCGAAGATCCGGTTGATGCCCGCGAGGTGGCCGCCCGTCCAGCGCTGCCGGAGGCGGTAGACGCGCCTTCTGCGCGTGCGCGTGTCGCGGCCGAGCGCGGCGGCGTTGATGGCCGTCAGCAGCGCGATGCCGCGCAGCTCGCCGGCGAGGAACCACCAGCCGAGGAGGACGAGCCGGACGCCCATCGCGTGGCGTTTGCGCGCGACGACCTTCAGCATCACGTCGACGGCTGCCGCGACCGGGAGGAGGAGCGGGAGCGTCACGGTGATCGCGACGAACGCGACGAGCTCGATCGCGACGCCCTTGGCGCGCCGCTGCCACCGGGCGCTTCGCGTGCCGGGATCGGGAAGAAGGGGACCCATCGGTCGCGCAAGGTAGTGGCTCGCCTAGGTTGGGGCCCTCCATGCACCTCGCCGTCCGCCTCGTCCCCCGCGCGCTCCTGCCCAACCTCGCCGTCACGACCGCGCTCGCCCTTCTCGGCCTCGCCGCCGCTGTGGCCGGCGGGATCGCGATGGGCTGGCTGCTCTTCGCCGTGATGGGCTGGCTCGCCGCCGGCGCCGCGGTGCGTTCGCTCCGCCGCGTCCCCGTCCTCTCCATCGGCCCGGACGGCCTCGTCGACCACCGCCGCGACGTCTCCATCCGCTGGTCCGAGATCGAATCGTTGCGAACCCTCGACCGCCGCGCCGTCTTCGGCCCCACGCCCCTCCTCGAGCTGATCCCGAAGACCTCCTTCACCCAGCCCCGCAGCGCCCTCTGGCTCGCCGTCCTCCGCGGCGACCTCGCCGTCGTCGACGCCCGCGACTCCTCCCGCCACATGATCGACCTCCGCCACCTCGACCACACCCCGGAGGACGTCATGGCGGCCATCCGCGCCAACCGGGACGTCGCCGCGCCCACGCCCGCCTGAGCGACGGCGAGCGCCGGACGCGCAGGGATGACGTGTGGCCGATGCGGACTCGCTGCTAGTCCACGTCGGCCTCGCGCGAGAGAGCAGCCCACACGAGCAACGCCGGCGCGAGGAAGACCGTCAGCGCTCCCCACGCCGCCTCGGCGCGAAGGCCGCCGTACTCGTTCAGGAGCGCGTCGCCCTGCTGGTAGACGATCGTCGCCGCGATGACGGCCGCGACAAGCGCGCACCCGGCTGCGAAGCCGCGCTTCCCGCCGACCATCACGACGCATCCGGCCACGACGCAGAGCCACACGATCCAGCCGCCCCGGGAGACCCCCGAGACCGTCACGTGTCCACCGTCGGAGAGGTAGACATCAGCCCACCTTCCGACGACCGACACCGTTGCCACCAGCAGGGCAAGTGCAGCCGGCCCGTAGCGGCGCAACACAGATGCCTCCGATCGCTCAGTCATGTCCACGACGCCCCTCGACGACTGTCACTTGCTGTGGTCGGACCAGTCGTGCGGATGACCACGACGTCGCGGCCGACGGCCCCGCACGAGCACGGGCGGCGAGCGCGACAGCCTAGAGCTTCGGGATCTCCTGGACGAGGGAGAGGACCGGGGCGAAGAGGTCGCCGTCGCGGTCGACGCGGTCGAGGACCTGGGCGGCGTCGAAGACGAGGGTCTCGGGGTCGCCGGATTCGTGGCAGGCGCGGACCTCGTCCCAGGTGACGGGGGTGCTCACGGTGGGCCGGTCCTTGGCGCGCAGCGAGTAGACGTTGACGGTGGTCTTGGCGTCGTCGTTCTGCGACCAGTCGACGAGCACCTTGCCGGGGCGGAGCGCCTTGGTCATGCGGGACACGACGAGATCCGGCTCGGACTGCTCGAGCAGCTCGGCGACGGTCTTGGCGAACGTCTTCGTTCCGCGCGGGCCCTCGTACGTCGCGTCGTCGGTGTTCAGCGGGACGTAGACCTGGAGCCCCTTGGAGCCGGACGTCTTCGGGAACGCCTGCAAGCCCAGCCGCGAGAACATCCCCTCGATCCACAGCGCCACCCGGCAGCACTCGACGATCGTCGCTGGCTCGCCCGGGTCGAGGTCGAACCCGAGGATCGTCGGGCGCAGCGGCGCGTCGGCGCGCGACAGCGAGGTGTGGAGCTCGAGGTCGGCCAGGTTCGCCAGGTACATCAGCGTCGGCACGTCCTCGCACACGCAGAAGTTGATCGACTTCGATGACATCTGGACCTTCACGCGCTTGACCCAGTCCGGCGCGTGCGCGGGGCAGTTCTTCTCGTAGAAGAACTGGCCCTCCACCCCGTTCGGGTACCGCTTCAGCGTCAGCGGCCGGCCCTCGAGGTGCGGCAGCACGGCGGGCGCGATCCGCCGGTAGAAGTCGATCACGTCGCCCTTCGTGAACCCGGCCTTCGGGTACAGCACCTTGTCGAGGTTCGAGAGCTTGAGCTCGCGCCCCTCGACGTGCATCAGCGGCGCCAGCGGCTCGAGGACCGACTCGTCGCGCCCCGGCTCCTTCAGCCCCTTGTACGACGGATGGCGGAGGATCCGGTCGGCCGTCCACTCGTGGAACTCGACCTCGCAGACGTACCTCGGCTGGGTCCACACGCGCGGCTTGGGCACCGCACCGACGTTCTCGACGGCGGGCGTGTCGCGTTCGATCGGCCCGAGCAGCCCCGCCAGCCGGTCGAGCTCCTTCTCGTCGAACCCGGTCCCGACCCGGCCGACGTACCGCCCGTCCTTCGCCACGAGCAGCGCGCCGATCCGCGAGCGCCGTCGCCCCTCCCCCGGCAGCCAGCCGACGATCGTGAAGTCCTCGCGCTGCTTGTTCTTGACCTTGATCCAGTCCTTGCAACGCCGGCCCGGCTCGTAGACCGCGTCGAGCTTCTTGGCCATCACGCCCTCGAGCCCCTGCGCCTCGCTGGCCGCCAGCACCGCCGCGCCGTTGCCGACCACATGCTCGGGCGTCTGCCACCGCTCGCCCTTCAGGCCCAGCTCGCTCAGCCGCGCGCGCCGCTCGCGGTAGGGCAGCTCCATCAGCGAGTGCCCGTCGAGCCACAGCAGGTCGAAGATGACGTAGACGACGGGGATCGTGGACGCGAGCCGCCGCGCGGCGCTCTCGCTGCCCACGTGCATCCGCCGCTGGAGGAGCCCGAACGACGGCTTGCCGTCGGGCCCGAACGCGACGATCTCCCCGTCGAGCACCGCATGGTGGTGCGAGAGCGCGCGGTTGAGCTTCGACAGCTCCGGATACGCGCCCGTGATGTCGCGCAGGTTCCGCGACTCGAACCGCAGCGTCCCCGGCTCGGAGTACGCGACCGCACGGATGCCGTCCCACTTGATCTCGAACGCCCAGCCGGAGTCGTCGCCCTTCGGCAGCGTCCCGCCGGTGGCGAGCATCGGGACGATCTTGTCCGGCATGGGCTCGCGGTCGGGGTCGGCCGGCGGGTCCATCCGGTGGATCATCCAGTCCTTGCCCGGGTCCTCGCCGGACTTGGCGAGGGGGAAGAGCGCGTAGCTGCCCTCCGCGCGCCCGTGCTCGCCGTGCAGCGTGATCTCGATCTTGCGTGGCTCCCACTTGAGGACCTCGTACGTCCCCTCGTCCCAGATCGTCATGGAGCCCGCGCCGTACTGGCCCTTCGGGATCTCGCCGTGGAAGTCCAGGTACTCGAGCGGGTGGTCCTCCGTGTGGACCGCCATCCGGTTGACGCCTGGCGCCACCGGCAGCGCGTTGGGGACCGCGAAGGACACGAGCACCCCGTCGCGCTCGAGCCGCAGGTCCCAGTGCAGCCGCGTCGCGTGGTGTTCCTGGATGACGAACCGGCCACCCTCGGACGCCCCCGCGGGGGCCTCGTCGGGCATCGGCTCGGTCGTCGGCCGCCCGGCGCGCTTGCGCCGGTACTCGTCGAGCGCGTCAGCCACCGCGCACCGCCGCGCGCATCGCCTCGACGTCGGCGGTCTTGACGAGGTAGCCGTCCGCCTTGCGCTCGAACTCGAGGTCGCCGTCGCCCTGCTGGTGGCCGGAGAAGACGATCACCCGCACCCCTGGCACGCGCTCGCGCACGCCGTCGATCAGCGACGCCTCCCCCAGCTGGTCGAGCAGCACCACGTCGGGCTGCTCGCGCGCGACGCCGTCGAGCACCGCGTCGGGCGTCGCGCCCCCGCCGACGACGACGATGTCGTCGTCGGGCAGCAGCTCCGAGACGAGGAAGCGGAACGCGTCCGAGTCGTCGCCGTGGAAGACCTTCAGGGCCACGGCGACGACGCTACCCCACGGGCGATGCGCCCTAGCGGCCGCCCGCGACCGCGGGCAGGATGGTCAGCTCGGCCCCGTCCTTCACCGGCGTCTGCAGGCCGTCCAGGAAGCGGACGTCCTCGCCGTCGAGGAAGACGTTGACGAAGCGGCGCAGCTCGCCGTCCTCGCCCGCGACCCGCTCGCGCAGCTCGCCGTGCTGGGCGTAGATCTGGTTCAGCACCTCGCCGACCGTCGAGCCGTCGGCCTTCGGCGCGCGCTCCCCACCCGTCGCGGACGCGAGCTGCGGCGGGATCTTGACCGTGACCGCCATCGCTACGCCGCCACCGAGACGGTCGACTCGAACGACTTCAGGTTCGCGTCGATCGTGTGGGTCTCGAACGTGTCACGCACCGCGTCGAGGGTCTTGAGGCCCTCGCCGGTGATGACCGCGACGACGCGCTCGTTCGGGTCGATGTCGCCGCGCTCGGCGAGCTTGGCCAGGACCGCGGTGGTGACGCCGCCGGCGGTCTCGGTGAAGATGCCGGTCGTCTCGGCAAGCAGGCGGATGCCGGCCTTGATCTCGTCGTCGGAGACCGAGTCGACGCCGCCGCCCGTGTTGCGCGCGAGGTCGACGGCGTACGGGCCGTCGGCGGGGTTGCCGATCGCGAGCGACTTGGCGATCGTGTTCGGCTTGACCGGGCGGACGATGTCGGTGCCCTCGCGGTAGGCGGTGGCGACCGGCGAGCAGCCATCGGCCTGGGCGCCGTTCATCTTCGGCGCGTCGCCTTCGATGAGGCCGACCTCGCGCCACTCGGCGAAGCCGCGCGCGATCTTCGTGAAGAGCGAGCCGGAGGCGATCGGCGCGACGATCCGGTCGGGCTGCTCCCAGCCGAGCTGCTCGGCGATCTCGTACGCGATCGTCTTCGAGCCCTCGGCGTAGTACGGGCGCATGTTGACGTTGACGAACGCCCAGTCGTGCTCGCCCGACAGCTCGGTGCAGAGCCGGTTGACGTCGTCGTAGTTGCCGCGCACGGCGACGAGGTTCGTCCCGTAGACGCCGGTCGCGAGGATCTTCTGCTCCTCGAGGTCGGCCGGGATGAAGACGTAGGACTCGAGGCCGAGCGCGGCGCCGTGGGCGGCGACCGAGTTGGCCAGGTTGCCGGTGGAGGCGCAGGCGATCGTCGTGAAGCCGAGCTCGCGAGCGCGGGCGACGGCGACGGAGACGACGCGGTCCTTGAACGAGTGCGTGGGGTTCGCGGCGTCGTTCTTGATCCAGATCTCGCGGATCCCGAGGCGCTCGGCGAGGCGGTCGGCGCGGATGAGCGGCGTGCAGCCGGCGGGGAGGCCGGCGCGGCTCGAGTTGCGCGCGGACGGGCCGGGCTGGGCGGTCAGCGGGAGGAAGTCGCTGTAGCGCCAGATGTTCTGCGGGCCGGCCTGGATGCGGCGGCGCCAGTCGGCCGGGTCGCGGTCGGTCGGGTGCTGGTAGGCGACCTCGAGCGGGCCGAAGCACCGCTCGCAGACGTACCGCGCGTCCAGCGGGTACTCGGTCTTGCACTCCTTGCACTGCAGGTGGCTAGCGGCCATCGAAACGGTTCCTCGCGTTGCTTGTTGGGCACGTTGCGAGGACTCTGTGAAGGCCTCGCATCTACAGGAATTCGCACCGTTCGGCGTCGCACTGCGCGACGACGATGGTTGCGGGGGTTTCAACGGGCCAGTCCCTCCACCCCTCTGGATGCGTCCAGCTATGTCTGGCGGACAGAGTACACACTGCCCTCCAGGAAGGTGGTCGACACCTCCCTCGCGCGGCTTGAGGCGCATCGGCGATCCGTCCGCCCCCGCCCGGCGACGTGGCGCTCGCGAGCTAGCGTCGGCGTGGATGCACCGCTTTCTGGTCCTCGCCTTCCTCGGCCTCGCCGCACTCGCCGCGCTCGTGCCCGCCGCCCCGGCCCGCGCGGAGAGCGTCGCCGGCGTCGGCGGCGTGCCGATCGAGCGCGCCGCGGTGGAGGCCGAGCGCGCGGCCCAGCAGCGCGATCGGCCGTGGGAGGAGCAGGCGCCGGCCGTCGCGTCCGCGGCGCTCACGCTGGTCAGGCGCGAGCAGACTCGCCAGAAGGCCGCGGCGCTCGGGATCGTCGTGACGCAGGCGCAGGAGGACGCCGCGTGGGCGCGCGAGCTGGCCGCCGCGGCGCGCCCGTACAACATCCGCAGCCGGCACCCGATCGACGAGACGCGCACGCGCGCGCTGTTGCGCGAGGCGATCGCCCGGCGGCTGATCTTCGACCGCTTCTACCTCGAGGCGCGCGACGACGCCGCCTACGCCGCCCGTTTCACCGAATGGCAACAGCGCCAACGCGCCAAGACGTGGTGCGGTCCCGCGCTCGGCTCGGCGCGCTGCGGCACCAGCCCACTCCCCCGCGACGCGTGCCTCCCCCTCTGGCCGCTGTCGGCCTGCTTCGTGCCGGCGACGCGCGACCGCCCCGCGTACTGGTCGATCGACGGCGATCTCGCCCAGCCGGCCTGGGTCTACAACAACCACGACGCCCAGGTCCGCCTGCGCTGGGCGGTGCGGCGGCTGCGCCCGGCGCTCGACCGGCGCGTCGAGTTCGACTCCGAGGCCGACTTCCTCGCGGCCACCGTGCCGACCCGCGCGGACGCGGTGGCGCTCGTCCGGATCGCGCACCGGCTCACGCTGCGCAAGCCCACGCCACCGCTCTTCAGCCTCAGCGTCGACGGATAGACTTCCCCACGCGATGCCGACCGCTCCCGACGAGCCGCGAAGTCCCGATGCCCTCACTGCCACGGCCCCTGCGCCGTGGAGCCCGGGCACGCGTCAACGGCGTCGCCCCGGCTCCCGAGCCTGAGACCCCCAACGTCGAGCAGCTCGACGCTGCCGGCCTGCGCTGGATCAACATCGACCGCCCGCGCGGCGTCGACCGCGCCTGGATCGAGGAGCACTTCGACTTCCACGCCCTCGACTACGAGGACGTCTTCTCGCGCAACCAGCGCCCGAAGGTCGACGAGTACGACGACTACCTGTTCATCGTCCTCCACTTCGCCCGGTACGACAAGACGATCGGGCGGCTGAACGCGGCCGAGCTGGACGTCTTCGTCGGCCCGGACTTCGTCATCACGCTCCCGAACCAGCCGTTGCAGTCCGTCGCGTACCTGTTCGAGCGCGCGCGCCAGAGCGAGGACTTCCGCGAGCAGCTGTTCAGCAAGGGCGCCGGCTACCTGCTCTACAAGATCGTCGACGACAGCGTCGACGCGGCGTTCCCGATGCTCGCGAAGATGGGCAACAAGCTCGAGCGCATCGAGGACGACATGTTCGAGGGGCGCTCGGCGGAGATCGTCCGCGACATCTCCGACGTCAAGCAGGAGATCATCAACTTCCGCCGCGTCGTGCGGCCGCAGCGCGCGGCGCTGAAGGACCTCGAGCGCCACAAGCGGTACGTCCCCGAGGACCTCGAGATCTACTTCGACGACATCAACGACGCGTCGGAGCGGATCTGGGACATGCTCGAGAACTTCAAGGAGGTCGTCGAGGGCCTGGAGTCGACGAACGAGTCCGTGCTCTCGCACCGCACGAACGACGTCCTGCGCGTCCTGACCGCGTTCAGCGTGATGCTGCTCCCGCTGACGCTGCTGGCGAGCGTCTTCGGGATGAACGTCAAGTACCCCGGCGAGGGGACCCACGAGGCCTTCTGGATCGTGCTCGTCACCATGCTCGCGGCGATCAGCGGCATGGGCTACTGGTTCCGCAAGCGCGGGTTCCTGTAGCGCTGCGCTTTCAGTCCTCGCGGAGCGCGCGGACGAGCGTGCGGCGCGTGCTGGAGCCCTCGATCCGCTCGAGGAAGAGGCCGGCCTGCGTGGCGGTGGCACCGAGGGCGTCGAGCGGGACCCACGACCCGACCCACTCCGGCTGGTCCTTGCCTGTCGGCGCCTGGCCGACGAGCGCGCGGAGGAAGCCGCGGCGGCTGCTGCCGGCCGGCGGCGCGGCGGGCGGCTTGGCCTTGTGCGCGCCCGGGTCGGTGGAGAGCGTGAACGCCGCCCAGCCGCCGGGCTTGAGGACGCGGCCGAACTCGGTCACGTAGCCGAGCTGGACCTTCGGGCTCGGGATGTGGGTGAAGACCGAGTGGCTGATGACGACGTCGACGCTGGCGTCCTCCACCCCGGCGAGCGTCTCGCCGTCGCCGAGCACCCACTCGACGTTGTAGAGCCCGTCGTTGTGGTCCTGCGCGAGCATCAGCATCTCGGGCGAGACGTCGATCGCGGTGACGTGCTGGGCGCGCTGCGCGAGCACACGGGTGAGCCGGCCGAGGCCGCAGCCGAGCTCGAGGACGTGGTCGCTCTTGAGGAGCGTGAGGTCGAGCAGCTCCAGGAGCGCGTCGACCTCCTGCGCGCCGCGGCGCCAGAACCGCTCCTCGTCGGGCTGGCCGAAGGTCTCGCGCGGGTCGACGAAGTGGAACGCGTCCTCGCGGGCGCGGTCGTCCCAGAAGTCGCGCATGCGCTCGCCGGCGTCGTCCATCGACCGGCGAGGCTAGCGGTCGGGCGTGGGTGGTGCGCCTCGTGCGCGGGGATGTGGGGCCGGTCGCGGTAACCGGGTGCGCGGCGCGGTGTACGAAGCGACCGTGCCCGCCCCCTCCCTGGACCCGCTCAAGCGCTTGAGCGCGGAGTTCGCCCTCGCCGACACCGCCGAGCGCCGCAAGATGCTCGTCATCGTCAACCCGTACGCGACGACGGTCTCCGACCGGCTGCGCAACCTCGTCGTCCACGCGCTGGAGAGCCGGTACGACGTGACGGCGATCAACACGCAGCGCCAGGGGCACGCGACCGAGCTGGTCCGCGAGGCCGCGGAGGAGGGCTACGACGTCGTCGTGGCGTTCGGCGGTGACGGGACGCTGAACGAGGCGGCCAACGGCCTGGTCGGGACCGACGTCCCCCTCACCCACCTGCCGGGCGGCGCGACCAACGTCTTCTGCAAGATGCTCGGGATCCCCGGCGAGATCGTCGACGCGACCGAGCACCTGCTGCGGATCGCCGACGACTGGAAGCCGCGCCAGGTCGACCTTGGCGTGATGAACGGGCGGTACTTCACGTTCACCGCGGGCTTCGGGCTCGACGCGACGGTGGTCAAGGCGGTTGACCTCCGGCCGGCGCGCAAGCACCGGTTCGGCGCGCCGTACTTCGCGTGGTCAGCGGTGCGGACGTTCCTGGGGCGCTACCTCGTGCGGCCACCGATGGTGGAGACCGCGCGGGCCGACGGCACCACGACGCGGGGGATCAACCTGCTCGTGCAGAACGGCGACCCGCTGACGTACTTCCGCACCGTGCCGCTGCATGTGGCCGAGGACGTGACGCTGGAGAGCGGGACGCTGAGCGGCGTGATGCTCAACCGCGCGACGGCGGTCGACCTGCCGCCGATGGTCGCGCGCCTGTTCTCCAAGCGGCTGCGCGTGCTCGACCACCGCCAGGTCGAGTCGCTGCCGGGGCTGACGGCGCTGCGGGCGTGGTCGGCGGACGGCAACCCGGTGCCGCTGCAGTGCGACGGCGACTGGGTCGGGGACGTGACCGAGGTCGAGTTCAGCGTGGCGCCACGGGCGCTGACGGTCGTCGCCTGAGGAGCGGCAGCGCCACGAGCGCTGCTGTTGCCGTGCCGAGCAGCGCCCCGACCGCGACATCGAGCGGGAAGTGGACGCCGAGGTAGACGCGGCTGAAGGCGATGAGGATCGCGAGGATGAGCGCGGCGGTTCGCAGCTTCGGGACGAGGAGCGCGATCACGACCGCGCTGGCGAACGCGCCGGACGCGTGGCCGGAGGGGAACGACGGCGACGCCGGCAGCTCGATCGCGGCCTGCGCCGCCTCGGGCCGGACGCGGTCGACGGCATCCTTCGCGACGGTCGTCAGGAGGTTCGCGACCGTGTACGCGACGAGCACGGCGGCCGCGGTGAGGAGCGGCGGCCTGGCCGCGCGGGTGCGGACGTCGTGCCAGATCCCGGCCGCCATGAACGGCAGGCTCTTCACCCACCCCCACGACAGCGCGGTGAACACCGCCACCAGCGGCTCCCAACGCAGCTCCCGGACCGCGTCGGACAGCTGGCGGTCGATGTCGATCAGCGAGGCGAGCACTCGGGCTCACCCAGCGTGGCAGACGCCGGCGACCGCCTACCAGTCGAACTGCGGCTTGGCCGGCGGCGTCTTGCCGCGCAGCCGCATCCACAGCCGCCGGAGGTGATACCGGCGCATCTGACGCCGCATCGCCCGGTACTTGCGCGCCTCGACCCGCTCGATGATCCAGATGTCCTCGGGGAACTCCTCGATGTCCTCGAGCCGCGGCAACGTCATGTCGCGAACCCTAGCGCGGCGCCGATCCCGAATCCGACCGTCGCGACCACCAAGCCGGCGAGCGCGACGCCGCATGCCGCGCGGAGCCGTTCGACGGTCGGAGCGTTCCTCTCCCGCCTCCGCTCCAGGGTCAGGGCGAGCCGCACCAGGAGCGCCTCGGCGTCGCGAAGATCGGCGGTCGCGTAGACGGTGCGGACGTCGACCGCGAAGCCCACCATGTGCGTCTGCAGCAGCTGGACCGACGCCGCCAGGACCACCATCAGGCCCACGACGCCCGTCACGGCGGCGAGGCGGAAGAGGAGCGAGTCCGGGACCGGCTCGGCGAACACCGGGCGGGCGAGGAGGGTGGCGACGACGGCCGCGGCGGCGAGGATGGTGCCGGCGCGGGTACGGAGCCCCGCGACCTCGGACTGCTGCTCGTCGAGAGCCCTCAACGCGAGGTCGTAGAAGGTCTCTCCCGCGGTGCTCGGCATGGACGCGGAACGCTACGTGCCGACCTGCGGCGCGGGGCGCGCGAACTGCGCCGAGACTACGCCGTGGGTGTGACGCGGTACGCGTCGAAGACCGAGTCGATGTTGCGCAGGCGGGTGATGCAGCCCTTGAGCACCTGCGTGTCGCCGACCTCGACGATGAACCGGTTCTTGACCATCGGCGGGGAGACGATGCAGCGCGCCTCGATGATGTTCATCCCTGACTCGGCGAACGTCCGCGAGAGCTCCTCGAGCAGCCGCGTGCGGTCGTAGGCGTCGACCTCGATCTCGACCTTGAACGCCGTCTCGTGCTCGCCCTCCCACGACACGCGCACGAACCGCTCCGGGTCCTTGCGCAGCACCGCCACGTTCGGGCAGTCCTCGCGGTGGATCGTGATGCCGCGACCAAGCGAGATGTAGCCCTCGATCGGGTCGCCTGGGACCGGGTGGCAGCACTTGGCCATCCGCAGCATCACGTCGTCGACGCCCTCGACGCGGATGCCGTACTGGTTGGAGGAGCGCGTCGGCTGGCGCCGCTCGCGCCGCGTCGAGACCAGATCCTCGACCGTGATCCCCTCGCCCTCCGCCGCCTCACCCTGCTTGAGCCGCTGCAGGACCTTGTTGACGACGACCTTCGGCGAGATCTTCGCCCCGCCCAGCGCGATGTAGAAGTCGTCGGCCTTCTTGAAGCCCATCTCGCGGATGACGTCCGCCAGCAGCGGCGAGCCGGAGATCTTCTGCGCCGGCAGCCCGCGCTTGGAGAGGTGCTCCTGCAGCAGGACGCGGCCGGTGTGCTCGGTGTCCTCGCGCGACTCGGCCTTGAACCACGCCTTGATCTTGTTCCGCGCCCGCGTGGTCTTCACCACGGCGAGCCAGTCGCGTGACGGCCCGCGCTCCTTCTTCGAGGTGAGCACCTCGACGATGTCGCCGCTCTTGAGCTCGTAGTGGAGCGGGACGATCTTGCCGTTGACCCGCGCGCCGACGCAGCGGTGGCCGATCTCCGTGTGGACCTCGTACGCGAAGTCCAGCGGCGTCGCGCCCGCGGCCAGGGACTTGACCTCGCCCTTCGGCGTGAAGACGAAGACCTCCTCGTCGAAGAGGTCGACCTTCAGGGTCTCCATGAACTCCTTCGGGTCCTGGAGATCCTGCTGGTAGTCCATCATCTGCCGCAGCCACTTGAGCTTCTGCTCGTTGTCCTGCGTGGGCGGCGCGGGCCGGGAGCCGCCGCCCTGGCCGGCCTTGTAGATCCAGTGGGCCGCGACGCCGTACTCGGCCATGTCGTGCATCTCGCGCGTGCGGATCTGGATCTCGAGGGGCAGCCCCTCGGGCCCGATCACCGTCGTGTGCAGCGACTGGTACATGTTGAACTTCGGCATCGCGATGAAGTCCTTGAAGCGCCCCGGCAGCGGCTTCCACAGCGAGTGGATGACGCCGACCGCGCCGTAGCAGTCCTTCACCGAGCCGACCTGGACGCGCATCGCGGTCAGGTCGTAGATCTCGTTGAACTCGCGACCCTTCTTGGTCATCTTCGAGTAGATCGAGTAGAAGTGCTTGGCGCGCCCGGAGATCTCGGCCTCGATGCCGAGCGCCTCCAGCTCGCGGCGCAGGTACTCGCCCGCCTTGTTGACGTACCGCTCGCGCTCGTCGCGCTGCTGGTTGACCAGGCCCTTGATCTCCTGGTACTTGCGCGGGTGCAGGGCGGCGAACGCGAGGTCCTCCAGCTCCCACTTGATCGCGTGGATGCCGAGCCGGTGCGCGATCGGCGCGAAGATCTCGAGGGTCTCCTTCGCCTTCTCGATCTGCTTCTGCTTCGGCATCGCGCCGATCGTCCGCATGTTGTGCAGGCGGTCGGCGAGCTTGATGAGGATGACCCGGATGTCCGAGGCCATCGCCACGACCATCTTGCGGTAGTTCTCGGCCTGCGCCTCGTCGCGCGACTGGAACGTGATGCCGGTGAGCTTCGTGACGCCGTCGACGAGCCCCGCGACCTCCTCGCCGAACTCGGCCTTGACCTCGTCGAGGGTCGCGGACGTGTCCTCGACGGTGTCGTGCAGGAGCGCGGCGACGAGCGTCTCGGTGTCGAGCCGCATCCCCGCGCAGATCTTCGCGACCGCGGTCGGGTGGACGATGAACTCCTCGCCCGACTTGCGCCGCTGGTCGGCGTGGTGCTCGCAGGCGAAGACGAACGCGCGCTCGACCGGCTCGCGCTCGATCTCGACGATCGAGTCGGCGGCGTGCTCCTCGACGATCGCGAACAGATCGCCGAGCAGGCTCTCCTCCAGCGTGGTGAGGCCCTCGCGGCGGATCCGCTCCGGATGCTGCTCGGGATGCTCGAGCTGATCGACCGGCGTGCGCTGGGTGGTCAGGCCGCCGTCGCCGTTGCCGGCGCCGTCTCCGGCCGGGGTCCCTGCGGTGTCGATCTGCTGTTCGGTGCTCGCCATGCGCTCTCGCCTCCTCCCGAGTATGCCCGGTACGCGTCCGAACGTTCGAGCTCCGTGCGCTCGGCGGCCGGGACGGTCGCGGACCGCCGCTCCCGATCGAGGTGCACCAGGCCGAGCTCCACGAGGACCCGGAGCGCGCGCCCGGCGACGGCCGGGGTCCGCTGCGGATCGTCCTCGCGGAGCGCCGCCTCGAGCTCCTCGCCCGCCGCGCCCCCGGTGGCCCGCAGGCTCCGGTAGATCGCGGTGAGCGGGGTGCGCAGGTCGCGCTCTCGCTCATGGATCGACAGGGAGAAGTCTACCTCCGGCCTCCCCCACGCCAGGTGGACGAACGGCCCGTCCGCGCCCAGGTGCGCCACGTCGTGCGCGGGCGGGTCGAGGAGGACGACGTGGTCGTAGGCGGCCGCCACCTGCGGGTCGCGGCGCAGGGCGGCGTGCGAGGTGAGGTCGAACCCGCCGAGCAGGCCGTCGAGATGGCGCGCGCGGAGCTGCGCGTGGGCGGCGACGACGAGGACGCGCTCGCCGGAGTGGACGAGGGCGCCGATCGTGCCGGCCAGGCCGCCGTCGCGGCGGTCGCGGGCGGCCGGGTCGAGCTCGGGCTCGCGCGTGGCCGCGTCGTCGTCGGGGAGCGGCGCGTCGAACTCGGCCAGCGCGGCGTCGAGGAACGGGTCCTCCCCGATCAGCGCGATCGGCGGCGCCTGCGTCGGGCTGGCGGCGCGCAGGACGAGCCGGGGCTCGACCGCGCCCTGGAACTCGTTCAGCTCGAGCGCGAACGCGGCGTCGACCGGGCCGTCCGCGTCGCACGGGAGCTTGCCGTCGCAGCTGAACGCGACGGCGCGGGCGCGGACGCCGCCGGCCTCGACGGTGAAGCGCAGGTGCTGCTTCGTGTCGCCCATCGGGCGCGGGTCGGTGAGCCGGGCGGCCGGGACGAGGAGGCTGACGCCGGGGTTCTGGTGGCCGAACGGCGCGAGCTGCGCCAGCTCCTCCGCGAGGCCGAGGCCGAGCTCGTCGCCCGCGACGACGGCGTCGACGCGCTCGGTCGGCCGGCGCTGCTCGTCGGTGAGGTGCTCGTCGGCGTGGGCGGTGAAGGCGGCGCGGAAGGCGTCGAGGTTGGCGGCGTCGAGCTCCAGCCCGGCCGCGGCGCGGTGGCCGCCGTGGCGGTTGAGGTGGGCGGCGGACGCGTTGAGGCCGGCGAGGAGGTCGAACCCGGCGACGCTGCGGCCAGAACCCGTGCCGGTGCCGGTCTGCGGGTCCATCGCGATGAGGATCGCCGGGCGGCAGTAGCGCTCGGCGATCTTGCTGGCGACGATGCCGACGACGCCCGGGTGCCAGTCGTCGCCCGCGAGGACGTACGCGCTGCGCTCGCCCTGCTGCGCGACCTGCGTCTCGGCCTCGAAGAGGATCCGCTGCTGGGTGTGGCGGCGCTCGCCGTTGACGCGGTCGAGCTCCTCGGCGACCTCGGTCGCCCGCGCGTGGTCGTCGGTGAGGACGAGCTCGAGGCCCGCGTCGGCGCGGTAGAGGCGGCCGGCGGCGTTGATGCGGGGCGCGATGTTGAAGGCGAGCGTCTGGGCGTCGACGCGGCTCGGGTCGCAGCGGGCGGCCCTGAGGAGCGCGCGGAGGCCCGGCTTGCGGGTCGACGCGAAGGCGCGCAGACCCTGCCGCACCAGCCGCCGGTTCTCGTCGATCAGCGGCACGACATCGGCGATCGTCGCCAGCGCGACGAGGTCGAGGTCCTCGTCCGCGTGCTCCGTGCTCTCGCCGCGGGCGGTGAGCAGCGCGGTCGCGAGCTTGTACGCGACACCGGCGGCGCACAGGTGCGGGCACGGGTAGTCGCCGAGGCCTTCGCCCGGGTGGACGATCGGCGCGTCGGGCAGCTGCCCGTCGGGGCGGGGCGTGTGGTGGTCGGTGACGACGACGTCCATCCCGGCCGCGCGCGCTTGCGCGACCTCCTCGACCGCGGTGATCGCGCAGTCGGCGGTGATGAGGAGCTGCGTGCCGGTGGACGCGAGCCGGTCGACGGTGCGCGCGTTGAGCCCGTACCCGTCCTCCGAGCGTGAGGGCAGGTACGCGTGGACGTCGGCCCTCAGCCGCTCCAGCACCCGCACGAGGATCGCGGTCGAGCAGACGCCGTCGACGTCGTAGTCGCCGTGGATCGTGATCTTCGAGCCCCGGTCGACGTGCGTCAGGATCACCGCGACGGCCTCGTCCATCCCGCCGAACGCGCTCAGCGGGTGCGCCACGTCGGCGGCCAGCCACGCCCGAGCCGCCTCCGGCTCCGCGTACCCGCGCCGCACGAGCACCTGCGCCACCGGATGGCTCACCCCGAGCTCCCGCTCCAGCCGCAGCACCTCCGCCATCGCCACGGGAGCGATCTCCACCCGCTTCTCCGGTGGCTGTGCAGCCACCAGCGGCGGCGTCTCATCGACCGGCGCAGCGGCATCGAGCGGCGCGGGCTCGTCCACCGGCACCGCAGCGGGCGGCGCGGGCTCGTCCGCGAGCGGCGGGACCTCCGCAAGCTTCACGGGGATCTCGATGGGCTCCGGCTTCGGCTTCGGCGCCCGCGGCCGCTTGGGCGCGGCGGGCTCGGGCTCCGGCAGGTCGAAGAGGGTCAGGGCCTCGGCGGACACGGCCCACGAAAGTAGGCGCGGGTCCGGACGGACCCGGACGAACTTCCCGCACCTTCCGCCGGATTCCGGCGCGACACCAGCACCACGGCGCCGAAGCGCGTCGCCGGCGAGCGCGCGCGACGGTGCGGCCGGAGCCGAGCGCGGAGCGGCCGGGACCAACGGCGGGCACCGGCGACGCCCGAGCCGGTGCCGGCAGCGTCCGGACAGGGCGATCCAGTTCGGCTGGGTCGGGCTGGCCGGATGCTGACGGCGCCGGCCCTCCCAGCACGAAGAAACACGGCGCGACCCGAAGGCCGCGCCGAAGTTCTCAGGCTGCCGAACGCCCGAAGGCGCTGGAGGCGCCGGGAGTGCTCGGGGTGCCGCCCTCGTGGCCGCCCTCGGCGTTCTCCTGGCGCACGCCGATGAGCCACACGGCGCCGAGGCCGAGGAGCGTGCCGGGAACCGCGTACAGGACGGTCAGCACCGTCGTGTCGTCCTGCGACGGCAGCGAGAACCCGGAGACGATGAGCGCGAAGAGCACCGCACCGATCACGGAGCCGACGAACGCGCCCACGATCCCGGCCCAGAAGCGGTCGGGCAGGAAGACCGTGAAGTGCCAGATGGCGATGCCCATCATGATCCAGCCGAAGAGCGCCATGGCTAGCGGTTCCTCCCGTGGCGCTTGTTGCGCGGCTTCTTGCCGCCGTTGCGCTTGTCGTCCTTCATGAACAGGTCGTCGGGCGAGGCGTCGGCGCCCGGGCGCGGAGCCTCGGGCTCCGGGTCCTGGACGGCGGTGCGGGCCGGCGGCTGGTCGACGTGCAGGTCGCGGACCATCTCGTCGAACTCCTCCCGCGACACGCCGCGGTCCGGATCGTCCGGCGCCGTCAGGCGGCCGCGCGAGCGGCGCGACGGCTGCGGGTCGACGATCTTGCCGGCGTTGCCCGTCGCGTACGCGGGGACGACGCCGCCGTTCTCCGCCATGACGCGCTGGCGCCGGCGACGGTAGATCGGCTCGCGCTCCTTCCAGGCGGTGAGCACCTGGGAGGCGATGAAGACCGACGAGTAGGTGCCGGACAGGGTGCCGATGAGCAGCGCGATCGCGAAGTCCTGCAGCGTCTCCCCGCCGAAGAGGAAGAGCATCAGCACCGGCAGCGCGGCGGTGAAGCTCGTCGCCAGCGACCGGACGATGACCTCGGACATGGAGCGGTTGACCACCTGCGAGAACGTCGCCGACGGCATGCGCGGCACGTTCTCCCGGATGCGGTCGAACACGATGATCGTGTCGTACAAGGAGAAGCCGAGGATGGTGAGCAGGGCAGCCACCGTTCCCGCAGTCACCTCCTGGCCGATCAACGCGTAGATGCCGGCCGTGATCAGGAGGTCGTGCATGAGCGCGATGAGCACCGGCACGGCGTACTTCCACTCGAACCGCAGCGCGAGGTAGACGCTGACCACCAGCAGCGACGCGATGATCGCGATGATCGCCGACTTGGCGACGGTCTCGCCGAAGGTCGGGCCGATCGACTGGGTGTTCGGCTCGCCCGCCACGCCGAACTCCTGGTCCAGCGTGTTCGTGACGCGCGTGACCTGGTCGGGCCGCAGGTTCTCGGTCGAGATCTGGAAGACGTTCCGGCCCAGCTCGGGCTCCTGGACGCGCTGGATCTCCGCCTCGCTCTGGCCGACCGTGGCGAGCGCGTCGCGGATCTGGTCTTCGTTGACGTTCGGCTTCTCGATCGCCGCGCGGATGCGGGTGCCGGACTCGAAGTCGATGCCGAGATCGAGGCCCTTGCCGCCGATCGCCAGCGCGCAGACGAGCAGGATCACGCCGGACGCGGAGAAGAACCACTTCGACCGGCCCATGAAGTCGAACGCGATCTCCTTGCGCGGCTTCTCCGCGCCGAGCGCCGACGGGCGGCCCAGCGCCTTGGAGTGGCCGAGCGTGCCGACGATCGCCTGCGTGAACAGGACGGCCGTGAAGAGCGAGACCATGGTGCCGACGCCGAGCGTGAAGGCGAAGCCCTTGACGCCGGCGGTCGCGAGCACGAACAGGATGAACGCGACCATGATCGTGACGACGTTCGCGTCGATGATCGCCCCGATGCCCTTCTTGTAGCCCGCGGCGAGGCCCTGCGTCACGGATCTGCCGGCGCGGATCTCCTCCTTGACGCGTTCGAAGATGACGATGTTCGCGTCCGCGGCGACGCCGATAGTGAGGATCAGGCCCGCGATGCCCGGCAGCGTCAGCGTGATCGGGATGAGCTTGATCAGCGCGTAGAAGTACAGCGAGTACACCACGAGCGCGGTGACCGCGATGACGCCGAGGATCCGGTAGAAGATCAGCAGGAAGAGGGCGACGATGCCGAGGCCCGCGGCGCCCGCGAGGAGGCCCTGGTCGAGCGACTGCTGGCCGAGCGTCGCGGAGACCTGCGACTGCGAGATCAGCTCGAGCTTGACGGGCAGCGCGCCGGTCTTGAGGAGGTTCGAGAGCTCCTGCGCGGACTCGATCGTGAAGCCGCCGGTGATCTGCGAGCCGTTCGACGCGTCGATGCCGTTCGGGTTCTGGACGAAGTCGATGTACGGCACCGAGATGAGCTCGTTGTCGAGCACGATCGCGAAGTGCTGCGCGGCCGCCTGCGGGTTGCCGAACGACTGGGAGGCACCGCGGCGGGCGATCTCGCGCGTGATCTCCTTCCAGGTCTTGCGCCCCTGGTCGGTGAAGTCGAACGTGACGATCGGCTGGCCGGTGCCGCCGGGGCCGTTGTCGTAGTTCTGCTCCGGGTTCTTGATGTCGGTGCCACGGAGCGCGACGTTGTCCGCCAGGACGTACCAGCGGTCGCTCTTCTGGTTCTCCTTGAGGTTGTCGCGCTGCTCGGCACGGATGATGACCGTGCCTTCCTTGACCTCGTAGACCTTGGCGTTCCGCTCGTCGGCGGGGAGCTCGTCGACGTCCTTCTGGAGGTCCTCGCGCGTCTCCTCGGGACCGGCGACGACCTCCTTGTCCTTCTCGTCGACGGCGTAGAAGAGCCCCTCGTGGGTGTTGTTGCGGTCGTCGACGGCGGGCCGCTTGGAGGCGACCTGCACCGCGTCGTAGAGCGACATCGTCCCGAGCGAGCCGGCCGACTGCCCACCGGTGACCTCAGGGTCACGCGGGTGCGTCTTGCCGTCCTCGCCGATGACGTTCGGCTCCCAGTCGTAGAAGAAGAGCTGGGCGACCTGGCCGACCTGCTGCTGCGCCTCCTCCGCGTTCTCGACGTCGGGCAGGCCGACGAGGATCTGGTCGGAGCCGGAGCGCTGGATCTCGGGCTCGGACACGCCGAGGGCGTCGACGCGGTCGCGCATGACGTCGATCGCGCGGTCGAGCGCCTCCTGGTCGACGACAGGCTGCTGCTGGGTCGGGCGCGCCTCGTAGACGAGCTCCACGCCTCCGCGCAGGTCCAGGCCGAGCCGGGTCGGCTTGGAGAGGATGACGGCGAGGGACCCGGCGAGCAGGCCCGCGACGAGCAGCAGGATGAAGAAGTTGCGGCGACGGTCGGTCACAGGAGTCCGGACTGTAGTGGGTCTTGCGCGGTGTGTGCCAGCGGTCACGCCTGGGGCGTGAGAACGAGCAGCATGCCGCCGTCGTCGTCGTAGGCGGGGAAGATGTCGGCCTTGGCCTTCGCGGGCAGATCGCCCTCCGCGTTGACCTGGACCGGCTTGTCGAGCTGGCGGACGCCCCACTCCAGGACGGTCGCGACGTAGTCCTGCCCGTCGGCGAACCTCAGCCCGAGGACCTCGCTCGCGGGCCGGCCGATGACCTGCTCGTCGGCGAGCCCAGTCAGCTCGAACGAACCCCTGCCGCACGCGATCACGCGCCCGGCCTGGTCGGTCACGAAGAAGGCGGCGTTGGGCGCCGGGTAGTAGTCGTCGAGCAGCTCGAACAGGAAGCCGAAGCCGCAGTTCGAGCAGCCCTTCGCCTGGCGGCGGAAGCCCGCGTTGCGGTCGGTCTCGGTCCTGCGGCGGCCGCAGTTGGGGCAGATGAACAGATGGGCCACGGGGTCCAGTGTGGTGCGCGCTGGTTGAGCGAAGGCTAAAGGAGCGTGGTCGGCTCGAGGCCGAGGTGGCGGTACGCCGCGGCCGTCGCCTGGCGACCGCGCGGGGTGCGCTTGAGCAGCCCCTGCTGGAGCAGGTACGGCTCGTAGACGTCCTCGATCGTGTCCTGCTCCTCCCCCACGGCGACCGCGAGGGTCGACAGGCCCACCGGCCCGCCGTCGAAGCGCACGCAGATCGCGTCGAGGATCTCGCGGTCGAGCCGGTCCAGGCCCCGCTCGTCGATCTCCAGCAGCGAGAGCGCGCGGTCGGCCGCCTCGGCGGTGACGACGCCGCCCATGCGCACCTCGGCGTAGTCGCGCACGCGCTTGAGGAGCCGGTTGGCCACGCGTGGTGTCCCGCGCGAGCGCGAGGCGATCGCCTTCGCGCCGTCCGGGTCGAGCTTGACGCCGAGGATCCCCGCCGAACGGGTGACGATCAGCGCGAGGTCGTCCAGCGCGTACGGCTCGAGCCGGTGCTGGATGCCGAACCGGTCGCGCAGCGGGGTCGAGAGCAGTCCCGCGCGCGTGGTCGCGCCCACGAGCGTGAACGCGGGCAGGTCGAGCGTCACCACGCGCGCGCCCGCGCCCTGACCGACCGTGATCGGCAGCTTGCGGTCCTCCATCGCGGGATAGAAGGTCTCCTCCAGCGCGCGCGAGAGCCGGTGCAGCTCGTCGACGAAGAAGACCGTCCGCGGCTCCAGCGCGGTGAGGAACGAGGCGATGTCGCCCTTGCGCTCCAGCGCCGGGCCGGCCGTCATCACGAACGGGACGTCCAGCTCGGTGGCGAGGATCTGGGCGAGCGACGTCTTCCCCAGCCCCGGCGGGCCGGCGAGGAGGACGTGGTCGAGCGCCTCCCCGCGCGCGGCGGCCGCCTCGATGGACACCCGCATCTGCGCCTTCACCGCGTCCTGCCCGACGTACTCGTCGAGCCCGCGCGGGCGCAGTGAGCGCTCGAGGTCGTCCTCGGCCTCGAGGTGGTCGGGGGTCTGGATCCGGCCGTTCGTCACGGACCCCATTGTGCGTGAGCGATCGGACGTCCGCTGGACGGACGTTCTGCCGACCTCTGGTGGCCGGATCCGGGCCGATCCCGTACCGTCCTCGTGTATGAGCAGGGTCCCCCTTCCACTTCCACGCCTTCGCGCGCTCGCCGTCGGCGTCGCGCTGGCCGCCACGCTGCCGGCCGCCGCCGCCGATGCGCACTGGAACGAGCCGATGCCCGGCCCGAGCCCGCTGAACGCGTACGACGTCAACCCGCCGAACGGCAACACGCCGAACGTCGGCGACGTGGAGGTCGCCACGATCGGCGGCAAGGTCCACGCCGCGTGGCTCGAGTGGGACGGAACGAACTTCGAGGCGCGCGTCGCGCGGCTGGACGGCTCCACGTGGACCCCGCTCGGCGCGGGACCGAGCCCGATCAACCGGGACCCGGGCCGGAGGGCGACCGGGATCGACATCGCCGAGCTGGGCGGCAAGCCGGTGGTCGCGTGGGTCGAGGAGGACGGCGCCGGCGTGTCGCGCCTGAACGTGGCGACGTTCGACGCCGCGACGAACGGCTGGGACGAGCTGCTCGGCGGCGCGCCGGTCACCCCGGCCGACGGCAGCTCGGCCTGGTCCAGCGCGCTCGGGGTCGCCGAGGGCAAGCCGTTCGCCGGGAGCGGGCTCTTCACCCCGGGCGTCGGCGGTCCGTGGGCGAACATCTCGACGCCGAACGGCGCGGGGACCGCCTGGACGACCTCGCAGCTGCTCACGGGCCAGGGGAGCCAGATCTCGGACATCGAGATCGCGTCCGACGGCTCGCCCCTCGCCGTGTCGGCCAACACGATCCTCTCCGCCTCGACGGTGCTGCGCCGCAGCCCGGGCGGCACGTGGACGACGCTGCCCAGCACCGCGGCCGGCTCGGTCCGCGAGCTGAACTTCGGCGTGGCCGTCTACAAGGGCGACGTGTACGCCGCGCTCGGCACCTCGCCGACCGGCTACCAGGGCAGCTGGAGCGGCCAGGTGAAGCGGTTCGCCGCCGGTGGGTCCGCCTGGACGATCGTCGGCGGCGCCGCCTTCACGAGCAGCCCGACGCTCGGCCTCCTCACCGGGGCGCTGACGGTGACCAGCAGCGGCGTCTTCGTCGGCTGGACGGAGACCCGGCCGGGCACCCGGGAGACGGAGATCCAGGTCTCGTGGTACCGCCCGTCGGTCGGGTGGGTCGAGCTCGGCGAGCCGCTGAACGTGGTGTCGCCCGTGACGAGCGCGTCCGGGCCCGACCAGCCGGTGGTGAGCCTGGACCTCACGACGCTCGACGGCTCGCCCTACGCCGGCTTCGCCGAGTTCGACGGCACGCGCTACCAGGTGCGGGTCGTCAGGTACGGCGACGACCCGGCGCCCGCGCCGAAGCCGCCGGTGACGCAGCCGGGCGGTCCGCAGCCGGTCGCCCCCGAGGGCCCGAAGCAGGACGCCGGACCGAGCGGCACGGAGGGGGGCGGCACCGGCGCCGGCGCGCCGA
>Ga0196960_10000154_pt1 | contig 27778 bp, 27 predicted proteins | sample S3v_5metaG_FD_183187 | JGI IMG/M metagenome (GOLD analysis project Ga0196960, IMG submission 183187) | Soil microbial communities from Anza Borrego desert, Southern California, United States - S3+v_5 | ecosystem: Environmental > Terrestrial > Soil > Desert | place: USA: California | collected...
GGGCTCGTCGTGGTCCCGGGCGCCGCGCGCGCCGCCGCCAGCCGGCCGGTCCTCACCAACCGCGAGAAGCAGATCCTCGGGTTCGTCGTCCTCGGCCTCACCAACGCCGAGATCGGCAAGCGGCTCTTCCTCGCCGAGAGCACGGTCAAGTACCACCTGCTCTCCGTCTACGGCAAGCTCGGCGTCCGCACCCGCAAGGAGGCCGCCGACCTCGTGCTCGACAAGCGCAACGGCCTGGACGTCGGCGTACTGGGGCTCGGCGCGGCCGGGCGCAAGCGCGGCGGCGGGTACTCCGAGCCGAGCGTGAGCTGACCCCTGTGACGCCCCCGCGCTCCACCCGCCTCCTCCTCGCGCTGTACTGGCGCTCGCTCCGCCTGCGCGCGCGCCTGGAGCGCGCGCTCGCGGACGTGCCCGACGGCGTCTGGCTCGGGCTCTTCGACCGCGAGAAGCTCGCGGTGCTCGACGCGCAGTTCTACGCGCAGGCGACCGAGCCGGTCGAGGGCGGGCGGGCGGGCTACGACGCGGCCGAGTGGAACCGGCAGGGGCTGTGGGAGTGGGAAGCCGCGGCGGTCGACGCGCACTTCCCGCCCGGCGGACGGGTCGTGGTGACGGGCGCGGGCGGCGGCAGGGAAGTCCTCGGCCTGCTGGGCCTCGGCTTCGACGCCGTCGGGTACGAGCCCAACGCCGACCTCGTCGCCGCGGGGCGTCGCGTGCTCGCGCAGGACGGCCACGGCGACCGGCTGCGGCCGATGGAGCGCGACGCGTGGCCGGCCGACGCCGGCGCGTGCGACGGGGTGGTCGTCGGCTGGGGGTCGTACACGCTGATCCCGGGGCGGGCGAACCGCGTGGCGTTCCTGCGGCGGCTGCGCGGCGCGCTGGAGCCGGGCGCGCCGGTCCTCGTCTCGTTCTTCGTCCGCGGGAACGAGGCGACCTCACGGCGGATCGCCCAGGTCGCCAACGTCGTGCGGCGGCTGCGGCGCGCCGAGCCGGTCGAGGTCGGCGACGGGCTCGTCCCGAACTTCGTCCACGGCTTCGTCGAGGCGGAGCTCGCGGCGGAGCTGGCGGAGGCCGGATTCGGGCTCGTGCACTACGCCGGCGCGCCATACGGTCACGCCGTGGCACGCGCGCGGTAGCGCGGCCGGGGCAAGCGCAAGACCACCACTCCATTCCGAGGTACGCTGGCCCCCATGAACAGCGTTCTCCGCCGCACGCTCGTGCTCGGCCTGATGGCCGTCGCTTCCGTGCTCCTGGGCGCGGCCGCCCCCGCCGGTGCCGTCACGTCCCCGAAGAGCTCGGTCGCGCAGGTGCGCGACGGGAGCAGGCTCGCCTGCACCGCGACGGTCGTCGCGCCGCGCTTCGCCGTCACCGCCGCGCACTGCCTGCGCAGCGGCGGCAAGCAGATCGCCACGAGCCGCCTGCAGGTCGTCGAGCGCGCGGCCGGCAAGGAGCGCTTCCGCCGCGTCGTCAAGATCGTCCAGGCCCCGGCCCAGGGCGGCAGCCGCCCCGACGTGGCGCTGCTCCAGCTCGGCGTTGACAGCCGCCTCGCGCCCGCCGAGCTGCCGACCACGACGCCGTTCTCGCTCAAGACCGCCAAGGTCCGCTCGGCGGCGGGCTGGACCTCGACCAAGAGCCTGCGCACGCGCACGTGGAGCGCGGCCACCGGTGGCTGCGGCGTGACGCTCAAGAGCACCCAGACGTGCATCCGCTTCCCCAAGGGCGTCCCGGCGCGCGCCTGCGCCGCCGGCGCGGGCGCTTCGCTGATGACGAAGACGGGCAGCGACTACGTCCTGCGCGCCGTCACCGGCCGCGGCCCGCGCGGCTGCGCCAAGCGCGCGTCGCTCCCCGCGACCCGCATCGAGGGCGCCGTGCGCACGTGGATCCTCGACACGATCGCCCCGGCCGCCCAGGCCCCGTCCCAGTCGGGCGCCCCTGGCACCCCGGCCACGCCCGGTCAGCCCGGCGGCGGCACGACCCCGCAGCCCGGCCAGCCCGCCGACGCGCTGCCGGCCTTCGTCGGCCGCTACAGCGGCCCGATCGCCCAGGACGGCCCGTACGCGTCCGACTACACCGGCGTCGTCAGCATCGACCGCGTCGGCGCGGTGGGCACCGTCGTCGGCACCTCGAGCTACACCGAGCTCGGCTGTGGCGGCGAGCTGACCTACGCCGGGACGAACCCGGACGGCTCGATCCGCGTCACCGAGCGCCTCACGACCGGCCAGAAGACGTGCATCGACGGCGGGACGATCACCCTCGCGGCGGTCTCCGGCGCGACGACGATCAGCTACGGCTGGGTCGGGCGTGCCGACGTCGGCACCTCCACCGGCCAGCTCGCCCGCCAGGCGTAGGCCGCACCCCGCCGCATCCGTGACGTCCTGCGCGACGGTCCGTCCGAGCCGCCGGTGAGCGCCCTTCCGCGCCCGGCGACCGGACGGCCGACGCTCAGCGTCGTCATGCCGACCCGCAACCGCGCGGCGTTCCTGCCCACCTCGGTGGAGGCCGCGCTGCGCGACCCGGTCGTCGACGAGCTCGTCGTCGTGGTCGACGGCGCCGACGCCGGATCGGTCACGGTGCTCGAGCGGCACGCCGCCGCCGACGACCGCCTGCGCCCGCTGCCGATCGCGCGCCGCGGCGAGGCCGGCGCCCGCGCCGCGGGCGCCGCGGCGGCGCGCGCGGACGTGCTCCTCTTCGTCGACGACGACGTCGTGCTGGAGCCGGGCACGGCCGCCGGGCACCTCGCCCACCACGCCGACCTGGCCGACCTGGTGGTCGTCGGCTACCTGCCGGTGGTGACGGGCGGCGTCGCGGCGCGCCTCTACAGCGAGGCCTACGAAGGGCGCTGCTCCGTGTACGAGGCAGACCCCTCAGACGTGCTTCGGCACCTGTGGGCAGGGAACTTCTCCATGCCTCGCGCCCTGGCGACCCGCGTGCTGCCGAAAGCGGCGTCGTACCCGGCGGAGTATCACGCGGATCGCCATCTCGGCCTGTTGCTGCTCGAGGCGGGCGCGACGGGCCTGTTCGACCGACGGCTGGGAGCGCACCACCACTTCATACGCGACGTCGCGGGCTTCACCCGCGACTGCCGTCGTCAAGGAGCCGCGGCTGCGGTCATCCATGCCCTCCACCCGCTGAGCGCCGGTCCGCTTCCGCTGGATCGGTTTCGTCAAGGACTGCCGCGGACGCTCTCGCGGCTCGTGGATCTGTGCCGACGGCCGCGCGCGGCCTCCGCCGCCTCCGTGGCGTTGCAGACGCTGATCGCAGCTGCCGCGATGCCTGGCGGAGAGCCGGTGCAGGACGGGGCCGCTCGGCTCCTTCGGCGAATCGAGCAGCAGCGTGGCGCAATCGACGTCCACTGGTCAGACTGAGAGGCATGAGGGTCGAGGACGAGCTGCTTCTGCTGGCGGTCAATGCCCAGCTCGCGGCACACCGAACACGGGCAGCGCAGCTTCTTCAGGCAGCGGACTCCGCCCGGCTGGTGGCGGAGCTTCGTCGGCTTCGCGTGCTGCCCGTTCTCGGCGAGCGATTGGCGAGGCACGTGGAGCTCCCGAGGCATCTCCGCGCAGCGATCGACGAGGCTCGCCGCACGAACGCGCTGCACGGGATGCTTGCGGAAGCTCATACGCGCGAGCTGCATCGGGCCCTCGAGGCGGAAGGGATCCGGATGCTCGCGCTCAAAGGGCAGTCGCTCGCCGTCGAGGCGCACGGCGCACCCGACATGCGCGACTCGACCGACATCGACGTCCTGGTCCCGGTCGAGCGGCTCTGGGATGCGACCGCGGTGCTCGAGCGCAAGGGGTATCGCGTCTCCACTCGTGGGCCGGAGCTTCCGTCGCTTCACGTCGTGGCCGCGCATCGAACCGAGGCGCGACCGGCGATCGAGCTCCACTGGCGCATTCACTGGTACGAGGAGTCCTTCTCGCGACGTCTGCTCGACACGAGCACGGCGGGCCGCGACGGATTCCTCCACCCTGACCCGGCGACGATGTTCACCTCCTTGCTGTCGTACTACGCGCGCGACGGATTCGCCGGTCTCCGGCTCCTGGCCGACGTGGTCGGTTTCGCGGAGCGCCACCCCGCCGTTCGTTCGCCCGGGGTCATCGCAGATGAGGCTCGTCGGCACCCGTCGTTGCTGCCGGCGATCGAAGCGGCGGCGCGATCGGTGCGGCGGCTGACGGGCCTGACGATCCCGGGTGTCGGGGAAGAGCTCAGCCGGCGCCAACGACTTGCCGTACGTCTCGCTGACCCACTTCAGCGCAGCCCGCTCGACCAGCGCGTCGCCGTCACGCACCTCGTCGATGGCTTGCTCAGTCCGCGCGGTGGCGGACGCGAGTACCTACTCGGCCGCCTGACGATGTTCGACACGCGCGCGGGTAACACGTTGCATCTCGCGCGGACCGGGGTTCGTTGGTCGATCGCGCTTGCGACGGTGGCGTCGCCGGCTCGGCGCGGGACACGCGTCGCTTCCGGCCAGTGAGCGCTACACGGCGGTTCCCGGCCCTCGCGCGGTGTCGCGACGGTTCCGGACCACGCGAGCGGGATTGCCCACGGCGACCGACCACGCTGGAACGTCCTTCGACACGATCGTGCCGGCACCGATCACTGAGCCCTCGCCGATCGTGACGCCTGGCAAGACGATCACGCCGGAGGCGATCCAGACGTTCCGCTCGATGACCACCGGCGCCTGGTCGTACCCCTGATCGCGAATCAGCGCGTCGCCATCGCTGAAGCGATGGTTCTGGGAGTAGAGGATCACATCGGGGCCGATGAGCACGTCGTCGCCGACCGTGATGCCGCCGTTCGCGTTGATGATGCACCGGCGGTTGATCGAGACGTTGTTCCCGAGCGTCAGACGCGACGGCCGATCGATGTGCACCCCTTCCCGCACGACGACGCCGTGGCCGTTGCGGTACGGCACGACGACGTTGCGGATGTGGTGGCCGAGATGGCCGGGCACGTTCCGTGCCGCGGCCATGACCCAATCGACGAGCTCGTCGTGCCAGCGCCCCATGCGTGCTCCGGACCCTACCGGGCGGCGGAGGGCTCGAAGGCCGCGAGCGACGTCCGGACCTTGATCGTCCGGATCGTGGCGCCGTTGCTCCGTACCGTGACCGTGACGCTGACGACGCGGGACCGGACCGACGGAGGCGCGGCAGCGATGGCGCGCTTCGTCGCACCGTCCACCGTCAGGACCACGACGCGTCGCTGACCGTCCGGCGTGAGCCGCCGGCGTGAGACGCCGATACGTACCCGCTTGATCCGGCCGATGGCGACCGACGTGCTCAGCTTGGCCTCGACCGTGCACCCGCCGCCCCGCTTCGGACAGGCCAGCAGGAGCCGCGGTGCCGCCGGCACAGCGGCCGCGGGCGGGGGTGCCGTTCCGGCCGAGGGCGTCGGCGCCGTCTCGTCACCCGTTCGCGCCGGGCCGATGGGGCTGGCGGGCGAACCGACCTGCCCGGCCGCGGACGGCGGTGTCGGCGTTCCGGTCGCGACCGGCTCGTCGGCTGGCAGCTCGACGGCCTTCGCCGATGTCGGGCGGGACGCAGGCTCCCCGGTCGGTTGCGAGCTCGTGGGCGGCGGCGACGAGGGTTCGTCGAGTCCGACGTTCACCTCGCCCGGAGCCGGCTTCGGCGTCGGTGTTGGGTCCGGGGTGGGCGTCGGGTCCGGCGTCGGCGTCGGATCAGGGGTGGGCGTCGGGTCCGGCGTCGGCGTCGGATCAGGGGTGGGCGTCGGGTCCGGCGTGGGCGCTGGGTCGGGCGTGGGCGTCGGGTCCGGCGTCGGCGCCGGGGCCGGATCCGAAGCCGGCGTCGGCGTCGGCTCAACGGCGGGCGTCGGGGCGGGGGCCGGGTCCGGCGTCGGCGTCAGGACGTCGACCGGCGGAGGGAGCGGGATGGGCAGCGGTACAGGGCTCGGCGCGGGAGCCGGAACCGCGTCGCCTACGTAGCCGGGCGACGTGTAGCCCACGCCGACGTCCCCCCGCGCGACGAAGTCGCCGCCGTCCGGTGCGCCGAAGCTGACGCTGCCCTGCACGTCGAGATCGTCCCACCGGGCCACCGTCGCGGTCTGGAAGGTGTTCCAGCTCCGGGTCGCGTACTCCAGCGCCATGAGCCCCTTCGAGCTCCCCGCGAAGGCCGCGGCGCACTCGGTCCCCCGCGTGGGATACACGAGCCGGCTGAGGTCTCGGCCGTTGCGGGAGTCGACGTAGACGTTCTGCAGGGACGTGGGGTAATGGGTGGCGCAGCCGCCGCCCTTGACGAGGCTGAGGAGGTAGCCGCCCGGGCCAGAAGGGATCGCGAGCATGTTCACGTTCCTGATGTCGGCGCTCCCGATCGGAGCCGAGGGGGTCGCGCCGAGGAAAAGGCCCTGGTAGTTCGTCGTCGCCGTGAGGTGGTCGATGCGCAGGGCCTTGACGCCACCGAACGGCTGCACCGCGTCGGCGTGGAACCCCTCGAGGCTGCCGTCCAACCCCTCCATGCGGACGTTCTGGATCTGCACCGTCGCGAGCGGCGCGGCGATGGCGATGCCGTCCATGGGGCCACCGCCGGAGGTGTCGATGCGGACGCCCTCGATGTGGACGGTGCCCGTCGAGTTGCGGACGTAGATCGCGCGGCTCTGGATGTCGTTCTTCCAGCCGGGCGGGATCGTCACGTACCCGCCCTGGACGATCACGTTGCGACCTCCGATGATCGCGAGCCCGCCGACCTTCTTCTCGCGCGGCAGCGCGATGACGTAGTCCTTGTTCGTCGGAAGGTTGAGCTGCGTGTAGCCCTGTCCGACTGACAGCGTCGTCGGGTTGGTCAGGTGGGGCGGGGCCCACTCGAGCTGCTCGGCCGAGGCCGGGGCGACACACGCGAGCAGCACGGCGAGCAGAGCGACCGGGAAGGCCGTTCGACGGAGGGCGAGCATGGTGCGTGGCGCCATGGCCACTGTCTCGGCACCACCTCGGTCCCCGCCCAAGGGACAGCCGGCAACTTGGACGTTCGGTCAACCCGAACGCTCCGGCCCACGCTCACGCGTCGTCGGGACCATCCGTCGTACGGGGTGAACTCGGATTCGGGATCGGCGGTCCCGTGACCTCTCGAACAGCCGCGATCTGCTCCAGCCAACGCCGCTCCTGGAGGATGCACGCCGGGCCGGCCGTTCGCTGGATGCGGTCGAACCCTCTCAACATCTCGCGGACCCCTTCGGCGATGTCGCCCGCACGGTTGGCGACATGGATCGCGTAGGGGAACGTCGCCGTGAGCGTCGGCGTCCGGCTGGTGATCAGCGGTCGGCCGGCGTAGACGGCTTCGTATCCGGCGCGCACGACGGACGAGTCCTCTGTCGTCAGGGCCATGACCACGTCGCACTCCCGCACCTGACGCTGGTAGTCCTCCTGCTGCAGGTAGCCGACCCACGTGACGTTCGGAGGCGCGCTGTTCAGAAGCGCGTTGTCCGCTCGGCGGGTGTCACCGGTGACCAGGAAGTCGACGGTGGGCAGGGCACCGGCTGCCTCGAGGACCTCCCCGATCGGTTCGTCGGATGCGAAGACTCCGACGAACAGCACCGTCGGGCGGGACGGCAGCGGTCGGATGCTGGGCTCGGCGACGGGGTCGAAGACCGACGGGCTCGGAACCGGGGGCTCGTGGAGCACCACCGCGTTCCCACCCCACGAGCGCACCTCGGCCGCCAGATCCTCACTTCCGACGAGGACCGCCGCGGAGCGGCGGGCGAGGTACCGGTGGATCGGGAGCATGGCCTTCCAGAACCGCATGCCCTTCCGGCCGAACGCGCTCGGGTGGCTGTCGAGGATGAGCCGCCCCCCGCGAGGGCTGATGAGCACCCACGTCAGCAGCGGAAGGAAGATCGGCGGGTTCTGGGTGACGACCATGCGCGGCCTCGCGCGGATCAGCCACGCGGTCGTCCGCAAGCCGTTGATCGCGTAGCGAAGCGGTGCCGTCACACCGCCCCGCATCCCCATCCCGGTGTAGCGGCGCGACAGGCCCCCCAGGGCGAGCGCGAGATCGCCTGTGCGATCGGTGTCGTCGGACCAGGCGATGGTCAGGAGCGGAGCGCCCTCTCGGTCTCTGCGAATCATGGGCCGGCGGTGGGACCGCAACGGATCGAACGCTCACTCGCCTTGTCGGAGCAGCACGGCGACCCGTCGAAGCCCGCCGACCCGGTGCAGGACGAGCGCGATCATAACCGACAACCCCGCGGCGACCGACAGGGCGACGACCCAGCTGGCGGCCTCGATGCTCCCTCTCCCGAGAAGGGGCAGGCCGACGAGCAGGACCGTCGCGACCGTCGACATCCCGATCGCGGAGATGTACGACCGCTTCCATCCGATGGCGACCGCCGCGATCGTGACGAAGACCGTGTAGAAGGTCATGGAGACCGCGAGCCCGACCATCGCCGGACCGGCGGCGCGGTACTCGCGTCCGAAGGCGAGATCGAGCATCGGCGTGTGCGCGACGAGCACGGCGAGCGAGACGACGCTGGAGATCGCGAATCCGACCGCCCCGACCAGCGCCGTGAGGCGCAGCGCGCCGTGGAGGTCACCGGCAGCCCGCCGGCTCGCCATCATCGGGAGCATCGTGCCGCTGATCGCCGCCGGCACGACGATGAACATCTGCGTCAGGCTCTTCGCGGCCGAGTACTGGCCGAGGTCGTGCTGGCTGAACGCCGCCGCGACGAACACCTGATCGGCTTGGCCCCAGATGACGAAGCCGAGCTGCCAGACGATCAGCGGAACCGCCACGCGCCACAGGGTCCGGAGCATCGCGTTGTCGCGCACCGCGAAGACCGGCAGGCCGAGCACCGGCGACCGGAGCTCGCACGCGAGGACCGGGAGAACGCTCGACAAGCCGTAGACGACGAGCGCCGCCCGAGGCGAAGGATCGGTCGCGGCGACGAGCGCGACGAAGGCGAGGATCTGCACGACGGCCGCGCCGACGTAGGCGGTGGCGGCCCGAGGGATCTGCCGCAGCCCCCGCGACACGGAGTAGTAGAGCTGGAAGACGACGTTGCCGGCGAACGTCACGATCAGCCCGACGGGGTCGGCGAGCGGGACCACGCCTGCTCCGACGAGCGCGAGTGCGACGACGATGACGGCGAGGCTCACGAGGATCGCGGCTGAGGCCCCGGCGCGGAGCAGCTCCCGCTGCTCCGGCGTGCCCCGACGTGCCCCGAGCTCGGTGTTGAGCGCGATCGCCAGGACCTGCAACGGCGCGAACAGCAACGACATGACCGCGATCGTGTACCGGACCGTTCCGAAGCCCGTCGGTGCGAGCTCCCGGGCGGCGACGAGGAAGAACGCGAAGCCGAGCAGTCGCGCCAGCGCCTCGACCCCGGTCAGTCCGAGGAACGGCGCAAGGGCCCGTCGCAGCCGATGGGCCGATGGGGTGGCGGACGCAGGCAGGTGGCTCGCGGCTCAGGTGGGAAGCGGACGCAGCACGAAGAGCACCTGGTTCGAGAACAGCTCCTCCTCCGACCAGTCGGTGAGATCCTGCGCGACGTCCGGCGTCAGGTACTCACGTCCCAGGGAGGGGTCGACGACCCGTTCCTCGAGGATCTCGAAGTGCGTCGCGAACAACGCGCGGTAGTCGGCCAGGCTCAGGTGGTTGAGGTAGGTGTTCGCGGCGGCCGCAAGGCCGCGCAGGTGCGCCCATGGCGGCGTCTCTCGCGAGACGCCCGGAACGGTGAACGAGCGACGGTTCCAGTCGAGGTGGTGCCCGCCGGTGATGCCCGTGTAGACGTTCGGCCGGATCAGGGCGAGCCCCGTGGGCTTGAGCCATCCGGCCATCCCGGCGCAGATGCGCTCGAGCGACGCGCGCGGGATGTGCTCGAAGACGTCCTCCGACGTCACGAGGTCGAGGGAGCCCGGCTCGAGCCGGAGCGACGCCGCGTCCGCCACGAGGAAGCGGTCCTTCTCCCAGCGGAGCTCGGTGCCCCGGCGGGCGAGCTCCTGACGCAGCAGCGTCCGTTCGTCGCGGTCGAACAGCGTGTGCCGGACGAGGGACTTCGCGAGCCGTTCGACGCCGTTCCGCCGCAGGACCTCGAGCCACTCCTTGGCCCGGCCGTCGATGATCGGAGCCTCGGCGTCGACGCCCGAGGCGTCGGTGATGCTCTGAAGCGCCAGAAGCCGGTACGGGCGGGCTCCGTAGCCGATCTCGAAGACCTTCGCCTGCGCCAGTGACCGCCCGGCGTGCTTCGTCAGGAGCTCGTCGTACTCGTCCAGGTCCGCGAACAGCCAGGCGAAGCTCTCGGGGTCCCGCGCGCGGCCGCGATGGTCCCGGAACAGGTCGATCGCGTAACGAAGCTTGGCTCCGAGCGGCACGCTGGCCGTCGAAGGTGCTCGGATCTCAGGCGGAATCTCTGCGTCTCGCTTCTTCGAGGTGGTGAGGTGCTGGTGATCAAGCGCGGCGGGTCACGGCCCGCCGGATCCGGGCGTGCTGCTCAGCGCGGAACTGCTTGCGGACCTCAGGGGACGCGCGGTGCACGCGTCGGAACGCGGCTTGCATCCAGCCCGCCAGATAGGCGGCGGAGCCCAGGACGTACGGTTGCTGACGCGCGCGGCTCGCGGCTCCGGCCAGCATGCCGAGCGCGGGCATCCCCGCCGCGTACTGGCCGACGCCCCATCGCCGGAACGCGCGGAGACGCCCGTCGTGCGCGCCGGTCTTGCGCCGATGCACGGGGTCGCCGCCCGGCAACTCGACGCTCGCGGTCTGCCAGCCCCGGAGCCGAGCGGTCGTCTCGTCGATGATGTCCCAGCCGAGGATCGGGGGAAGGGGCTGGATCGCGTCCCAGCAGGCGCGGCGGTAGAACTTGTTCGGTCCCCGCACATGGCTCGCCGGGTGCGTCTCGCGGACGAGGCCATCGGGGGTCTCGGCGCTCAGGAACGCCCCGGCGATGCCGATCTGCGGATGCTCGTCCAGGAACTCGAGGATGACCTCGAAGTGGCGTGGCGGGAGGAGGAGGTCGGCGTCGAGCTTCACCGCGACGTCCCAGTTCTCGACGCTGGCGAACGCCTCCGAGAAGGCGCGGAAGACCGACGCGCGCATGAGGCGGTCGGCCTCCGGCGGGCGTCGAGGACGCTCGACCAGCCGCCAGTTGGCGTGCTGCTCCACGTACGGGCGGCACACGTCGAGCGAGCCGTCCGTGGAGCCGTCGTCGACGAGCAGGACGAGGTCGGGCGCACGCGACTGATGGGCCAACGAGTCGAGGAGGCCTGGCAGGAGGGCGGCCTCGTTGAGGAACGGAACGACGACTAGGAGCAACGGGCAGTCTCTTTCAGGCATCGATGGTCCGATCGCCTCGGGCGCATCAGCGCGCGGAGTCTAGCTCGAACCGGTGATGTTCGTGCCGACGGCCTCACGGGCTACGGGGCCCGGGGGTGTCTGCTACCGGTACACTCACTCGCTCCTTGACGGGAGTCGTCACGGCGTGCGCGTCTGCAGGCCGGCGTGGCGACGCCTTCACGCGGCCCGCCCACTGCCCGGGCGGCCTCCGCATCGCGACCCGACCCCCACCAGAGGCTCAACCGACGGATGAACGCTTCGTCTCGTACCCGAGTCGCTTCGACGTGGGCGCTCGTAGTGGCAAGCGCGCTCGTCGTCGCCCTCATCGCCATCGGCGTCAACTCCATGCGCGGGGCGAGCGCGACCGCCGAAGGGGTCCTCGTCATCCCGCCGGACGGGCGGAGCTCCGCGCAGGCCAACTCGTCGGGTTCGGTCCAGCAGGCGGCGACGTACGCGGCGGCGCTGCGCGGGAGCACCGTCCTGATCCGGCGTGCCGCCGAGAAGACCGGAGACACGGTGGTCGCGCTCCAGGAGGCCGTCTCGATCTACTCCGTCCGGAACGCGGGCGCCGTCAGCGTCGTCGTCAGCGGCGCGACCCGCGCGCGTGCGGAGCGACGGGCACGGGCGTTGAGCGCCGTGTTGAAGGACCCGTCCGCGCTCGGATCGCTCGGCGCGACGCTCGAGGGGCTGAGCCCGATCACGAACAGCAACACGCTGACCGCTCGTGCGACGTCCCGCGGGACGTACCGGGCGAGCCTCGTCTACCTGGTCTCGACGGCCCAGGGCTCGCAGGACCCGGCAGTGGCGAACCGTCTTGCGGCGAGCTACGCGGGTCTCATCGTGGCCGACACGGCGAGCCTCACCCCCGCGGCACGCTCGATCGGGATCAGCATCAGCACGCTTCGCGACGACCTGCGGATCTTCAACGACCCCAACACGTCGTTGCTGCGGATACGGGTGACGCGGCCGCGCTATGCGGAGGCTCGCACCGCGGTCACGGCGCTGATGGAGGGACTCGTCGCCCCGAAGCCCGTCTCGCCGGTCATCGCGCCGCGGAGCCTCGCGCTCGTCCGGGCGCCCGACGAGACGTCCCCCTCCCGAGGCGGCTCGTGGCTCTCCTCGGGGATCATCGGCGCCGTCGTCGGCGCCGGTCTCGGCGCGATGCTCGTCGCCGTCCGCCGACGGTCGCAGATGCCCTGACGCGGTGAGCGCTCGGGCGATGTCAGTCGCGTCCGCGGACGACTCGAAGCTCGCGAACCTCCCGGGCGCCGGCTTCTGGCTGATCGCCTTCGGCGGCATGGCAGTTGCCGGTGTCGGTGCTGCGCTCGGGCTCGCGACGGGGCTGGCGGCGCTGGCAGCGATCGGGGTCGGACTCTGGATCCTGGACCGGCCCGTTCGCGGAGCGTACGTGCTGGTCGCCGTGGTGCCCATCACCTCCGGCTTGCGACGCGGCTTCCCGGTCCCGGGCCTCCGGCTCTCGGAGGTCATCACCGTCGCGATCGCAGGGCTGATCCTCGCGGGTCCGGGGCGTCGTGTCCGGTCACGCTGGGAGTTCTTCGACTGGGCGGCGCTCGCCTACGTGCTCGGCCACATCGTGCTCAGCATCATCGGATCGAAGACCTCGGGCAGCCCGCTCGGGTTCGGCGACGCGGGGCTGCTGACGGGCCCGGCGCAGTTCTTCCTCATCTACCGGGCCTTGAGCGTCTGCCTCAAGCAGGAAGAGGCGGAGCGCGGCCGAGTGCTGCGGGCGGTCATGTGGGCCAGCGGTCCGGTCGCGATCCTCGCGGTGCTCGAGGAGATCGGCATCTCGTCCGTGGTCACCACGCTGCACTCCTACACGGGCTACGGGCTCTCGCAGGGAGACGGTCAGGGCCTGCTCGCCGGGCAGAACCCCCAGCCGTCGGCGATCCCTCGAGCGACGAGCGTGTTCCCGTTCTTCCAGGTGCTCTCGGCGTACATGTTCGCGATCGTGACGCTCGGCACGGCGCTGATCCTCGAGGGCGACAGCGTGATGCGCAGGAGGTACGCCGTTCCGCTCACCATCCTCGCGGTCGTGGGGCTGGCGTGCACCGTCACGGCGACCACCAGCATCGGCGCGCTCATCGCCGTTCTCGCGCTCGGGTGGTACCACCGCAAGCCGGCGGCGTACATCGCGAGGGTCCTGGCCGTCACGGGCGTGGTCCTCGTGATCTTCTCACCGCTCCTGACCACGAAGATCGGCCAGCAGAGCGCCGTGACGTCGGGTGCCATCGGGTCCGACCGGCCCGCGTTCGTCCCGCAGAGCGTCGCGTACCGCTACGAGATCTGGACGACCCAGAGCCTGCCGGCGCTTAGCGGGCACTTCGTGTTCGGCTACGGGCCGAGACTGCCGTCGTCGGTGGGCTGGCGGTACACCGAGACCATGTACATCACCCTGCTCTTCCGCGGCGGGGTGCCGTTGCTCGTCCTGTGGTTCGTGCTCGCCTTCGCCTTCACGCAACGGGGGTACGGGAAGACCTGGCGCGCGCCGCCCGCGCAGCGCGTCGCGGCGCGGTTCCTCTGGGTGGCGGTCCCGATCCTGGTCGTCCTCCAGCTCTCGCAGCCGTACTTCACGTACGGCGGGATGACGCATCTGCTCTGGATCGCCGCGGTGGTCGCCGGTCCAGCCGTCGCGAGCGCACGGTCTGCCGCGTAGAGTCCGCAGCGCGCATGCGGTCCGAGATCCGTCAAGCCCTCCGCCGCGCATCCGCCGCGTCGCATCCGGACCGTGCCGTCCGTCCGCGCCGGTCGCGCCGAGGTGCCGTACGGCGGTCGGCGCTGCTGTTTGCCGGTACCGCGGCGATCGTGGCCCTCGGCGCCTGCGAGGACCAGCCGCAGGCTCAGGTGCGCACCGCGGCGGCGCTGCGCTGGGCCCCGCCGGTGCTGACCGAGCCGACCACCATCGACCTGTCGACCGGCGTCTCGAAGCTCGCGCTCGACCGCGACAGGGACTACATCCTCCGCATGCCGGCCGAGAAGAAGGTCGGCGCGACGTGGCTGATCGGTGGTCGCAACATCGTGATCGTGGGTGGACACACGACCATCCCGAGGGGCACGCCGCCGGGCCGGGCGAACGACGGATACCGGCGTAACATCTACATCAACGACGCAACGGGCACCGTCCACATCGAAGGGCTGCTGATCGACGGCTCGGGGGGCGGGGCGGCCGACGGGATCGATGTCAGCGCGCCGGAGGCGACGGTCCAGATCCAGAACGTCCGCATCGTGGGACTGCGCGGCCAACATGCCGGCTTCCACGCGGACGTGGTCCAGCCCTGGGGCGGGGTGAAGGACCTTCGCATCGATCGGCTCACGGGCTCCACGAACTACCAGGGGCTCCAGATCGTCGGGCCGGGACCGATCGGGTCAGCCGAGATCTCGAACGTGAACCTGTTCCAGACCGCTGGGCCGTACCACCGGGGAGGCCACATGATCTGGCTTGCCGGGGAAGGCTGCGCAAGCGCGAAGATCACCCTCGAGAACGTGTGGGTGAAGCCGCGGCGCGGGCGCTGGCTCGGAGACTCGGTCTGGCCTCAGGACCGCCGGACGTTCGCTCGTCGCCGGTCGTGCGTCGGACGGGCGAGCCGGACGGTCGCCTCGTGGCCCAAGCTTCCCGTCACGGGAGTCGTCCGGGCAGGGGCGCCGCCGTCGGGTGATGTCGTTCCGAAGGGCTCGGTCGGCATCGGATACCCGTACGGCGCGGGCGCTCAGCTCGGCCCTTGAAGGGTGCGCTCGACGATCGCGGCCACGTGCTCCGCGACGGCGGGATAGCGCAGGATCTCGCTGGGGGTGGTTGCGGCCTCTCCCGTACGACGGACCACATCGGCGGCGATCTCGTGGTCGGCGGGCACGATCAGACCCAGAGCAGCGAGCTTGCTCACGATCTCGTCCTGATGATCGTCGACGTGCTCCCCGTACTCGGCCCGGCGACGCATCACGATCGGCCGCTTGCCGGCGCGGAGCGCCGTCGAGATGGCGCCGGCCCCGCCGTGGGTGATGACGACCTCGGCCTCGCTCACCTTCGCGCGGAACGCCTCCGGCGGCATGTACGGGACCGATTCGATGCCGTGATCCTGCGGGTCGACCGGGGTGTGGCCGGACTGGATGAAGACCGGTCCCGGCAAGCGGCCCTCTTCGACGGCCCGACGCGTCGCGGCCATGAGACGCTCGAACGGCTGGTCGTGCGAGCCGAACGTGACGAACGTGCCGGTGCCGTCCCGGCCCCCGACCGCCGCGACCTGCTCGAGCAGTGCGGGCCGGCACACGGTCGCCCCCGGATAGACCGCGGTGAGCTCCGGCCACTGGACCACCATCTCGTCGCTGAACCTCGACAGCAGCCGGCCGGTGGCACTGCCGCTGGTCACCCGGGCCATCGTCTCGACGAACACCGCGCGCGCGCCGCGCGCTCGTGCCGCGGCGCAGAACGGGACCGCGAGTCCGGCACCAGAGGTGATGACGAGGCGCGGCCTCTCGTGCCAGGCCAGCCGCGCGATCCGCCCCACCGTACGTGGTGTCAGAGAGGAACGATCGAGGCGGGGGACGAGCCGGACCGCCTGACCGGAGCGCGCCAGCGCCTCAGCCTTCGCGCCGGCGCTCGTCACCCAGACGAGCTCGTACGCCTCGAGTGCGCGCGCGAGCTCCTCGAGGAGCTCCAGGTGCCCTCCCAGCGACGCGACGAGATGGATCCGCGGGCGCTCCGTCGTGGTGACGCGGTGCCTCATGCCGACGAGGTCCGGACCGATAACCTGCCGTTCGCGACGGTCACTGCCCGCGTCGCGATCGCCAGCAAAGGCCCGTCGAGAACCGGATCGTCCGTGACCGCCGTGTCGACATGGTCCAACCCCACGGCCGCAAGCCGATGGACCTTCTGCATCCCGACGTTCTCGACGTACGCCGCGTCTTCCCACCGGCTCCCATGGACGTTCGCGAAACCGAGGTGCTCGGCCAGGAACCGCGCGTACGTCTCCGGTGCGGCCGTGGTGAGATACCGCTCGCCTTCCCACTCGTCGATGAGCCGCATGACGTCCGGCTGGACCCATCGGTCGACGACACCCCGCGCCCACGCGCGAACGCGCTCTTCGTCCGCGTGCCGTCCCAGCTCGTCCACGACCCGCTTGAACGTCAGGTGGTCCAGTCGCGCCAGCTTCCGGAGCACGAGGCACGTCGCCAGCCGGACCGCTGAGCCGAGACGCCGCTGCACGACGAGCCGCGCCAAAAGGAAGCGCACGAAATGCGGGAACGTGTTGATGCTCACCACGGTCCCGTCGAGATCGCACGCCAGGACAGGGCCGGCGGCGGCGCTATCGCGTGGCATCCATGCTCCACGGGAACCGGACCAACGTCCGGTCGTAGAGACAGATGTCAGGTTGGACCGGCGGCTTGCGCCACGAAGACGCGATGACCGCGGTCGTGACGGTGCACGACGAGTTCCGTGCCCGCACAGCCGCTGCGGCCGCTTCCAGCGTGCGGCCCGAGTCGACCATGTCGTCCACGATCAGGACCCGTCGCGCGGCCGGCGCCAGCCGGTCTAGATCCTCCGTCTCGCGGGCGGACATCGTGACGTCCGCGTTCTTCGCGCGGTAGGCCGCTTCCCGCGCCTCGACCTCCAGCCATCGCAGCCCGTTGGCGACAGGACGGGGAAGCAGCGGAAGCGTGCTCGAGGCCTTCAACTTCCCCTTCACGGCTGTGCCTGCCCGGCGGATCCGGATGTTCGTCATGCTCGGCTCGTGCGCGAAGAACGGGCGCATGCGCTCGGCGACGTGGGCTCCGCCGGTGGCGATCCCGACGACGAGATCTGGCTGGTACCTGCGGTTCACCGCCTCGGCAAGGAGTCGGCACACTTCGTCGAAGCGTGCCGGGTCGCAGTCGATCATCTGGGGCTGCCGGAGGACTGTCACGTCGTTGTTGACCTCGCGCTGGGAAGAACGGCCGGAGGGTACCTGCTCGCGGGCACCATCAGGGACACTTTTCTGTGTATCCGGAGCGCGTCGCAGATCCGAGCACGCGCGGCGCTGCGGCAGCGGCCGGCGGGCCGCATCTGACAGATCTCAGCGGGCCTCGCCGGGCGGGGCGACGCCGCGGAGCCACTCCACGGTCTGCGCGATGCCCTCGTGCACGCCGATGCGCGCCTCCCAGCCGAGGAGCTCCTTGGCCTTGGAGACGTCGGGCCAGCGGCGGACGACGTCGACCTGGAAGGTCGGGAGGTGCTCGAACTCCAGCTCGGCCGGGTCGTTGCCGCACTCCTGCCAGATGACGCGGCAGATCTCCGCCACCGTCATCTCGTCGCCGGCGGAGATGTTGAAGTCCTCGTTGAGGGCCTTCTCGGAGGCCATCGCGGTGACGATCCCGTCGGCGATGTCGTCGATGTGGGTGATCGTGCGCGTCTGGGTGCCGTCGCCGAAGATCTGGAGCGGGCGCTGGCCGCTGAGGACCTTCTTGATGACGTCCGGGACCATGTGCGCGATGCCCGGCTCGTCCTCGGGCATCTCGCCCGGGCCGTACGCGTTGAACGGGCGGCAGATCGTGTACGGCAGGCCGAACTCGTCGTGCGCGGCGCGGCAGTAGATCTCGCCGGTCAGCTTGGAGAAGCCGTAGGCCGACTTCGGGATCGGCGTCTCGTAGACGTAGTCCTCGCGCGTGGGGTACTGGTGCGCGAGCTCGAAGACCATCGAGGACGAGACGTAGACGAACCGCTCGACGCCGAGGTCGATCGCCGCGCGGAAGACCCCGTTGTAGAGGCCGTTGTTCATCTCGGTCAGCGTGAACGGCAGCTTGTGGAAGTTGCCGATGCCGCCGACGATCGCGGCGAGGTGGATGACCTGGTCGCAGCCCTGCGTCGCGCGCTTGGCGACGTCGATCTCGCGCAGGTCGCCGGTGACGACCTCGCAGGCGTCCCGCATCCACTGCGGGGCCTCGCGCTGGTCGCTGACGCGGACGTCCCAGCGCCCGTCGTCGACCAGCCGGCGGACGACGGCGGCGCCGATGGTGCCGGCGCCGCCGGTGACGAGTACTCGGCTCATGAGCCGGTCAGGGTATCCCGCTGCCCTCCAGGTCCACGCCGAGAGAGGGCTGCCGGCCGTCGGCGCGCTTGGCCGCGATCCGTCTCGTGCGGACGCCCGCGCTGGTCGGGCGGAAGACGACGGGGACCGCCCGGGTCTCGCCCGGCGCGAGCATGAACGTGCTCGCGCCCGCCACCGAGAACCGCGCGTGGGAGAGCTGAGCAGCTTCCGCTGCGGCGACGTGCGGATCGGCCGGATCGCGACCACCGCGTCCTGAGCTTCCCAACGGACTCACGCTCGGGTCGCCGAGGGAGCTCGGGTCGAGGCTCCCGTCACGGGATCAGCGCACGGAGGCCAGACTCGAGCGACCGTCGGGCCGCCATGACGTCACCTCGAGCTCATCGCGCAGGCCGCGCAGGTGCCACGCCCGTCGACGGCGACGCCGAGCGTGCTCTGCCGGCCGTCGTCGCGCTTGACGGCAATCCGGCCCGTCCGGGTGCCTGCCGAAGTCGGCCGGAAGGTGACGGGGAACCACTTCGTCTCGCCCGGAGCCAGGGTGAACGTGCGGACGCCCGCGACGGCGAACGGCCCGCCGGACGATGCGACCGAGCCGGTGAGCGGCGCCGTCGACGACGCGCCGGTGTTCGACAGGAGGAACCAGCGCGTCGCGATCCGGCCGACCTTCACGTCGCCGAAGTGCAGGCTCGTGACCGACACCTTGAGGTTGCCGGTCGTCGCCGGCAGGGCGTCGACGCCGAAGCCGTAGGCGAGCGAGCTCTCCTGGCCGGCGTCATCCTTGAAGACGAAGTTGACGAGGTAGCTCTGCCCCGTCGTCTCCGTGTTGGCTGGGACCGTGTACTGCGCGCTGTAGAGGTCGCCGCTCGTGTTCGTCAGCGGGACGGTCTCGTCCGTACCGTCGGGGCGCGAGACGACCGCGTTGGCCTCGCTGATGCCGTACCGGTCGGAGGCGCGGGCCGACAGCGTCACGGTGCCGCCGCCGCTGGGGACGTTCGCCGGGCTGACGAGGGCGTCCGAGACGGCGGGCGGATCGTCGACCGGGTCGGCATCGACACCGATGTGGCCGACGGTCTGCGTCGAGCTCTCGTCGTTCGCGTCGACCGCGCGGACCTGGATCGTCCACGAGACCGGGTCCCGGGTCTGGTTCGCCGGGATGTTCACGAGCCCGGTGGTGTAGCCGTCCGGCGTGGTGCTCAGCCGGACGGTGTACGAGCTGCCGGGCCCGGAGACGAGCGCGTCGACGACGACCGGGTCGGCGTCGGAGTCGACCTGCGCGTAGACCTGGACGGTGCCGCCCTCGTAGGGCAGCGGGCCCATGGGGTCGAAGTAGAAGTCCGTGATGTTCGGCGGGGTCGCGAGCGCCGCCGCCGGGAGGGTCAGCAGCGCGCCCAGCACCGCCACGACGACGACGAGGCCGCGCAGCGGCGACCGGACCTTCCGTGATCCGAGCATGTGACCCTTCTCCTCCGTGGGGGACCGGACCTGCGCGGTCCAGTCTCTCCCTCCGATGCACCGGAAGTCAAACCGGTGCGAAGGCGTCCCGCGTGCTCAGCTTGCAGGCTCGGTGGCGGGCTCGCCCGCGCCCGCCAGCGCCGCGGCTTCACCCGCGTACGAGAAGACCTGCGCGCTGCCGAAGCAGTTCCACGGGTCGACGATCAGCGCCTCGTCGCCGGCCAGGCGGACGATCTCGCGCAGGCTCTCCGGGCCGCAGAACGCGCTGTGGTTCGTGGCGACCAGGACGGCGTCGGCGCCGGCGACGGCCTCCTCGAACGGCTGCGTCGGGGTCGGCACGAGCGGGTCGTGGATCGCGACGTCGGCCAGCTCGCGCTCGAGCAGGCGCACGAGCTTGTGGGCGAGCGAGTCGCGCTCGTCGTCCGTGTCCGCCTTGAACGCGAGGCCGAGCACCGCGACCTTGCGGCCGCTCAGCGAGCCGATGCGCCGCTTGAGGCCCTCGACGAGGAAGAGCGGGACCGACTCGTTGACGCGCGAGACGGCGAGCAGCATGCCCGGGGCGTTCGAGCGCTCCTCGGAGAACGTGAAGTCCTTGCGCAGGCAGGTGCCGGCGGTGAACCCGGGCATCTTGATGCCGCCGCGCGGATAGTCGCGGTTGATGAGCTCGATGACGTCGAAGACGTTCGCGCCGTACTGCTCGCAGTCCATCATCAGCAGGTTCGGCAGGGCGAACGTGGCGTAGCGCAGGATGTTCGCCCAGATCTTGGCGAGCTCGGCCTGCACGGGCGTGGTCTGGACGACGGGCGCCTCGAACACGTCGAACAGCTCCGCGCAGACCTCGCCCGACCGCTCGCCGATGCCGCCGACCATCTGCGGCAGCGAGTCGATCTCGGCGAAGAACTTGCCGGCGGCGATCCGCTCGGGCGCGTGCGCGACGAAGACGTCGGTGCCGATCGCGAACCCGCGCTTCTTGGCGAGGTAGCCGGCCACGAACTCGGTCGTGTTCGGCGCGATCGTCGAGCGGAGGATGAGCGAGTGCCCGGGCTGCAGGTGCGGCAGGAGGTCGTCGAGCACCGACCGGATCTGGCTCATGTCGATCTCGATGTGCGAGAACGACGGGGTGCCGAGCGTGATGACGATCTGCTTGGCGCGCGCCGCGTCGGCGACGCGGTCGGAGACCTCGAGGCGGCCGGAGGCGTAGACGCGCTCCATCACGGCGTCGCCGTCGGTCTCCTCGAAGGGCATGCGGCCCTCGCGGACGGCATCCAGGCGGCTCGTGTCGACATCGACGCCGACGACGGTCATCCCGCGGTCGGCGAACGACATCGCGAGCGGCAGGCCGACGCGGCCGAGGCCGATGACGGAGACGTCGCGATCCATGGATCTCAGGCTAGCGCCGGGGTTGCGCGGCGTCGGAGGCTCAGCGCTGGCGCGCGTACTGCCGCGCGAAGCCCAGCACGAAGCGCGGGTTGTACTTGAGGTAGCGCTTCCACAGCCGCTTGGGCTCCTGCGCAAGGCGGAAGAGCCACTCCAGGCCGACGCGCTGCATCCACGCGGGCGCCTGCGGGACGAGGCCGGCGTGGAAATCGAACGCGGCGCCGACGGCGACCATCAGCGGCGCGTCGACGCGGCCGCGGAACTGCTCGATCCACTGCTCCTGCTTGGGCTGGCCGATGCCGACCCACACCACGTCGGCCTTGGAGCGGTTGATGTCGTCGACGACCCAGTCCGCCTCCTCGTCCGAGAGCGGGCGGAACGGGGGCGAGTAGCCGCCGACGATCTGCAGACCGGGGAAGCGGCGGCGCAGGCGCAGCGCCAGCTCCACCAGCGCGCCCTGGCTGCGGCCGCCGTAGAGGTACATCCGCACGCCGGTCCCGGCCGAGCGCTCGCAGTACTTCGCCATCAGGTCCGGTCCGTAGACGCGGGAGGCCTCGTGACCGAGCGCGCGGAGCGCCCACACCAGCGGCTGGCCGTCCGGCACGACGAGCGACGTGGCATCGACCGCGGAGCGCGTCTTCGCGTCCTCCTGGGCGACCATCACGAGGTGCACCGCGGCGGCGGTCACGGAGACCTTCTCGCGGGTGGTGACGGTGGAGTCCATCCAGTCCATGACGCGCTCGTAGTCGGCGAGCGCGAGCGGGACGCCGAGGACCTCGGCGGTCTCGGGGCGGGGCGCGACGCGCTGCGGCGTGGGGGCCGGGGCGGCGGGGGCGCGGACGATGTCGATGAGGGGCGAGTTCATGTGAGGTGAGGGCGCCCCGCTTTCGGGGCCTCCAGCGTCATCAACGGTCCAACGCCGGGAAAGTCGCGTCCTTGCTCGAAACGATGGGCGACCCAGGGTGAGCGCACGCGGGGTGGGGCGAGCGCTGCGCCGCCTAGCATAGCCGCACATGGCCGATCCGAGACGCGTCGACCCCACGTTCTGGAGCGGCAGAAGGGTCCTGCTCACCGGACACACCGGATTCAAGGGCAGCTGGCTGGCCCTGTGGCTGCGGGCCATGGGCGCTCGTGTGACGGGTCTCTCGGATGTGATTCCGACCTCGCCGTCGCTCTTCGAGCTCGCGCGGGTGCACGAGGAGTTGCAGGCCGACGTCCGCGCGGACGTCCGCGACGCGGCCGCGGTGGAGCGCGCGGTGCGCGAGGCGCGGCCCGAGATCGTCCTCCACCTGGCCGCCCAGCCGCTCGTGCGGCGCTCGTTCGCGGCGCCGGCTGAGACGTTCGCCGTGAACGTGACCGGGACGGCGCACGTGCTCGACGCGGTGCGGGCGGTCGGTGGGGTCGGCGCGGTCGTCGTGGTGACGTCGGACAAGTGCTACGCGCCGGGGCCGGACGCGCACCCGGAGACCGATCCGCTCGGCGGCGACGACCCGTACTCGGCCTCGAAGGCGGCCGCGGAGCTGGTCTGCGCGGCGTACCGCGACTCGTACGGCCTGCCGATCGCCACCGCGCGGGCCGGGAACGTGATCGGCGGCGGCGACTGGGGCGCGGACCGGCTGATGCCCGACGTGCTCGCCGCGGCGGTCGCGGGCCGCGCCGTCGAGCTGCGCAACCCGTCCGCGGTGCGGCCGTGGCAGCACGTGCTCAACCCGCTCGCGGGCTACCTGCTGCTGGCGGAGTCGGTGGCCGCGGAGCCCGAGCGGTTCGCCGGCGGCTGGAACTTCGGCCCGGCGCCGGACGACGCGCTGCCCGTGCGCGCGCTGGTGGAGCGGGTCGGCGAGCTGTGGGACGACGCCGGCCTCGACGTCGCCGTCCAGCCCGGCGAGCACCCGCCCGAGGCGCCGACGCTGCGGCTCGACTCGGCCAAGGCGCGCGCGGAGCTGGGGTGGCGCCCGGCGTGGTCGCTGGACGACGGGCTGCGCGCGATCGTGGAGTGGACGCGCGCGCACGCTGCCGGGGAGGACCTGCACGAGGTGACGCTCGCGCAGATCGACGCCTACGGCCGGGCGTCTGCTCCCGCGTGAGCGCACGCCGCCGCCGTCCGCTTCCCGCGCCGCGGAGCTGGGACCCGCGTGTCGCCGCCGCGGTCGCTGGTCTGCTGACGCTGCTGGTCATCGCGCTCCAGGCGGTCGCCGAGCGGCACGGCTGGGTGCCGGGCGACCGGTTCGCCAAGTGGTTCTTCGACCACCCGCGCACCTACCGCGTCCAGCGGGTGGGCGAGGAGATCGGCCACCTCGGGCTGCCGCCGGTGGCGACCGCCACCGTGCTCGTCGTCGCGCTGTACGCGTGGGCGACCGCCGGGCTGCGGTACGCGGCGATGGTCTGCTTCGCCTCGCTCGTCGTGCTCGCGTCGACCGCGCTCAAGCTCGTGTTCGGGCCGTCGGAGCTGACGCTGCTCTACCACCCGGGCTCGGGCGGAACGCTGCCGTCGGGCCACACCGCGTACGCCACGGCCGTCTTCGGCTTCTTGGCCTTCCTGCTGTGGCGCCAGCGGCTGTGGGTGCTCGCCGTGGTGCCCGCGTGCGTCGTCCTCGCGATGGGGCCGGCGCGGGTGGCGAGCGGCGCGCACTGGCCGAGCGACGTCATCGCCGGCTACGCGCTCGGTCTCGCCTGGCTGCTGCTCGTGCTGGTCGTCGGCCTGCCGGCCAGAGACGACACGGGCCGCGGCGCGCGTGGTGCGCGCCGCGGCCCGGGAACGGCCTCTGCGGGTCCGCGCTAGGAGCGCGGGGTGACGCAGGTCGAGTAGCGCTTGACCGTCGTGAGCGCCTTCTTGCCGGCGCGCTCGCGGACGATGCGCAGGGCGTAGCGCCCGTTCTTCAGGTTGCTCATGTCCACGGTGACCCGCCAGCCCTTGGCGGTCTTGGTGACCTTCATCGCCTTGCCGGCGAGCGTGGCGCGCACCTTCGTGACGCCCGCGGCCTTCTTGACGTTGACCGTGAGCTTGCGGCGGCTGACGCACTTGGCGCTCGAGGAGCTCGAAGAGCCGGACGAGGACCTGCTGGAGCCCGTGGTCGTGCTCGTGCCGGGCGTGGTGGTCGTCGTGGTGACGTTCGAACCGGGGACGGTCTGCGTCTCGGTCACCGTCTGGACGACCGGCTGGCAGGAGGCGGCGCGCGCCACGGCGCCTGCGGGCTTCTGCCCGCCGCCGGCGAGCGTCACCCACTCGGGGCAAGGCGACGTGTCGTTGATACGGAGGTGGCTGACCCGCGTGCCGTCGGTCGTCGGGCGGAACTCGACGTCGATGCCGCACGTGGCGTTCGCGGCCAGGCTCACGTTCGTGCAGCGATCTGCGACGACGCGGAAGTCCGCCGACGAGAGCTGGAGGCTCGTCACCTTGCCGGCGGCGGTGCCGCGATTGTGGATCGTCACCGTCTTGACCGTCGCTCCGCCCGGCTTGACGTTGTCGAAGACGACGTCACGCGGCGTGGGCTGGAGGTTGTCGGTGCCGGACTGGCCATCGGCAGCCGACGTCATGACGCCGGCCGAGACGCCGACGAGGGCGACGGTCAGAAGTGCTCGTGTACGCAAGATGGGTTCTCCGGGGATACGGATGGAGGTCACAAGGTGACCGGCACCTGGGGCGGCGTCACTAGAACATAGGTCCAGCAGGCCGCCCTACGCGTCAACCGGAGGTCAGGTGCGGTCGATGGCGCGCGGACGCCCGCGGCTAGGCCCCGGCGCCCGTGAGCCGCTCCGCGCCCGCCTGCACGATGGTCCGCTCGAGCCCGTCGCGGAGCTGCACCTGCGGCTCCCACCCGAGGATGTCCTTCGCGAGCGAGATGTTCGGCTGGCGGACCTGCGGGTCGTCCGTCGGCAGCGCCTCGTGGACGATCTTCGACCCCGAGCCGGTGACCTCGATGACCGTCTCGGCCAGCTCGAGCAGCGTGAACTCGTTCGGGTTCCCGATGTTCACGGGCGAGTGGTAGCCCGACTCGGCGAGCCGGATCATCCCGTCGATGAGGTCGCTGACGTAGCAGAAGGACCGCGTCTGCTTGCCGTCGCCGAAGACCGTGATGTTCTGGTCGGTCAGCGCCTGGCGCAGGAAGGTGGGGATCGCGCGCCCGTCGTTGGGGCGCATCCGCGGCCCGTACGTGTTGAAGATCCGCATGATCGCGGTGTCGACGCCCTGCGCGCGGTGGTAGGCCATCGTCAGCGCCTCGGCGTACCGCTTGGCCTCGTCGTAGACGCCGCGCGGGCCGATCGGGTTCACGTGGCCCCAGTAGCTCTCGGGCTGCGGGTGGACCTGCGGGTCGCCGTAGACCTCGGAGGTGGAGGCGAGCAGGAAGCGCGCGCGGTGCTTCTTGGCGAGCCCGAGCGTGTGGTGCGTGCCGTACGAGCCGACCTTCAGCGTGTGCAGCGGGATGCGCAGGTAGTCGATCGGCGAGGCCGGCGAGGCGAGGTGGTAGACGAAGTCCACCGGCTCCTCGACGTAGTACGGCTCGATGATGTCGACGTTGAGCAGCTCGAACTCGGGACGCCGGATGTGCGCGACGTTCTTGAGGTTGCCCGTCTCCAGGTTGTCGACGCAGATGACGCGGTGGCCGCGCTCGAGCAGCGCGTCGCACAGGTGGGACCCGAGGAAGCCGGCGCCCCCGGTCACGAGAGACGTGGGCATGGTCGGCAGACTAGCCGCGCGGGACCGTGGCGCGGATACGGTGTTGGCGATGGACGTCTCACGAGAGGACCTGCCGGTCCGCATCGACAAGCCCTGGGGCCATGAGATCTGGTGGGCGTGGACCGACGACTACGTCGGCAAGATCCTCCACGTCAAGGCCGGGCACCGCCTTTCCGTGCAGTACCACGAGCAGAAGGACGAGACGAGCTACGTCCTCTCCGGCAAGCTCATCCTCTTCAAGGGGACCGACGCCGACGCCCTGACGCAGACGCCGGTCGAGCCGGGCTCGCAGTGGCGCAACCTCCCCGGCGAGATCCACACGATCGAGGCCGTCGAGGACGCGGACGTGCTCGAGGTCTCCACCCCGCACCTCGAGGACGTCGTCCGGCTCTCGGACTCGTACGGCCGCGAGGGCACGAACGCGCCGTAGGCTTCGCGGGCGCGTCGGCGCCTGGGGCGGGGTCGAACATCCGCCGATCCCGCTTGACGGACCTTGAACGGTGAGCAGGGAGCGGCGAGAGTCGGCCCCTCGCCCTCCTCCCGCTCGGCGGTGGAGCAGGCGACCGCTGGCCGGGGCGGCGCGACGCCGCCCCGGCTCTTACTCACGGCGCACCAGAGGTTCGAGCCGTGAGCGGGAGGTCCTGCCTAGGCGGGCGCGTCCTGCGCGCCGCGCGCGGCGTCGGCGTGCGAGGCGCCGGAGAGGAGCTTGAGGTCGGCGTCGACCATCAGGCGGATGAGCTCCTCGAAGGAGGTCTTCGGCTCCCAGCCCAGGTCCTTCTTGGCCTTCTCGGGCGAGCCGATGAGCAGGTCGACCTCGGCCGGGCGGACGAACGCCGGGTCGATCTCGACGTACTTCTCCCAGTCGGGCAGGCCGGCCTGGTCGAACGCGATCTCGACGCACTCCTGCACCGTGTTGGTGCTGCCGGTCGCGATGACGTAGTCCTCGGCCTTGTCCTGCTGCAGCATCAGCCACATGGCCTCGACGTAGTCCTTGGCGTAGCCCCAGTCGCGCTTGGCGTCGAGGTTGCCGAGCTTGATCTTGTCGAGCTGGCCGAGCTTGATCGCCGCCGCGTGCCACGTGATCTTGCGCGTGACGAACTCCAGGCCACGGCGCGGGCTCTCGTGGTTGAAGAGGATGCCGCTCGTCGCGTGCATGTCGTACGACTCGCGGTAGTTGACCGTGATGAAGTGGCCGTACGCCTTCGCCACGCCGTAGGGCGAGCGCGGGTAGAACGGCGTCTCCTCGGTCTGCGGGACCTCGAGGACCTTGCCGAACATCTCCGACGAGGACGCCTGGTAGAAGCGCGCCTCGGGGCAGACCTCGCGGACCGCCTCGAGCATCCGCGTGACGCCCACGCCGGTGAACTCGGCGGTCAGCGTCGGCTGGATCCACGAGACCGCCACGAACGACATCGCGGCGAGGTTGTAGACCTCGTCCGGCTTGGAGTTCCTGAGGGCGTCGACGAGCGAGCGCTGGTCGAGCAGATCGCCCTGGTGCAGGGTGATCTTGTCCCGCAGGTGCTCGATGCGGTCGAACTTCTCGGTGGACGAGCGGCGCACCATCCCGTGCACCTCGTAGCCCTTCTCGAGAAGGAGCTCGGCCAGGTACGAGCCGTCCTGACCTGTGATTCCGGTGATGAGTGCGCGCTTTGCTGGCATGCGGCGTGACACGGTAGCGACACGCTCCTTGCGGCGACGCCTCTAGGTTTCGGCGCGATGCGCATCGTCTTCGTGACACCGGTCTCGTGGCCGGCGCTCGGCGGCCGGGAGCGGCTGCTGCGCGACCTGACCCGCGCGCTGGCCGCGCGGGGGCACCAGATTGAGGTCGTCGCGCGGCGTGCGTCGACCGATCCGCCGGGCCGGCTGCAGCGCCATCTCGGGGGCGGAGCGCTGTTCGCGCCGTTCACCGACGGGAGCGTGCGGGTCGAGCCGCTGGCGCTGTCGCCGGGGCGCGCGGCGGCGCTGCT
>Ga0196960_10000155_pt1 | contig 27748 bp, 28 predicted proteins | sample S3v_5metaG_FD_183187 | JGI IMG/M metagenome (GOLD analysis project Ga0196960, IMG submission 183187) | Soil microbial communities from Anza Borrego desert, Southern California, United States - S3+v_5 | ecosystem: Environmental > Terrestrial > Soil > Desert | place: USA: California | collected...
GGGATCGAGCTCGACCTCGGAGCGTTGATGAACGTCGACGCCCTGCTGCTGCTCGCCGCCGTCACCGTCGTCGCCGTCCTCAGCAAGCTGGTCGGCGCCTGGATCGGGGCCCGCGGGATGGAGCCGCCGGAAGCGAAGATCGTCGCCGTCGGCATGGTCCCCCGCGGCGAGGTCGGGATCATCGTCGCCAGCATCGGGGCGGCGGTGGGAGTCGTGGAGGGAGAGCTCTTCGCCGTCGTCGTCGCGATGTCGATCGCGACGACGATCGCGGTGCCGCCGGTGCTGCGAAGACTGCGCTCGGACTCAGGAGCGACTCCCCCGTCCGGTAGCCTCAGCCCGAGGTGAGCCGGGAAGACTGGTCGGCATGTAATTCGTCGACCCCGAAAGGCTCCCGTTGGCTATTGCCGTAGGCACCTTCCTGATCGCTCTGGCCGTGATCGCGTCGGAGAAGATGCACCGCACCAACGTCGCCCTGCTGGGCGCGGCGATCGTGGTGCTGTTCGTCGGCGACTTCTCTCAGGAGGAGGCGATCCACGCCGTCGACTTCAACACGATCGGGCTCCTCGTCGGGATGATGATCCTCGTCTACCTGACCCAGCAGACCGGCGTCTACGACTACGTCGCGATCCGGGCGGGACAGCTCTCCGGCGGGCGGCCGCTGGCGGTGACGATGAGCCTGGCCGGCACCACGGCGCTGCTCTCCGCCTTCCTCGACAACCTGACGACGATCCTCTTGGTCGTACCGATCACCTTCCTGCTCGCCGACGCGCTCGACATCGACGCTCTGCCGCTGGTGATCATCGAGGTGATCGCCTCCAACATCGGCGGCACCGCGACGCTGATCGGCGACCCACCGAACATCATCATCGCCGGCGCCACCGGGCTCAGCTTCAACGCCTTCATCGTCAACCTCGCGCCGATCGTGTTGATCGCCTTCCTCGTCGTGATTCCCCTCCTCTACCTCGTCTTCCGCAGCCGGCTGCAGGTGGAGGAGAAGAATCGGAAGGCGGTGATGGACCTCAACGCCAAAGCCTCGATCCGCGACCACGAGGAGCTGCGGCGAACGGGGCCGATCCTCCTCCTCACGGTCCTCGCCTTCTTCGCCCACCAGACCTTGCACATCGAGCCGGCGACGGTCGCCCTCACCGGCGCGGCGATCGGCCTGCTCGTGACCCACGTCGACCTGGACGAGGCCCTCTCGCACATCGAGTGGACGACGCTCTTCTTCTTCATCGGCCTCTTCGTGATGGTCGGAGCGCTGGAGGAGACCGGCGCGATCGGCCACATCGCCGACGGCGTCAAGGACCTGACCGGCGGCGACCGCACGGCCGAGCTCTTCGGCATCGCCTGGATCGCCGCCCTCGGCTCGGCGGTGGTCGACAACATCCCCTTCACCACGGCGATGGTGCCGGTCGTCCAGGAGCTGCAGCGGGAGGCGGGAGCAAACGGCGACGATGCCTACTGGTGGTCGCTCGCCCTCGGAGCCTGCTTCGGCGGCAACGCGACGATGATCGCCGCCGCGGCAAACGTCGCCGCGGCGGGGATGGCCGAGCGCGCCGGCACTCCGATCAGCTTCGTCACCTTCCTCAAGGTCGGCGTCCCTGCGACGATCGTCTCCATGACGCTGGCCAGCGCATACATCGGTATCCGCTACGTCCTGATCTGAGGAGCGAGCTATGCCCGATTCGATCATCAAGCAGACCCTTCGCGAGATCGAGCCGCTGCGCGCGGACGATCTGATCGGCCCCGCCGCCCGCCGCGTGATCGAGCTCGGCCTGCCGGCGCTGCCGGCGGTCGAGGAGGACGGCAGGTTCGCCGGGATCTTCGGCGAACGCGAGTTCCTCGCCGCGCTCTTCCCCGGCTACGTCGGCCAGCTCGGATCGGGGGCGATGATCTCCCGCTCGGCCGACGAGACGATCGAGCGGCGCAGCCACTGCAGCAACGAGCCGGTCCGCAGGTACCTGACGACCGACCACGTGCTCGTCGAGGACGACCACTCGGATACGCAGCTGGCCGAGATCTTCCTCCACCACCGGGTGCTGATCGTCCCGATCGCGACCGCGGGCAAGGTGCACGCGGTGATCACCCGCCATGACTTCTTCTGCGAGCTGGTCTCCCGCTTCGGGAGCATCGCCGAGGACCTGGGCGACTAGCCGGCGCGGAGCAGGCCGCGCTCGATCAGCAGCTCGCCGAGCTGGACCGTGTTGGTGGCGGCGCCCTTGCGCAGATTGTCGGAGACGACCCACATGTCCAGGGCCCGCTCGTTGCCGGCGTCGCGGCGGATCCGGCCGACGTAGACCTCGTCCTTGCCGGCGGCGTCGACCGCCATCGGGTAGCGACCCGCGGCGGGGTCGTCGACGACCGTCACCCCGGGCGCCGCTTCCAGCAGCTCGCGCGCCTGCTCGGGGTCGAGCGGCTCACGCGTTTCGACGTTGACCGCCTCCGAGTGGCCGGTGATCACCGGCACCCGGACGCAGGTCGCGCTGACCTTGATCTCGGGATCGCCGAGGATCTTGCGGGTCTCGTTGATCAGCTTGCGCTCCTCGTCGGTGTGGTCGTCGCCGTCGGGGAAGCTGCCGGCGTGGGCGAGGACGTTGAAGGCGATCTGGTGCGGGTAGATCTGCGGCTCCGGCATCTCGTAGCCGCCGATCAGCGCCCGGCACTCGGCGTTCAGCGCGTCGATCGCCGCCTTGCCGGTGCCGGAGACCGCCTGGTAGGTGGAGATCACGAGGCGCTCGATCCCGGCCGCGTCGTAGAGCGGTTTCAGGGCGACGACCATCTGCATCGTCGAGCAGTTCGGGTTGGCGATGATGCCGTTGTGGCCGGCGAGGGCGTCGGGATTGACCTCGGAGACGACCAGCGGCACGTCGTCGTGCATGCGCCAGTAGCTGGTGTTGTCGACCACGGTGGCCCCGGCCTCGACCAGTTTCGGGGTCCACTCGGCGCTGATCGCGCCGCCGGCCGAGGAGAGGACGAGGTCGAGGCCCTGGATCGAGTCCTCGTTCAGCGTCTGGATCGTGAGGACCTTGCCCTCCCACTCGATCTCCTTGCCGGCGGAGCGCTCGGAGGCGAAGGGGACGACCTCGCGGGCCGGGAAGTCGCGGGCGGCGAGCAGCTCGAGGATCGTCGAGCCGACGAGCCCCGTCGCGCCTAGTACCCCGACCCTGTATCCGTCAGCGGCCATACGCCGAGTATGACCGCGCTCAGCCGGCGACCGTGGGCCGGTGGTCGGGACCGGTCGGGTCCTCGGGCTGGATCGCGTCCTCGCCGAGGTCGAACGCCTGGTGGAGGAGGTTGACGGCCTCGGCGACGCGGTCGGCGGCGATGACGCACGAGATCTTGATCGGCGAGGTGGAGATCATCTCGATGTTGATCTTCGCCTCGCCGAGCACCTGGAAGACCTTGGCGGCGACGCCGGGGTGGGAGCGCATGCCGGCGCCGACGATCGAGACCTTGCCGATCTGCTCGTCGCAGAGGATCTTGAGCGAGACGTCGCCGAGGGCGGCGATCGTGTCCTTGGCGATCGGCAGGTCGGAGCGGTCGACGGTGAAGGAGAGGTCGGCCAGCTGGTCGTCGCCCACCGGCTCGTTCTGGATGATCACGTCGACGTTGACGTTGGCGTCGGCGAGGGCGCCGAAGACGCGCCCGGCGACGCCCGGCTCGTCGCGCAGGCCGTTCAACGTCACCCGGGCCTCCGAGTTGGAATGCGTCACTGCGGTTACGAAAGGGTTCTCCATGATTTCGGTCTCTTCCTCCGAGACGACGAGGGTACCGGGACCGTCCTCGAAGCTGCTGCGGCAGTGGATGCGGACCCCGTGGTTACGTGCGTACTCGACCGAGCGCAGCTGCAGCACCCCCGCGCCGGAGGCCGACATCTCGAGCATCTCCTCGAAGGAGACGCGGTCGAGCTTGCGGGCGTCGGGGACGATCCGCGGGTCGGCGCTGTAGACGCCGGAGACGTCGGTGTAGATCTCGCAGACGCTGGCGCGGAGCGCCGCGGCGAGGGCGACGGCGGTGGTGTCGGAGCCGCCGCGGCCGAGCGTGGTGACGTCGCGGCTGTCGGTGGAGACGCCCTGGAACCCGGCGACGAGGACGATCCGGTCCTGCTGCAGCGCCTCGGAGATGCGGTCGGCGCGGACGTCGATGATCCGCGCCTTGGTGTGGGAGGAGTCGGTGACGATCCCGGCCTGCGAGCCGGTCAGCGAGATCGCCTCGTGGCCCATGTCGTGGATCGCCATCGCGGCCAGCGCGCAGGAGATCCGCTCCCCGGTCGAGAGCAGCATGTCCATCTCGCGCGCCACCGGGCGCTCGGAGATCTCGTGCGCCTGCTCGACCAGTTCGTCGGTCGTCTTCCCCCGCGCGGAGAGGACCGCGACGACGCGGCTGCCCGCCTCGCGCGCGGCGACGATCCGCCCGGCTGCCCGCTTGATCTGCTCGGCGCCGGCGACGGAGGTGCCGCCGAACTTCATCACGACGATGTCTGATCCATCCCCGGTCATAGACGGCTGAGGATAGTCGGGAACCGCTACTCCGCCGCGCCTCCCAGATTCCCCAGCATCGCCTGTTCGGCCATCCGGATCAGGCCGAGGCCGCTATGGGGGCGCATGTCGCTGCTGCGCACCCGCACGTGCGAGCCGTGCGGCCCGACCACCTCGACGATCGTGCAGACGTCGCCGATTTCGCAGTCCTCGCCGTAGTCGTTCTCGATCGCCTCCATCTGCTCTGCCACCACCCGGCCGACCTTGCTCTGGTCAAGCGACATCTGAAGCTCCTTCCTCCTGGCTTTCCAACTGCCGCTGACGATACGTGATCAAGATCACGCCTTCTGATATATCGGATAGATATATAAATCCGAGGTATGGAGCAGCTGAGCGCAACCGCATACGTGATCCTCGGGTTCGTCCGCACCGAACCGCGGTCGGGCTACGAGATCAAAGCCCTCGTCGACAACTCGACCCGGTTCTTCTGGGCCGCCAGCTACGGGCAGATCTACCCCGAGCTGAAACGCCTCTCGGAGGCGGGGCTGATCGTCGGCTCCGACTCCCCCACCGGCGGGCGCAAGCGGACCGTCTACGAGATCACGGCCGACGGCGAGGAGGAGCTGCGCAACTGGCTGCGGCAGCGGCCCGAGACCTTCGAGATGCGCGACGAAGGGCTGTTGAAGCTGTTCTTCGCCGGCGCCCTGCCGCGCGCCGAGGCGGTGGAGATCCTGCGCTCGATGCGGGCGCAGCGGCTCGCCGTCCACGAGCGGCTGCAGGCGATCAAAGACCTGAAGTTGAAAGGCGAGGCCGAGGACTCCCTCCCGCTGATCGTGCTGGAGGGGGGCCTCGAGTTCTCGGAGTGGTTCGCGGATTGGTGCGAGCGGATGGAGGCACGGCTCCTCGACTCCGCTCCCGAGGAAAAGGAGTAGCTGATGTTCGATTCTCTCGCCCGACTGGCGAACGGCAACGCCAAGCGAGTTGGCCTGTTCGCGATCGTCTTCTTCCTGCTCGCCGGCGCGATCGGCGGCTCGGTCGCCGACCGCCTCGACCCCTACGGCGCCGAGGACCCCGACACCGAGGCGGTGCAGGCGATGGACCGGCTCGAGGAAGCGGGGCTGCGCGTGCCTGCGGTGATCGTCGTCGTCGAGGACGCGCCCGTGGCCGACCCCACCACCCGCGAGCGGGTCGTGGCGCTGCAGCGCGAGGTGGGCGGACGCGACGACGTCGCCGCGGTCACCGGCTACTACGACACCCGCTCCCCCGCCTTCGTCTCCCGCGACCGCCGGTCCACCTACTTCGCGGTGGCGCTGGAGGCGACCGGCGACAAGCAGCTGCAGGAATCCGGCGCCGAGATCGCCGAGGAGCTCTCGGGCGAGCCGGGGGTCGTCGTCGGCGGCTTCGCGGTCTCCACCGAGCAGGTCAACAAGCAGGTCGAGGAAGACCTGAAAAAGGCCGAGATGCTCGCCTTCCCGCTGCTCTTCCTGCTCTCGCTGCTCTTCTTCCGCAGCCTCGTCGCCGCGCTGCTGCCGCTGATGATCGGCGTGCTGGCGATCGTCGGCACCTTCCTGATCCTGCGGGTCGCCAGCGAATTCGCCTCGATCTCGATCTTCGCCCTCAACCTGACCACGGCGCTGGGCCTCGGGCTGGCGATCGACTACAGCCTCTTCATCGTCTCCCGCTACCGCGAGGAGATCGCCAAGCAGGGGCCGGGACTGGCGGCGATGCAGCGCGTGCTCGCGACCGCCGGCCGGACCGTCTTCTTCTCCTCGCTGACGGTGTCCGCGGCGCTCGCCTCGCTGCTGGTCTTCCCGCAGCGCTTCCTCTACTCGATGGGCCTCGGCGGCGCGCTGGTCGCCCTGTTCGCGGCGCTGATCTCGCTCACCGTGCTGCCGGCGGTGCTGACCCTACTCGGCTCGCGGGTCAACGCGGGGGCACCGAAGTTCCTGCAGCGCCGCGCCGAGGCCGACGCGCGGCCGGCGCACGAGGGCTTCTGGTACCGGCTCTCGCGCTTCGTGATGCGGCGTCCGGTGCCGATCGCGACGGCAAGCGCTTTGGTGCTGATCGTCCTCGGCCTGCCCTTCCTCGGGATCAAGTTCAACACCGTCGACCCGACCGTGCTGCCGGAGTCCGCCAGCGCCCGCCAGGCCTACGACACGGTCAGCAGGGAGTTCCCGCCCTACCGCGACAGCCCGATCTGGATCGCCGTCGAAGGCGGCGGGCCGAAGGCGGCGGAGCGGTTCGCGGCCGAGGTGCGCGAGGTCCCGGGCGTCGCCGACGTGGCGCCGCCGCGGCAGCTCGACGGCGTCATCGCGCTGCAGGTCGTCTCCGAGAACCCCTTCGCCTCGGAGGCGAGCCAGGCCACGGTCGAGGCGATCCGCGCCCTGCCCGAGCCGCGTGCGGCGGACGTCATGGTCGGCGGCGCCACCGCCGACTTCATCGACTTCCAAGGCAGCCTCGCCGACCACCTGCCGATCGCCCTGGCGATCGTGGTCGTCTCGACGCTGCTGATCCTCTTCCTGATGACCGGCTCGGTGGTGCTGCCGATCAAGTCGCTGATCATGAACTTCCTCAACCTCAGCGCCGTCTTCGGCCTGCTGGTGCTGATCTTCCAGGACGGCCGACTCGAGGGCCTGCTCGACTACTCGAGCCCCGGTGCCCTCGAGCAGACGATGCCGATCCTGCTCTTCGCGACGGCATTCGGGCTCTCGACCGACTACGCCGTCTTCCTGCTCTCGCGGATCAAGGAGGCGCGGGACAGCGGCGCTTCCGAATCGGAGGCGGTGGCGATCGGCCTGGAGCGGACCGGCCGCATCGTCACCGCCGCGGCGCTGCTGTTCGCGGTCGCCGTGGGCGCCTTCGCAACCTCGCAGATCATCTTCATCAAGGAGTTCGGAGTCGGCACGGCCCTGGCGGTGCTGATCGACGCCAGCATCATCCGCGCCCTCCTGGTCCCCTCGCTGATGAAGATGCTCGGTAAGTGGAACTGGTGGGCCCCGAAGCCGCTGAGGCGGTTGCATGAGCGCTGGGGGATCAGCGAGACGGCTCCTGCGAATCCGTGAGTGCAGGGGGCGGGGGCACCCCCTCCTGACACATCTCGCCTATGGCTCGATGTTGAGTGTCTGGAGGAGGTACCCCCGCCCCCTCTCCGACGCGCAGCAGCAGGACGGCTCAGGTCAGAGCATCTGCATCAGAGAAGCAGTTGCACCTGTGACCTTTGGAGCAGTCGTTCGACGGGGTGCCGGTGGGGGTCCCTGGGTACTCAGCATGGAGCCGCGCCGAAACCCTTGAGGCGTCAGCAGCAGGCGATGGTCGCGGCGGAAGTGCTCCCAGGGACCCCCACCGGCACCCCTCCCAGCGACTTAAGCGAAAGCCTGTGCGGCGCGGCGGCGGAGGTCGGCGTTGAGCATGCCGGTCACCTCGCTGGGCCGCTCGCCCGCCGAGGGGACCGCGGCGCCGATCAGGCCGTCGGCGCGGAAGCCGTAGAGCGGGGCGACGAAGCCGAGCTCGCGGATCTTGCGGACGAGCCGGACGGCGCTCTGGGTGTCGGCGCCGGGGCCGCAGAGGACGATCGCGGTCGGGTCGAGCGCGCCGAGGGCGCGGCCGAGCCGTTCGTCGCCGAGCTCGTTGGAGAGGACGAGGACGCGGAAGCCGGCGCGGCGCAGGGCGAGGTCGAGGGCCTGGGTGTGGACCTCCTCGGCGTCCTGGCCGTGGCTGGAGTCGAGCAGGAGGATCCCGGCTGGTCGCGAGGCGGCGGAGGCGAGGCGGCGGGCGCCGTGCAGCCAGCCGGTCGCCCAGCGGGAGGCGAACTCGAGCTCGGCCTCGCGCTCGGGATCGGCGTCGAGCTGGTCGATCGCCGGCAGCAGCAGCTCCTCCACCGTGCGCTCCAACGAGCGCAGGGCGAGGCTTTCCTCGACCGCGCGGTCGGCGGCGGCCTCGTCGAAGCTCTCGAAGGCGGCGAAGAGGCTGCCGTCGTTGGCCGGTTCCGCCTGGCGCTGGCGCGCCAGCTCGATCGCCGAGGAGATGTTGCCGGTCTCCGTCAGCGCGTCGCGCAGCGCTTGCAGCTCCACCAGCTCGTAGTTGCGGTGGTTGCCGGCCGTCCGCTTCGGCGTCGGGTAGCCGTAGCGGCGCTCCCAGCTGCGGAGGGTGTTCGGGCTTACGCCCAGGACTTCGGCGGCGGCGTTGGTGCGGATTCCTGGCATTTAGATAAGAGATTCGAACGAGTCGGGTGCGCGTGTTTTCGACACCCGGCGGTCATTCTCCCACCGGGAACTCAGGTTTACACCGGTTATCGGCAGATTCGGCGAAAACTGTTAGCGATCTTGCAAGGCGCCGACGCCCACCGGCTGCCCCAGCGCCCGAGCCCGCCACATTGCCGCGTCGGCCTTGTGCAGAAGCTCATCGGCGTCGGTGCCGTGGTCCGGGCAGGCGACGACGCCGGCCGAGACGCAGATCCGCAGCCCCCCCGCCCGCTCGAGTTCGTCGAGCTGGCGCAGCAGCCGCTCTGCCATCTGCACCCCTTCGACCGTGCGCAGGTTGGGGGCGAGGACGCAGATCGCGTCCTCTTCGAGGCGGAAGCATTCGTCGACGACGCGGACGCTGTCGCGCAGCGCGGCACCGACGATCGAGAGCACCGTCTCCTGCCCCCCGGCGACGTCGCCCGGCCGCGTGCCGGGTCCCGAGGCGTCGAAGACCGCGACCGCAAACGGATGCCCATACCGCCGGTTCGTCTCCAGCAGCTGATCCAACCGCCGCCGCATGTGCCCCGGCCGGTAAAGACTCGGCAGTTCTTCCGGCTGCCCCTCGGCGAGCGCAGCAACAGCGCCGCCCGCGGGAGCCGGGGGGATGCTCGACGGAGCCTCCCCGCTGTTGCTCCGGCGAGTATCCCCCCGGCTCCCCCCCGGCGACTCCTGCGCAGCATCAACCGCCGCAGCCGTAACCGCACCGAACTCGCCGGCAAGGCGCTGGGCGACCTCGCCGAAGCGCTGACTGGTTCCGATTTCCTCGTGCAAGCTGCTCAGGAGATCGGCGTGCAGCGCCGATACCTTGAGGGCGATCCGACCCGCGGCGGACCCCTCCTGGGAGCCCGGCCCGGCTTTCAGCTGGTCAGACACGGAGGGACCTTCGCGAACGCGGCGGACGCTCGATTCGCAAAATGCCGCTATTTGCGAAGGGATCCTTGTCCAGGACGAATATCCGGGGCCGCTTATTCCAGGCTTCTTCTGCCCGCGAGCGCCTTGCCGAGCGTGACCTCGTCGGCGTGCTCGAGGTCGGCCCCGACCGGGAGGCCGCTGGCGAGGCGGGTCACCGTCACCTGGCCGCGCAGCATGTCGGCGATGTGGAGGGCGGTCGCCTCGCCGGTGGTGGTCGGGTTGGTCGCCAGCACCACCTCCTCGATGCCGCCGCGCTCGACCCGCCGCCGCAGCTCGCCGATCTTCAGGTCTTCGGCGTCGACCCCGTCGATCGGCGAGAGCGCCCCGCCGAGCACGTGGTAGAGCCCCCGGTATTCGTGGGTGCGCTCGATCGGGATCACGTCGGCGGGCTCCTCGACCACGCAGATCGTCCCCCGGTCGCGGTTCTGGTCGGCGCAGATGCGGCAGAGCGGGCCCTCGGCGAGGTTGAAGCACTCTTCGCAGAGGCCGACCTTCTCCTTCACTTCGCGGATCGCGTCGCCGAGGGCGAAGGCCTCTTCGTCGGGGGCGCGCAGGAGGTGGAAGGCGAGCCGCTGCGCGGTCCGCTGGCCGATCCCCGGCAGCCGCGAGAGCTCGGCGACGAGGCGCGCGAGCGGTGCCGGGCCTTCGCTCAACCGAGCATGCCCCCGAGGCCGCCGAGGTCGCCCCCGCCGATCCCGCCCATTTTCGAAGCGGCCAGCTCCTGGGCGGCGCGCAGGCCCTCGTTGACGGCCGCCTGGACCATCTCCTGGAGCATCTCCGCCTCCTCGGGGTCGATCGCCTCGGGGTCGATGACGATCTCCCGCAGCGTCAGGTCGCCGCCCATCTTCACTTTGACCATGCCGCCGCCGGCGCTCGCCTCGACGACCTCGTCTTTCAGTTTCTCCTGGGCCGCCAGCATGTCGGCCTGCATCTGCTGGGCCTGTTTCATCAGGCCCTGGATGTCGAAGCCTCCGGGTCCGCCTCCTCGTGCCACCTAACCGACCTCCTCCGCGTCGAACTCGCTTTTGAACCGCTCCAACAGCTCTTCCTCGTCGATCTCCTCACTACCCGGGGCGGGCGTATCCGGCGGCGCCTCCCCGTCCAACAACACGTAAGTCGGCCGCAGCCCCGTGCCGGTCACGGCCGCGAACGCCGCCGCCACCGTGTCCCGCTTCTCGGGACTGTCGGCGTTCCTTTTCAAGAAGGTCATGTCGGCGGGAAAGCCCACCTCGAGACCGCCCTCGCCGAAGCTGACCGGCCGCGCGCCCTCGAGCGCGCCGGCGAGAGCCGGAGCGGTCTCCTCCAGCTTCTGCAGGACGGCGGGCCAGACGCGGCGGATGTCGTCGAGGGTGAGCTCAGGGCCAGGGTCGCTCTGGCTGGCGGCGCTCTGGCCGGCGGGTCCTGCCGCAGGGGGGGAACCCCCGTGCTCTACAAACTGGACTGCGCGCGGGGGTTCCCCCCCTGCGTCACCCGCCGGAGCAGCGGCGTCCGTTGACGGGGCGGCCTCGGCCTCTTCTTCTTCAGATGGGGGCGGATCTTCAGCTGGGGGTGGGTCCTCGGGAGCTTGAGCGGGCGCCGGCTCCTGGGTGGCGGTGGGAGCAGATGAGTCGTCTGGCCGAGGCGGATCTGCCGCGGGTGGCGCGGAGGGGGACGTCCCGCCCGCAGTCCTGTTTGCAGAGGACGGGGCGTCCCCCTCCGTGACAGGACCCGCGGCCCGATCACCCCCACCTTGCTGCTCCAACCGCTCGATGCGCCGCAGGAGGCCGGCGGTGTCCGGGTCAAGGTCAGGACGGGCGGCCTTCAGCAGGGCGATCTCAACGGCCAGGCGGGCGTCGTCGCCCTCGCGGACGGCGGTGAGGGCGGTGGCGAGTTCGTCGATGGTGCGGATCAGGTTGGCGGGACGGATCGCGGCGGCCTGGGCCTGCATCCGGGCGGTGTCGGTGGCGGTGACGACGAAGGTGGCCGGGACCTCGCCGGTGGTCTGGGCGATCAGCAGGTGGCGCAGGTGGGCGAGCAGGTCGCGGGCGAACTGCGAGGGGTCGCGGCCGGAGCGGGCCATCTTCTCGACCCCGAGCAGGACCGCTTTCGGGTCCTCGGCGACAACCGCGTCCACTGCGTCGAAGAGAAGGTCGGCGTCGGCGGCACCGAGCATCTCCAGCACGTCCCCCAGTTCGACGTGGCTGCCGCCGAAGGCGACCAGCTGGTCGAGCGTGCCGAGGGCGTCGCGGAAGCTGCCGGAGGCCGAGCGGGCGATCATCGCCGTCGCCCCCTCGTCGATCTCGATCGACTCGGCGGCGGCCACCCGGGTCAGCACCTCGGAGATCTGCTCCAGCGAGGGACGCTGGAAGTCGAAGCGCTGGCAGCGGTCGGCAATCGTCGCCATCACCTTGTGGGACTCGGTGGTAGCGAGGACGAAGACGGTGTTCGGCGGCGGCTCCTCGAGCGTCTTCAGGAAGGCGTTCCAGGCCTCTTTGGTCAGCATGTGCGCCTCGTCGAGGATGTAGACCTTCCAGCGGCCACCGGCCGGGGCGTAGGCGACGCGCTCGCGGAGGTCGCGGACGTCGTCGACGGAGCGGTTGGAGGCGGCGTCCATCTCGATCACGTCGACCGAGGTGCCGGCGGCGATCGTCACGCAGGACTCGCATTCGCCGCAGGGCGTGACGGTCGGGCCGCCGCGCTCGCAGTTCAGCGAGCGGGCGAGGATCTTCGCCATCGAGGTCTTGCCGGTGCCGCGGGAGCCGACGAAGAGGTAGGCGTGATGGACCTTCCCCTGCTCGACGGCGTTGCGCAGGGTGCGGACGACGTGAGTCTGCCCCACGACCTCGTCGAAGGAGCCCGGGCGGTGGCGGCGGTAGAGAGAAGTCGACTCGCTCATCGGCTCGAAAGGCCAGTGTATCCACGGGCTTCTGCCGTCCCCGATACGGTGCCGCGGATGTCCACGGCGGCCCGCAGATGGTTGACGCCTGTCGCCTGGGTCGCAGGTGTCAGCGGCGTGCTGCTGCTGCTCTTCCCGGTCGGCTTCCCCAACTACGACACGATCTACGCGCTCGTCTGGGGGCGGGAACTCGCCCACTGGGAAGGCCCCGACATGGGTGCCGCGCTGCCGCCGACGCCGCACCCGCTGACCGAGCTGTGGGGGATGGCGCTGACGCCGCTGGGCGACGGCACGATCACGCTGACGATGATCGGCGCCTACGTATCCCTGGGGCTGATCGGCTACTTCGTCTACCGGCTCGGGGAGACCTGGTTCGACCGCTGGGTCGGCGCCGTCGCCGCGCTGATCGTCCTCACCCGGGCGCCGTTCCTCTCCAACGGCCTGCGCGCCTACATCGACCTCCCCTATATCGCCCTCTGCCTGGCGGCGCTGCTGGTCGAGGCGAAGCGCCCCCGCGCCGGCTGGCCCGTCCTCGTCCTCCTCGCCCTCGCCGGCCTCCTCCGCCCGGAGGCCTGGCTCTTCGCCGGCGTCTACTGGCTCTACCTCGCCTTCGACCTCCGGCCGACGGGCCGAAATGACTCATCCCATCCGCCGACGGGCCGAAATGACTCACCTGGCGCGACTTATCGTCCCGTCGGCGGAGAGAGGGCGACCTATCGTCCCGTCGGCAGCTTGTGGGGGTGGGAGTTGGGCTGGCGCGGGCGGCCGGGGGCGCTCTGGCTGGGGGTGCTGGCGCTGGCGGGGCCGATCCTCTGGGCGCTGTTCGACTGGATCACCACCGGCAGCCCGACCTACTCGTGGACCGGGACCAAAGAAACGGTCGAGACGCTGGAACGGCAGACGGGTCCGGTCGACCTCGTCCTCTACGGGCCGCGCCGGCTCGGCGAGGTGTTGCAGTGGCCGGGGATGGTCGGCGCCCTCGGCGGCGTCGTCCTCGGGCTCGCCTTCCTCCGCCGTCGCTCCAGCCTCGGCGTCGCCGCCGCGGCGCTGGCCCTGCTCGCCTTCGCGATCCTCGCCTGCGGCGGCCTCGCGATCCTCCCCCGCTACACGATGCTCGCCGCGGCGGTGCTGGCGGTCTTCGCCGCCCTCGCCCTGCTCGGCTGGCGCCTGCTCGAGGCCGGCCACCCCTGGCGCCGCCGCTGGCAGGTCTTCGCCGGGATCGTCCTGGCGATGTTCCTGGTCTGGCTCCCGAACCAGTGGGACCTCGACTCCCGCGTCGACACCGACCTCACCAACCAGGCGCGGATCGAGGGGGACCTCTCAGACCTCGTCGACGCCGGCGCCTTCGAGCCTCTCTGCGGCGACATCGCGGTGCCCAATCACCGCGCCGTCCCCCGCCTCGCCTTCGGCCTCGACATCAAGCCGACCGACGTCGTCAGCGCCAGCGAGGAAAGGACCCCGCGGCGCGGCTACTTCGTCGCCCCCGCCGACGAGTTCGTCATCCACAACTTCATCCTCGACCCCAACGACCCGACCGACTTCTCGCTGCCGGTCCCGCAGGGCTTCAAGCGCGTCGCTGGCAACGACTCTTGGCACGTCTACCGGCGCTGCTGAGCTTCGCCCCCGCGCGCCTCTTCCCGGCCTTGCCCTTCTTCTTGCGCGCCTTGCACGAGCGCTTTCGCGGCTGAGCGCCCGCGCTGCGGGATTTCGCGCTGGGGGGATTGCCGGCGGGCGGGTTGCCGGGCGGGGGATTGCCGCCGGGAGGGCTCCCCCCCGGCGGGTTGCCGGTGGGCGGGTTCTCGCCGGGGCCCTCCTCCTCCGGGGTGTCCTCGACGAAGGTCTCGCCCGGGACGCCGCCGGTCACGAAGCCGGACCCGTCCACGAGCAGGCACAGGTCGCCGCCCGGCGCGCAGGAGACGGCGACGACTTCGTCGACGGTGTCGACCACCTTCCTCTCCCCCCACGGCTGCGTCGTCGCGGAGGGGGCGAACGAGCTGACCGCCTCGCCCCTGCCCGTCGCCGCCACGCAGAGCGATGCGTCCTCCGCGCAGGAGAGGCCGACGGGGGTGCCGATGCCCGAGAGCTTCCTCAGCGCCCAGGCCGAGGTGCCGCCGGTCGGGTTCGAGGAGGTGCCGACCACGCCTCCCGCGGTGAGCGTGACGCAGGAGGACGGAGCCTGGCATTGCACCGCCACGACCGCGGGGCCTTTGGTCCCGAGGTAGTAGTCGGCGGGATAGGCGACAAACGACTGGACCCAGGTGGCGCTGCTCCCGGTCGGGTCGGCGGAGACGCTGACCTTGCCGTTGGCGCCGGCCACCGCGCAGAGCCCGGCAGAGGCACAGGAGAGGTCGTACGGGAACCCAGGGCCGTAGCGCTCGGGCGGCAGATGGGGATCCCTGGCGCTCCAGGCGGCGGCGCCCGCCAGGGGTTCGGCGGAGGTGTGGACGGCTCCGGCCGTGGCGATGGCGCAGAAGGCCGGGCTCGAGCAGGAGAGCTCCTCTCCCGGAGGCCGGCCGACGCTGTGCCAGGCGCCCGCGCCGTCTCCGGGGCTGGTCGAGTAGAGCAGCACCGGGTTCCCGCCCGAGTCCTCGCCGAGCGCGGCGCACCAGCTCGCGCTCGCGCAGGAGATCTCCCCTGCCTCGGCGGCGTCCAGCTGCGTCGCGGTCCAGGCGCCGGCGGACAGCGGTGCGGCGGTCGTGTAGAGGACGCCGCCGGGACCGGTGGCGGCGCAGAACGAGGCGCTGGGGCAGGAGAGCGCGTTGATCCGCGTCTCGAAGGAGCCGGTCGCGGCGGCGGCCCAGCCCGGGTCCTCCGCGGCGGGATCGACGGAGGTGTGGACGTCGCCGCGCGCGTCGACCGCCACGCACAACTCGGTCATGACGCAGTCGACCGCCCGCACCGCGACGGTGCCCTGGGTCTGGGTCTCGGTCCAGGTCCCGCCGCCGGTGAGGTCGGTCGCGGTCATCACGGCGCCGAGGCCGCTGCCGGCGGCGCAGAACGCGGCGCTCGTGCAGGAGATCGCGTTGAACGTTCCGCTCGAGACGGCCGACCATGCGGCCGCCCCGCCCGTCGGGTTCGTCGAGACGTAGGTGTCTTCGCCCAGGATCGCGCAGAAGGAGGCGCTGGGGCAGGAGATGCCTTCGGCGCTGCCGCGGACGTCGAGGCCGGCCTCCTGCCAGACGGCGCCGCTGCCCCCCGGGTTCGCCGACGCGTAGACGTCCATCCGGTGCATCTCCGGGTCGAACTTGCCGGCCGCGCAGAACGAGGCGCTGGGGCAGGAGACGGTGGTGAACCTGCCCGCGCCGCTGGTGGCGGTGGCTTTCCAGGCGCCCGCGCCGCCGGTCGGGTTCGAGGAGACGAGCACCCTCCCCGCCTTGTCGACGGCCGCGCAGAACGAGGCGCTGGGGCAGGAGACGTCGGCGAGCTCGTGCCCGGGATCGATCTCGATCGCCGACCAGGCGGCGTCGCCGCTCGGTTCGTCGCTGAGGAAGAGGTACCCGCTGCCGCCGACGGCAGCGCAGAAGGAGAGGGTGGGACAGGAGACGCCGGTCAGCTCACCGCCGAGGACGGGGTCGACCTGCACGACCTCCCAGGCCCCCTCCCCCGCCGTCGGGTCGGCGCTGGCCATCCCCTTGCCGTTCTTGCCGACGGCGACGCAGAGCTCGTCCCCCACGCAGTCGACGTCCCCCGGCCAGTTGAACTGCAGGGTCATGGTTGCGTCGATCGGGCGCGGCGCCGACCATTCCATCGTCGGGACCATCGCCGCCGACGCCGGTTGGACGCTCAGCGCGACGAGGACGGTTACCGCGAAAAGCGCACGCCGGATCACTCGCCCCATCGTAGCTGCGCTCAGGCCGCCGGCCCGTCCCTCTCCACCGCCTGGATCTGCGCGTGCGTCTCGGCGGCGACGCCGGGGTCGGCGAGATCCACCCGCGGCGGCAGCTCGACGTGGAGGTCGTCGGAGGGGTCGATGCGGACGCGCAGCGCCTCCGTGCGCGAGTCGAGGACGTGACCGCCGCGGCGGCGGTCGGCGTCGATGAAGTGCAGGTGCCAACCGGCGACCTCGATCCCCTCGGCGTAGGCGGGGAAGCGGAAGCCGAGCATCGTCCCTTCGACGTCGGTCAGCTCGAAGACGTGCTGGTCGGCGACGACCTCGGTCAACGGACGGTAGGGCGGGTCCTGCCGCGGCACCGAGCGGGCGCGGACGAGGCCGAAGCGGCCGTCGAGGCGGACCGCGCAGGAGGAGGCGCCGGCGGGGACAAGCTCGTCGAGCCGCGCCAGCAGCTCCTCGTGCGAGCGCGCCTCCGCGGGCAGGCTCGCGTCCACCGTCGGCTCGAAGCGGGTGACGACCGCGAACGGCGTCCGCTCCTCCGGCGCGACCCGCTCGATCCGCCCGTCGACGTCGGCGCGGAAGAACTCGCCGTCGATCGCGACCATCTCGCCGTCGAGGTGGTTGAGCGTGCCGAGGCCGAGGTCGCCGCGCTCGGCCAGCTCGGCGAAGCTGAGGTCGCCCTCGAAAGCGCCGTCGAGCAGCTCCCCGATCGTCGAGGCCTGGAAGAGGACGTGCGGCTCGCGCTCGCGGTGCAGGTCGGCCCGGCGCATCGACTCGACGTGCAGCGACCGGATCCAGCGCTCGTCCAGCATCGCGGCAGTCTGGCAGCATCAGATCGGATGGCGGCGATAGAGCTACAGAACGTGATCAAGACCTTCGGCCCGATCACCGCGGTCGACGGGCTCGACCTCGAGGTGCCGGAAGGCATCTGCCTCGGGCTGCTCGGCCCCAACGGCGCCGGCAAGTCGACGACGATGCGGCTGCTGACCGGGCAGGCGATCGCCGACTCCGGCCGGCTGCGCGTGCTCGGCCACGAGCTGCCCGCCGAAGCGAAGACCGCGCGCGGCCTGATGGGTGTCGTCCCCCAGCTCGACAACCTCGACGTCGACGTCACCGTCGAAGACAACCTGGCGATCTTCGCCCGCCTCTACCGCGTGCCCGACGTCGGCGCCGCGGTCGAGAAGGCGCTCGAGATCGCCCGCCTGACCGAGCGGCGGCGCGACGCGGTCGACGAGCTCTCCGGCGGGATGCGGCGGCGGCTGCTGCTCGCCCGCGGTCTCGTCCACGAGCCGCGGCTGGTCCTGCTCGACGAGCCGACCGTCGGCCTCGACCCGCAGATCCGGACCGAGCTGTGGACGCTGATCGGCGACCTGAAAGCGCGCGGGACGACGATCCTGATGTCTACCCACTACATCGAGGAGGCCGAGCGGCTGGCCGACGAGGTGGCGGTGATGCACCAAGGGAAGATCATCAGCCGCGGCCGCCCGGTCGAGCTGATCACCCAGCACGCGGGGCGGCAGACGGCGGAGGTCTACGGCCCGCCCGACCGCCTCGCGCAGACGCGCGCCGAAGCCGAGTCGAAGGGCCTCTCGGTGCGCCCGGCCGGGCCGGCGATCGCGATCGTCGGCTCCGAGCGCGGCGACGGCGTCATCCCCGAGGACGCGGTCGTCCGCGCCGCCTCGCTCGAGGACGTCTTCGTGCTGCTGACCGGCGAGGAGGCGGAGTGATGGAGGCCGCGACCCCGGCGGCGCAGGCCGCCCCCGCCCCGCGCAAGATGCGGCGCCTGGAACCGGCGGCGATCGCCGGGGTGATGAGCCGTGAGGTCTCCAACTTCCTCACCTACTGGAAGGGGACGACCTTCTCCAGCGTGCTGGAACCGCTCGTCTACCTGCTCGCCTTCGGGCTCGGCTTCAGCGCCACCCTGGTCGACGAAGTCGGCGGCATCCCCTACATCGAGTTCGTCGGCACCGGGATGGTGGCGACCGCGGTGATCTTCTCCAGCGCCCTGCCATCGATGTTCGGCACCTTCGTCAAGCACCGCTTCCAGAACACCTACGACGCGATCCTCGCGGCGCCGGTCGACGTCGAGGAGCTGGTCACCGCCGAGATGCTCTGGATCGCGCTGCGCTCGGGCACCTACGGCTGCGTGCCGCTGCTGGTGACGATCGCCTTCGGCCTCGACCCCGAGCCGGGGATGCTGCTGGTCCCGATCTTCTGCTTCGTCACCGCGCTCGGCTTCTCCGGTTTCGGCGTGGCGATGGCGGCGACGGTCGCCAAGATCGACCAGTTCAACTACGTGACCGCGCTCTTCGTCACCCCCCTCTTCCTCGTCGCCGGCACCTTCTTCCCGATCGACGGCCTGCCCGAGGGCGTGCAGGTGGCGGCGCAGTTCAACCCCCTGCACCAGCTGGTCGAACTGGTCCGCGGCGGCGCCTTCGGCTTCGAGTGGGAGGACCTGCTGCGCTTCGGCTTCCTCGTCGCCTTCGCGCTCGTCACCTGGCGGGTCGCCGTCCACCAGATGCGCAAGCGCCTGATCGACTGATCAGGCGCATATATGGACCGTGCACCCGCCTTCGAAGCGAGGCCACCGGGCGTGTCCGTCGCTTAAGGCTCGGGTCGGGCTCTCCTGCGGCACCCGCGGCATCCGCTTAAGGCTGCTTCCTTCCGGACCTGACCTGATTCGCGTGCCCACGTCGCGCAGGACCCGGCCGTCAACGCCGCCGCGACGCACTGACCCCGACGGCCAGCCCCTCGGAACGGTAGTCGGCCCCGCTAAGCGGATTTCGGGTTACAAGGCACCGCTGACACCCCGCCTAGCACGGTCCGCCGTTGATCTTACCCGGCCGCCATAGGATCACGCCCGTGATCACGGTCGACACCGACTCGTTCTTCGCCATCGTCGTCGTCGCCGCCCTCGCCGCGATCACCGTCGCCGCCGTCCCCAGGCGCCTCGCGCCGCCCGTCGTCGTCCTCGAGCTGGTGCTGGGAATCGTGATCGGGCCGGAGGTGCTGGGGCTCGCCGAGAAGGACGACTTCGTCACCTTCTTCGCCAACCTCGGCCTGGGGATGCTCTTCTTCTTCGCCGGCTACGAGATCGACTTCGAGCGGATCAGGGGCAGGCCGATGGCGCTCGGGGCGGCCGGCTGGCTGCTCTCGGTCGCGCTCGCCTACGGGATCGGCGGCGCCCTCGCCGCGGCCGGGATCGTCCTCTCCTACCTCTTCGTCGGCTCGGCGATGGCGACGACCGCGATCGGGACGCTGATCCCGATCCTGCGCGACAATGGCGAGCTGAAGACGCCGTTTGGGACCTACCTGCTGGCGGCGGGCGGGGCGGCCGAGTTCGGGCCGATCCTGCTGGTGACGTTGGTGCTCTCGACCACCAACCCACTGCACGAGGCGGTGATCCTGCTCGGCTTCGTCGCCCTCGCGCTCGGCCTGGCGCTGGTCTCGGTGCGCTACGCCTGGCGCGGCTGGCCGCTGCTGGAGCGGACGTTGGAGGCGAGCAGCCAGCTGGCGGTGCGGGTGACGGTGGTGCTGATCTTCGGCCTCGTGCTGTTGGCGGGGGAGCTCGGCCTCGACATCCTCCTCGGCGGCTTCGTCGCCGGGATGATCACCCGCCTGGCGCTGAAGGGCCAGGAGCTGGCCGTCTTCGAGTCGAAGCTGACGGCGATCGGCTTCGGCTTCTTCGTCCCCTTCTTCTTCGTCGCCAGCGGCATCGACTTCGACCTCGGCGCGCTGGCCTCCGCCGGGGCCCTGGCCAAGCTCGCGCTCTTCTTCGTCCTCTTCCTCGTCGTGCGCGGGGCGCCGGCGATGCTCCTCTACCGCGGCGTCCTCAGCGCCCGCGACCGCGCCGCCCTCGCCTTCTACTCCGCCACCGAGCTGCCCCTGGTCGTGGCGATCACCGCGATCGCGACCGAGCAGGGCCACATGAAGAGCTCCACCGCCGCCGGCCTCGTCGGAGCCGCGATGCTCTCGACCCTGATCTACCCCTTCGTCGGCATGGCCCTGCGCCGGCGCAACCCCGACGACGACCGTCGTACAATCTCGGTCCCGGGCGCGTAGCTCAGTGGGAGAGCGCTCGCTTCACACGCGAGAGGTCGCTGGTTCGAAACCAGCCGTGCCCATACCGGGTTGAGGCTAAGTCCTGCGCCTCGCTAAGAAGATGATCTTGTAGTCCCGCTCTTCGTCTGGCAGTTCGCATAGGTGGATCCGACCATCCTCCTCTCGCTGCCCCAACGCAGCGAGACAAGAGAAGCCGCAGGCTTTCAGCGCTTCCCTGACTTGCTCAGTCGTCCAATGGCGTTGTCGATGTTCATGGGACTCCACTCCTGGAGCGGATAGCCGAGCCCGGTAGAGAGCGCCTGGCTCGACCTCGTCGCTCAACCCCCGCCACTGCAACCCCCGAGCGCTCATCGTCTCCGACTCGCCCGACGCAAAGGCAGCGCGAAACAGCGAAATCGTGCTGATGTCGAAGGCGAGCAGTCCTCGATCTTGGGCGAGGTTGTGCCGGACGCCGGCAAAAGCCTTTTCCAAGTCCCCCTCCTCCGTCATGTAGTTGACGACGTCGTTGAGAAGCACGACCAACTGAAACGCCTCCCTGGCGGGGGATTCCGGCGAGGGACAGATCGGTGGGAGCTCTCGGGCGTCGACGTTGAGGAGGCTTATGCCCGAGCCGAATTTCCGACGAGCCTCCGCGAGCATCCCGGTCGAGACGTCGCAGCCGACGACCTGCCATCCACGGCTCAGCAGGGGCTCGAAGGCACGACCCGTTCCGCATCCCACATCCAGCGCCCATCCTCGCTGCAGCCCATGCTTCTCGAGCTCGGGCAACAGCGCTTCGCCAAGCCACATCTCGTAGTCGTTCTGGGCGTTGGACTCGTCGTAGATCGCCGCGTAGCGGTCGTAAGCCTCTCCCGCCGATCCCATGCCAGGCACAGAAAGAACATAGTGCGGCAAGAGGCAGTCCGGTGGCGGAGACCAGCCGATGAGATTCCGAACCGGCCTCCACCAAGGACAGAAAGGGACTAAGCGCCCTTCCAGGTCATCTTCGCGTTCTGAACAGGTGCCACTTGCGAGATCTTCATCGGCTCACCCCCTCTCCTGGTCGAGCTCCCGCGCCACCGCTTCGCGCCGGTAGTCGAAGATCCGCTTCAGGTCGCGGCGGACCAGCAAGCGGTCGGCGATCTCGCCCAGCGGGCCGAAGGGGATCGAGTAGCGGACCCGGTCCTCGATGATCGTCGCCTCGGGACCGTCCTCCTCGAACGTGTGCGTGTGCTCCCAGAGTGCGTAGGGGCCCTTGACCTGCGCGTCGACGAACCGGTGCGGCGGCTCCCAGGCCTCGATCCGCGTCCGCCAGCGGATCGGCAGCCGGTGCAGCCGCAGCCGGTACTCGATCAGCGTCCCCTCCCCCATCTCGATCGGCCCCGGCGTCGTCACCTCGAAGCCCAGCCACGGCGGCGTGATCCGCTCCAGGTTGCGCGCGTCGCCGTAGAAGCCGAAGGCCCGCTCGATCGGGAGCTCGACGCGCTGGCGACGTTCGAGAAGGTGGACCCGTGCCATCTGCCAGATTTTCCGCAATCGGCGTCTCTAGGGTTGGGAGCGTGCCCGACTCTCGCCGTTATGAGCTGATCGACCTTTTCGCCGGTTGCGGCGGGATGACGCGCGGCTTCTGCGACAGCGAGCGGTTCGAGCCGGTCTTCGCCGTCGAGTGCGATCCCGACGCGGCGGCGACGTATCGCGAGAACTTCGGCGACCATGTGGTCGAGGTGCCGATCGAGGACGTCGCCGTCTTCCCCTCCGCCGACGTCGTCATCGGCGGCCCGCCGTGCCAGGGGTTCTCGCCGCTGAACCGGGACGCGGTCGGGTTCGAGCGCCGAGGGCTGTGGCGCGAGTACGTACGGGCGCTCGAGCAGGCGGAGCCCGCGGCCTTCGTGATGGAGAACGTCCCCGAGCTGCTCGCCTCCGCCGAGTACGCGGAGTTCAAGAAGCGGGCCGAAGAGGACCTCGGCTTCGTGGTCGAGGAGGACATCCTCAACGCCGCCGACTACGGGGTGCCGCAACGGCGGCGGCGGGCGATCGCGATCGGCACGAAGACGGACTCGGTCCCCTGGCCGACGCCGACCCACGCCGACCCCGCCGTGCCGCACGAGCGCAAGGACTGGGTGAGCTTCCGCACCGCCGTCGAGGGCCTGCCGCTGAAGCCCGACGGGAAGGCCTGGCACCGGGCACGCAACCCGCGGCCCTTCAGCGTCCGCCGCTACAAGGCGGTCCCGCGCGACGGCGGCAACCGCTTCCAGATGCAGGAGAACCTCGACCGCGCGGGCCTCGGCCACCTCGTGCCGCGGTGCTGGCGCGAGAAGCCGACCGGCACCACCGACGTCTTCGGCCGGCTCTGGTGGGACAAACCGAGCCTGACGATCCGCACCGAGTTCTACAAGCCGGAGAAGGGCCGCTACCTCCACCCCTCGGCCCACCGGCCGATCACCGTCCGCGAGGCCGCCCGCTGCATGAGCTTCGCCGACGACTTCGTCTTCCCCGAGCACCAGGCGATGACCAGCGTCGCCCGCCAGGTCGGCAACGCCGTGCCGCCGCTCCTCGCCCGACGGATCGCCGAGGCGCTGGCGGTGCACCTGGACCGAGCGCTCGACCAGCCCGCCGACGAGGAGGCCGCGGTCGAGCTCGCGGTCCCCGCCGTCGCCTGAGGCACTAGAGCTTCAACCGGCGCTGCAGCTCGGACGGCAGCGTCCGCAGCTCCTCCACCGGGACCGCGAGGTAGTCGCGCTTGGTCAGCTCGTAGCCGAGCAGCGTGGCCGCTTCTTTGCTCACCTTGTAGTGGCCGCTGAGGATCTTCAGCCCGGCGAGGCCGTCGGCGTGCTTGTCCTGGCGCACCCGCCGCATCGGGTCCTCCTGCACGGCCAGCGTCGGGATCACCTCGCGCGGCACCGGGCGACGGGTCACGCGCTTGAAGAACTCACGCACCCGCGCCTGCCCCGGCGGCTGGGCCAGCACCGCTTCCCGCGTCTCGGCGTCGAGCGTGGAGAGGAAGCTGGCGGGCAGGTGACCGTCCTTGACGAGCCAGCGGACGGCCGCCCGTCCGGCTTTGCTGAGAGTCCGCTTGCCGTCCTTGTTGGCGCCCTTGTTGAGCCGATCCTCCGTGCAGCGCACCAGCCCGACCGAGAAGGCGCCGCCGACCTCGTCCCCTTTCAGCAGCAGGCACAGCTCGCCCGTAGCCTCCGTGGGGATCATCCAGCCTCCCTTCATCGACCACTTGAAGTCGACCGGGTGGCCCGCGATCACGGTGTCGAGCTTCCCTTCCGGTTCGAGTTCGAACTCCGTCCTGACGACGATCTCGATCCGCGTGCCGATGTAGGCCTTCTCCTGCGACTCGAGTTCCTCGTAGCGATACCGGCCGGTCCGCGAGCCGTCGATCACCTCGTCGATCGCCTGCCGGATCGCCCGCGAGAAGGTCGCCTCCAGGTCGAGGCCGTCCTTCGTCCTGCGCGGGTAGTCCTGGAGCCAGCTCCAGACCTCCTCGAGCGCCTGGTCGGGCTCCGTTTCGGCGGGGAACAGTTCGAGCATCAACCGGACTCTAGGCCGCTACCCTGACGGCGCAGTGAAGGCCAAAGCCTCCTCCGCGGCCCGCCCGGTCCCTTCGTCCGCCGCGAAGAGCGCCGAGATGTCGAAGCTCGGCCGCCGGGACACCCTCCCCGAGCGGGCGCTCCGCTCCGAGCTCCACCGCCGCGGCCTCCGCTTCCGCGTCGACCGGGCGCCCGTGAAGGGCTTGCGTTCCCGCGCCGACGTCGTCTTCGCCCCCGCCCGCGTCGCCGTCTACGTCGACGGCTGCTTCTGGCACTCCTGTCCCGAGCACGGCACCCGCCCCAAGGCCAACGCCGAGTGGTGGGAGCAGAAGCTGAAGCGAAACCAGGAGCGAGACGCCGAGACCGACCGGGTTCTCCGCGAGCACGGCTGGGAGGTCGTGCGCATCTGGGAGCACGAGGACCCGGCGGAGGCGGCGGACCGGGTGGAGGCGGCGGTGCGTTCGCGGGTCGGATCGCAGGCGACCGCCTGAGCTGCTTCACGGGCGGGGTGGCAGCCCTCCTGTAAGTTGGCGCCGATGGAGGGATCGAATCCAGCGGACTCGGGGGCCGAGCTGACCCTCGAGACCTTCAGGCCGGCGGTCGGCCAGACGTTCACGGTCGGTGAAGAGGGCGGCACGACGGTCGAGCTGCTCCTGGTCGAGGCGGTGGGCGCGGACGTCAGCCCGCAGGCGGCGCGGCCGCCTTTCTCGCTGCTCTTCCACGGGCCCGCCGAGCCGTTTCTGCCGCAGGCGACCTACCGCTTCGAGCACGGGTCGCTGGGAGTGCTGGGGATCTTCATCGTGCCGCTGGGGCGCGACGAACACGGGACGACCTACGAAGCGTTCTTCGCCTGACTCGCGGCCCGGGGCGGACGCTCGAGCAGCAGGTAGACGCCGCCGGCTTCGGCGACCGCGCGGAAGCCGAGGCGCGAGTAGAGGCGCTGGGCGGGGTTGAAGCGCTCGACGTGGATCGAGGTTTTCACGCCGCGCTCTTCAGCCTCCTCGATCAGCCTCCGCATCAGCGTGCCGCCGATGCCGCGGCCGCGGTACTCCGGCAGCAGGGCGACGTCAACGACCCGCAGCTCCTCCGGCCAGCGGGCGACGATCAGCCGGCCGGCCGGATCCCCGTCGACCAGGACGATGTCGTAGCTGGTGTCCTCGTAGCTCTCGTAGTGGCGGCTCTGCGCCGTGAACTGGTGCTCGACGAACGCGCCCCACTGCTCGCGCGGCAACCCCGACGCTTCCAGTTCCGGTTCCCGCGTGCCGGCGTAGACGCGCAGCAGGAACGGCCGATCATCCTCCGCCGCCGGGCGCAACGTCACCGACGGCTCAGGCCCGCTCACTATTCGCGTGGAGGCCAGACCCCTTGGAGGGCGATGCAGAAGAGGAGCGGCATCGACGGCGGCATGTTGTTGTGGGGGAAGCTGGAGCCGGTGACCGTGGCCGATTGGAAGTTCATCTGGACCAGGCTGCTCGTGGAGTCAGACTGCCAGGCGAATTTGGGTTTCGAGCGCGCCAACGCCCTTTCCGGTCCCGGCGCCTGGTATTCGGCGAATTCGTTGGTGCTCATCGCTTGGTGCGTGTGGGCCGGGATCTCGCTCTGGAGAAGGGTGACGTTGGGAGCGCCGCCCTGCTCTCCGACGTAGTGGGAGGCAAGCCCCGAGCCTTCGCCCTGGTTGATCGCCGCCGCGCCCTGGAAGTTGGGGAGGCCGAAGGTCGACTTGCCGTCGCCGCCGTAGTTGGTGCCGAGCAGGGCGTAGAGAGCGGTGTTCTGGGAAATCGGCATCAGCTGGCCGTTGCATTCCGCCCAGCCCTTGGGCGCGAAGTTGAAGCCGAAGACGCGGATCTCTGCGATGAATGGGTCGGCCATATCAGGTGGGTTGGGGGTAGATCCCGTAGAGGGAGATGATGTAGGTGATCGTCAGATAGGGCATGCGGTTTTCGTGCGGCTGCGAGCCGCCGACCGGCATCACCATCTGCGGTGCCAGCGGCCGTTGAGGTTCCATTTCGCTGAAGAGGGAGACGACGGGCGGGGAGCCGAGCAGGTTCCCTTCGGGGCTTTTGCTGCCCCCGGCGCCGGTCGAGGCGAGCAGCCCGTGGTTGTGGACGGGCATCTGCTGGGTGGTCAGCGTCACTTCTTCGACGCCGGCCTGCTCGCCCATTTCGTAGCGCTGGCTGATTCCGGGCCCTTGGCCGTAGTGCACCGCCACGCGACCCTGCAGGTCGGGGAGGGCGAAGGTCTCCTGGCCGTCGCCGCCGTAGCGGGTGCCGATCAGGTTGTAGAGCGTGTCGAACTCGGAGATCGGGAGCAGCTGCCCTTTGCAATGGGCCCAGCCGGCGGGGTTGTAGGTCCCGCCGAACATCCTGATCTCGCCAACGTAAGGCTGTGCCATGTCTAATTCCTACTCGGGAAGAGTCCCTGGAGCGCGACGCACCAGTTGAGGACGAGGAACGGAGGCCGGTTCTCGTGCGGCTGGGAACCGCCGGTTTTCTGCAGCGTCGCCGGGTGGAGGATGGTCAGCTGGTCGGCGCTGCGGTAGGTGTTTTCGCTGCCGGCGAGGATCACCGGAGCCGCCTGGTTGCCTTCCTGGGAGGAGGCCTGGATCAGGTGGTTATGGGCCGGCATCTCGCTCGTGGTCAGGGTGTGGAACTCCTCGCCGAGCTTCTGGCCCTGGTTGTAGCTGGAGCTGAGGTGGATCGGGACCCGGCCGCGCAGGTCCGGCAGCCCGAAGTTGACCCGGCCGTCGCCCCCGTACATGTTCCCCAGCAGCGAGAACAACGCCTGGTTCTGGTTGATCGGCAGCAGCTGCCCGTTGCATTCGGCCCAGCCCTTGGGGGGGAAGTCGAAGCTCATCAAACGAAGCTCGCCGATGAAGGGTTCAGCCATTGGAAACCACCCTATTTATAGAAGCGGACGGAGTCAAGGAAGTGGACAAGACGCGGTCTGCGCGTATTTGGAATTGACAGACCGGGTCGAGCTGACCCCGTTAGGTGCGGTGTTGCGAGCGGCCAGGTAGGTGTTGACTTCCGAGTTGGACGTGGCGCCGCCGGAGTAACCGGCGAGTTTGGTCGTCGCCGCGCCGTTCATCGCGAAGCGGATGTTCGGGCTGCCGACGGCCGAGGAGCCGGTCAGGTTGTTGGCCAGCGCCCCGGCGCCGCCGATGTCGAGGCAGGAGGTGCCGGCGTCAGGGCCGCTGCCGATCAGGACGAACATCCCGAACTGCAGCGGTTCGGATTCCGCCAGCGTCGCCGGTTTCGTGATCGTGTTGCCGCGGACGGTCGCGTTGAGCGTGCCGTTGCCGTCGTTCTGGAGGAGTTCCAGGCCGGAGATCACGTGCTGGGTGAGGTTGTTGTTGGTGATCAGCGCGTCGACGGTGGCGGCGCCGTTGGAGCGGACGCCGATCGCGTTGCCGCCGCCGGATTCGTTCGAGTTGCTGGTGCCGACCGAGTTGCCGCTGATCGTCACGTCGACCTGGGCGGGCTGGGGCGAGATCTGGCTGCCGGGCGTGTCGACGGTGATCCCCTCGAGGTTGGCGCCGGTGACGCTGTTGTTGAGGACCGAGGCCTCCATCGTCGCGTTGCCGCCCGGGTTGAGGGTCACGCCGCCGCCGGAGCCGCCGGTCGCGTTCGACATCGTGGTGCCTTTCAGCGTCACGTTCTGGGTCACGGTGTTGACGCTGTCGGCGGTGACCTGGAAGTGGTCGCCCCCGTTGTTGCTCATCGTCGCGTTTTCGACCGTGATGTTCATCGTGCCGCTGCTGGTGCCTTCGAAGAACATCGAGTCGTCGCCGATCACCGAGTTCTTCGTGTTCGAGTAGGTGCCGCCGGAGACGG
>Ga0196960_10000156_pt1 | contig 27705 bp, 28 predicted proteins | sample S3v_5metaG_FD_183187 | JGI IMG/M metagenome (GOLD analysis project Ga0196960, IMG submission 183187) | Soil microbial communities from Anza Borrego desert, Southern California, United States - S3+v_5 | ecosystem: Environmental > Terrestrial > Soil > Desert | place: USA: California | collected...
GCGCGGAGCGGACCGGGGCGGGAGTCCGAACACGTCAGTTCGGGCGGAACACGTCCTGTCCCTACTCGGGGCCTGTCCGGTCGGGGGAGACCGCCCGCCCGTCCGACTTCGGGGGCGTCGGACGAGCGGACGGGGCTCAACGGTCACCCAGGGACGCGCACCACGTCCCACGGAACAGGCGGCACACCCCCTCGGGCGCGATGCGGACCCGCGCACCGAGCAGCAGCAATGAACCCTCGGTGTCCATACGGTTCCGGATACGTTCCGGCGCGGTCCGGAACGGATCAGGGTCCAGGGCGTCGGCGAACCGGTGCGCCTGCCGTCGTAACCACCGCAGCGCCCGCCGGGGGCTCTGTACGTCGAGACCACCGAGACAGACACTCACCCCCGCACCACCCCCGTACACCTCGGCCCGGAAGTGCACGTCCGGTAAGGGGGCAACGGGCATCACAGGATGCGCCCTTCACTGCGGGCGTTCTTCCGGGCGTTTATCGCACGCAACCGCTCCATGGGATCGGCGAGACGGACACGTTCGGGCTCCGCTTCCCACTCGGGCCCGCCGCAGACCGGCCGCAGCGACCAGTACGGGCCGGCCAGCCCCCGGAACTCACCGACCCGGCCTCCGTGCCCGGTGTCTACCACCACCGCACCTACGGAGGGTGGTACCGGCTCTGCCAACACTCGTCCATGTCCCTTCCGCCGCGTACTTGCCTGTTCGCTCTAGGCAACCGCTTGATTACGCCCGGCGGTACTGTTGGGAAGCACACAAGAATTAAGAGCGTTAAGCGCTTAACGCAGTCGCGCATGGGGAGTTGAACGACCGTGGGCACTAGTGAACCGAACCTGGGACTGGAGCGGCTGTTTCGCGAGACGGGGTGGACGCTGCGCCAGTGTGCGCAGGCCGTGAACCGGGTGGGGACCGAACTCGGCACTCCCAAGCAGTACCGTGCGCCTTCCGTTCACCAGTGGTTGAGCGGGAGTATGCCGCGTGATGACGCCCGATCACTGATCTTGGAAGCATTCGCCCGGCGGCTCGGTCGGCCCATCACCCATGCCGAAGTGGGCTTCCCGCCCCCCGGGAGCGGGATGGGGGAGCCCCCACCCAACACGGTTGACGGGGTCATTGATCTTGGACGATTGGACATGGACCCCTCCCGCCGCAGCGTACTCAGCGTCGCTCTGTTCTCCGTCGCCTTGGCAGTCCCCGACTGGCCGGACGTGGTGGGGCGTATGGAAGCCGCACAGAAAGGCACCCGGACCCGCATCGGCATGTCCGACGTGCACACGGTCTCGGCCATGACCGAACAGCTCTCCTCGATGGACGATCAATTCGGGGGACGCACCGCTCGCCCGCTTGCTGCCACCTTCCTGGTGAACACCGTCACCCCGTTCCTGCGGACGGACGGGCCCGAAGACGTACGGAAGGCGATGATGTCCGCTGCCTCCGATCTCTGCTACCTCACCGGATACATGGCCGTCGATGAGGGGTTGCACGGGCTCGCACAACGCTATTACCTGAAGGCTCTGGAGCTTGCGGGGGCTTCGGAGGACCACCTGACGTTCTGCACCACACTCCGGGGCATGAGCGTGCAAGCAGTGGATCTGAATCAAGGGCCGATGGCCATGCGGCTCGCGGATGCCGCAGCGGCTTCCTCCCCACAGGCCGGCCCCCGGATGCGCGCCTTCCTCGTCGGCCAGCAGGCACACGCAGCCGCACAGATCGGGGACCGGCGGTCCGCGCGCATGTACTTGCAGGAAGCCGAAGTGGCCATGGACAAGGCTGAGTCTCGCGGGAAGGTGTTCGGGTCGTACGACCCCGCTTCGCTCAACTACCACACCAGTCAAGTCCGTTACGAAATGGGAGATATGCAGGGCGCTGTTGCCGCCATGCAGGAATCGGACCGGCTTCGGTACAGCATCTATCGGCGTACGCGCGTCAAGGAACGGGCGATCCTCGCCGAGCGGCAACTGGCCGTGGGACATCTCGAAGCCGCCTGCCAGACGTGGAATCTCGCCCTGAACGATTACCCGCTGGTCAACTCCGGCCGTATCGACAAGCGGATGACGAACATGTTCAACCTCATTCGTCCCCACATCCGCAACCATGACGCCCAAGCTCTGTACGAGCGTGCGCGCGGGACTGTCCGCCCCGAACTGGTCCCGGCATAGCGAAAGCCCCGCCACACCTCGATCAGGAAGTGCGACGGAGCACATGCTCGGCTTGCCGGCGATCCACCACCCGCCGCCGACACTCACGCCTCGGACAACGGTCACTGATCGCCTTCGAGAGCACCCTCCAACACACGCTACCTACGCTGGCACCAGCCGCATAACCCGTGTCCAGGCTTCGACGTCAAGGCCCGACGCGCAGTAACCCCGCCCGTGCGCCGCGGGGATAACGCGCGGACGGGGGGACTGTCCGGGGTGCCACGGTCCGACATATGCGGACCGCCAGGGCTTCGCGCCGCCGAGGGCTAGCGGAGAGCGGACAGGACCCGGTTACGCAGCGTCTCGTCAGTGAGCGTGTCCGGACGCCGCCACTCCGACGCGCTGACCTCCTCTGCCTGCAAAGTCACTTCCACGGGGCCGCTCGTACCGAACAGACACCTCACGTCTGCGTGCCGATGGGCCGGTTCACCCTTCGTGTCGTTCGCCGGAATGTCGTGCACGTCGATGTGTACCGGTCCGGGCAGCAGCGGCGCGATGCTTCCCTTGATGCCGGTCTCCTCGGAGAGTTCGCGGAGCGCGGCACCCATCAGGTTCACGTCTTCCGGTTCCAGGTGCCCGCCCGGGGTCAGGTACTTGCCGAGTGCTTTGTGACGGATGAACAGCACGTCCCCGCTCTCGTTCACCAGCACTGCCCCCGCAGTGACATGCAGCGGGAACGTCTTACGGCTGGACAGGTCGTCACCGTGGTCGAGCCGTTCGAACACGACGGACAACGCGCCCTTCTCCTCGGGGTACGCGGCGGCGTAATCGGCGAACGTCTCTCGGATGTGGTCGCTTGTGATCATGGGGTGTCACCCTTCGTTGTAGTAGTGAAGCCACGTTGCGGCGATTTTGCTTCGGTCCGCCGCCGATACCTCGTGCATGGTGGCGTCAAGGTCACCGCATGCAAGAGCGTGCACGCCTGCGATGATCTCGGCCTGAACCAGGAAGATGAACGGTCCGACCGACGCGCCATGCAGGAAGTTGACCGCCTCACCCCCGTTCATCAGGTAGAAGTAGTGTCCGGTCGTCTCGTACCGCGTGATGTGGTCCGCAGTGGTGGTCTTCCGGTAGCCGTCCGGCAGTCCGGACAACTCCAGCTCGTCTTCCGAGCTGGTGACCGTGGCGACGAACGCACCGTTCTTCAGCTCGGGGAAGTCCTCGCCCCTCAGCGACAATGCACCCGTCGCGCACAGCACGAGCCCCGCAGACTTCAACGCCGCGTCACGGTCACGGGCAACGCTGAATCCTTGCGACAAGGCTTGCGCCCGCCGCACAGGGTCAATGTCGTACACCGTGACGTGCACTCCCTTGGCGTGCAGTAGGCGGGCAATGGAGCTGCCGAGCTTGCCGAACCCGAGGACGAGCGCGGGACGCCCGTGCAGAATGTCCCCGCGTCCGCGTAACAGAGCTTCCGTCGAGAACACGACCGACTGACCAACCAGGAAGTCTTCCGGCTCTTTCAGCGGGGAGCGTGCCACGCTGACCACGGGGCACGGCAGCTTGTCCCGCTCGGCGTACCGCTTGTGGCCGTTCTCGGTGTCCTCGACAACGCCGAACACGGTTCCGCTGAACCGCTCGCACAGCGCGTCGAGCGAAGGGGCGAAGTACCCGCCCACGTCGAGCAGCACCACGGGTTCGCCGGCGGCCCTGGTCTCCAGAAAGGCCAAGGCGGTGTCCGGGTCGGCGAACCGCTCGCGCGACAACTCGTCCACGGGGAACGTCGCCTCGATCTCCCGTTTGGCATCGGGATTGATCGATTTGGGCTTGGGGAGCACACCCCGAAGGTTCGAGACCTCACCGACCGCACGCACGAACGCGGGGCGCTCGGGCAGCAGGTGTGTGACCAGCAGTGAGGAAGGCAGCGCCGAGGGGGTGAATTCCCGTGCGACGCTCCGCCAGTACGCGCTAAGTCGTGCCCGTTCTCGGGTTTCCATAGGGACAGCCCTCCTTGGTCGTCGTCCTACGTCGAACCGGTCGGCTGCCAGACCGTCACAGCAGACAGCCAACCGGGGTAGTGCCCGCCCCGTGTCACAGAGCAAGTCGTCTGACAGGGGGCGGAATCAGGGCCCGTCCTGGTCGCAGAAAGGGGACGAGCCACCCCGACGAACGCCGGGGCTTTCTGTGGCTCGTGCGACCAGGACGGGGGTTTGTGGGCTGTCCGTCATCGGTGGGCAGCGCGGGGCTGGACTCGGGCGGGGAAACGGCCACGGGCCACACGGTCAGGGTGAAGCGACATCCCTTGTCCGGGATGACCACCGACAACGGAGTTCCGTCCTTGAGTTGTTCTCGGGCCGCGTGACGTTCGTTGGGGTCTTCGATCCAGAACCGGAATGCGGAGGGGTCGTCGGAAATAGGCACAGTGCCCACCTGCATCCACGGCTTGACCCACACCGAGCGCGCCGGGTCCGGGCCGGTCCGCGATGCGTTCGGCCTCGCTCTGTAACCACCGCAGCGCGAGTTTCGGCGAGATCGTTTGGAAGGTGCCGAGGATGTACGGGACGCTCTCACGCGTCCCGTACACCTCCCCTTCCGCGAGCACTTCGCACCAGTAGGCCCGAACCGGTATCCCCGCGCTGGACCGCTTGGGGTTCTTCGTGGCCGCTCGCGCGTGCTTCTCCATGTCCGGGCTCTCCTTTCGGTGTCGTCCCTTGCGGTGGCTGTGCTCGCACCAGGCAACCATCCGACTACGCACAGCGGTACCGTTGGGAAGAGGGCACGAGTTAAGAGCGTTAAGCGGTGAGAGCACGGGAGTTGGGGCCAGTGACGAAGCGACAGCCGAACGCCGAGCTGGAGCGGCTGTACCGCGAGAGCGGGTGGACCCTGCGGCAGTTCGCCCAAGAGGTCAACCGCATCGGGACCGAACGTGGAACCCCCCTGAAGTACCAACAGCCCTCAGTTCACCAGTGGTTGAGCGGCCATCTGCCGAAGGAATCTGCCCGACCGCTGATTCTCGAAGCGCTCGCCCGCAGGTTGCACAGACCGGTGACGCACAGCGAAGCAGGCTTTCCACTGGCTCCCAAAGATCAGCGCCCCGACCACCCCGGTACGGTGGAAGGGTTGTTAGACCTGGGGAGGCAAGACATGGACCCGTCCCGTCGTTCCGTTCTCGGCGCGGGGCTTTTCTCCGTGGCACTCACCATTCCGGGATGGTCAGATGTGGTTGGCCGCATGGAGGCCATAAGGGCCGACCCATTGCGTCACATCGGACAATCAGAGGTACATGCCGTAACGGCAATGACCGATCGACTGTCGGACCTTGACGACGAATTCGGTGGACGCTATGCGCGCCCCATGGCTGCCGCCTTTCTCGTCAACACGGTTGCGCCCTATTTGAAGGCAAGCGCATCAAGTGAAACCCGTAAATCCATGATGTCGGCTGCCTCCTTTCTCTGCTACCTGACTGGATGGATGGCAGTAGATGAGGGAGCACACGGTCGAGCGCAGCAGTATTACGTAAAGAGTCTAGAACTTGCGGGCGCAAGTGGCGACCACATGACTTACTGTCACGTCCTACGTGGCATGTCGGTGCAAGCCGCACATCTCGGTCACGGAACACCGGCGGTACGGCTTGCAAATGCCGCCGCAGAAGCATCACCCAATTCCGGCCCCCGAATGCGTGCATTCATGGCGGGGCAGCAAGCCCATTCCTACGCCCTGGCGGGTGAAAAGGCAAACGCACTCAGCAGCCTGCGCGAGGCGGAGCGTGCCGTGAACCAGGCAGAAAGCCAACTCGGAACGTTCGGCGGTTTCAGCTCTGCAACGTTGGCGTATTCTACGGCGGAAGTTCGACACGCTTTGGGTGACACCAAAGGGAGCATTGAATCCCTTCACGATCACTTCCATCTCAGAGATTCCACGGACATGCAGCGAAGTAAGCTTCTCTTTAGCTCTCTACTCGCCGAAAGGCAACTCAAAATCGGCCACCTGGAGGCAGCATGTGCCACTTGGAATGCAGTTCTGGACGAGTATCCGGCGATCCACTCGGGACGCATTGACGGGCAGGTGGCCAGAATCGCGTCTCTACTTTCACCTTATCGACTTAATTCGATTGCTCGGCAAACCTCCGAGCGCTCCCGCGAGCTCTGCATGAAATGAAAAATTCCCCGCACTCACCGCCCTAGCATTGGGGGCGAGTGCGAGGAATCTTTAGCATTGCAAGGCTCCACCAAAACGGCTTAGCGACCCATGCGAGTTTCCTTGCCTCCCTGCCGTTCTTTTGTGGGAGGGGCCGGGGGCCACCCCCTGGTCACCAGCTCACGAGCGGCGCGGCTTGACGCGTTCCGTTGCCCATCCGCCGGGCTGATGCTTCGCGGTCTCGCGGTTATGACACGTCGTGCACAGCGGACGGAGACGGGACCACACGTCCGGATCACTCACACCCCGAGCAATCAGCGCACGTCGGGGCTCGGGAGTACGGCTGTCTGCGGGCACAACAGAGCCCTGACCAGTCACCAGGGACCGACCAGGGCTCTCGTGTCTACCGGGCTACGTGGCCACCAGTTCGCGGATGGGCTTCGGCGTCTGGGACCAGCTCGGGGCAGGCTCGGCGAGCCGGACCGTGCTGCCCGGTACCGGGGGTGCGTCGTTGCGGGTCTCGGCTTCCTGGTCCGCAGCGTTGGCCGTAGCGGCTTCGGCAGCGGGGTCCAGCTTTCCGCGCATGTGGAAGTGCACACGGGACGTGTCCAGCTTCCGCCACCCGCCACGGGCGGCGCGTCGTACATTGAGCCGGACCCCGGCTTCAATGAGAACGGCTCGCCGGCCCGCGGTGTCTGCGGCTGCTCACTCGTCCGCGAACATCCTTCCCGTGGGAGTCACGATGCGCTGTGCGTCGCGCTTTCCGCGGGGCTCCAGATCGGCTATGCGCGCGTCCAACGCGTCCGCGCGGTCTCGCCAGGCTTGACGCGCGTGCTTGGACTTCTGCCCCTCCTCCTGCTCCTGGTGCTCGTTGAACTCGGCGAGGGTGGTGCGTAGCTCGGGGTCGTAACCGGGAATCTCGACTACGTGTGTCGTCTGGTTGGTCCGCCCGTGCCCGCCCGTTCCGCCCTCTGGGCGGGCCAGGTCGCCCACGGGCGGTGCGGGGTCGGCTGCCCGGCTCGTACAGGGTCGGCGCAGGGGGCGGGCCGGGCAGCCGGAGGGGGCGTGCGTCAGCTCGTCGAGGGGTTGACGGTAAGGGTGGCCGTGTTGTTCGTCAGGTCGGGGTCGAAGGTGCGGACGGCGGGTTCGTAGGCGTCGTTGTAGAGGGCGGCGCGGGCGGTGGCGTTCGGGATGACCTCGTCGATGTGGAGGGTGAAGGGGAAGGTGTGGGTGGCGGGCTTGCCGGATTCGGTGAGGTAGATGGGGGTGTTGCAGCGGTAGCGGGTCTCGGACTGGGACCAGCAGGTGTCGGGGGCGGAGGCGACCGAGGTGCCGGCGGGGATGTCGATGTCGACGGTCGCGGCGGGTTCGCCCGCGCCGAGGGAGGCGACCCAGGCGGGGCCCGCGTTGTGGACGGTGACGGTGGCGGGGACGGTGTCGCCGGCCGCGCCGGAGACGGTGGAGGCGGTCAGCCGGTAGTCGGCCTGGTTGACGGTCTTCACCGTGAAGCTGCGGTACGGCTGGAGCTCGTCGGAGGGGGCGGCGGCCGGGGTGAGGTTCAGCTCCGGGCCGGCGCCCGGGGTGAAGGCGCGGCCGGCACGGGCCTCGGCGAGCGCCTGCTCGGAGTAGGGCTGCGCCGAATAGTCGACGCGGTCGAAGAGGGCCATGTCCTTGGTGCGGAACTTCAGCGGGAGGGAGTGGTACGAGCCCGGGGTCGTCCGCTCGTCCAGGACGCAGAGGAACGTACGGCCGGTGACGGCGTTCGTGGACTCGCAGTTGGAGGGGACGGACATGCCGAGACGGATGCCGCGGGAGGTGAAGACGGTGAGCAGGGTGCGGTCGGCGGTGCGGTTGCCCTGGTTGCCGAGGACGACGGAGGAGTCGAAGGGCTGGTCGGGTGCCATGCCGGTGCGGTACTCGGCCTGGGTGAGGCCGAGCGCGGGGCCGTCGTTGACGGCGACGTAGGTCTCGCCCGGGTAGGCGTTCATGCCGCCGGCCTGGGCGGTGTAGCGGACGTAGCCGTCGTTGCCGTCGGTGGCGCCCGGCTTGGTGGTCAGGCCGATCCGCGCGGCGGGGGCGTTGGCGCCGCCGGGGAGTTCGGGGGTGGTGCAGACGGCGGTGGCCTCGTTCTCCGGGCGGCAGTTCGCGGGCCAGGTGACCTCGGCGAACGAGGCGACTCCGGAGACGTCGACGGTGAGCGTGCCGGCCGGGACGGTGGTCGCCGTGTTGTCGTGGCTGATCTGCACGGTCAGCGACTGCGACGGTGCGGGGGAGCCGTCCTCGGACGGGCCCGCGAGGGTGATCTCGTACGGGTCGGACCAGAGCCACAGGGCGTCGGAGGCGGCCACGGCGGGGGCCGCGGCCGGGCCGGTGACGGCGGCGAGCGCACCGAGTGCGGCGACAGAGGCGATGAGCGTCTTCTTCACGGGGATCAAGACAGCGGAGATCGGCGAATGGTTGTACGAGGGAGGAAGGCCGGTTTCAGTCTTGACAGCGACGCCCTCGACCGAGCCGTCGGCGACTGCTGTGGCCCCCCTGGCCGCCCTCGGTCTCACCTGACGAACCCGGACAAGATCCCCTCGCCGCCCGACTCCTCGTACTGCACGAGGACGTTCTCGCCACCCAGCCGCTCCAGGTCGGCACCCTCCGGGAAAACACTGCCCCGGCACGAGCCGCAGTACGAGCCGCGCTCCCCCATCCGCAGGAGGGCCGCCGCGCAGCGAGGCATGCGGCGGGCGTTCAACTCGCTGGACCCCGGCCCGGTTCGGCGGAGACAGTGGCGTCCATGACTTCGCTCGTACAGCACATCACCATCGACTGCGCCGACGCCTACCGGCTGGCCCTGTTCTGGGCCGAAGTGCTCGGCTCCCCCGTGTCCGACGACGACGCGCCCGGCGATCCCGAGGCGCTCGTGGAGGCGCCGGGGGCGGCGCTGCTCTTCGTCACGGTGCCCGAACCCAAGAGTGCCAAGAACCGGGTCCATCTGGACGTCCGTCCCGAGGACCGCACCCGCGACGAAGAGGTGGAGCGGCTGCTCACCCTCGGCGCCACTCTGGTCGCCGACCACCGCAAACCGGACGGGCGGGGCTGGGCGACCCTGGCCGATCCCGAGGGCAACGAGTTCTGCGTGGAGTGCGGCGCCCGGGAGCGTGCCGCGCTGAGCGGGGCCCGGCTGCCCGTCACCGCCGACGACGTGACGCTGGCGGTGCGGCTCGCGGTCGACACCCTCGCGAAGTCCCCGGCCGGCGACTGGCGCGTCCCGGCGGGGTCGTTGACGTGGGACTGCTGGGAGACCGTGGAGCATCTGAGCGACGACCTCTTCGCGTACGCCGTCCAGTTGGGCGGGCGCAGGCCCCCGCAGGACCGCGAGGTGCCGTACCGGTACGCGCCCGATCGCGAGGGCGGCCCCCGGAACACGGTGTTCGCGGACCCGGAGGCGGGCACCGCCGGGCTGCTCCAGACGCTGGAGGCCAGTGGCGCCCTCCTGACGGCGATGGTGCGGACGACCCCTTCGGACGTCCGCTCCCACCACGTGTACGGGCTCTCCGACCCGGAGGGCTTCGCCGCGATGGGCATCGTGGAGACCCTGGTGCACACCCACGACGTCGCCGCCGGGCTGTCGCTCTCCTGGGCCCCGCCCCGGGACCTCTGCGACCGGGTGCTGGCCCGGCTCTTCCCCGACGCCCCCGACGACGAGGACCGGTGGTCCGTGCTGCTCTGGTGCACCGGCCGCGCGGATCTGCCGGGCCGCGACCGTGTCACGTCGTGGAAGTGGCACGGTGCACCGCTGGACCGGTGACCGGGACGCGGGCCCTCGGAACTGCACGTCAGCGACGCGGAGTACGTGGCCGCGCTGAAGGTGCTCCGCACGATGGTGGCCGACGTCGAGGGCCCGCGCCCCGCGTGGGTCCCTTCCCCGCCGACGGCGGGGGCCGCCGGTCCGGCCCGCCGTGTGCGGTCCGGACCGGCGGGGCCGGCTACCTGTGCGAGAACCAGGCTGCCGCCGGAAGCAGCTTGCCGTCGTAGCCGAACACCGCCTGGTTCTCCCACGCGTTGCCCGACAAGGGGTCTGCCGGGTCCCAGCCGCTGCCCTTCACGGCGGTCCAGGCGGGCTCCCAGTACACGGCGCCCAGTCCTCGGCCGTTCGGGACGGCCTCGACGACGTTCATGACGTCGCGGAGGTTGGCCGCCTGGCCGGCCGGGGTCGCCGGGTAGCCGCTGACCAGCTGGCTCGCGGTGGCCACGTTGTTCTCCAGGCCGTCGGCGTCGGCGAGCGTATGGGCGTAGGCGGTCTCGGCGACCAGTACGGGCTTGCCGTAGCGGGAGGCGGCGTCGTCGAGGTTGGTCTGGAGCTCGGACAGCGAGCCGTGCCAGTAGCCGTAGTAGGAGAGGGCGATGACGTCGAACGGCACCTTGTGCGCCACGGCGTTGTCGAACCACCAGCGGGTGCCCGCGTTGTCGCCACCCTCGGCGAGGTGCAGCGCCACCTTCGTGTCCGAGGAGACCGCCTTGGCGGCGTTCGCCCCGGAGGTGATCAGGCCGGCCAGCTGGGACCAGTTGTCGGTGGAGCCCTCCGGCCAGAGCATCCCGGCGTTGGTCTCGTTGCCGATCTGCACCATGTCGGCCGTGGTGCCCTGGGCCTTCAGGGCGTTCAGCACGTCGTAGGTGTGATTGTAGACGTCCGTACGGAGCTGGGCGTAGCCGTGCCCGGCCCAGGCGGCGGGCTTGATCTGCTTGCCGGGGTCGGCCCAGGCGTCGGAGTAGTGGAAGTCGACGAGGGTCTTCATGCCGAGGGCCTTGGCGCGCTTGGCCATGGCGAGGACGTGGGCCTTGTCGTTGTAGCCGTCGGCCGGGTCCACCCACACCTTGAGGCGTACGTGGTTCATCCCGGAGTTCTTCAGGATGCTCATGGCGTCCCCGGCCGTGCCGTTCGCGTCGCGGTACTTCGCGCCGTACGCCTCGTTCTTCGGGAGGGTGGAGAGGTCGCCGCCCTTCACGCTCAGCCCGGTGCTTCCCCGGCCGAAGGTGATGTCGTCGAAGTTGGCCCACTGGCCCGCGTGCGCGTCGGAGTTGAGGCTGAGGGTGCAGGCCCCGCCGGTCACCTTGACGGAGGTGACGAGCCGGATCCAGGCGCCGTTCGCGGTCGGCGGCAGGTCGGTGCGCTGCTCGGCACCGCCGCAGTTGCGCAGGGCGATGTAGGCGGAGTTCTGGCCGCCCCCTGAGCGGACCCAGGCGCTGAGGGTGTATGTGCCGTCGGCGAGGCCGCTCAGGTACTGGTAGGTCTCGACCTTGTACGCCGAGGACGACCAGTGGCTGAGCCGGGTGCTGCCGCTGCGGCCGCCCGCCTCGGTGAAGGAGGCGGCGTTCTGTCCGCCGGCCGAGTACGTCGACCAGCCGGCCGCCCCCGATTCGAAACCGGTGTTGACGGGGGTGGTGGCCGCGTGTGCGGTCTGGGCGGGGAGCGCGGCGAGCAGGAGGCCGGAGAGCGCGGCGACCGCCCCGGCCGCCTTCGCTCGGATGTGCGTCGTTCCGTACATCGTCGATGTCCCTTCGACAGTTGTGCGGGTTAACGGGTGGTTGCCTCAGCCGTCGAGGCGTACGACGCGGACCTCGCCCGCCGGGACGGCGAGCTTGTCCGCGGCGGGTTCACCGGTGAGGAGTTCGGTGCCGGGGGCGTCCAGGGCCACTGCGGCGTCGGTGTCGCTGTGGTTGATCACGAAGAGGTAGGTGCCGCCCGCGCCGGTGCGGCGCACGGCCTCGACGTCGTACGGCAGATCGGTGCGGGGCTCGATCCCGGCGTCGGCGGCGGCGCGGTCCAGGACGGCGTCCAGGTCCGGGCCGGAGAGCCGGGTGGAGATGTACCAGGCGGTGCCCTCGCCGAGCCGGTGGCGGGTGACGGCGGGGCGGCCGGCCGGGATGCCGTCGGCGTACGACCACGCGGTCTCGGCCCCGCGCGGGATCACCACGTCCGACCAGAGGTCACCGGTCAGCTCCGGGCCTTCGGGGGCGCCCTCGGGGGTGATCAGCCGGACGGTCCCGCCCACCGGGAGCGGGGCGAACTCCTCGACGGTCAGGCCCAGTACGTCCCGGAGCGCGCCGGGGTAGGCCCCGGGGTGCACCGCGTCGTCGGTGTCGACGATGCCGGAGAAATACGAGACGACGAGGGTGCCGCCGTTCTCCACGTACCGGCGCAGATTGCGGCCGCTCTCCTCGGTGGCGAGGTAGAGGGCGGGGACGACGACCAGGGGGTAGGCGGACAGGTCGGCGTCGGGGTGGGCGAAGTCGACGGTGAGGTGCCGGTCGTAGAGCGAGGCGTAGAAGGTGTCGGCGCGCTCGCGGGCGTCGTGCTCCTCGCTCGGGCGCCACTCCAGGCCCTGGGCCCACCAGGACTGCCAGTCCCAGAGCATCGCCACGTCGGCGACGGTCCGGGTGCCCCGGATCCCCTCCAGCCGGCCGATCCCCGCGCCGAGCGCGCTCACCTCGCGCCAGATCCGCGAGTCGGTGCCGGCGTGCGGGACCATCGCGGAGTGGAACTTCTCGGCGCCGCGCCGGGACTGGCGCCACTGGAAGAACATCGCGCCCTCGGAGCCCCGGGCGACGTGGGCGAGGCTGTTGCGGGCCATCTCGCCGGGGCGCTTGGCGGGGTTGTGGGGCTGCCAGTTGACGCCGCTGGTGGAGTGTTCCAGCAGCAGCCAGGGCGCGCCGCCCGCGACCGATCGGGTGAGGTCGGCGGCCATGGCGAGGTTGACGTGGGTGCGGCGGCCGTCGGTGATCAGGTAGTGGTCGTTGGAGACGATGTCGACCTCGCGGCCCCAGGCCCAGTAGTCGACGGACTCGCACTGGCTGAGGGCGGTCATGAAGTTGGTGGTGACCGGGATGCCGGGGGCGAGCCGGTGCAGGATGTCGCGTTCGGCGGTGAAGTTCTCCCGCATGGTGGCGTCGGCGAAGCGGGCGTAGTCCAGCTGCTGGGCGGGGTTGCCGACGGTCGGGGTGGCGCGGGGCGGGTCGATGTCGTCGAGGGTGCGGTAGCGCTGGCCCCAGAAGGCGGTGCCCCAGGCCTCGTTGACCGCTTCGGCCGTGCCGTGCCGGGCCCGCAGCCAGCGGCGGAAGTGCGCGCCGCAGCTGTCGCAGTAGCAGGCGCTGACGGGGACGCCGTACTCGTTGTGGACGTGCCACATCGCGAGGGCGGGGTGGTTCGCGTAGCGGCGGGCGAGCTGCTCGGTGATGTGCGCCGCCGCCGCGCGGTAGGCGGCGGAGCTGTGGCAGATGGCGCCGCGTGATCCGAAGGCGTGGCGGACCCCGTCGCGGCTGACCGGCAGGGCCTCGGGGTGGGCGCGGTAGAACCAGGCGGGCGGGACGACGGTGGGCGTGCCGAGGTCGGCGCGGATGCCGTTGACGTGCAGCAGGTCGAGGAGGCGGTCGAGCCAGCCGAAGTCGTAGGTGCCCGGCTCGGGTTCCAGCAGCGCCCAGGAGAAGATCCCGACGCTGACCATGGTCACCCCGGCCTCGCGCATCAGGCGGACGTCCTCGTGCCAGACCTCTTCGGGCCACTGCTCGGGGTTGTAGTCGCCACCGAAGGCCAGCTTGTGCAGGCCTGCCGGGTAGGGAGCGGATTCTGAGTGCGGCATGGACAGCTCCTGGCTCTTCGGGACAACTTCTGGGAACGTGCACACACACTGTCGGCGGCGCAGGCCCCACATAACCTCACAGCAACAACCATTGACAAGTGTCGGTTTCGTTTCTCTACTGTGAACGCTCACAGCGCCTTTCCGGCCGGTCCGCCGATGCGTCTGTTCATCTCGTCAGGGGAGAAACCATGCAATACCGCACCCTCGCGGCGTCCACCGCCGCCGTGATCGCCGCCACCACCCTGCTCTCGGGCTGCGGCTCCCCGGACGGCGGGGGCGACGAGCCGGCCGCCTCCGGGCCCGCCTCGCTGACCTACTGGGCGTGGGCCCCCGGCCTGGACAAGGTGGCGGACATCTGGAACAAGGGCCCGGGCAAGGAGGCGGGCATCACCGTCACGGTGAAGAAGCAGGCGTCGGGCGACGACCTGGTCACCAAGATCATTACCGCGGCGAAGGCCGGCAAGGCCCCCGACCTGGTCCAGGCCGAGTACCAGGCCCTTCCCACCCTGGTCTCCAACGACGTCCTCGCCGACATATCCGAGGAGGCGGGCGACGCCGAGGGGGAGTTCGCCGACGGGATCTGGCAGCAGGCGACGCTCGGCTCGGACGCCCTGTACGCGCTGCCGCAGGACTCCGGCCCGCTGATGTTCTACTACCGCCAGGACCTCTTCGAGCAGTACGGCCTGACCGTGCCCACCACCTGGGACGAGTTCGCCGGGACCGCCCGCGCGCTGAAGGAGAAGGCGCCGGACAAGGACCTCACCACCTTCTCCTCCAACGACTCGGGCCTCTTCGCGGGCCTCGCCCAGCAGGCGGGTGCGAAGTGGTGGACCACGGACGGCGACAAGTGGAAGGTCGCGATCGACGACCCGGCCACGCGGAAGGTCGCGGACTTCTGGGGCGGCCTGGTGAAGGAGGGCGCCATCGACAACCAGCCGATGTACACCCCCGCCTGGAACAAGGCGCTCGACACCGGCAAGCAGATCGCCTGGGTCAGCGCGGTCTGGGCTCCGGGCACCCTGACCACCGCCGCACCCGCGACGAAGGGCAAGTGGGCGATGGCCCCGCTCCCCCAGTGGACCGCCGGTGAGAACGTCACCGGAAGCTGGGGCGGTTCCTCCACCGCCGTCACCGGCGACTCCAGGAACAAGAAGGCCGCCGCCACCTTCGCGAAGTGGCTGAACACCGACCCGACGGCACTCGCCGCGCTGGTGAAGGAGAGCGGCGTCTACCCCGCCGCCACGGCCGCCCAGACCGGTGGCGCACTGGCGAAGGCTCCGGACTACTTCTCCAACCAGCCCGCCTTCTACACCGAGGCCGCCAGGATCGCCCAGGGCACCGCCCCGGCCGCGTGGGGCCCGAACGTCAACGTCGCGTACAGCGCCTTCAAGGACAACTTCGCCGCCGCCGCGAAGAACAAGGCGGACTTCGGCCCCGCGCTGACCGCCATGCAGGACGCCACCGTCGCGGACCTGAAGAAGCAGGGCTTCGGGGTCTCGCAGTGACACGCGCACCCCGCGGGAAGGCATACGGGATCAAGAGCGCCCCGTACGCCTTCCTGGTCCCCGCCACCGTCCTGTTCCTGCTCTTCTTCGCCCTGCCCATCGGCTACGCCGTGTACCTCAGCTTCCGCAGGACCGAGGTCGAGGGGCTGGGCCTCGGCAAGGGCGCACGGGAGGAGATCTGGGCCGGCCTCGCCAACTACACGGACGCGCTCTCCGACCCGGAGCTGCTGCACGGGGCGCTGCGCATCCTGGGCTACGGCGCGATCGTCGTCCCGGTGATGCTCGGCCTCGCCCTGCTCTTCGCCCTGCTGCTGGACACCGACGGGCTCCGTGTGCGCGGCTTCAGCAGGCTGGCGATCTTCCTGCCGTACGCGATCCCGGGCGTCGTCGCGGCGCTGATGTGGGGCTTCCTGTACCTGCCGGACGTCAGTCCTTTCCTGTACCTGCTCGACGCGGCGGGGCTCCCGCAGCCCGATCTGCTGGACGGCGGGCCGCTGTACCTCTCCCTGGCCAACATCGCGGTGTGGGGCGGCACCGGCTTCAACATGATCGTGATCTACACGTCACTGCGGGCGATCCCCGCCGAGATCTTCGAAGCCGCACGGCTCGACGGCTGTTCGCAGCTCCAGATCGCGCTGCGCGTCAAGATCCCCATGGTGGCGCCGTCGCTGATCCTGACCTTCTTCTTCTCGATCATCGCGACACTCCAGGTGTTCAGCGAGCCCACCACGCTGAAGCCGCTGACCAACTCGCTGTCCACGACCTGGAGTCCGCTGATGAAGGTCTACCAGGACGCCTTCGTCAACAACGACATCCACGCGGCGGCGGCCCAGGCGGTCGTCATCGCCCTCGTCACCCTCACCCTGTCCTTCGGCTTCCTCAAGGCGGCCAACTCCCGTACGAAGCAGGGAGACTCCCGATGAGCACCCAGCCCCTCGCCTCCCCCGGCCGCCGGCGCCTCCCCCTCGTCCCCACGGCCGCGCTGCTCCTCGGCTCCCTGTACTGCCTGCTGCCCGTCGCCTGGGTCCTGGTCGCCTCGACGAAGTCCGGCAGCGAGCTGTTCTCGACCTTCACCTTCCTGCCGGGCTCCGGCTTCGCCGGCAACGTCTCCGACCTCACCGGCTACCGCGACGGGGTGTACTGGAAGTGGATGGCCAACTCGGCCTTCTACGCCGGGGCGGGCGCCCTGCTGTCCACCGCGGTGTCCGCCGTGTCGGGGTACGCGCTGGCCGTGTACCGCTTCCGCGGGAAGGAGACCGTCTTCAACATCCTGCTCGCCGGGGTACTGATGCCTCCGGTGATCCTGGCCGTGCCGCAGTACCTGCTGCTGGCCGAGGTGGACATGACCGACTCCTACCTGTCGGTGCTGCTCCCGCTGGTCCTCTCCCCGTACGGCGTCTACCTGGCCCGGATCTACGCGGCTGCCGCCGTGCCGGCCGATGTGATCGAGGCCGGGCGGATGGACGGCGGCGGCGAGTGGCGGATCTTCCGGACCATCGCGCTGCCGATGATGCTGCCGGGGCTGGTGACGGTCTTCCTGTTCCAGTTCGTGGCGGTCTGGAACAACTTCCTGCTGCCCTACATCATGCTCGGCGACGACGAGAAGTTCCCGGTCACCCTGGGGCTCCACACCCTGCTCCAGCAGGGCTCCAGCACCCCGGCGCTCTACACGCTGGTCATCACCGGCGCGCTGCTGGCGATCATCCCGCTGATCGCCCTGTTCCTCGTGATCCAGCGGTTCTGGAGCCTCGACCTGCTCTCCGGCGCCGTAAAGTCCTGACAGCTCCTCAACAGGGCTTCCCTTGATGAAAGATCTTGCTCCATGAGCCGCACAGAACAGAACGGCGCGGGACGCCGCAGGCCGCCGACGATCCATGACGTCGCCCGGGAGGCCGGGGTCTCCCGGGGCACCGTCTCCCGGGTGCTCAACGGTGCTCACCACGTCAGTCCGGCCGCGCTCGAAGCGGTCCGGTCCGCCATCCACCGGACCGGATACACCGTGAACCGGCACGCCCGGTCCCTGATCACCGGGCGCTCCGACTCGGTGGCCTTCCTGCTGACCGAGCCCCAGGAACGCTTCTTCGAGGACCCGAACTTCAACGTGCTGCTGCGCGGCTGCACCGCCGCGCTCGCCGCGCACGACATCCCGCTGCTGCTGATGATCGCGGGCACGGAGGCGGAGCGGCGCCGCAACATGCGTTACATCGCCGGGCACGTGGACGGGGTGCTGCTGGTCTCCAGCCACTCCGGGGACCCGGTCGCCGCCCGGCTGCACGAGGCCGGGGTGCCGCTGGTGGCCTGCGGGAAGCCGCTCGGGCAGGGCTCGCGGGTCAGCTATGTGGCGGCGGACGACCGCAACGGCGCCCGGGACATGGTGCGCTTCCTGCACGGGTCGGGGCGCCGCCGGATCGCCACCGTCACCGGGCCGCTGGACACCCCGGGCGGGGTGGACCGGCTCGCGGGCTACCGCGAGACGCTCGCCGAGTGCGGACTGCCGGCCGACGAGAGCCTGATCGTGCCGGGTGACTACAGCCGGGCCGGCGGCGAGGCGGCGGCCGCGCTGCTGCTGGAGCGGGCACCCGATGTGGACGCGGTGTTCGTCGCGTCCGACCTGATGGCGCAGGGGGTGCTGAGCACCCTGGAGCGGGCGGGCCGGCGGGTACCGCAGGACATCGCGGTCGGGGGCTTCGACGACTCCCCCGCGGCGCTCGCCGCGCGCCCGGAGCTGACGACGGTCCGCCAGCCGTGGGACCGGATCAGCGCCGAGATGGTGCGGGTGCTGCTGGCGCAGATCGGCGGGGAGGACCCGGCCGCGGTCATCCTCCCCACGGAGCTGGTGCGCCGGGATTCGGCGTAGGGCCGGGTCCGGTACGCCGGGGCGCGGGGCGGGGGCTCGGGGCTGGGCTCCGTAAAGCCGGTGCGCCCGGGGCAGCGCCGCGCTAGCCTCGGCGCCCATGCCCATACCTCGCACACGCCCCGCCCTCACCGCCGGCGAACGCGGCCAGCTCGTCGGCTGGCTCGCTCTCCAGCGCTCCATCGTCCAGTGGAAGTGCGAGGGGGTGTCCGAGGAGGACGCGCACCGCTCCGTGCTCCCGGCCTCCCCTCTCATGACCGTGGCCGGGATCGTCTCCCATCTGCGCTGGACGGAGCACTGCTGGTTCCAGGTGGTGTTCCTGGACCACCCGGCCTCGGCCAACCCCGCGTTCGGGGAGGAGGACGACGAGGACTTCAGGACCCACGGGGCCCCGCTGTCCCGGCTCCTCCTGGAGTACGACCGGGAGTGCGCCGCCTCCGACGAGGTCATCGCCGCGCACGGACTGGACGAGGTCGGCCGGAACCGGAAATTCAGCTCCGGCTCGGCCTCGCTGCGCTGGATGGTGCTGCACATGGTCGAGGAGACGGCCCGCCACGCGGGCCATCTCGACACGATCCGTGAACTCCTCGACGGGGAGACCGGCTACTACTGACCGGGGGACGGCCTCTCCCGGCGACCGCCCCGCACCCTGGTGCGCCGGGCTCAGCCGGACAGCACCTCCAGGGCGCGGTCGACGTCGGCCTCGGTGTTGTACAGGTGGAAAGCCGCCCGCAGATTGCCCGCACGGGCCGAGACCATCACCCCGGCCGCGGCGAGGTCGGGCTCCCTGCCGCCCAGGCCCGGTACGGCCACGATCGCGGAGGTGCCGGGCACCGCTTCGTGTCCGGCCGATGCCAGGCCCTCCCGGAAGCGGGCGGCCAGCCCGGTGGCGTGGGCGTGCACGGCGTCCACCCCCACCTCGGCCAGCAGCTCCAGGGACCGCTCGGCCCCGTGGTAGGCGAGGAACGCGACCGCTACGTCGAAGCGCCGGGCCTCGGCGGCGAGCTTCCCGACCGGCCCGTACGTGCTGCCCCAGCGGTCCTCGGCCGCGACCCAGCCCGCGTAGAGCGCCGGCAGGGTCTCCTGCGCCTCCTCGGTCACGGTCATGAAGGACGAACCCCGGGGACTCAGCAGGAACTTGAACCCGGCGGTGACGGTGTAGTCGTACGCCCCGGCGTCCAGCGGCAGCCATCCGGCCGACTGGCTGGCGTCGAGCAGCGTACGGGCCCCGTGGGCTGCCGCGGCCGTACGGACCGCGTCCAGGTCGGCGACCCGGCCGTCGGCGGACTGGACGGCCGAGAAGGCGACGAGCGCGGTCCCGGGCCGTACGGCGTCGGCCAGCCCGTCCAGCGGGACGTAGCGCATCCTCAGATCACCGCGTACCGCGAAGGGGCTGACGACGGAGCTGAACTCCCCTGCCGGCGCGAGCACTTCGGCGCCGGACGGGAGCGAGGCGGCGACGATTCCCACATGGGCGGCGACGGAGCCGCCGACCGCCACCCGTGCGGGCGTGACACCGGCGATCCGGGCGAAGCCCGCGCGGGCGGCGTCCACCGAGTCGAAGCTGCCCGCGCCGCCCCGGACGCCTGCGGCGCACTGGTCGGTCAGCGTCCTGACGGCTTCGGCGGCGCGACGGGGCAGCAGACCACAGCTGGAGGTGTTGAGATAGGTGGCCGTGGAGGCGAATTCGGTGGCCCTGACCTGGTCGATCACAGAAGTCTCCATGCGGGCCAGCCTGACGGCCACCCAACTCCGCGTCAATCACGTAAGTTTCAGCGGCGCGCCCAAGGCTTGCTTATACCCGCTGGTCGGTGGTCTCGGCCCGGGGCACTTCGCAGGTCCCGTCCGCTTCGCAGGACGCCGCGTCCTCGCCGACCCGGGTGAGACCGGGCGCCTCGCGGTCCTTCCACGCCTGCTCCAGGGCCTGGACGAAGACCTCCGAGGGCTGTCCGCCCGAGATGCCGTAACGCCGGTCGAACACGAAGAACGGCACGGCGTCGGCGCCCAGCTCGGCCGCCTCGCGCTCATCGGCCCGTACGTCGTCGGCGTACGCCCCGGGGTCGGCCAGCACCCCGCGTGCCTCCTCGGCGTCGAGCCCCGCCTCGACGGCCAGGTCGGCCAGCACCGTGTCGTCGAAGACCGAGCGCTCCTCGGCGAAGTTCGCGCGGTAGACGAGGCTCAGCAGCTCGTCCTGGCGTCCGCGGGCCTTGGCGAGGTGGAGCAGCCGGTGGATGTCGAAGGTGTTGCCGTGGTCGCGCCCTTCGGTGCGGTAGCCGAGCCCTTCCGCCTGCGCGTTCGCCGCCACGTTGGCCTCCATGCCGCGCGCCTCCTCGCGGGTGCGCCCGTACTTCTGCGCCAGCATGTCGATGACCTGCTCGGTGTCGCCCTTGGTGCGGCCCGGGTCGAGCTCGAAGGAGCGGTGGACCACCTCGACCTGATCGCGGTGGGCGAACCCGGCCAGCCCCTTCTCGAAGCGGGCCTTTCCGACATAGCACCACGGACAGGCGATGTCGCCCCATATCTCGACGCGCATGACTCTTCTACTCTCCAGCTCTGCCGTACGGGCGGCGGAGGGGGCCTCCGCCGCCCGTTCAACGTGGGGAGGAGGCGGCTGATTCCCGGGCTTCAGTCGTGCCCAGGGCGCGGCTGAAGCCCCGGACCCTCACGGCGTCGGGCCGGTCTCCGGACCTGTGGTGCGTGCGGCGCGTGCGTAGCGGGCGGCGAGGTCCGCGCATGCCGTGGCCAGTGGAGGCGGGCCGATGACTTCGAAGTCGGTGCCGAAGCGGCCGAGGGCGGCGGCGAGCCCGGTCCATGACCAGGAGCCGAGGGTGAGCCGGCAGCGGTGCGGGCCCAGTTCCTCGACGATCCCGTCCTGGGCGAAGGGTGCGACGTCGGCGGCCGGGAGGTGGAGGACGGCCTCACCTCGGCAGGGCCAGTCGGTGACGGCGCCTTCGTCGCCGCGGAACCGGCTGGTGACGAAGGCGGAGACATTGCCGCCGGGGAGTTCGCGGGGGACGAAGCGGGGACCGGTGGGTGTGCGGGGCCGGATACGGTCGAGACGGAAGGTGCGCCAGTCCTCGCGGTCGAGGTCCCAGGCCACGAGGTACCAGCGACTGCGCCGGGTGACCAGGTGGTGGGGCTGTACCCGGCGGGGGCCGCCGGCTGAGGCACCCGGGCCTGCGGTGTGGTCGAAGCGCAGTTCCTCACGGGCGTGGATGACCCGGCTCAGCTCCGTCAGGACCTGGGTGTCGATCTGAGGGGTGTCGCGTTCCTCGGGCGACTGCACGGCGGTGACGCGCAGCAGGTCGACGCGGTGGCGCAGGCGGGGTGGCATGACCTGGCGAAGGGTGGCCAGGGCGCGAGCGGCGTCTTCGGCGGCGGTGGTGCCGGTGCCCGCGGTCTGCAGCGCGACGGCCAGGGCGACGGCCAGGCCGTCGTCGAACAGCATGGGCGGCAGGTGGGTGCCGGCATCCAGACGGTAGCCGCCGGCCGGTCCTTTGACGGTCGTGATCAGGTAACCGAGTTCGCGCAGACGGTCGATGTCACGGCGCACGGTGCGCGAGGTGACGTCGAGACGCTCGGCGAGAGCCTCACCGGACCAGTCACGGTGCGTCTGGAGCAGGGAGAGCAGTGCGAGCAGCCGGGAGGACGTCTTGTGCATGGGACTCATTCTCACCGCAGTACAGGACACATCCTGTCCTCCACCTCCGTCATCGTGGTGTGCAAGCCGTTCAGGAGGCACCGCTCCTGGTCACGGCAGCCGCCGCCCGGGCCGGACGCCCGGCGGTGCAGGCGTCACATCGAAGCGAGGAGCGGACCGTGTCCGTCACGACCACCACCCACCTGAATTTCCGGGGTACCGCGCGTGAGGCGCTGGACTTCTACCGGTCCGTCTTCGGCGGACGTACCGTCGCGGTCACCTACAAGGACGCGGGCGCCGTGCGGAACGAGAGCGAGGCGGACTGGCTGATGTGGGGCGAGGTGGCCGGCGACGACGGCTTCCACGTCATGGCCTACGACGTGCCCTCGCACCTGCCCTGGAGCCGGGGCGAGAACCCGTTCTTCGTCTCCGTGCGCGGTGAGGACTCCGAGGAGATCAGCGCCCTGTGGAACAGGCTCACCGAGGGCTCGGCCGTCGTGCACCCGCTGGGGCCCGCCCGGTGGGCACCTCTGTACGGCATGCTCACCGACCGCTTCGGCGTCACCTGGGTCCTGGACGTCACCGCCCCGTACAACGGCTGAACCGCCCGGGGCATAGGCTCCGGAGGGTGGATCTGCGACTGGCGGCGTACGCCGTGTGCATCGAGGACGGGCGGGTGCTGCTCGCCCACGCCGTACGGCCGGACGGCGAGAAGACCTGGACCCTTCCGGGCGGCAGGGTCGAGCACGCCGAGGATCCGTTCGACGCGGTGATCCGGGAGGTCGCCGAGGAGACCGGCCTGGACGCGGTGGTCGAGCGTCTGCTGGGCGTCGACTCACGGGTGGTCCCTGCGGCAGAGCGCCGTCCGCCCGGCCGGCCCGAGCTCCAGAACGTCGGGATCTTCTACCGGGTCCGCATCACCGGCGGCCGGCTTCGGCCCGAGCCGAACGGTGAGACCGCCGGGTCGGTCTGGACTCCGCTCCCCGGCGTCGCCGGCCTCTCCCGGTCCTCGCTGGTCGACGTCGGCCTCGCCCTGGCGCGGAGCACCCCGGCGACCGGCCACGTCGCTCCCGTCCCGGTCGGCGGCCTGATCCGGCACTGAGGTCACCGCAGGCGCCGTCCGTGCCGGCCGGACCGGCCGACCACCGGCAAGGAGTACGTGTGCCGGCCGCACGGCACGGAAGCCTTCGCGGTGAGGTCCTCGCGCCACGCCACCGGGCCCTGACACCGGAGGGGTGCGCCGCCCGCGTACGGGCCGCGCACCCCTCACCGTGCGTCAGATCCTGCCGGACACCGGCAGGGCCGTGCCGTCAGCTGCCGTCGCGCAGACCGCCCGGGGCGGCGGGCCGGAAGGCGATCCGGTCGAACGACGCCGTACAGCCCTCGCCGGTCGGCGACTGGACGAGGAAACCGATGCGGGCCGCCGCCCGCTCCTCCTCCGTGCCGAGGGTGAACAGCCGGACGAAGGTCCACCGCTCGCCGTCCGCCGAGGCGTGGAAGGCGAAGGCGCCCCCGGTGCGGCTGAGCCGCAGCCAGCAGCTGTCACCCTCCATCACGGCGGAGTTGACGTCGTCGGAGTGGCCCCGGGTGACCACGGTGCAGACCGTCGGGCGTTCCGGGGAGAGCTCCAGGCAGAGCTTCGCCCACTCCCGCTCCCCGACGTGGAGGTAGAGCACCCCCGCGTCGAAGGCGGCGTCGAAGGCGACGCTCACCCTGGCGATCAGCTGGAAGTCGCCCTCCGGGGCCGCTCCCAGCAGGCGCGGCGCGTCGCTCGCGGGTTCCAGGGCGTCGCCGCCCGGCGGGACGAAGCGGTCCTGCTTCGCGCCCGCCGTGCCGGTCAGCACACCGCCCTCGTACGCCCATCCGCCCTCGGGCCCGAAGGGTTCCAGGGCGAAGGGCAGCTCGGGGAGCCGTACCGCTGTCACGCGCGGCGCCCGTCGACCCGGCGCGGCAGGTTCTGCGGGTTGTCCTCGCGGAGCTCGGGCGGCAGCAGCGCGTCGGGCGTCGACTGGTAGCTGACCGGGCGCAGCCAGCGCTCGATCGCGGTGGCGCCGACCGACGTGGAGGTGGAGGTGGTGGCCGGGTAGGGGCCGCCGTGGTGCTGGGCGGGGGCGACGGCGACACCGGTCGGCCAGCCGTTGACCAGGACGCGTCCGGCCACCGGGGTGAGCTCGGCCAGCAGGTCCGCGGCGCTGCCGTCGGCCTCCTCCGTGGCGATCTGGAGGGTGGCGGTGAGGTTCCCCGGGAGGCGGGACAGCACGGCGGTGATCTCGTCCGCGGAGTCGTAGCGCGCGACGACGGTGACCGGGCCGAAGCACTCCTCCAGGAGTGCGTCGTGCGGCCCTTCCTGGACGAGCCGCTGCGCCGGGACGGTGAAGAAGCCGGCGGAGACCGTGTGCTCGCCGCCCGCGCCCGGGGTGACCGGGGTCTCCACGTCCGGGAGTGCGGCCCGTTCGGCCACTCCGTGGACGAAGGCGTCGCGCATCCGGTGGTCGAGCATGACCCCGGCGCCCGTACCGCTCACCGTCTCGGTCAGCGACTTCAGCAGCTGGTCCCCGGCCTCGCCCGACGGGGCGAACACGAAGCCGGGCTTGGTGCAGAACTGCCCGGCGCCCATGGTCATCGAGCCGCCGAGCCCGGCGCCGATCTGCTCACCGCGCTCGGCGGCAGCCGCCTCGGTGACGACGACGGGGTTGAGCGAACCGAGCTCGCCGTGGAAGGGGATCGGGGTGGGCCGGGCGGCCGCGGCGTCGAAGAGGGCGCGGCCGCCGCGGATCGAGCCGGTGAAGCCGGCGGCGGAGACGAGCGGGTGCTTCACCAGCTCGACACCCGCCTCGAAGCCGTGGATCACGGTCACGACGTCCTCGGGCAGCCCGTGCTGCGCCGCGGCCCTGCGCAGGAGCGAGCCGCAGATCTCCGAGGTCGCCGGGTGGTCGGGGTGCGCCTTGACGACGACCGGGCAGCCCGCCGCGAGCGCGCTCGCGGTGTCGCCGCCGGGGACGGAGAAGGCGAGCGGGAAGTTGCTGGCGGCGTAGACGGCGACGACCCCGAGCGGGATCTTGTAGCGGCGCAGGTCCGGCCACGGCGGGGTCCGGCTGCCGTCCTCGTGGTCGATGTGGATGTCGAGATAGGCGCCCTCGTCGACGACCTCGGCGAAGGCCCGCAGCTGGGCCGCCGTGCGGGCGAGCTCGCCGGTCAGCCGGGCGGGGCCGAGGGCGGTCTCCGCGTCGGCCGCCTCGATGACGTGTTCCCGGGCCTCGGCGAGCAGGTCGGCCGCGGTCCGCAGGAACGCGGCGCGCACGGTGCGGTCGGCCAGCGCTTCGCGGACGCCGTGCGCTGCCCGGACCGCGCGGTCGACCTCCTCCGCTGTAGCCTCCACCGCAACCTGCTCACGCGGGTTCCCCGTCCGGGGGTCGACGCTCCAGACTGGTGCTGCTGCCACCGTATTTCCTTCCGGTCCACTGCCACACAGGAGAAGTTGTTCGGTATTCTGAACAGCGTTCCTGAACGTGAATACACGGGAACTCTATTTCCGGGCGCGCGGTGTTGGCAAGAAGTCGCAGAGTCGTCCAAGAGGGCTGGAAGGGGCATGAAGCATGTCGGTTGGCGAGTCCGGTGGGGCACAGGTCAAGTCCGCTGTACGGACGGTGGAACTCCTCGAGTACTTCGCGGGGCGCCCCGGCATGCACTCGCTGGCCGCCGTCCAGGAGGCCGTCGGCTACCCCAAGTCCAGCCTCTACATGCTGCTGCGCACGCTGGTGGAGCTCGGCTGGGTGGAGACCGACGCCACGGGCACGCGGTACGGGATCGGGGTGCGGGCCCTGCTCGTCGGCACCTCGTACATCGACGGTGACGAGGTCGTCGCCGCCGCCCGCCCCACGCTGGACCGGCTCTCCGACGACACCACGGAGACCATCCACCTGGCCCGGCTGGACGGGACGAACGTGGTCTACCTCGCCACCCGGCAGTCCCAGCACTATCTGCGCCCCTTCACCCGCGTCGGCCGCCGGCTGCCCGCGCACTCCACCTCGCTCGGCAAGGCGCTGCTGGCGACCCACAGCGACGAGCAGGTCCGCAAGATGCTGCCCGAGACGCTTCCGGCGCTGACCGAGCACACCCTCACCGACCGCGAGAAGCTGATCGAGGAGCTGCACCTCATCCGCGAGCAGGGTTACGCGGTGGACCGCGAGGAGAACACCTTGGGTCTGCGCTGTTTCGGCGTCGCGATCCCGTACCGCACTCCGGCGCGCGACGCGATCAGCTGCTCGGTGCCGGTGGCCCGGCTCACACCGGCGCACGAGCAGCTGGTCAAGGACGCCCTGTTCGACGCCCGCGACCGGCTCACCCTCGCGACGCGCAGGCTCTGAGCGCCTGGCGGGCGGCGCGCCGCACGTGAGGAACCGGTGAGAAGGGACACGAACGGGAACGTACCCGGCGCCCCCGTTCGTCCCTCACCGGGATGAACAAGACGACATGGTCTCGAAGGTGACGGGCGCCGACGGCTCCACGCTCCAGGAGTATCCGGACGGCGGGACCGAGCGGGTCGTGAAGGAATCGACGGCCGAGCAGCTGCGCAGCGCGATGGTGACCGTCGTGGAGGAGGGAACCGGCAGCAACGCGAGGATCGACGGCGCCGAGGTCGGCGGCAAGACGGGAACCGCGCAGAACGGCGTGGACAACAGCAACACCCCGTACGCCTGCTTCACCTCGTACGCGAAGGGCGGGACCACCGGCAAGCAGGTCGCGGTCGCGGTGGTCGTCGAGGACTCCGGGGCGGCCCGGTCCGGGGTCAGCGGCAACGGCCTGGCCGCGCCGATCGCACAGAAGATGATGAAGGCGGCACTGGCGGGCCGAGGGAGCGGGGCGACGCCGTTTTCGAGGTGATCGCCGGCCGTACGGGACTGCGCACCCGGTGGCTCGCGGAACCCGGCACCGCGTGAGCTGAACGGTTTTTCGGCACCAAGGGTTCACGTTTTCGTCGTGTTGCGCCTTACTGGGAGTCGCACACGCGTCGAAGCGCTTCCGGGGCGCGTGTGGACATGCTCTCGCCCCGCGAACGGAGCTGGGAACGTACACAATCCGTTCGGGCGCAGGGATCCAGTGCAGAGAAGAGGTACCCGTGGGCACCGTCCTGGATGATGCTGCTGCCGCCGAGTTCCACGCGTTCTTCGAGGCCCACTACGCCGAACTCGCCCGCCTCGCCCATCTGCTGACGGGTGAGGCCGACGCGGCGGACGACCTGGCCGCCGACGCGCTCATGGCGCTCTGGCACCGCTGGGACCGGGTCAGGGGCGCCGACCACCCGGCGGCCTACGCGAGAGGGGTCGTCGCCAATCTGGCGCGTACGCGCATCCGCAGCGCGGTGCGCGAGCGGCGGAGGGTCGCGCTGTTCTGGGCGCCTCGCGGGGCCGGGGACGGTTGTGCGGCGGACGGACCCGACGTGTCGGCCGTGGTGGATGTCCAAGGGGCCCTGCGGCGGCTGCCGTTCCGCAAACGCGCGTGTGTGGTGCTGCGGCACGCCTTCGACCTGTCCGAGCGGGACACCGCTCTGGTCCTCGGTATCTCGGTGGGTACGGTGAAGAGCCAGACCTCACGCGGTGTGGCGGAACTCCAGCGGCTGCTCGGCCCCGAGGCCCCCGCGGTACGGGTACAGGTGGCGGCCGCCGGGCAGCGCACCGGAGGAAGGCAGTGATGGACGAGGACCTGCGGGAGCGGCTGCGCGCGGCCGCCGCTTCGCACCGCCCCGACCGGGCGCGGATGCTGGCCCGGATCGAGCGCGGCATGGCCGGGGAG
>Ga0196960_10000157_pt1 | contig 27704 bp, 28 predicted proteins | sample S3v_5metaG_FD_183187 | JGI IMG/M metagenome (GOLD analysis project Ga0196960, IMG submission 183187) | Soil microbial communities from Anza Borrego desert, Southern California, United States - S3+v_5 | ecosystem: Environmental > Terrestrial > Soil > Desert | place: USA: California | collected...
CGACCTTCGCGCCGGCCCCGACCGGCTTCGGCGCCTCGATCGCCCGCTCGTAGACGGCGGTCACCTGGTCGGCGACGCGCGGCCAGGCGTAGCGCTGGGCGCTGCGGCGGGCGGCCTCCCCCATCTCCCGCAGCCGCTCCGGCTCGTGGTGGATGCGCTGCAGCTCCTCGGCCAGCCGCTGCGGATCGCCGGGCGGGACCAGCAGCCCGTCGACGCCGTCGCTGACGACGTCGTTGTAGCCGGCGATCCCGGAGGCGATCACGGGGGTGCCCGCGGCGAAGGCCTCGGTCAGGACCATGCCGAAGCTCTCGCCGGAGAGCGAGGGCGCGCAGAGGACGTCGGCGGCGTGCAGCTCGGTCCAGAGGCTCTCGCCGGAGACGCGGCCGCGGATGTCGATCCAGCGCAGCAGGTCGGGGTCGGCGACGTAGCGGAGGACGTCCTCGCGCTCGGCGCCGATCACGGTCAGCCGGCAGGGCACGTGCTCGACCAGGGCGTTGAAGGCGGTGAGCAGGATCGGCAGGCCCTTGCGCTCCTCGGGCCGGCCGACGAAGAGGATCCTCAGGTCGCTCCCCGGCGCCTTCGGCCCCTTCGGCGCCGCCTCGACGTCGACCCCGTTGGGGATGATCGTGTACTCGCCGCCGAACCAGCGGCGGCCGGTCCAGGCGGCGGCCTCGGAGACGGCGATCCGGGCCGCGAGCCGGTTGAACATCCTGCGGGCGCCGAGGGCGTTGCCGATGTGGTTCGGCACCGGCTTGGTCGAGTAGGCGTGGAAGGTCCCGACCACCGGGTCGCGGGCACCGAGGGTCGCGTTCCAGCCGACCAGCGGCACCAGGGGTTCGTGGACGTGGATGACGTCGAACTCCCCCGCCCGCACGAGCCGACGTGGGGCGACCACGCCGCCCAGCGGGAAGGGCGCCAGGTTGGAGACCGAGCCGTTGGCCCCGAACCCCATCGTGCGGCCGAGCGGCGTCAGGTATTCAGGCAGCTCGCGCGGTTCGGCGGGCGCCCGGTGCAGGGCGCGGCTGAGCCTCCCCGGCGGGTCGACGGGTGCGAGGACACGGACATCGTGGCCTCGACCGAGGAACTCCTCGGCGAGAGCCTCAACGTGCCGGTTCACGCCCCCCTGGTAGGACCAGGAATATGGCGAGACGAGACCTATGCGCACGGGCGACTAAGGGTAGGGCATCCCCCGGCACCGGCATAGCGGGCGAAACCCGGTCGTGCGGCTTCAGAGCTGCGTACCGATCAGGCCGAGCATGCCGACGACCAGGACGCCCACGAGACCGCCGCCGACTTGGATGATGACCCGCTTCAGAGCACCGATTTCGCCACGGAGGTCGCGTACGTCTTCACGGATCTCTCCAACGCGCTCATTCAGGTCGTCGAGCCGAGAATCGGTCCAGGTGGATCTCATCGCCTCCATGCCTCCAGCGTAGGGATGCAAGTCATACGTGTGGTGCACGTGATTGTAACTTTTCGTCTGCGGCGGTGCTTTTGCCGGAATTTGCGCCGCTCTCGGCCCAGGCGAAGCCGGTGAAAACCAGCAGGTAGGCGGTCCCGATCTCGAGCAGGAGGGCGCCGGAGTCGTTGGCGAGGGTGCCGATGACGGTGGCGGCGAGGGCGCCGAGCAGGCCGGCGCGCATGGCCGGGACGCCGTCCAGCCAGGCCCGCAGCCGGTCGCGCCGTACGTAGGCCAGCACCGCGAGCCCCAGAACCAGTGGCAGGAAGGCGAGGAGCACCGGGCGGCCGAAGCTGCGGGCGGAGAGCTGGAGCCGCCGCTGCGCCACGTCCGCCAGGTCCCCCAGCCCCCCCGCGTCGAGGACCGAGCGGGTGAGGTGGGCGTCGGCGCCGCTGACGAGGTCGACGAGGGCGAGCAGCGTGAGGACGGCGACGGGGGCCGCCAGCACCGCCGGTACGACCAGGCGCCGGCCGCGACCAGCGATCGCGAGGGCGGCGACGGCGGCTCCGACCGGGAAGACGATCGCGGCGCCGACGTCGGCGCCGAAGCGCCCGGCGGCGAAGACGAAGGCCGCGGCCAGCCCGAGCGCAAGGAAGACGGTGGCCGACGCCCGCTTCGACGCCTTGGACGCGAAGGCGGTCAACCCCGCCCCGGCCCCGGCCGTCACCAGCACCGCCAGCAGCGCCTCGAGCTCGTTGCCGATCCCGTAGAAGCGCACGCCGAGGCCTGGGTTCGGCCCGAGCAGCGAGAGCGAGGTCAGCGGCGAGCCGGCGATCACGTCGACCGCGTAGGCGAAGACGGTGAGAGCCGAGGCGACGGCGAGGGCCCGATAGCCGCGGAGCGCCGCCAGCGTCATCGCCCCCAGCACCGGCGCTCCGACACCCACCAGCAGCGCTTCGGCCAGCTCGCTCGGCTCCAGGGCCGAGCCGAGCAGGAGCAACAGCGGCAGGTAGACGACCGCGAGCCCGACGACCCGCACGGCGAGGCGAGCCGAGCGTCCGCCGCTGATGGCGACGACGAGCAGCAGGGCGACCAGCCAGATCACGACGTTGAGGGCGACCACCGGCCCGCGCCGCGACGAGATCACGTCCATCCGCGCCGCCAGCGATTCGAGCGCCGCCGGGTCCACCGATCCCTCTGCCCGGATCGGCTGTCCCGACATCTCGGAGGGAACCTTGACCCCCAGGTAGTCGAGGATCGTCGGCGCCACGTCCGTGGAGAGCACGTAGCCGTCCATGCGGGTGCTGTCGGAGGTCAGGTTGCCGTCGAACCCGGCTCCCGAGATGCCGATCGGCAGCGGCGCGTCGCTCTCCCCCGTCGGACTCGCGATCGCGATCACGAGTCCTTCCGTCCCTCCTCCCGTGAGCCGACCCAGCGAGGTTCGTTCCACCTCGAAGAGGCCGGATGGAACGCCCGCTGATGCGAGCGTCGAAGAGAGAAGTCCGGGAACGATGTCCGCGGGAGCGGATTCGGCTCGCTCCACCACGGCGCGCCACCATCGGCCCCGGTCCCCTTTCGGCTCCGGCAGGGGGTTGTCGTAGAGAGAGTCGAAGACGCGGTTGCCCTGGCCGATGTCGAGGTAGGTCTGCTCGGGCGGCACGGTTCCCAGTCCCGCGCTCATCAGGCCCGGGGAGAGCCCCGCTTCGGCCAGGTCGGCGACGGTCGTCTCGCTCGGCAGCCAGGCCAGCACGACAGGCTGATCCGGCGCCGCAGCCGCGGAAGGCGCCCACCCGAGCGTCAACGCCAGCACCGCTATCGTGGCTCCCATGGCCGATCGCACTTTCGCCAAGTTCAGCTTCTTCAAGATCGATCCAGCCTGGCGCCGTCGGGACCCCGAGCTCCGGGCGGCCGACAAGCGGGAGTTCCTCGCCGCCTGCGAGGACTTCGCAGTCGACCGTTCGCTGCGCGCCTACTCAACCATAGGAACGCGGGGCGACGTCGACCTGGTGCTGCTGACGCAGAGCCCGAACCTGAACGACATCCACACCTTCCACGTCGTCCTCGGCCAGAGCGGGCTGTCGAAATGGACGACCACGCCGCACTCGTTCCTCGCGATGACCAAGCGCTCGCCCTACTCCGACGAGCAGGCGCGGCCCGAGATCTGCACCACCGAGCGCAAGTACATGTTCCTCTACCCGATGATCAAGCAGCGCCGCTGGTACGGGCTGCCGCCGGAGGAGCGCGGGCGGATCATGAAAGGCCACATCGAAGTCGGCCGCCGCTACCCCGAGATCACGATCAACACGAGCTACTCCTACGGGATCGACGACCAGGAGTTCGTCGTCGCCTTCGAGGGCGACGACCCGGGCGAATTCCTCGACCTCGTCAACGAGCTGCGGCCGACCGAGTCGAGCGAGTACACCGAGCGCGAGACGCCGATCTTCACCTGTGTCGCGATGTCCGTCGCCAAGGCGCTCGACGCCCTCGACGGCACCCCCAGCGCTGTCGGCGCGAGCGCCCCAGCGCTCGACTGAGACACTGACTTCCGTATTCTTTCGCGCCCCATGAGCAAGATCGGAACCGAAGAGACCCCCCTGCGCGTAGCCATCGTCGGCGCCGGCCCCTCGGGCTTCTACGCCGCCGAGCACATCCTCAAGGACAGCGACCTGCACGCCCAGGTCGACCTGTTCGACCGCCTCCCGACCCCCTACGGGCTGGTCCGCGGCGGCGTCGCGCCGGACCATCCGAAGATCAAGTCGGTGATCCGGATCTACGAGAAAACCGCCGCGCGCGAGGGCTTCCGCTTCTTCGGCAACGTCAAGATCGGGCACGACATCGAGGTTGAGGAGCTGGAGCGGCTCTACCACGCGATCGTCTTCACGGTCGGCTGCGAGACCGACCGCCAGCTCGGGATCCCCGGTGAGGACCTGCCGGGCAGCCACGCCGCCACCGCCTTCGTCGGCTGGTACAACGCCCACCCCGACTACGCCGACCGCGAGTTCGACCTCTCCTGCGAGCGCGCCGTCGTCATCGGCAACGGCAACGTGGCAATGGACGTCGCCCGGATGCTCGCGCTGACCGACCACGAGCTGCGCCAGACCGACACCGCCGACCACGCGATCGAAGCCCTCGACCGCAAGCAGATCCGCGAGATCGTCGTCCTCGGCCGCCGCGGCCCGGCTCAGGCCGCCTTCACCAACCCGGAGATCAAAGAGCTCGGGGAGATGGAGGACGCCGACGTCATCGTCGACCCGCAAGACGTCGAGCTCGACCCGGCCAGCGCTGCCTACCTCGAATCCGACGAAGTCGACAAGACGACCCGGGTCAACGTCGAAACGCTGAAAGAGTTCTCCGAAAGGGAGCCGCAGGGCAAGAAGCAGCGGATCGTCCTCCGCTTCCTCGCCTCGCCGGTGGAGATCAAAGGCGACGGCAAGGTCGAATCGATCGTCGTCGGCCGCAACGAGCTGGTCGAGGAAGGCGGCTCGCTGCGCGCCAAGGACACCGGCGAGCGCGAAGAGCTCGAGTGCGGGCTGGTCCTGCGCTCGGTCGGCTACACCGGCATCCCGATCGAGGGCGTTCCCTTCGACGAGAAGCGCGGGCTGATCCTCAACGAAGGCGGCCGCATCCTCGACTCCCACGACGCCGGGCACAAGGTCGGCCACTACACCGCCGGCTGGATCAAGCGCGGCCCCTCGGGCGTGATCGGGACCAACAAGAAAGACGCGCTGGAGACGGTCCAGAACCTCTTCGAGGACGTCGAGGCGCAGAAGCTGCTGAGCCCGGAGAGCCCGGACCCCTCGGCGGTCGAGGATCTGCTGCGCGAGCGCAGCATCCGCTTCATCACCTTCGAGGACTGGCAGGCAATCGACCAGGCCGAGGTCGGCCGCGGCGAGCCGCACGGCCGCCCGCGGGTCAAGTTCGTCCGGGTCGAGGAGATGCTCGAGACCGTCGGCGAGCGCCTCCCCGGCTAGCAGTGGCTGCCGACCTGGCCGAGCTGAAGGGGATGATCGAGGCCGCCCTGCCGGGCGCCGAGGTCGAGGTGATCGACGAAACCGGCACCGGCGACCACCTGCGGGCTACTGTCAGCGCTCCCCAGTTCGAAGGCCTCTCGCGGATCGACCAGCACCGGCTGGTCAAGGCCGCGGTCAAAGAGCGCTTCGACGACGGCACGATCCACGCGCTGTCGGTGAAGACCAGCGTTCCCGGCTGAATCTCGGTAGCTCCGCGTTCTCGCGGACAAAAAGTTACACTTACGTGCGCCACACGTGAGAACTTTTCTTCTAGCCTGGAGGCATGGAGGCAATGCGATCCACCTGGACGGATTCAAGGCTCGACGAGCTGAACGAGCGGGTGACCGAGATGGACACGCGCCTGACGGGCAGAATCGACTCCCTCCAGCACACGATGCTCCAGGCTTTCATCGGACTGGTGGTCGTGATGGCCACCGGGTTCATGGGGCTTGCCGGTCTGATCATCACCCAGATCTGAGGCCGGCCCCCGCGCCTCCCTACAATGCCTCCCATGGCCGACCCAGAGCTGAAGTCGAAAATCGAAGAGCTGATCTCCGCCAACCCGGTCCTGCTGTTCATGAAAGGGACCCCGGACATGCCGCGCTGCGGCTTCTCGATGCGCGTAGTCCAGGTGCTGGACCAGGTCAACGTCGACTACGGCGCGATCGACGTCCTCCCCGCGCTGCAGCCGCTGCGCGAAGTGACCGCGGAGATCGCCGACTGGCAGACCTTCCCGCAGCTCTACGTCAACGGCGAGTTGCTCGGCGGCTGCGACATCGTCGAGGAGATGTTCGAGTCAGGCGAGCTGGCCGATGCGCTCGGCGTCGAGCAGCCGGAGAACGCCCAGGCCCCGCAGGCGCAGCAGCAGAGCCCGCCGGCGCAGTCGCCGCCGCTTCAGATCGAATAAGCCGCTGACGCCGGGCTAGAAAGCAGCGGCTTTTTCAGCCGCATCGTCTTTCACCTGGAAAGACGAGCCGCAACCGCAGGCCGCAACCACGTTCGGGTTGTTGACCTGGAAGCCCGCGCCCTGGAGGCCTTCGACGTAGTCGACCTCGGAGCCGAAGACGAACTGCATGCTGACCTTGTCGACGACGACGGCGACGCCGTCGACCTCGAAGACGTGGTCGTCCTCCTTGGCCTTGTCAAAGGCGAGCGCATACTGGAAGCCGGAGCAGCCGCCGCCGCGGACCGCGACCCGCAGGGCCTGCTCGCCGCCGTCGGGCTGGGAGCCGAGCAGCTCGCCGATCTTCTCGACGGCCTTGTCGCTGAGGGTGATTGCTGCCTGGGGCGTATCGGTCACTTCACAAAGTGTAGCGAGATGGTGCGGCGGTACTGGGTCAATTTGAAATAACCCCCAGTGCCCTGATCCCGCCCCGACTCACCAATGGATTCAGTCGCAAGGTTGAGAACCTCGCGCACGCCGTGAGCCTTCACTTCATGCACTACAACTTCGCCCGCCCCACGGGACACTCAAGGAGCACTACCCGCGCACGCCCGCAATGGCGGCAGGGGTCGCGGATCACATCTGGACGCTGGAAGAGATCGCGGCGCTGCTGGGCTGACTCAGGATTCGAAGTAGCTACGGAGCCTGCCTTGAGCGGAGCTGATCCTGGCCCTCAGGCTGCGCATCTCCCGGGCGGTTTTCTCACCGAAGTCGTCGTGGCCTCCCTGTAGATGGTTGTTCGCCTGATCGTTCATGTCGTCAATGAGCACGTAGACCAAGGCAACCGCGTCATAGACCTTTGGCGCATCATCAGCCAAAAGATCTTTTGCCCGCCGCCACTCGCCTGACTGGAGCCCCTCCATGGCGACGTTCCACCAGTAGCCTCGGTTTAGTGCGTCGTTGATCTTTTTTCGATTGGCTTCTAGCTCGGAATGAACATGTCGCGCACCTCGTTTCGCAGACTTTTTTAGAGACTCTTCTTCCCCCATCTCAACCGGGACCCGCATCGTCGCCAAGTCTCCCCACGTCATCGGTCGAGTGCGCGGGGTTTGCTCCGCTGCCGATTCTCTATTGCGGTGGATGGCGACCCACAACCAGACCGTCGCCAGAACAAGGAGTCCTGCGATGCCGTAGAAGGCCAAATAGGTCACGAGTTCGTGCCCGCCACCGTCAGTGCTGAGGTCCAGCGCCTTGCCCAAGAACAGCGTGGCAAGCGCCCCACAGCCAACCCTGCCCAACTGAAGCAACAACATGCGGGGACCTTATCCCTCGGTCCCACAAGCGCTGATCCCTGTGGGGCCATTTCAAACTGACCCAGTACCGGTGCGGCGGTCCGGTGGGGCCCCGACTAGACTCAGCCCCGTGAGCTCGCCTGCCGAGACCGCGGTCGTCTGCGACACGACGGGCTACCTGCCCGCTGACCTGCTCGCGGCCAAGGGAATCAAGACGATCAGCCTCTACGTCTCCGTCGACGGTGAGCAGGAGCGGGAGTCGGACGTCACCGACTACGCCGCCTTCTACGAGCGGCTGCGCGCCTCCGAAAGCGGCGCGACCACCTCGCAGCCGTCGATCGGCGACTTCCTCGCGGTCTACGAGCCGCTGCTCGAAGAAGGCAGGGAAGTCGTCTCCGTCCACATCTCGGCCGGCATCTCCGGCACCTTCGAGGCCGCGGGCCAGGCGCGCGAGCGGCTGATCGAGGAAGGCAAGGGAGGCGAGCGCATTCACGTGATGGACTCGCGCTCCGGCGCCGGCGGGATGGGGCTCTGCGCGCTCGGCGCGGCGACGGCGGCCCAAGCTGGGGCGGACGCGCAGGGCGTGATCGCCCAGGCCGAGGAGACCCGCAATGACCTGAAGATGTGGTTCGCGATCGACACCCTCGAGTACCTGCGCCGCGGCGGCCGCATCGGCGGCGCCCGCGCCTGGATCGGCGGCGCCCTGAAGATCAAGCCGATCCTCACCCTCGAGGAGGAGATCACCCCGGTCGAGCGCGTCCGCACCCGCGCCCGCTCGCTGGAGCGGCTGCGCGGCTACGCCCGCCAGCGCCACGAGTCCGGCCGCGACGGCTGGGTCGTCCAGTACATCCAGGACAAAGAGACCGCCGACGCGCTGATCGAAGACTGCTACGAGATCTTCGGCTGCGACCCCGTCTTCATCTCCGAGGTCGGGCCCGTCCTCGGCGCCCACGTCGGCCCCGGCCTGCTCGGGGTCGGCAGCGTCCGCACCGAGCTTGTCGTCTAGCCGCAGCTAACGGTTGCGGCGACGGCGGCGGAGCATCGCCCGGGCGCCGATCAGGAAGCCGACGGCGGCGGCGCCCATGATCAGCTGGTCTTTGTGCTCCTCGACCTGGCGGCGCCAGTCGGTCAGCTCGTTGACGCGGCCGCGCAACTCCTCGACGGAGCTGCCGAGCTGGCGGCGCTTGAGCTCGATGTCGCGGCGGATCTCCGCCGGGGAACGGCCTGGGGCACCGGCGGTCACGAGGCCTCCTTTTCGAGCATCTCCTTGGTCAGCTTCGCCTCCTCGATCGCCTGCTCGGGCACCGGCGGCGCCCCCTGCTTCAGCGCTTTCGAGGCGATCCAGCCGGCGAGGGCGGCGATCAGCAGGAAGATCGCGGCCTCGATGAAGAAGCCGGGCCAGGCCTTGCCGTCGAAGAGCTCTTCGGCGATGACCCAGGCGATCCCGTGCATGATCAGGATCAGGGCGAGGAAGGCGAAGACGCCGGCGGCGATGCCGACGACGGAGCCGCGCAGGAGCTTGGAGACTTTCTCGGAGACCTCGGCCTTCGCCAGCTCGATCTCCTCGCGGACCAGCGTCGAGGCGTTCTCGGTGACCTCGACGACGAGGTCGGCGGGCGGGCGCTGGCTCGGCGGGGGCGGCGTTCCCGGGGGCGGGGTCGGCGGCGGTGGCGGGGTCTGGGGTGGCTCCTGCATCGCTCGCTCCTAGTCCGGCGGGTCTTCGTTGTAGATGCGCCGGTAGACCAGCGACGCGACCCGCGCGGCGGCGATGCTCGCGAGCGCACCGGTCGCGGCCAGGAGGCCGCTCCAGACGAGGCGCTTGACCAGATCGTTGTCCACTTAGCTCGAACCTTTCCCCATGCGAAGTCGGCAGTAAACCATTCCCCTCCGTTTGCGGGGAGTTTCGACCCTATCGCTCAGCGCGGCCCGAGGCCGTCGCAGATCGTCGTGACGAGGAGATCCCGCGCCTCGTCGAAGTCGGTGTCCGACGCCGGGATCGTGCCGAAGATCCAACCGGAGAGCAGCTGCTCGATCGCCCCGTAGAAGGCGAGCGAGGCGAACATCGGCGCGACGTCGCCGCGGAAGGCGCCGCTCTCCTGGCCGTCGGCGACGATCTTCGCGATCGACTCGTAGGCGCGGCGGATTTCCTCCAGGTGGGTCTGGCCGAACGAGTTCGCCGCCCGGGTGACCTCGACGATGATCACCTTCATCAGCTCCGGGTCGTGGCGGTAGGAGTCGAAGATGAAGGTCGCCACCGCGCCGAGCTTCTCGCGCGGGTCCGCGCCGGTGCGGTCGGCCTCCTCTATCGCCGCCAGCAGCAGCGACCAGCGCTCGATGAAGAGTTCGTTCAGAACCTCGTCCTTGGAGCTGAAGTAGTGGTAGACGAGGCCGTAGGCGACCCCCGCCTCGTCGGCGATGTCGGAGACGCGGGTCGCGTGGAAGCCCTGGCGGGCGAAGACGCGGACGGCGGCGTCGAGGATGAGGCGGCGCTTGTCGGCGGGGGGCGCCTGCGCCATCAGGCGGTGGTCTCCGTCGGCTGCGGCCAGGCGTAGGCGCCGGGCTGGCGGTTGGCGAGCGAGGGCAGCGACTCGCGGACGCGGTCCTGGGCCTCGAGGTCGAGGTCGGCGGCGACGAAGCACTCCTCGTCCGGGGCGGTGGCGAGGACGACGCCCCAGGGGTCGACGATCATCGAGCGGCCGAAGGAGTTGTAGTGCGGCGGCGCCTCGCCGAACTGGTTGGGGGCGAGGACGAAGAGCTGGTTCTCGATCGCCCGCGCCCGCAGCAGGACCTCCCAGTGGTCGCGGCCGGTCGCCAGGGTGAAGGCGGAGGGGACCGCGATCAGGCGGGCGTCGCGCAGGGCGAGGATGCGGAAGAGCTCCGGGAAACGGAGGTCGTAACAGACGGTCATCCCCGCGATGAGGTCGCCGACCCGCGCGGCGACCGGTTCGCTGCCGGGCCGCTCGAACTCCGACTCACGGTAGGAGACGCCGCCGGCGTCGACGTCGAACATGTGGATCTTGCGGTAGACGGCGAGGTCCTCGCCGCCGGGGCCGATCAGGACCGAGGTGTTGGAAGCCTTCTCGCCCTCAGGCCCGCGCTCGGAGATGCTCCCCGCCAGCAGGTGGATGCCGAGGTCGCGCGCCCAGCCGCGGGCGGCGGCGAGGCTGGGGCCGTCGAGCGGCTCCGCCCCCGCGACCAGCGTCTCGCCGTCGGCCAGCAGGTTCCACTTCTCCGGCAGGGCGACCAGCTCGGCGCCGTCGGCGGCCGCCTCCCGCACCAGGCGCTCGGCCGCGGCCAGGTTCCGGTCCTTGTCGGCGTTGGAATTAAGCTGTACGGCGGCTACGCGCAAGCTGGATCTCTCCGTTGATTGACGAGTCAATCGACAGCGGCAGTATAGGCGGCGTCACACAACGAGCCGGGGCCGAGGCGTAACCTCTCAAGTGCCGTGAATGCCGCAAAAGACGACGCGGAGCGCAAGCAGGTAACGGTCCTGTTCGCGGACGTCAGCGGCTCCATGGACCTCGCCGAGCAGGAGGACCCGGAGGAGTGGCGCAAGATCATGCAGCGCTTCTTCTCGATGCTGGCCGAGACCGTGACCCGTTTCGAGGGCACCGTCGACAAGTTCACCGGCGACGGGATCATGGCGATCTTCGGCGCCCCGGTCGCCCATGAGGACCACGCGCGCCGCGCCTGTTACGCCGCCCTGCAGATGCTCGACGACGTCGCCGAGTACGCGGCCGAGCTGCGACGGGCGAAGGGGCTCAACTTCTCGACCCGGATCGGGATCAACTCCGGCGAGGTCGTCGCCGGGGCGATCGGCGAGGGCGGCGGCGCCTACACCGCGATCGGCCACACCGTCGGCTTGGCGCAGCGGATGGAGGCGCTGGCCGAGCCCGGCAAGGCCTACCTGACCGAGCACGCGGCCGAGCTGGCCCGCGGCTACTGCGACCTCCGCGACCTGGGGCCGTTCGAGATCAAGGGCGCGAGCCGACCGGTCCGGGTCTTCGAGCTCTCCGGCGTCGGCCAGGCGCGCTCGCGTCTCGACCTCGCCCGCGAGCGCGGCTTCTCCCGCTTCGTCGGCCGCGAGCGGGAGATCGAGGCGCTGGAGGCGGCGCTCGCCCGCGCCCGCTCCGGCCAGGGCGCCGCGGTCGGCATCGTCGCCGAGCCGGGCATCGGCAAGAGCCGCCTCTGCCACGAGTTCGCCCAACGCTGCCGCGGCGAGGAGATCGAGGTCTTCGAGGCGCAGGCGCAGGCCCACGGCAAGTCGACCCCGTTCATGCCGATCCTGCAGATGCTGCGCTCGCTGTTCGGGATCGGCGACAACGAGCCCGAGCAGCTGACCCGGGAGAAGATCGCCGGCCGCACCCTCCTCCTCGACCCCTCCTTCGTCGACGACCTGCCGCTGCTCTTCGACTTCCTCGGCGTCCCCGACCCCGACCGGCCGGTACCGCAGATGAGCCCGGAGGGGCGGCAGCGGGCCCTCGGCGAGCTTCTCTGTCGGCTCGCCAGCAACCCCTCGCGCCGCAAGACGCTGGTGCTGGTGATCGAGGACCTGCACTGGATCGACGAGGGCAGCCAGGCGATGCTCGCCAACCTGATCGCCGGGATGGAGGAGAACAGCACGATGGTGCTGGTCAACTTCCGCCCCGAGTACACGCCCGCGTGGCAGGACTCGCCGGTCTACGAGGAGATCGCGCTGGAGCCGCTGACCCGCGAGCACACGCGGGAGCTGCTGCGCGACCTGGCCGGCGAGGACCCCTCGCTCGACGGGCTCGACGAGCCGATCCACGAGCGCACCGGCGGCAACCCCTTCTTCATCGAGGAGATCGTCCGCGAGCTGGCCGAGTCGGGCCACCTCGAGGGCGAGCGCGGCGCCTACCGGCTGGCGCGGCCGATCGAGGACGCCGGCGTGCCGGTGACGGTGCAGGCGGTGCTGGCGGCGCGGATCGACCGCCTCTCCCCGGCGGGCAAGCAGCTGCTCCAGGTGGCCTCCGTCGTCGGCAAGGAGGTCAGCGGCCAGGCGCTCGGCCTCGCCGTCGGTCTCGACGAGGCGGGGATGGAAGCGGCGCTGCGCGAGCTGATCGGGGCCGGCTTCCTCTACGAAGCCGAGATGTACCCGCAGCGGGTCTTCGCCTTCCGCCACCCGCTCACCCGCGAGGTCGCCTACGGCACCCAGCTGGCCGAACAGCGCGCCGCCACCCACGCCGCCGCCGCGCGGGCGCTGATGGAGCTGAACCCCGACCGCCTCGACGAGCTCTCGGCGCTGATCGCCGACCACCTCCGCCAGGGAGACGAGACGCTCGAAGCCGCCCGCTGGTCGGCGCGCGCCGCCTACTGGGCCGGCCACAGCCGCCCCCGCGACGCGCTGCGCCTCTGGCGGACGGTGATGGAGCTGGTCGACGCGCTGCCCGAGGAGGAGCGCGGCGAGGAAACCGACACGCTCGCGATCGCCTCCCGCCTCTGCCAGCTGCAGTACGCCTGGCGGGTCGGGATGGACCCCGCAGAACAGGAGCGACTGCTGCGCGAGGCGGAGGAGATCGCCGACAAGCACAGCGACCTGCACTCGCTCGTCCTGCTGCGGATGTCCACCTCCGCCCGCCCCGGGGTCCAACACCACACGAGCGACTGGCTGGCGGCGATCGAGGAGACCATCCGCCTCGCCGAGGAGTCCGGCGACCTCAACCTCCAGGTGGCGATCCGGGCGGCGAGCTCCTACGCGTACCTCTGCGCCGGCGACTTCGCCGGCTACGAGCGCGCCCTCGACGAGATGATCGAGCTGTCGGGCGGCGACCCCTCGGTCGGCGCCGGGATCATCCTCCACAGCCCCCTGGCCTGGGCGGAGATGGGCAAGGGGATGGTGCGGCGGGAGGCGGGCGACCTCGACGCGGCCGGCGAGTACTTCGAGCGCGCCCTGCGGATGGCGCTCGACGGCGACGACTCCGAGACCGCGAGCTGGATCCGCAGCAATCAGGTGGGGCTGCTGGCGATGCGCGGGGAAGCCGAGGCGGCGCTGGCCCTCGCCAGGCGCAACTGCGAGCTGACCGAGCGGATCGGCGACATCTTCTCCCGCAGCCTCGCCCGCGCCCACCTCGCCTGGGCGCAGATCGCGGTCGAGGAATTCGAGCAGGGGCTGGAGTCGATCGAGGAAGCGGACCAGATCTACCGCGAGGCGATGAAGGTCGGCGGCGAGATGGAGGGCTGGCGCTCGCAGATCCGCACCAAGGCCCTGATCGGCCTGGGCCGGGTCGAGGAGGCGATCGAAGAGGCCGAATGGGCGGTCGGGGTCTCCCGCGAGCGCGGCCTGGGCTGGAGCCTGCCGCTGGCGCTGCTGGCGCAGGCGCAGGCGCTGAACGCGGGCGGGCGGGACGGAGCGGCCGAGGCGCTGGACGAGGCCGAGCGGGTCGCGCGGGAGACCGGGGCGCTGGTCTGCCTCGACGAGATCGAGGCCGAGCGCGAAGCGGTCGGCTCCGGCGCCGAACGCTAATCCGTCGCCTAACGGCGGCGCTCGAGCTCGGCGACCATCAGCTTGGTGTGCAGGGCCGCGATCAGGTCCTTCAGCGGCTGGGCGCCGGCTTCGAGCATCTCCACCACCCGCTCCGGCGGGACCTCGCCCGCCAGGCGTTCCATCACCACGTCGACCTCGATGCGGACCAGCTCTTCGAGCGCGTCTTTGTAGCGGAGGGTGTCGTAGACGGTGAAGCCGATCTGCTCGTCGTAGCCGCCGGCGCGGAAGCGGCTGATCGCCTCGATGATCGTCACGTCGGAGGGCGAGTAGCCGCGGCTGTTGGGGGTCAGGACCTCCAGCTCGGCGAGGCGGTCGAGGACCTCCTTCGGCACGCCGTAGCGTTTGCGGACCTCGGCGGCGCTGGTGCGGGAGCGCTCGCCGGCCAGCGCGCGGTCGAGGATCTGGTCGCCGAGCTCGAGCATCGCCTTCGCCCGGTCGGGGTCCTCTTCGAGCACGTTCTTGATCGCCTTCAGCGGCAGGTAGCGCTCCTCCTGCAGGCGCTTGATCAGCTTGATCCGGTCGACGAACTCGGGCGGGTAGTAGGCCATGTTGCGGCTGGTCTTGACCGGCTCCGGCAAGAGCCCCTCGCGCAGGTAGTGCTTGATGGTGGGCGCGGGAACGCCGGAGGCCTCGGCCAGCTCGCGCATCCGCAGCAGGCCGTTGCTTCCGTTGCCGCCGTTGCTCTCGTTGCCGCTCATGCGCGGAACTCCCCCTGCGGCTCGGCGGCGGGACCGGCCGCGGCGCCGGACTCTTTCATCGCCGCGATCTCTTCGTCGGAGTAGCCGACCTCGCGCAGGACCTCGTCGGTGTGCTCGCCGAAGGCGGGTGCGGGGCGACCGGTGTCGGCGGGGGTGCGGCTCAGCTTCACCGGGTTGCCGAGCTGGCGCACCGTCCCCAGCTCCGGCTGCTCGAGCTCGACGACCATCCCGCGCGCCCGCACCAGCTCGGAGTCGAGCGCCTCGTCGAGGTCGAGGACCGGCTCGATACAGCAGTCGTGCTCGTCGTTGAAGGCGAGCCACTCGTCGCGGCTGCGGGAGCGGAAGACGGCGGCGACCTCGGCCCAGGCCTCAGAGCCCGGCGCCTCGAACTGCTTCTCGACCAGGTCGGGGCGGCCGACGCCGTTGCAGAAGGCGGCCCAGAACTTCGGCTCCAGCGCCCCGCAGGTGACCCAGCCGTCGCTTGCTTCGTAGGGGAGGTAACAGAGCAGGCCGCCGGCCAGCTGCTGCTCGCCGCGGCGCGGCACCTCTTCGTCGCAGAAGTAGCGACCGGCGACCATCGCCAGCCAGGAGAGGGCGCCGTCGGCCATCGAGACGTCGACCATCTGCCCCTCGCCGGAGCGCTCGCGCTCGTGCAGCGCCGCCATCACCCCGAAGGCGGCCATCAGGGCGCCGCCGCCGAGGTCGGCGATCTGCCCGGCCGATTGGACCGGCGGCCCGTCCTTGGCGCCGGTCAGGCCGAGCAGGCCGACGAGGCCGAGGTAGTTCATGTCGTGTCCGGCCCGTTGCGCGTAGGGGCCGTCCTGGCCGTAGCCGGTGATCGCGCAGTAGACGACGCGCGGGTTGGCCTCGCGCATCCGCTCGTAGCCGACGCCGAGCCGGTCGAGGACGCCGGGGCGGAAGCCGTCCAGGACGACGTCGTGGGAGGCGACCAGCCGCAGCAGCGCCTCCCTCCCCTCCTCGCTCTTGAGGTCGAGCCGGACCGAGCGCTTGCCGCGGTTGAGCGAGAGGTAGAGCGAGGAGCGGGTGCCGAGCGCGTTCTGCTCATCGGTGCCGTAGTAGGGCGGCGCCCAGCGGATGTAGTCGCCCATGCCGGTGTCCTCCACCTTCAGCACCTCGGCGCCGAAGTCGGCGAGCAGCAGCGAGCAGAAGCCGCCCGGCAACAGCCGGGTGAGGTCGAGGACCTTGACGTCGCCGAGCGGAAGGCTGTCGCTCATCCCGGCTCGACCTCGACGGGGAAGTCGACCGAGTTGGCGATGAAGCAGCGCTGATGGGCGCGGTGGTGCAGCGCCTCGATTGCGTCCGGGGCCGGTGGGTCCCCCGCCCAGCGGACGCGCGGGCGCAGCGTCACCGAGGCGAAGCGCTTGCCGTCGAGGACCCCGTCGGCGTCGTCTTCGTAGGAGGCGACCTCAAACCCCTTTCTCCGCGCCAGGTCCAGGAACCAGAGCATGTGGCAGCTCGAGAGCGCACCGACCAGCAGCGCCTCGGGGTTGGACTTCGAATCGTCGCCGCCGAACACGAGCGCCGAGGAGCTGGGGAGGGACTGAGCGCCGAGCAGGACCTGGTGGGCGCGCACGTCCTCTCCCTCGCCGCCGTTCCAGGAGACACCGGCACGGTGGATGGACGTCGCCATCGCCTAGACCTCGGCTCGCCTCGGCACTCCCAGAAGCTCGCGCGCCTCGGCGACGGAGGCGGGGCGGCGGCCGACGTCTTCGGCCATCTGCCGCGCCTTCGCGATCAGGTCTCCGTTGGAGCGGCACATCTCGCCGTTCGGCAGGTAGAGGTTGTCCTCGACCCCGGCGCGGACGTTGCCGCCGAGCACGAGCGAGGAGGCGAGCAGCTTCCACTGGTCGCGGGAGATGCCGATCACCTGCCACTGGTTCGGCCCCTCCGGGCCGCCGGGGATCTGGTCCGACATCAGGGTCACGTTGCGCGGCGTCGGGCGGATGCCGCCGGTCACCCCCATCACCAGCGAGATCTGCAGCGGCGGCTCCAGCAGCCCCATGTCGATCAGCGGGTCGAGGTTGGCGACGTGGCCCGCGTCGAAGCACTCGTGCTCGGGCTTGATCCCGAGGTCGCGCATCGCGGTGAGGAACTCGACGATCGTGTCGAAGCTGTTCTCGAAGACGGCTTTGAAGACGAAGTCCTTGCGCCGTTTCGAGTACTTCGCGTAGTTCATCGAGCTCATGTTCAGGGCGGCGACGTCGGGGCGGCAGGCGCGCAGGTACTCGATCCGCTTCTCGATCGGGATCCCGATCGCGCCGGTCGAGTAGTTGACGATCACGTCGCCGACCTCGGCGAGGATCGCCTCGGTGATCGCCTGGAAGTCCTCGACGTCCCAGGAGGGGGTGCCGTCGGGCTTGCGGGCGTGGATGTGGATCTGCGAGGCGCCCTCGTCGACGGCGCGCCGCGCCTCGGCCGCGTACTCCTCCGGCGTGTAGGGAATCGCCGGGCACTGGTCGCGGTTGGCGATCACGCCGCTGATCGAGCAGCTGATGATCACCGGGTCGTCGAAGCTGCTCATCCCGCACCTCCGTTGGCGGGTTTGTCAACCATGGGGAGACAAAGTCGCCAATCGCTCATACAGGCATCACCCCGTGTCGTTTGCGCGGCTTCTCGACGTGCTTGCTGCGCGCCATCCGCAGCGCTTTGGCGATCGTCGGCCGGGTCTCGCGCGGGTCGATGATGTCGTCGATCAAGGCGTTGCCCGCCGCCAGGTAGGGGTCGATCTGCTGGCGGACCGCGTTCAGCATCGCCTCGCGGGTCGCCTCCGGGTCCTCGGAGGCCTCGATCGCCGAGCGGCCGATGATGTTGACCGCCCCCTCGGCGCCCATCACCGAGAGCTCGGCGCCGGGCCAGGCAACGATCAGGTCGGGCTCGTAGGCCTTGCCGCACATCACGTAGTAGCCGGCGCCGTAGGCCTTGCGGACGACGACGGTCACCTTCGGCACGGTGGCGCGACTGACCGCGTAGAGCATCTTCGCCCCGTGGCGGATGATCCCGGCGTGCTCGACTTTCGAGCCGACCATGAAGCCGGGCACGTCCTGGAGGAAGACGAGCGGGATGTTGAAGGCGTCGCAGAGGTTGATGAAGCGGGCGGCCTTGTCGGCGGAGTCGTTGTCGAGCGTGCCCGCGAGCTGCTTGGGCTGGTTGGCGACGATCCCCGCCGGCTGACCGCCGAAGCGGGCGAAGCAGGTGATCACGTTCTTGGCGAACTTCGGCTTGACGTCGAACCAGTAGCCGTCGTCGACGATCTCGCGGATCACGTCGTACATGTCGTACGGCTGCCGCGAGGACTCCGGCACGATCTCCATCAGCTTCTCCGACTTGCGGTCGACCGGGTCGGCGGTCTCGACGAGCGGCGGGCGCTCCTCGCAGTTGGCCGGGAAGAAGGAGAGGTATTCGCGGACCACGCGGATGCACTCCTCGTCGTCCTTGACCTCTAGGTCCCCCACCCCCGACTTGCGGCAGTGGACCTTGGCGCCGCCGAGGTCCTCCATCGAGATCTCCTCGCCGGTGACGGCTTTGGTCAGGTGCGGCCCTGCCAGGGCCATCGCGCCCTGCCCCGAGACCATCGGGACGAAGTCCGAGAGGCCGGGGATGTAGGCGGTGCCGGCGGCGCAGGGGCCCATCATTGCCGCGACCATCGGGACCACGCCCGACATTTCGACCTCCTCGCGGAAGAGGTGGCCGGAGCCGGCGAAGAGCGCGCCCGCCGCCTCCTGGATGCGGGCGCCGGCGCTGTCGAGGAGCCAGATGAACGGCATCCGCTTCTGCAGCGCCATCTCGCGCAGACGGGTGACCTTGAGCTCGCCGGTCATCCCCATCGAGCCGGCCATCACGGTGAAGTCGTAGGCGGCGATGCAGGTCGGGCGGCCGTCGACGTCGCCCCAGCCGGTGACGACGCCGTCGGCGGGCGCCTCGACCCCGTCCATCGCCCGCTGGGCGAAGTGCGGGCGGCCGTGGATGCCCATCTCGACGAAGGTCCCCTCGTCGACCAGCAGGTCGATCCGCTCGCGGGCGGTGAGCTTGCCGCGGCCGTGCTGCTTGGCGATCTTCTCCGGGCCGCCGCCGAGCTTCGCCTTCTCGCGGCGTTCGTGCAGCTGCTCGGTCAGATCGCTGAGCGGGGCCGTGCCCGGCAGCAGGTTCTTCGGCTGCTCCTCGGTCGCCACTACCGTCCTTTCCACTGCGGGTCGCGTTTCTCGAAGAAGGCGGTGACGCCCTCGACGATGTCCTCGGTCGTGAAGGTGAGGGAGAGCTGGGAGCGGAGGAACTCGAGCGCGTCGTCGAGCGCCATGTCCTGCTGGCGGTACATCGCGTCGTGGCCGAGCCGCATCAGCACCGGGCTCTTGGAGGCGAGCTTGGTCGCCCACTCGCCGACCGCGGCGTCGAACTCGGCCGCCGGGACGACCTTGTTGGCGAGCCCGTACTCGACCGCCTGCTCGGCCGAGAGCCGCTCGCCCAGCAGCATCATCTCGTTGACCTTCTTGCGCGGGACGTTGCGGTAGATGATCGACATGATCATGTAGGGGAAGGCGCCGACGTTGATCTCCGGCGTGCCGAAGGTGGCGCCCTCTTTGGCGATCACCAGGTCGCAGGAGAGGGCGAGTCCCATGCCGCCGGCGAGCACGTGGCCGTTGGCGGCACAGAGCGAGGGCTTGCCGAGCCGCGGCATCAGCCGGAAGAACTCGAGGAAGAGGTCGGTGGCGAAGTGTTTGGCGACCAACGGCACGTCCATGGCGAAGCCGCCGAGGTCGGCGCCGGCGCAGAAGACCTTGTCGCCGGAGCCGGTGAGGACGACCGCGCGGACCTCGTCGGAGGCTTTGGCGAGCTTCATCGCCTCGACCAGCTCGTGCAGCATCTGACCGGAGAGCATGTTGCGCTTCTCCGGGTCGTTCAGCGTCACCGTGGCGACGCCATCGGCCACCTCGTAGGCGACCTTCTCGCCGCTCCACTGATCTCCCGGGCTCATCTGGTGCGGGACCATAGCAATCTTGAAAGTGGGAAGTGCTACTGTCCACTTCGCATTCGGGGCCGATGCGGTCCTGTCAATTACGAGGAGGAAAGAGATCGTGACGACGACGACCGCAACGGACGGCTCCAGCGTCATCAAGCCCGACCACGCAGCCGGGCGCAAGCACTTCATCTTCAGCCAGGAGCACGAAGACCTGCGCGAGTCGATGGAGTCGTGGGTGAAAAAGGAGCTGTATCCCCACCGCAACGAGTGGGAGGACACCTACTGGCCGACCTCGGCGATGGAACGGGCGGGCGAGCTCGGCTTCCTCGGCCTCTGCTTCCCCGAGGAGTACGGCGGTCAGGGCGGCGACTACTTCTACTCGCTGGTCCGGGCCGAGTGCATGAGCTACTCGGGCTCGGGCGGCACCAACATGGCCTTCGCGGTGCAGAGCGACATGGTCCTCCCCCCCATCCATCTGCTCGGCACCGAGGAGCAGAAGCGCAAGTACCTCGAACCGGGCCTCAAAGGCGAAAAGATCGGCGCGCTCGGGATCACCGAGCCGGGCGCCGGCTCCGACGTCGCCGGGATCCGCACCACTGCGATCCGCGACGGCGACGAATACGTGATCAACGGCTCCAAGACCTTCATCACCAACGGCCCGCGCGCCGACTTCATCGTCCTCGTCTGCAAGACCGACCCGGACGAGCGGCACGCCGGCATCACCCTCTTCATCGTCGACCTGCGCGACGAGAACGGCGAGAAGGTCCCCGGCTTCAGCGTCTCCGCCGAGCTGGAGAAGATGGGGATGCACGCCTCCGACACCGGCGAACTCGCCTTCGACGACGTCCGCGTTCCCGCCGACGCGGTGCTGGGCGAGGTCGGCAAGGGCTTCTACCACATCGCCTGGGAGCTCCAGGGCGAGCGGCTGGTCGCCGCCGCCGGCTCCCACGCGGGCTGCGAACGGATGATCGAGAAGACCCTCGAGTACGCCAAGGACCGCGAAGCCTTCGGCCGCCCGATCGGCAAGTTCCAGGCGATCCGCCACAAGTTCGCCGAGATGGCGACCAAGACCGAGGCGGCGAAGCAGTTCACCTACGCGACCGCCTGGCGCTTCGCCAACGGCGAGTACCCGGTGCGCGAGATCACGATGGCCAAGCTCTTCGCCTCCCGGGTCGGCTGCGAGGTCGCCGACGAGTGCATCCAGATCCTCGGCGGCTACGGCTACATGAAGGAGTACGAGATCGAGCGCGCCTACCGCGACGTCCGCCTCAACCGCATCGGCGCCGGCACCGACGAGGTGATGCTCGACGTGATCGGCCGGAGCTACGGGCTGTAGGGCTGGCGAGCAACCGCACCTCGACAGGACAATCAGGCATGACCGGCAAGGAACGCGTCCAAGCCTATTACGAGGACCTCAACACGGGCGACGCCGAGGCGGTGGCGGCGCACTTCACCGAGGACGCCACGCACTACTACACGCGGCTCGGCCCGCATGAGGGGGCGGAGACGATCGGCGGTTTCGCTGCACTGGGGGTGTCGACGATCGACGCCCAGTGGTACATCGAGAACCTGATCGAGCAGGGCGACCAGGTGGCGATCGAGTGGACGATGACCTGGCGCGACCCGAAGAGCGGGGCGAAGCGTCTTGACCGCGGCACGGAGTGGTTCCTGATCCGCGACGACAAGATCGCCGAGGTGCGCGCCTACCACCACGGCGGCAAGAAGAACCCACAGGGCGACCTGCTCGGCTTCGACCACGCGGAGCGCGGCTACCGGATGCTCGAGGACTGGGAAGCGCCCGCTGCGAAGGAGGAGACCCGATGACCGTCGTCAAGGACAGCGGCGCCCGCGCCGTCCTCCCGCCCTTCGACGAGGAGCACGAGCAGCTGCGCGAGACCGTCTCCCGCTTCGTCGACAAGGAGATCGCGCCCCACGTCGACGAGTGGGAGGCGGCGCGGGAATTCCCCCGCGAGCTCTTCGGCCGCTGCGCCGAGCTCGGCTTTCTCGGCCTCAAGTTCCCCGAGGAGCTGGGCGGCCAGGGCGGCACCCACCTGCACGACGCGGTCTGGGTCGAGGAGCTGGCCCGCTCCGGCGGGTCGGGCGGCGTCGCCGCCGGCCTCAACGCCCACACCTCGATCGCGATGCCGCCGATCTTCAAGTTCGGCACCGAGGAGCAGAAGCAGCGCTGGCTGCCCGCCGGGATCGCCGGCGAGAAGATCGGCGCGCTCGGGATCACCGAGCCCGGCGCCGGCTCCGACGTCGCCTCGATCTCCACCACCGCCCGCCGCGACGGCGACCGCTACGTCGTCAACGGCGCCAAGACCTTCATCACCAACGGCGTCCGCGCCGACTTCCTCGTCTGCGCCTGCAAGACGACCGAGGAGGGCGGCCACGGCGGCATCTCCTTCCTCGTCCTCGAGCGCGAGATGCCCGGCTACGAGGTCAGCCGCAAGCTGGAGAAGATGGGCTGGCACTCATCCGACACCGGCGAAATCTCCTTCAGCGACGTCGAGGTGCCGGCGGAGAACCTGCTCGGCGAGGAGAACGGCGGCTTCAAGCTGATCATGGCCAACTTCGCCTGGGAGCGGTTGCTGATGGCGATCGGCGCCGTCGGCGCGATGCAGCGCCTGATCGAGGTCAGCGTCGCCTACGCCTCCGACCGCGAAGCCTTCGGCCGCCCGATCGGCAAGTTCCAGGCGATCCGCCACCACGTCGCCGAGATGGCCACCCGCGCCGAAGCCTCCCGCGCGATCACCTACAACGCCCTCCGCCTCTTCCACACCGGCCAAAACTGCATCCAAGAGGTGGCGATGGCCAAGCTACTGACCCAGCGGGACCTCCTCGACATCGCCGACCTGTCCCTCCAGATCCACGGCGGCTACGGCTACATGCGCGAGTACGGCATCGAGCGCGCCGTCCGCGACGCCCGCCTAGGCCCCATCGGCGGCGGCACCGACGAGGTCATGAAGGAGATCATCGGGAAGACGATGGGGTTATAAGCGCCACCGTTGAACCCCATTAAAGCTGTCCCAATGCATCAATCCATCGGGACAGGTGAGACGTCGCCCTCATGGCCGGGCCCATCAGCGGCTCCGGTAGTTCTGCCGCTTCGAGATCATCCTCAAGCTCCTCTTTCTCCTCGTCAAGCAACTCAAGAGCTTCTTGCAAGTCCAAAGCAGCCCACCGCTCGATCTCCGCTTGACGGGCTAAAACCGAGTGCTTCATAAGGTCGTGATAGCTGAGCATCGGAGGACCTGACCCGCAGATTGCGCAGTTACATGCCGTTAGATCAGCGTCACGAGACCAAAGCTGGTAAGCCAAGTCCTGTCCGATGTATCGATGGAACCGTGGGGCGTAGTAGCGGGCAGGTGGGGGGCCCGATTGATGCAGCTCAGGCCAACTTCGGTGTTCTCCATAACCGATCCCGTGACAGGCTCCTCTAAGGCCCACGACTCCTAGAAGGACGCTAAAGAACCCACCGTAGAGCGCAAAGCAGGACTGACCTCTAGCAGAAGCATTACGAATGCCTTTTGCGTAGTCAACTAATTGTCCTGGAAGAACCTCGAGCTCCTTAAGCTCTGAGACCCAGATGATGCAGCGTTGATCCGACGCATCTTCTAGACGGCGATCTAGTTCAGATGCGCTCGCGCACGCAACCACTCGTAAGACCTCAAGACCTGGAGGTGCGGCAGCCACCGTTGCAGCCATCAACTTCTTACTAACAGCCCACCACTCATCGCCTTTGGAGACCAGGTAGGGAGCGATGACTCCGCTAGGCCCCTTGGCAGCACTGCGGTCAACCTCTTCCTCCAACAATTCCGCGTACTTTTTGAACTTGGCGTCTTGTTTCGATTCGTAGTTAGTGTTGAATTCAACCCAGTTTCGTGCGATCAGCTCGATCAACTCGTCTGAAAAATCACCAGGATCAGGATCCGCATCACGGATCAACTCGGGTGCTTCAAGTAGATCCGCAAGCGCCCGATGGGATTTCTTAGGATCTACAAGCCTTTGTTGAAATAGCGGAAATCGAGGATCTATCAGGTATGGGGGCGAGTCAGGGGTAGCGGAAAGGCTGAGTACAAATCCCCCCGTTCCCTCACGCTGGAAGGCAGCGACCGTCCCAGGAACAATTAGACCGTCATACGCGCCGGTGAGCTCACGAGCGGTTTGTTGATCCGTCGCGCCATACGTTAGGTAATGGGAATATGCATCAAACATAGACATTTGAGCGAGCCATGGCACGACTTCTGAGGGCTCGTAGAACCTCGGGATCTGGCTTTTGCAAACTGGGTCGTTGAAGAAGTTCCACTCGACCGTTTACCACGATAATTCCTAGTCCATGAGCTTCAGCCATTGATTGATATCCAAGCGTGGGTTTTCCGCCCGACACAATGAAGCTCCTGTTAGCCGAACTGCTGTTGTACAAAGCTTGCTCAAACGCTCTGCCAGTACCTCCCAGCTTGAACTCGAAGGTACTCAGCATCCCCTTGCTATTTGACGTAACAAGATCTATGCGGCGTCCCCGCCAAGGAACCTCAAAAGCAGCTCTGCTTGCAGAACCTAACCACCCTACTTTTAACATCCACCGAAGGACGCTAGCCACCATCTGGCGCTCGCCAGATAAGCCCTCCCATTCTTCTGCCAGTGAAAGCGCCTGCTGCACCGAGGGGGAGATCACCGCAGGGGTGAACAGGGATCTAAAGGTAGTTACAGTCATTGGTTCTTCTCCGTGGCACGGAGCTCGGCACCCGATAAACGGAAGTGAAGAAAGACCCAGGCAACTAACCCCATTAGACCTAGGCTACCTCCCAGGATTCCAATAACGAGCCCCCCGACACGCAGAACCTCCGATGACGCCAATTCCGAGTTATTCGCAAAAAGAGCAGCGATTCCCACCAAAAACAGAATCGCTGCCGCTATAAGCACAGGTCCGACTCGAAGCAACCATCGAAAATAAGCCTTGAGTCGTGATGCGGCAACCATAGTTTTTTGAAAGTCTCGAATGTGGCTTACCAAGCCCCCTGGATCAACAGTGGCAAGTCGAGGAAGAGACGTGGGTCCTGATCCAACCAACGTCGCGATCTCTTGCTGCATCTCTAGAAGCTCGTTGATCGCCCGGTCTGCAAGCCCAACTTCCGCGTCCTCGACCCGCGTTGCCCACTCCTTACGCATGTCTCCACGGAGGCTCGCCGCTCTCCAAAGGGCGGCAACTCCTGGAATAGCCAGAGCGACAAAAACCTCAGCGTGATCGAGATTCACTGGCCCAGGATTTCATCGCGGATGATCGATTTATTGGTGTACTCGGGGTACCTCTCGTACACATAGCGGATGAGCCTTCTAAGTGCCATCGAACCAAATCGTTGCTTCAATTCGCTGACTACCGCCTCTGCCTCTGGGGGTAGCATCCTAAGTAACGCTTCGTAGTAGCGCTCACCTTTTTCAGTAAGGCTTAAATTTCGAGTTGCGTATCGGTCGGGAGTCACCTCTCCAATAATGTTTTCGGTCTCCCACGTATCTTCAGCCGATGCACTGAGGGTGGCGGAATCTTCAACGAGGCCCGCTGCCGTCAACGTTTCAATTTCTTGGTAAGCCTTCGCTGAAAAGGGGCCAAAATTATTAGAGGAGAAGCCAACCTCCTCTTTCATCCATTTCGCTGCACCCGTCTCACGCTCAAGCAGAAACAGAAGCTTCTCCAAGCGAGTTATCCCCTCGATCCGGCCTTGATCCCGAGTCGTAGCCCCAGGGGCCCCTAGCAGCAAGATGATTGCGTCGTCCGTTTCTAGAACGCCGGAGGAGGGTGCCGACTGATTCTCAGCGGGGCTGTTCATGCCATCGAAGGTAGCGCGGGATCGGGACAGGGTTCAATAGGTGGTGCCTAGCCAAGCTCTTACTCAAGACAATAAGTCTCTAAGAGCCGGAGGCCAAGGAGTCTCCCCCTTGAGTCACCGACCCCAGCAAATTGGGAGCGAAAGATCTTGCCAGCCAAGGGCTATGCGTCAGGTGAGCCCGAGCTACCGTCGCTCGAGCTGGCTAAGCGGATGATTAGCAGGGCCATGGGGGTACCGGCCAGCCGTCTCCGAACGACAGGCCTAGGCAGAACATCGACAGCGTGAGCACTTAAGGCGCTCAGCGCCTAGGTCCCGCGTCGCAGGTATGTGACTTACCCCATCCCGGGCCGCCGTTGCAGTAGTCGTGGCCGCGGCCGCCGTAGAGCTGGTCGGGTTGGGCGCCGCCGTAGAGGCGGTCGTTGCCGGCTTCGCCGTGGCAGCCGTCCTGGCCGGGGCCCATGACGCAGACGTCGTCGCCGGGGCCGCCCCAGCAGCCGTCGCTGCCGGTGCCGTGGCGGCAGTAGTCGTCGCCCGGCCCGCCGACGCAGTCGCTGTTGCGGGGGCCGGTGATGCAGGTGTCGTTGCCGCCGCCGCCGACGCAGCGGTTGCGGCGGGCGCCGCCGGGGAAGCAGGTGTCCCGCTCGCCGTGGCCGATGAACTTGTCCGAGCCCCCGCCGAGGTAGACGGTCAGCGGCATCGGCATCTGCTCCTCGACGCGGACGAAGTCGCCGGAGGGGCCCATCTGGATCTCGATCGAGTTGGCGTGACGGGCGGAGCAGACGGCGACGCGGTGGCCGCGGGTGAAGCGGCAGCCGGGCTGGTCGCGCCTGGCCATCTTGCCCTTGACGACGATCTTGTTGCCCTTGGTGCTCAGGGTCAGCGTCGAGCCCGAGTGGGCTCCGTAGATGACGATCTGGCCGGCGGGCGTGGCGAAGGTCGGCGCCGCCATCAGCAGGGCGAGCGCCGTGAGCACGCCGGCCAGGAGCTTGCGGCCGGGGGTGGAAAGCATCGCGGGCATATTAAACATGTGCATCGGCTAACAAATTCAAAACCTGAAGCCAACAGATGTTGGACCCGGAATTAGGAGAGGACCGGGACGAGATCTGACGCGACCTGCTTGGCCCAGGTGCGGATCTCGTCCCAGTCACGGCGATCGCGGTATTCCCTCGGAATGCCTTCCGCCATCGCCTTCTCCATGGCCCCCCGCGGTTCCACAGGCACGCAGCCGCCGAAGACGACGTGACCTCTCCCCCCGAGATCCTCGACCTTCTCGGCCAGCTTCGGCGGCTCTGCCCACTCCGGGTTGTCCCGGGCCGGATCCCCGACCGGCCCGGAGCTGAAGACCCAGAAGGGCAGCTGGCGCAGCGCCTTGCGGTGCCTTTTCAGGAAATGCCGTGCGTCCCCGCGCCACCTCTTCATATAGACAGCGCTTCCAAGTACGACGGCATCGAACGGCTCCAGGCTCCGCACCTCTTCCGCGCTCTTGAGACAGACCCCCAACCCCTCGCGCCGCAGAGTCGCAGCCACGGTTTCGGCGATCTCTGCGGTAGAGCCACGTTTGGATGCATAAGCCACCAGAACTGTCATCGCTGACGATTCTGGCGAGATCTGGACAAAGTGTCATCCGGGTTTGGCCACAGGCGCCCTGCGGTCTTTCCCGGCACCGCACCCGTACCAGGCAACGACTCGAGGCGGAGGGGCGCCGACTGGCCGATCAACCAGGAGATACCGATCCCGATAGCCTCCGCCCGACTTTTCAGCGATCGAAGGAGAGGCGGAGTATGGGACTTCTGGATGGGAAAGCCGCGATCGTCACGGGTTCGGCGCGCGGCATCGGGCGCGCCACCGCGGAGCTGTTCGCGAGCGAGGGCGCGAAAGTGCTGATCAACGACCTCGACGCCGACGTCGCCGAGCAGGCGGCGGGTGAGATCGACGGCGAGACCGCGGTCTTCGGCGGCGACCTGACCAACAGCGGCGCCGCCGACGAGCTGGTCAAGGCCGGGGTCGACGCCTTCGGCTCGGTCGACATCGTCGTCAACAACGCCGGCTACACCTGGGACGGCGTCGCCCACAAGATGAGCGACGAGCAGTTCCAGGCGATGCTCGACATCCAC
>Ga0196960_10000158_pt1 | contig 27643 bp, 25 predicted proteins | sample S3v_5metaG_FD_183187 | JGI IMG/M metagenome (GOLD analysis project Ga0196960, IMG submission 183187) | Soil microbial communities from Anza Borrego desert, Southern California, United States - S3+v_5 | ecosystem: Environmental > Terrestrial > Soil > Desert | place: USA: California | collected...
ACCCGGCTGCGCCACGAGGCCGCCGTGGCCGCCGCCGTGGCATCGGGCGCCCGGCAGCTGCTCGCCCATGTCGAGGTCTCGGTCGTACGGGCGGAGGAGGAGCGCACCCGGGCCGAGGCGGCGAAGGCCGGGCGTGAGCGGGATCTCACGGCCGAACGCGGCCGTGGCCGTGACCTGAAGGGCGAGCTCGACCGGCTCACCGACTCCGTGCACCGGGGCGAGGTGCTCGGGGCCGAGAAGCGGCTGCGCATGGAGCAGGTGGAGGCCAAGGCACTGGAGGAGTTCGGCGTGGAGCCGGCCGGCCTGGCCGCCGAGTACGGTCCGGACCAGCCGGTGCCGCCGTCCCCCGCGGCGGAGGGCGAGGAGCTTCCGGCCGATCCGGAGCACCCGCGCAACCAGCCGAAGCCGTTCGTCAGGGCCGAGCAGGAGAGGCGGCTGAAGGCGGCCGAACGGGCGTATCAGCAACTCGGGAAGGTGAATCCTCTCGCCCTGGAGGAGTTCTCGGCGCTGGAGGAACGGCACAAGTTCCTCTCCGAGCAGCTCGAAGACCTGAAGAAGACCCGGGCCGACCTGATGCAGGTGATCAGGGAGGTCGACGAGCGGGTGGAGCAGGTGTTCACGGAGGCCTTCCGCGACACCGCGCGCGAGTTCGAGGGTGTCTTCTCCCGGCTCTTCCCGGGCGGCGAGGGCCGTCTCGTCCTCACCGACCCGGAGAACATGCTGACGACCGGCCTCGACGTCGAGGCCAGGCCCCCGGGGAAGAAGGTCAAGCGGCTCTCGCTGCTGTCCGGCGGCGAGCGGTCCCTTACGGCCGTTGCCCTGCTGGTCTCCATCTTCAAGGCCCGGCCGAGCCCGTTCTATGTCATGGACGAGGTCGAGGCGGCGCTCGACGACACCAATCTCCAGCGTCTGATCCGGCTCATGGAGGAGCTCCAGGAGAGCTCCCAGCTCATCGTCATCACGCACCAGAAGCGGACGATGGAGGTGGCCGACGCGCTGTACGGCGTCTCCATGCAGGGCGACGGCGTCTCCAAGGTGATCAGTCAGCGGCTGCGCTGAGCGCGCTTCCCTACATGGGCTGACGCATGGGCACATCTTCTTTACGTAATCTTCGACACTTCAACGCACCTTTTGGGCGCTCCTGGGTACTTGTGAGGCACCTCTTCACTCGAACCCAGGTCTTGACTTCGAAACTTGAACGAATAACCTCAGCAATGTTGTTTTTGCCTTCAAGTGGTGGTCGGCTGGATGTTGTGCGCCACTAGGAGGGTTCACCCCCCACACCTGACGATGCGGCCAGGTACCAGGAGTTCATGTGACCAGCACAGCGCGCGGACCGGAGTCCGGAGCCCGGGAGGCCCACCCGGACCATCTCGGCCATGTCATCTTCATCACGGCAGCCGCAGCGATGGGCGGCTTCCTCTTCGGCTACGACAGTTCCGTGATCAACGGTGCCGTCGAGGCCATCCGTGACCGCTATGACATCGGGTCGGGGACGTTGGCGCAGGTCATCGCGATCGCTCTGATCGGCTGTGCCATCGGCGCGGCCACGGCCGGACGCATCGCCGACCGCATCGGCCGCATCCGCTGCATGCAGATCGCCGCGGTGCTCTTCACCATCAGCGCCGTCGGCTCCGCGCTGCCGTTCGCCCTCTGGGACCTCGCCATGTGGCGGGTCATCGGCGGCTTCGCGATCGGCATGGCCTCGGTCATCGGCCCGGCCTACATCGCCGAGGTCTCGCCGCCCGCCTACCGCGGCCGCCTCGGTTCCTTCCAGCAGGCGGCCATCGTCATCGGCATCGCCATCTCGCAGCTGGTCAACTACGGCATCCTGCAGCTCGCCGACGGCGACCAGCGCGGCAAGATCGGCGGCCTCGAGGCCTGGCAGTGGATGCTCGGCGTGATGGTCGTACCGGCCATCCTGTACGGCCTGCTGTCCTTCGCGATCCCCGAGTCACCGCGCTTCTTGATCTCCGTCGGCAAGAAGGACCGCGCCCGGAAGATCCTCGCGGAGGTCGAAGGCAAGAACGTCGACCTCGACGCGCGCGTGAACGAGATCGAGACGGCCATGCGCCGTGAGCACAAGTCCAAGTTCAGCGACCTGCTCGGGAGCCGCTTCGGCTTCCTGCCGATCGTCTGGATCGGTATCGGGCTGTCGGTCTTCCAGCAGCTCGTCGGCATCAACGTGGCGTTCTACTACTCGGCGACGCTGTGGCAGTCCGTCGGCATCGACCCGTCCGGCTCGTTCTTCTACTCCTTCACCACGTCGATCATCAACATCATCGGCACCGTGATCGCCATGATCCTGGTGGACCGGGTCGGCCGCAGGCCGCTCGCGCTCATCGGCTCCACCGGTATGGCCATCGCCCTGGCCTTCGAGGCCTGGGCCTTCTCCGCGGACCTGGTCGACGGCAAGCTGCCGAACACCCAGGGCGTCGTCGCGCTGGTCGCGGCCCACGTCTTCGTGCTCTTCTTCGCCCTCTCGTGGGGCGTCGTGGTCTGGGTCTTCCTCGGCGAGATGTTCCCGAACCGGATCCGCGCCGCCGCACTCGGTGTCGCCGCCTCCGCGCAGTGGATCGCCAACTGGGCGATCACCGCGAGCTTCCCGAGCCTGGCCGACTGGAACCTGTCGGGCACCTACATCATCTACACCTGCTTCGCCGTGCTCTCGATCCCCTTCGTTCTCAAGTTCGTGAAGGAGACCAAGGGCAAGGCGCTGGAGGAGATGGGCTAATCCCCGCTGCCCCTCTCCTCGACCCGCTGCCCCGGTCCGGCCCATGCCGGACCGGGGCAGCGTTCTGCTGTGCGGGGCCGGGCCCGCACAGGGGGCGTCCTGATGCCCCCGCGCAGAGGGCTTCCTGCGGCGGCAGCACGTCCGCCCGGCGTCGGAACCGGGCCGGCCCGGCCGGTGCGCTCGTCGCGGGGGCGGGAACCGGGCCGTGGTCCTCCCCGCGCAGTGGCGCGCCTTTACGCCCAAACGTGGCATACCGCCCCGACGACCGGAGCCGACCGCTCTCCGCAACCGCGCCGGACCGCCGCTGTGGCCGATACTGGACACGTTATGGAAATCGTCATCCTTGCTGTAGTCATCGCCCTGGTCGCGGTCGGCCTGATCAGCGGGCTCGTGGTCGGCAGCCGCAAGAAGAAGCAGCTGCCGCCCTCGGCCCCGTCGAGCACGCCGACCATCACTCCTCCCGCCGAGCCCAGCGTCGGCGAGGAAGCCGAGACGCCGCGTGACGAAGCGCGGCGCACCATCGAGGAGGTCGGTCTTCCCGGCACCGGGACTCCCGTCGAGGAGACCCCGGTCGTCATCGAGCCGGAGATCCCCGAGCTCGAAGTCCCCGAACCCACCGCCGGCCGCCTGGTGCGGCTCCGCGCCCGGCTCGCCCGCTCGCAGAACTCCCTGGGCAAGGGGCTGCTCGCGCTCCTGTCCCGTGACAACCTCGACGAGGACACCTGGGAGGAGATCGAGGACACGCTCCTGACGGCCGACGTCGGTGTGACTCCCACCCAGGAGCTGGTGGAGCGGCTGCGCGAGCGGGTCCGCGTCCTCGGCACCCGTACGCCCGAGGAGCTGCGCGCGCTGCTGCGCGAGGAGCTCGTCACCCTGCTCGGTCCCGACTTCGACCGTGAGGTCAGGACGGAGGGCGGGGACGGGACACCCGGCGTCGTGATGGTCGTCGGGGTCAACGGCACCGGCAAGACGACGACCACGGGCAAACTCGCCCGGGTGCTCGTCGCCGACGGCCGCAGTGTCGTGCTCGGCGCCGCGGACACCTTCCGCGCCGCCGCCGCCGACCAGCTCCAGACCTGGGGCGAGCGCGTCGGCGCCCGTACGGTGCGCGGCCCGGAGGGCGGCGACCCCGCCTCGATCGCCTTCGACGCGGTGAAGGAAGGTATCGCCGAGGGCGCCGACGTGGTGCTCATCGACACCGCGGGCCGGCTGCACACCAAGACGGGCCTGATGGACGAGCTCGGCAAGGTCAAGCGGGTCGTGGAGAAGCACGGACCGCTCGACGAGATCCTGCTCGTCCTCGACGCCACGACCGGACAGAACGGCCTCGTCCAGGCGCGGGTCTTCGCCGAGGTGGTCGACATCACCGGCATCGTCCTCACCAAGCTGGACGGCACGGCCAAGGGCGGCATCGTCATCGCCGTCCAGCGCGAACTGGGCGTCCCCGTGAAGCTCATCGGTCTCGGTGAGGGCCCGGACGACCTGGCCCCGTTCGAGCCGGGCGCCTTCGTCGACGCGCTGATCGGCGACTGACCGGCACACCCCGTGACGCGTGGAGGGCGGTGGACCCGAGAGGGGTCCACCGCCCTTCGGTGTTCACCAGCGGTGGCACACATAGGCGAGGGTGCCCAGGAGCAGCCGGGCCTGCGGGGGAGCGGCAGCCGTGTCCGCCGCAGGCGGACGCAGCCAGCGGACGGGGCCGAAACCCCCGAGGTCCGAGGGGGGAGCGGTGACGTACGCTCCGGGGCCCAGCGCCCGCAGATCGAGGTCCGCGTCGTCCCAGCCCATCCGGTAGAGCAGCCCGGGCAGCCCGGCCGCGGCGCCCGGGGCGACGAAGAACTGCGTACGGCCGGTGGGCGTCGAGGCCACCGGCCCCAGCGGCATCCCCATCCGCTCCATCCGCACCAGCGCGCGCCGGCCCGCCGCGTCGGCGACGTCGAGCACGTCGAAGCTCCGGCCCGCCGGCAGCAGGACCGAGGCGCCCGGGACCTCGGCCCAGGCGTCCGCGGCGGCACCGGGGGCGGCGCCCGGCGGCACCTCACGGGCGAAGTCCAGCGGATGCGCGCCCGGGGCGGCGCACGCGGTGTCCCCGCAGGAACAGGCACCGGCCGCCGCACGCGCGCCCGGAACCACCGCCCAGCCCCAGAGGCCTGTGTACTCCGCCACCGCGGCCGCGGCGTCCGTACGGCCCCGGCGCCGTGTGCCGGACCGCATCTCCCGGATGCCGCCGATCGTGAAGCCCATGCCCCCTCCAACGGGTCCGACTCGCCGGTGGTTACGACCCGGAGTCCTGGACGTTCTCCGTCGCCGCCGATCCGCCGGCGCGCGGTCCGGCGGTATGGGGACGCGATGTGCATCGCGCGCTCCTGAATGCTCCACTCCGCTTGCTGCTGATCGTGACCTGTCAAGTGAATCGCGGACTGCCCGGCACGGGTTCACCCGAAGGGGTGGCGAATGGTGGCGTTTCTGCAACGGCCCTCGCCGGAGCGGTGATCGGAGGATTACTGTGGGTACTCGAAGGTGCAATTGCATGTGCAGTTGAGTATGCCCCGGGCAATTCGCCGGTCTGTTCGATGACATGCAACGCCCGTACGGCCCGCACCGGGGCGCGGCATTCTGATAGAGGTTCGCGCGACAGGTTTCGGCGGGATGGGGGGCGTTCCAGTGAGTGGCAGTGGCGCAGGCGGGGCGAATTCCGGGAAGCGCCCGAACGGGCACCTGGGTTCGTGGTTCGTCCGGAGCGGCTGGTCGAAGGGCGAGCTCGCCCGCCAGGTGAACCGGCGGGCCCGTCAGATGGGCGCCCACCACATCAGCACCGACACCTCCCGGGTGCGCCGCTGGCTCGACGGCGAACAGCCCCGCGAACCGATCCCGCGCATCCTCTCCGAGCTCTTCTCGGAGCGCTTCGGCACCGTGGTCCCCGTCGAGGACCTCGGACTGCGCACCGCCCACCAGGCCCCCTCGGTGGCCGGGGTCGACCTCCCCTGGGCGGGACCGCAGACCGTCGCACTGCTCAGCGAGTTCTCCCGCAGCGACCTCATGCTCGCCCGGCGCGGCTTCCTCGGCAGCTCCCTCGCCCTGGCCGCCGGCCCCACCCTCGTCGAACCCATGCAGCGCTGGCTGGTGCCCGTCGCCCGCCCGGGGCAGCCGGAGCCGGAGCTGCCGAGCGCGGAGAACCGCCCCTCACGGCTCTCCGGCCCCGAGCTCGACCTGCTGGAATCCACCACGGCGATGTTCCGCCAGTGGGACGCCCAGTGCGGTGGCGGGCTGCGCCGCAAGGCCGTCGTCGGCCAGCTCCACGAAGTCACCGACCTGCTGCAGGAGCCGCAGCCCCAGGCCACCGCCAGGCGTCTCTTCCGCTGCGCCGCCGAACTGGCCGAGCTCGCGGGCTGGATGAGCTACGACGTGGGTCTCCAGCCCACCGCCCAGAAGTACTTCGTACTGGCCCTGCACGCCTCCAAGGAGGCCGGTGACAAGCCGTTGGGTTCGTACATCCTCTCCAGCATGAGCCGTCAGATGATCCACCTCGGCCGGCCCGACGACGCGCTCGAACTCATCCATCTCGCCCAGTACGGCAGCCGCGACTGCGCCACGGCCCGTACCCAGGCCATGCTGTATGCGATGGAGGCGCGCGCCTACGCCAACATGGGCCGGCCGAGCAAGTGCAAGCGAGCGGTCCGGATGGCCGAGGACACCTTCGCCGACGCCCTCCTCGACGACGAACCCGAGCCCGACTGGATCCGCTTCTTCTCCGACGCCGAACTGCACGGCGAGAACGCCCACTCCTACCGTGACCTCGCCTACGTCGCGGGCCGCAGCCCCACCTACGCCTCGCTCGCCGAGCCCGTCATGGCCCGTGCCGTCGAGCTCTTCGGCGAGGACGACGAGCACCAGAGGTCCTACGCGCTCAATCTGATCGGCATGGCCACCGTGCATCTCCTCAAGCGCGAGCCGGAGGAGTCGGCCGTCCTCGCGACCACGGCCCTGAGGATCGCCAGGAAGGTCAGGTCGGAGCGCGTCAACACCAGGCTCCGCAAGACGGTCGACACCGCCGCCAGGGACTTCGGCGACGTCCCCGAGGTCGCGAGGCTCAGCGACCTGCTCACCGAGCAGCTCCCGGAGACCGCCGAAGCGGTCTGACCGCCACCCCTGCCACCGGCCACGACGGCCGCCCCGTACCACCCGACTCGGCTCCCCCATCGCCAGGTCAGCGGGTCGCCGTCGTGGCCGGTTCACGTCGCCGGGCGTTCCGAGCGCACCGTATGCGGCGCGGGCAGCATGGTAGGCAGCGCACCGGGCCCGCCGCTCCCGGTTCACCGGTACGTAACACACGCGGCTCCTTCGTCACTGCGGTGAAACACCGTGCGGCATTCGTGGAAACCGCGCTGCGCGAATGTCATGGCGCATAACCGGCCCGCACCTTTTCACCGTGGTCCCGCACCCCCGCACGTGGCCGCACCGACGACGAGGAGACGCCGATGCCCCCAGGCATCACGACGCTTGCCGCAGACGCCCCCGAGCTGTCTGCCGCCAACACCGGGTTCATGCTCATCTGCTCCGCGCTGGTGATGCTCATGACCCCGGCCCTGGCCTTCTTCTACGGAGGCATGGTCCGCGTCAAGAGCACCCTGAACATGCTGATGATGAGCTTCATCAGCCTCGGGATCGTCACGGTCCTGTGGGTGCTCTACGGATTCAGTCTCGCCTTCGGCACCGACATCGGCTCCGTCATCGGCTGGAGCTCGGACTTCGTCGGCCTCAGCGGGATCGGTGTCACCGAGCTCTGGGACGGCTACACCATCCCGGTGTACGTCTTCGCCGTCTTCCAGATGATGTTCGCCATCCTGACCCCGGCCCTGATCAGCGGCGCCCTCGCCGACCGCGTCAAGTTCACCTCCTGGGCCCTGTTCATCGCCCTGTGGGTCACCGTCGTCTACTTCCCGGTCGCGCACTGGGTCTGGGGAGCCGGCGGCTGGCTCTTCGAGATGGGTGTCATCGACTTCGCCGGCGGAACGGCCGTCCACATCAACGCCGGTGCCGCGGCCTTCGGCGTGATCCTCGTCATCGGAAAGCGTGTCGGCTTCAAGAAGGACCCGATGCGGCCGCACAGCCTGCCGCTCGTCATGCTCGGCGCGGCGCTCCTGTGGTTCGGCTGGTTCGGTTTCAACGCCGGTTCGTGGCTCGGGAACGACGACGGTGTCGGTGCCGTCATGTTCGTCAACACACAGGTCGCCACCGGTGCGGCGGTCCTCGGCTGGCTCGCCTACGAGAAGATCCGTCACGGCTCCTTCACCACCCTGGGCGCCGCGTCCGGCGCGGTCGCGGGCCTCGTCGCCATCACCCCCGCGGGCGGTGCGGTCAGCCCGCTCGGCGCCGTCGCGATCGGCGTCATCGCGGGTGTCCTGTGCGCCATGGCCGTCGGCCTCAAGTACAGGTTCGGCTACGACGACTCCCTCGACGTCGTCGGCGTCCACCTCGTCGGCGGCATCCTCGGCTCGCTCCTCGTCGGCTTCTTCGCCACCGGCGGTGTGCAGTCCGACGCGGCCGGCCTCTTCTACGGCGGCGGACTCGGCCAGCTCGGCAAGCAGGCCGTCGGCGTCCTCGCGGTCCTCGCATACTCTCTGGTCGTCTCCGCGGCCCTGGCGTTCGTCCTCGACAGGACGATCGGGATGCGGGTCAGCGAGGACGACGAGGTCTCCGGCATCGACCAGGTCGAGCACGCGGAGACGGCGTACGACTTCAGCGGCGCCGGCGGCGGCTCCACCCCGCGCACCGCGCCTCCGGCACCCGGAACCACGACAGCCCCGACGAACAAGAAGGTGGACGCATGAAGCTCATCACCGCGGTCGTGAAGCCGCACAGGCTGGACGAGATCAAGGAGGCCCTCCAGGCCTTCGGCGTCCAGGGGCTCACCGTCACGGAAGCCAGCGGTTACGGGCGTCAGCGCGGACACACCGAGGTCTACCGCGGTGCCGAGTACACGGTCGACCTCGTCCCGAAGATCCGTATCGAGGTGCTGGTCGAGGACGAGGACGCCGAACAGCTCATCGACGTGGTCGTCAAGGCCGCCCGGACCGGCAAGATCGGTGACGGCAAGGTCTGGAGCGTCCCCGTCGAAACCGCGATCCGCGTCCGGACCGGTGAACGCGGCCCCGACGCGCTCTGACCGACGGTCCCTGTGAACGGAAAGGCAGCCGGGTGACGAGTACCGAAGTGACCACCGGATCCGAGGACTCGGGACCCAGCGGCTATGCGGCGGCCCGGCTGCGCCTCCTCCAGGAGGAGGCGCACTCCGGGCCGCCGCGCCGGGCCGCCCTGGCCCGGCTGACCGACGACTGGCTCGACGGGCTCTTCACCGCGGCCGCCGAGGACGCGGGCGTCCGGGGTGCCGCACTCGTCGCTGTCGGCGGGTACGGCCGCGGTGAACTCTCCCCGCGCAGCGACCTGGACCTCCTGCTCCTGCACGACGGGACCGCGGACGCCAAAGCCGTCGCCACCCTCGCCGACCGGATCTGGTACCCCGTCTGGGACCTCGGCCTCGCCCTCGACCACTCCGTACGCACTCCCGGCGAGGCGCGCAGGACCGCGGGGGAGGACCTCAAGGTCCAGCTCGGCCTGCTCGACGCGCGGCCCGTCGCCGGAGACCTCGGCCTCGTCGCCGGACTGCGGACCGCGATCCTCGCCGACTGGCGCAACCAGGCCCCCGCGCGCCTCCCCGCCCTCGACGAGCTCTGCCGCGAGCGGGCCGAGCGCATGGGCGAGCTCCAGTTCCTCCTGGAACCCGATCTCAAGGAAGCCCGCGGAGGTCTCCGCGACGCCACCGCCCTGCGTGCCGTCGCCGCCTCCTGGGTCGCGGACGCGCCCCGCGAAGGGCTCGCCGAGGCCCGGCGCACACTCCTCGACGCACGCGACGCCCTGCACCTCACCACCGGCCGGGCCACCGACCGCCTCGCCCTGCAGGAACAGGACCAGGTCGCCGGAGCCCTCGGCCTCCTCGACGCCGACGCCCTGCTGCGCCAGGTCTACGAGGCCGCCCGGACCGTCTCGTACGCCACCGACGTCACCTGGCGTGAGGTCAACCGCGTCCTGCGCTCCCGCTCCGTGCGGCCCCGGCTGCGGACGATCCTCGGCGGCGGGGCCAAGGCCGCGCCGGAACGCACCCCGCTCGCCGAAGGCGTCGTCGAGGCCGACGGCGAAGTGGTCCTCGCGCGCACCGCCCGGCCCGAGCGCGACCCCGTCCTCGCCCTGAGGGCCGCCGCCGCGGCAGCCGAGGCCGGGCTGCCGCTGTCCCGCCATCTCGTGCGCCACCTGAGCACCGCGGCCCAGCCGCTGCCCGTGCCGTGGCCCGCCCAGGCCCGCGAGGAGCTCGTCACCCTGCTCGGCGCCGGCGAAGCCACCGTAGGCGTCTGGGAGGCCCTCGAAGCGGAAGGCATCGTCACCCGTCTGCTGCCCGACTGGGAGCGGGTCCACTGCCGCCCGCAGCGCAACCCCGTCCACACCTGGACCGTCGACCGCCACCTCGTCGAAACAGCCGTCCGCGCCTCCCACCTCACCCGCCGGGTCGGCCGCCCCGACCTCCTCCTGGTCGCCGCCCTGCTCCACGACATCGGCAAGGGGTGGCCCGGGGACCACTCCGTCGCGGGGGAGGTCATCGCCCGTGACATGGCCGCCCGCATCGGCTTCGACCAGCAGGACGTGGGCGTCGTCGCCACGCTCGTACGCCACCACCTGCTGCTCGTCGAGACCGCCACCCGGCGCGACCTCGACGATCCCGCGACCCTCCGCTCCGTCGCCACGGCCGTGGGCAGCGCCTCCACCCTGGAACTCCTGCACGCGCTCACCGAGGCCGACGCGCTGGCCACCGGTCCCGCCGCCTGGAGCTCCTGGCGCGCGTCCCTCGTCACCGACCTCGTGCGGCGCGTCGCCGCGCTGCTGGCAGGCGAGGAACCCCCCGTACCGGAACCGCTCGCGCCCAGCGCCGAGCAGGAACGCCTCGCCGTCGAGGCACTGCGCACCGGTGAGCCCGTCCTGTCCCTGCACACCCGGCCCGAACCGGCCTGCGAGGACGGAGAAACCGAACCCGTCGGCGTCGAACTCCTCATCGCGCTGCCCGACCGCCCGGGTGTCCTGCCCGCGGCGGCCGGGGTGCTCGCCCTGCACCGCCTCACCGTGCGCGCCGCCGACCTGCGCGCCGTCGAACTCCCCACCGGGCTGGACGGACCGGCCGGACTGCTGGTGCTCAGCTGGCGGGTCGCGGCCGAGTACGGTTCCCTCCCGCAGGCAACCCGGCTGCGCGCCGATCTCGTACGCGCCCTCGACGGCTCCCTGGACATCCGGGCCAGGCTCGCCGAACGCGAGGCCGCCTATCCGCGGCGGCGCGGGGTGAAGGCCCCGCCCCCCCGGGTGACCGTGGCGGCGGCGGGCTCCCGCCTGGCCACGGTGATCGAGGTCCGCGCCCAGGACGCCCCGGGGCTGCTGCACCGGATCGGCCGGGCGCTGGAGCGGAGTGCGGTGAGGGTGCGCAGTGCCCATGTCTCCACGCTGGGGGCCAACGCCGTGGACGCCTTCTACGTCACGGACCCTGACGGTGGACCACTGTCCCCGGAACGGGCCGCGGAGGTGGCCGGGGAGGTCGAGAGGGAGCTCGGCTGACCCGCTGCCCCGGGCCCGTTCGTCACGAGAAACGGGCGAAGGCTCCGCGTTCTCCGGGGTCCGGATACCCTGGAGGGCGACTGACCTGCCACGCCCCCGACCCCGAGGACCGACGAGCGCCGTGTTCGATACTCTCTCCGACCGCCTTAGCGCGACTTTCAAAAACCTCAGGGGCAAGGGCCGCTTGTCCGAGGCGGACATCGACGCCACGGCTCGCGAGATCCGTATCGCCCTGCTCGAGGCCGATGTCGCCCTCCCCGTCGTCCGCGCGTTCATCGCCAACATCAAGGAGCGGGCGCGCGGCGCCGAGGTCTCCCAGGCGCTGAACCCCGCCCAGCAGGTCGTCAAGATCGTCAACGAGGAGCTCGTCGGCATCCTCGGCGGCGAGACGCGCCGGCTCAGGTTCGCCAAGAACCCGCCCACCGTGATCATGCTCGCGGGTCTGCAGGGTGCGGGTAAGACGACCCTCGCCGGAAAGCTCGGCCTCTGGCTGAAGGCCCAGGGCCACTCCCCGCTGCTCGTCGCCTGCGACCTCCAGCGCCCCAACGCCGTCAACCAGCTGAGTGTCGTCGCCGACCGCGCCGGTGTCGCGGTCTACGCGCCGGAGCCGGGCAACGGGGTGGGCGATCCGGTCAAGGTCGCCCAGGACTCCATCGAGTTCGCCAGGTCCAAGGTCCACGACATCGTCATCGTCGACACCGCCGGCCGTCTCGGCATCGACGAGGAGCTGATGCGGCAGGCCGCGGACATCCGCGACGCGGTGAGCCCCGACGAGATCCTCTTCGTCGTCGACGCGATGATCGGCCAGGACGCGGTCAACACCGCCGAGGCCTTCCGCGACGGTGTCGGATTCGACGGCGTGGTGCTCTCCAAGCTCGACGGTGACGCCCGCGGTGGTGCGGCGCTGTCGATCGCCCACGTCACGGGCAAGCAGATCATGTTCGCGTCGAACGGTGAGAAGCTCGAGGACTTCGACGCCTTCCACCCCGACCGCATGGCCTCACGCATCCTCGACATGGGTGACCTGCTCACCCTGATCGAGCAGGCGGAGAAGACCTTCAGCCAGGAAGAGGCCGCCAAAATGGCCTCCAAGCTGGCGTCGAGCAAGGGCAAGGACTTCACGCTCGACGACTTCCTGGCACAGATGGAGCAGGTCAGGAAGATGGGCTCCATCTCCAAGCTGCTCGGGATGCTGCCCGGCATGGGGCAGATCAAGGACCAGATCAACAACATCGACGAGCGTGACGTCGACCGTACGGCCGCCATCATCAAGTCGATGACCCCGAAGGAACGCGCCGAGCCGACGATCATCAACGGTTCGCGCCGGGCCCGTATCGCCAAGGGCTCCGGCGTCGAGGTCTCCGCCGTGAAGAACCTCGTGGAGCGGTTCTTCGAGGCCCGCAAGATGATGTCGAAGATGGCCCAGGGCGGCGGCATGCCCGGCATGCCGGGGATGCCCGGCATGGGTGGCGGCGCCGGCCGTCAGAAGAAGCAGGTCAAGCAGGCCAAGGGCAAGCGCAAGAGCGGCAACCCGATGAAGCGCAAGGCCGAGGAGCAGGCCGCGGCGGCCCGTCGGGAGCAGGCGGCGCAGGGCGGCGCGTTCAACCTGCCCGCCCAGGAGGACAAGAACTTCGAACTGCCGGACGAGTTCAAGAAGTTCATGGGCTGACGGTCAGGGAGACGTGCGAAGGGGCGCCCCGCCCGGCGGGGCGCCCCTTCGCGTTCCCGTCAGGTCACGCACACCAGGTAGCGGAAGACGTTCGGCATCCACACCGTGCCGTCGGGCCGCAGATGCGGATGCAGAGCCTCCGCGACCTCCTTCTCCACCTGGGTACGGTCCGTCGCCCGGATCGCCGTGTCGAACAGCCCGGTCGACAGCAGGCCGCGCACCGCGCTGTCCACGTCCGCGTAACCGAACGGGCAGGAGACCCGGCCCGAGCCGTCCGGCTTGAGCCCGGCCCGCGCCGCCACCTCTTCCAGGTCGTCGCGCAGCGTCGGCCGCCAGCCGCTGCCGGAGCGCGGGGCGCGAGCCGACTCGGAGAGCCGGGCCGCCACCCGCAGTACGGGCGCCGTGGCGCACCGCTCCGGCGGCCCCCAGCCGGCCAGCACCACCGTCGCCCCCCGCACGGCCAGTGGCACGGCGGAGGCCAGGGCGGGCGCGAGCCCCTCGGAGTCCCCGGCCGCGCAGCCGATCGGCTGGAAGGCGGTCAGCAGGTTGTACGGCCCCTCACCGTCCGGGGCAACTGCCGGAATGCGGTCGACGAGCCTCGCCCGCGGACCCGTACGGCCCGGACCCGCATCCTGACCCGGATCGGGAGCGAGGCGCTCGCGGGCCAGGGCGAGCCGTTCGCGGTCGGTGTCGACGCCGGTGACGCGCGCCCCGCGTGAGGCCGCGATCAGCAGCGCGAGCCCGGAACCGCAGTCGAGGGAGAGCATCCGCGTGGCGGCCCCGACTTCGAGGCGCTCGTACACCGCCTCGTAGAGCGGTGCCAGCATGCGCTCCTGGATCTCGGCCCAGTCACGGGCGCGGGTACCGGCGTCCACCGGAGCGGACGAATCCGCGTACCTGTGGTGCCGGACGAGCGTAGGTGTCATGGAATGCGCCCCAATCCGCCGTGAGGTCGGTCGTGCCCGAGTGAGGTCCCCCATGTCTATGTGCTGTGTGTGCGCCCACAGCCCCCGTATGTCAGAGAACTCCGCATCGGCGGTCCCGTCCAGGGGTCGGACGGGGTGGGACGGCATTGCTTGCGTGCTCCGGCCGTGCGCCCCCGGACGCCGTGTGGCAGGTGCGGTCGCCGGGAACAGCACGCCTGCTGCTCGCTTCCTCACAGTCTTACCCGACACGCCGGGCGCAGCACGTCGAGCGCTCCTGCCCCGGCCGCGACCGGCGTGCGGCCGCCGCTCCGTACCGGGTAATGTCGCCCGCAGGGCGCCTGTCCACGCCGGTGCGTACGCGCAGCTACGTACCACCTTGGTGGGAGCTGTGAGACTTCTCCGCTGATCTGCGCACCCGCCCTCGTCCGGACGCATCAAGGGCAACTGACTGGTACGTGCAAATTATTTGGGATGCCCCGGAATAGGAACACCGGAGCGCTCAGGCTCGTTGTCACGACGTGAGCACGACACCACCTGTACTTGCCGCAGAGCTGGCACAGGCGTGGGCCGACATTCAGCGGTACCACCCCGAGCTGCCTGATCTTGCCGCGCCAGAGTCCCTGATCGGAGAGTCCTCGTCCGCCTGTGGCGCCGAGCTCTCCTTCGAACGGCTGCTCCATGAGGCAGTCCACGGCATCGCCGCCGCGAGAGGTGTCCGGGACACCTCCCGCGCCGGCCGTTACCACAACCGACGCTTCCTCGCGATCGCCGAGGAGCTGGGCCTCGATCATGCCGAGGAACCCCACCCCAGCAGCGGATTCTCGCTGGTGACGCTGAATCCCGAGGCCAAACGCAGATACCGCCAGACCACGGAACGGCTGCAGCGCGCGCTCAAGGCGCACACCGTCGCCACCGCGGCGGACACCAAGCGCTCGTTCCGCGGCCCCGCCGCGCGGCACGGCTCGTCCGGAGGAGGGGTGCGGGTCAAGGCCGTCTGCGACTGCGGGCGCAACGTCCGCGTCGTCCCCTCGGTCCTCGCCCAGGCTCCGATCGTCTGCGGCGGCTGCGGCAAGCCCTTCCGGATCCCGGAAGCGGCGGTCGCGGTGGGGTGACCCGATGCGGTGTGGCACAATGGCTAGCTGTACTCGACAGTCGCACAGGACCCCTCTCTCCTCCGGCTGACGCGTCCATCGGGCACCCGAGTACCGCAACCCCACGTGGCATCTTTTGTGCCCAACCACGTCAGAGACCAGGAGACACCACTTCCGTGGCAGTCAAGATCAAGCTGAAGCGTCTGGGCAAGATCCGTTCGCCTCACTACCGCATCGTCGTCGCCGACTCCCGTACCCGCCGTGACGGCCGGGCCATCGAGGAGATCGGCCTGTACCACCCGGTGCAGAACCCCTCCCGCATCGAGGTCAACTCGGAGCGCGCGCAGTACTGGCTGTCCGTCGGCGCCCAGCCGACCGAGCCGGTCCTCGCGATCCTGAAGCTCACCGGTGACTGGCAGGCCCACAAGGGCCTTCCGGCCCCCGCGCCGCTGCTGCAGCCGGAGCCCAAGGCTGACAAGCGCGCCCTGTTCGAGGCCCTGGCCGCGGACGGCGACGAGGCCAAGGGTGAGGCCATCACTCAGAAGGCCAAGAAGTCGGACAAGAAGGCGGACGAGGCTGCTGACGCTGCTGCGTCCACCGAGTCGACCGAGGCCTGAGCATGCTCGAGGAGGCTCTTGAGCACCTCGTGAAGGGCATCGTCGACAACCCCGACGATGTGCAGGTCGCCTCGCGTGACCTGCGCCGTGGACGCGTGCTCGAGGTCCGGGTCCACCCCGACGACCTCGGCAAGGTGATCGGCCGCAACGGCCGCACCGCGCGCGCCCTGCGTACCGTCGTGGGTGCCATCGGCGGCCGTGGGATCCGTGTCGACCTCGTCGATGTGGACCAGGTTCGCTGAAAGAGTTGAACACCGGCCGGGGCCGGGGAGGGCTTTCGAGCCGTCCCCGGCCTTTGTCGTCCGTACATGACCGCCGCCCCCATGTGCCGGACGGTCCGAGAGATCAGCGGGAGAAGTAGCGTGCAGTTGGTAGTTGCGCGGATCGGTCGCGCCCACGGCATCAAGGGCGAGGTCACCGTCGAGGTGCGCACCGACGAGCCCGAGCTCCGGCTCGGGCCCGGGGCCGTGCTCGCCACGGACCCCGCCCACACCGGGCCGCTGACGATCGAGACCGGCCGGGTGCACAGCGGCAGGCTCCTGCTGCGGTTCGAGGGCGTGCGCGACCGTACGGCCGCGGAGGCGCTGCGCAACACGCTGCTGATCGCCGAGGTGGACCCGGCCGAACTGCCCGAGGACCCCGAGGAGTTCTACGACCACCAGCTGATGGACCTCGACGTCGTCCTCGCCGACGGCACGGAGATCGGCCGGATCACCGAGATCACCCATCTGCCGTCCCAGGACCTGTTCATCGTGGAACGGCCGGACGGCAGCGAGGTGATGATCCCGTTCGTCGAGGAGATCGTCACGGGGATCGACCTGGAGGAGCAGCGGGCCGTCATCGCTCCGCCGCCGGGGCTGATCGACGAGAGCCAGGCCGTGGTCGCCTCCGCGCGTGACGCGGACGCGGACGCGGACGTCGCCGGGGGCGACGCGGCTGCGGCTGACGGGCGCGACGGGAAGGGCGACGCGTGATGCGGCTCGACGTCGTCACGATCTTCCCCGAGTACCTGGAGCCCCTGAACGTCTCGCTCGTCGGCAAGGCGCGCGCCCGGGGCCGCCTCGACGTACACGTCCACGACCTGCGGGACTGGACCCACGACCGGCACAACACGGTGGACGACACGCCCTACGGCGGTGGTCCCGGCATGGTCATGAAGACCGAGCCCTGGGGCGAGGCGCTGGACGACGCGCTGGCCGGCGGTTACGAGGCCGGGGCGCACTCCCCGGTGCTCGTGGTGCCCACGCCCAGCGGCAGGCCCTTCACCCAGGAACTGGCCGTCGAGCTCTCGGAACGGCCGTGGCTGATCTTCACCCCCGCCCGCTACGAGGGCATCGACCGGCGGGTGATGGATGAGTACGCGACCCGTCTGCCGGTCATCGAGGTGTCCATCGGGGACTACGTCCTGGCGGGCGGGGAAGCCGCCGTCCTGGTGATCACCGAGGCCGTGGCCCGGCTGCTGCCCGGAGTGCTCGGCAACGCCGAGTCGCACCGTGACGACTCCTTCGCGCCCGGGGCCATGGCCGACCTGCTCGAGGGCCCGGTCTACACGAAGCCTCCCGAGTGGCGTGGGCGCGGCATCCCCGAGGTGCTGCTCAGCGGCCACCACGGCCGGATCGCACGCTGGCGACGGGACGAGGCCTTCCGCCGTACCGCTCTCCACAGGCCTGATCTCATCGAGCGCTGCGAAGCGTCCGGCTTCGACAAGAAGGACCGCGAGATGCTCTCCATCCTCGGCTGGTCCCCGGGTCCCGGCGGACGATTTTGGCGCAGGCCCGAGGCCGTGGAAGAATAGGCCCGCTGTACGTCCGGCGCGCGCCCCTGCCACAGGGGGACAGACGCCCGCCCGATGTGATCAGCATCCGAACTTCACTCTCTCCCGTCGATGACCTGTGGCATCGGCGAAGAAAGCAGACAACATGACTTCCCTGCTCGATGGCGTCAACGCCGCCTCGCTCCGTACCGACCTCCCGGCGTTCCGCCCCGGTGACACCGTCAATGTCCACGTGCGCGTGATCGAGGGCAACCGCTCCCGTATCCAGCAGTTCAAGGGCGTCGTCATCCGCCGCCAGGGTTCGGGCATCAGCGAGACCTTCACGGTCCGCAAGGTCTCCTTCAGCGTCGGCGTCGAGCGCACCTTCCCGGTGCACAGCCCGATCTTCGAGAAGATCGAGCTCGTCACCCGCGGTGACGTCCGCCGCGCCAAGCTGTACTTCCTCCGTGAGCTCCGCGGCAAGGCCGCGAAGATCAAGGAGAAGCGCGACCGCTGATCCACCTCCGGCGTCCACAGGACGGCCCGATAGGATTCGGCCCCGATGGACACGGATGCACAGCACATGGAGCGCGATCTCCCCTCCGACCCCGCAGACGGGGAGGAGGAGGGGTCGCGCTCCACGCATGTCCCGGACCGGTCGGCGGCCTCCGTGCCGTGGGGACGGACCGTCTTCCTCGGCATGCTGTGCACGGCCGCTCTGCTGCTTTTCAGCGCTTTCGTGGTGCAGCCCTTCCTCATACCCAGTGGCTCGATGCAGCCCACGTTGCGAGTCGGGGACCGGGTCCTCGTCAACAAACTGGCGTACCGTTTCGGCTCGGAGCCGCGGCGCGGCGACGTGGTGGTCTTCGACGGCACCGGATCCTTCATACCGGAGACGGCCTCCGGGGAGAACGCCCTCGGCGCGTTGCTGCGAGGGGCGGCCGCGTCGCTGGGGCTGGCCGAACCCGCCGGATCCGACTTCGTGAAGCGGGTGGTGGGTGTGGGCGGCGACCGTGTGGTCTGCTGCGACAAGCGGGGGAGGGTCGAGGTGAACGGCGCTCCTTTGGCCGAGGAGTATCTGCACCCCGGCGACCGTCCGTCCGACGTCGCCTTCGACATCGTGGTGCCCGACGGCAAGCTGTGGGTGATGGGCGACCACCGCAGCAGGTCGCGGGACTCCCGTGACCACCTCGGGGAGCCCGGGGGCGGAATGGTACCGGTCGAGCGGGTGATCGGACGGGCCGACTGGCTCGGCTGGCCGTTCGGCAGGCTCGGCTCGCTGAAGGGCACCGACGCCTTCACCGGCGTACGGCCGGCGGACGGGGCCCATGGGTAACCGGGGGCGCAGGCGGGAAGCGCCGGACACGGGCCCGCTGCCGCCCGCCGGACCGAGGCCGGCCACGGCCCGTTCCCTGCCCACGCGGGCGGAGCGCCGCAGACTCGCCCGCAAGGTCAAGCGCCGCAGGCGCCGGTCCGCGCTCAAGGAGATACCGCTTCTCGTCCTCGTCGCGCTGCTGGTCGCGCTGGTGCTCAAGACCTTCCTCGTCCAGGCCTTCGTGATCCCCTCCGGGTCGATGGAGCAGACCATCCGGGTCGGCGACCGGGTGCTGGTGGACAAGCTGACCCCCTGGTTCGGATCCGAACCGCAGCGTGGCGACGTCGTCGTCTTCAAGGACCCGGGCGGCTGGCTGCAGCAGGAGAGCGGGGCCACCGAGGACCTGCCCGCCGGGGTGAAGCAGGTGAAGGGCCTGCTGACCTTCATCGGGCTGCTGCCCTCCGAGGACGAGCAGGACCTGATCAAGCGCGTGGTGGCCGTCGGGGGCGACACCGTGAAGTGCTGTGGCGCCGACGGCAGGATCACGGTCAACGGCGTGGCGCTCGACGAGCCGTATCTGAATCCCGGGGATGCGCCCTCCACCCTCGAATTCGAGGTGCGGGTTCCCCGGGGCCGCATCTTCGTCCTGGGCGATCACCGGTCGAATTCCGCGGACTCGCGGTTCCACCTCGACAAACCGGGCAAGGGTACGGTGTCGCAGGACGAGGTCGTGGGGCGGGCCGTGGTGATCGCCTGGCCGTTCGGGCACTGGCGCAGGCTGGAGGAGCCCGGAACGTATGCCTCCGTCCCTGACGGGAGCGCCGGAGCGACGGCCCCGTCGAATAGTGTGTCCTCCCAGGATCACAACGGAATGATCCTGCTCCCGACCCCTGCGGAACTCCCGCTCGTTATGGGAGTGGTGGGCCTGCGCCGGATCGGACGCGGGCGGTGGCACGGAGTGAGGAGTGGATGTGGGGGATTTGGCGGTCGGCGCACGATCCGGACACGACGAACCCGAGGACCGGCCTTCGGACAAAGGGGTCCCGGTGGAGGCGGAGAGTGACGGCGAGTCCCCGGGCGGCGGCAGTACGGCGGTGAAGAAGCCCCGTTCGTTCTGGAAGGAGCTGCCGCTCCTCATCGGCATCGCACTGATTCTCGCGCTGCTGATCAAGACGTTCCTGGTGCAGGCGTTCTCGATCCCTTCGGACTCCATGCAGAACACCCTGCAGCGGGGCGACCGGGTGCTGGTCGACAAGCTGACGCCGTGGTTCGGTTCGGAGCCGGAACGCGGAGAGGTCGTGGTCTTCCACGACCCGGGCGGCTGGCTGGAGGACACCGCGACCCCCGAGCCCAACGCGGTGCAGAAGTTCCTGAGCTTCATCGGGCTGATGCCGTCCGCCGAGGAGAAAGACCTGATCAAGAGGGTCATCGCCGTCGGCGGCGACACGGTGGAGTGCAAGAAGAACGGGCCGGTGACGGTCAACGGCAAGGCGCTGGACGACAAGTCGTTCATCTTCGCGGGCAACAGCGCCTGTGACGACGAGCCGTTCGGACCGATCCATGTGCCCGAGGGCCGGATCTGGGTGATGGGCGACCACCGGCAGAATTCGCTGGACTCCCGTTACCACCAGGAGCTTCCCGGACAGGGCACGGTGTCCACGGACGAGGTGGTCGGGCGGGCCGTCGTCGTGGCCTGGCCCGTCAACCGCTGGGCGACCCTCCCGGTGCCGAGCACCTTCGACCAGCCCGGACTGAACGCGGCTGCCGCCGCAGCGGTGCCCGGAGCACTGGGTGTGGCCGGTGCGCTGCCCCTCGTGTTCTGGCGACGCCGCAGGCTGACCCGCGGGCGTACCGCCGGGTAGGGTGCCGACTCGGATCAGCGATTGTCGATCTTCGATGGGGGAGCGCTGGGATGAGTGGATCAGGACGTCATGACGGCCACGGCCGGCTCGGCAACGCGTTGTCGAACCTGGCCGTGGCCGTCGGCTGTGTGCTCTTCCTCGGCGGATTCGCCTGGGGAGCGGTGGTGTACAAGCCGTACACCGTGCCGACCGACTCCATGTCACCGACGGTGAACGCCGGCGACCGGGTGCTCGCAGAGCGGGTGGACGGCGGCGATGTGCGGCGCGGAGACGTCGTCGTCTTCACGGACTCGGCATGGGGGGCCGTCCCCATGGTCAAGCGCGTCGTCGGGGTGGGCGGCGACAAGGTCGCGTGCTGCGACAAGGACGGCCGGCTCACGGTCAACGGCAAGGCCGTCGAGGAACCGTATCTGCGGGACGGGGGCGCCTCGTCGTCGCCCGCTTCGGCAGGCAGGGCCCCGGCCTCGCCCCAGGACTTCACGGCCGATGTGCCCGAGGGTCAGCTCTTCCTCCTCGGGGACGAGCGGAACACGTCCCTGGACTCCCGTGTCCACCTGGAGGACCCGGGGCAGGGCTCGGTGCCGCGCAGCGCCGTCCAGGCGCGGGTGGACGCCGTGGCGTGGCCCATGAACGGCATGATCGGCCGCCCCGAGGCCTTCGCCGCCCTGCCCGGCGGTGTGTCGTCCGAGGGGCCGCTGCCGCTGCAGGCCGGCGCCCTCGTGGCGGGAGCCGTGCTCATCCTCGGCGGTGCCGCCTACGGCCCGCTCGCGGCCCGCTCCGCCCGGAGGTCCGAGCGGCCGAAGGTGTCCGCCGGTGCGCACTGAGGCACGCAAGGTCGCTCGCGTGGTGCTTCTGGACCCGGACGACCGGATTCTGCTGCTGCACGGTTTCGAGCCCGAGGACCCGGCCGAGAGCTGGTGGTTCACCCCGGGGGGCGGCCTGGAGGGCGGCGAGAGCAGGGAGGAGGCGGCCTTGCGCGAGCTCGCCGAGGAGACCGGGATCACGGACGTCTCACTCGGGCCGCTGCTGTGGACGAGGATCTGCTCCTTCCCGTTCGACGGCCGGCGCTGGCACCAGGACGAGTGGTACTTCCTGGCGCGTACGGCGGAGACGGCCACCGATCAGAAGGGCCTCACCGAGCTGGAGCTGCGCAGCGTCGCCGGTCTGAGGTGGTGGACTTCCGCCGAACTCCTCGCCACGCGTGAGACGGTGTACCCGACCAGGCTCGCCGGGCTGCTGCGCACGCTGCTCGACGAGGGTCCCCCGAGTGTTCCGCTGGTTCTCGCCCCCGAAATCGTCTAATCGGCCAGGGGTGTGCGGGGCTGACGCACAATAGGGGGACGCACGGCTGAAGGGGAACATGCCATGAGTGCCGAGGACCTCGAGAAGTACGAGACCGAGATGGAGCTGAAGCTCTACCGGGAGTACCGCGATGTCGTCGGTCTGTTCAAATATGTGATCGAGACCGAGCGGCGCTTCTACCTCACCAACGATTACGAGATGCAGGTGCACTCGGTCCAGGGTGAGGTCTTTTTCGAGGTATCCATGGCGGATGCGTGGGTCTGGGACATGTACAGGCCTGCCCGGTTCGTCAAGCAGGTCCGGGTGCTGACATTCAAGGACGTGAACATCGAGGAGCTCAACAAGAGCGATCTCGAACTCCCGGGCGGCTGATCCTGGGCCTGCCGCCGATGCCGTCCGGCGGCCCGGTTCACTCGTCCGGGTGGCCGGGTTGTCCACAACGACCGAGTTGTCCACCAAGATCCAACAGATCGGGCGGGGCGCGTCACAGTCGGTGCCGGAGGTGGTGCCGACATGAACGCACGGGGGGCACTCGGGCGGTACGGCGAGAATCTGGCGGCACGGCTGCTTACGGACGCCGGTATGACCGTGCTGGACCGCAACTGGCGGTGCCGCGCGGGTGAGATCGACATCGTCGCCCGGGACGGCGACGCGGTGGTCGTCTGCGAGGTGAAATCCCGCAGGGCGGGCTGCTTCGAACACCCGATGGAAGCCGTCACACCGGCCAAGGCCGAGCGGCTGCGCAGGCTCGCCGAGATCTGGCTCGACCGGCACGGCGGGCCACCGCCGGGCGGGGTCCGGATCGATCTGATCGGCGTGCTCCTGCCCAGGCGCGGCGCTCCGGTGGCCGAGCACGTCCGGGGCGTGGCCTGATGGGGTTCGCGCGGGCGTGTTCGGTGGCGCTGGTCGGCGTCGAGGGTGTGGTGGTGGAGGTCCAGGCCGATCTGGAACCAGGTGTGGCGGCGTTCACGCTCGTCGGCCTGCCGGACAAGAGCCTGGTGGAGAGCCGGGACCGGGTCAGGGCCGCGGTCGTCAACTCGGGGGCCGAGTGGCCACAGAAGAAACTCACGGTGGGCCTGTCCCCCGCCTCCGTACCCAAGGGCGGCTCGGGTTTCGATCTCGCCGTCGCGTGTGCGGTGCTCGGGGCGGCCGAACGGATCGATCCTGCCGCCATCGCTGATGTGGTGATGATCGGGGAACTCGGTCTCGACGGCAGGGTGCGCCCGGTGCGCGGGGTACTGCCCGCGGTGCTCGCGGCGGCGGAGGCGGGTTACCGGCACGTCGTCGTCCCGGAGCAGACGGCCGGGGAGGCCGCGCTCGTGCCGGGCGTCTCGGTCCTCGGCGTACGGAGCCTGCGTCAGCTGATCGCCGTCCTCGGCGACGAGCCCGTGCCCGAGGAGCCGGCCGCCGGCCGGGGCCGCCCCGACACGATGCTCGCCGGACTGATGGTGCCCGGAGCCGGCCTGGGCACGGGGCTGGCCCCGCTGTCGGCCGACGGCGCGGCGCACCGGCCCGATCTGGCCGATGTCGCGGGCCAGGACCGGGCGCGCAAGGCGCTGGAGGTGGCTGCGGCAGGGGGACACCACCTGCTGCTCTCCGGGCCGCCCGGGGCGGGGAAGACCATGCTGGCCGAGCGGCTCACGGCGATCCTGCCGCCGTTGTCCCGGCAGGAATCCCTGGAGGTGACGGCGGTGCACTCGGTCGCCGGCATCCTCCCGCCGGGCGAACCCCTGATCAGCAGAGCGCCGTACTGCGCTCCGCATCACTCGGCGACGATGCAGTCACTCGTGGGAGGGGGGAACGGCCTGCCGAGACCGGGGGCGGTGTCCCTGGCGCACCGGGGGGTCCTCTTCCTCGACGAGGCCCCGGAATTTTCGGGGCGGGCCCTCGACGCACTGCGCCAGCCCCTGGAGTCCGGGCACGTGGTGGTCGCACGTGCGGCCGGGGTGGTCCGGCTGCCCGCACGCTTCCTGATGGTCCTGGCAGCGAACCCCTGCCCGTGCGGGAGGCACACCCTGGCCGGTGCGGGGTGCGAATGTCCGCCCTCCGCCGTCCGCCGCTATCAGGCGCGGCTGTCGGGTCCGTTGCTGGACCGGGTGGACCTGCGCGTCGAGGTCGAACCGGTCGGGCGGGCGGATCTGATGGGGAGCGGCGGCCGCGGGGAGTCCTCGGCCGAGGTGGCCACCCGGGTGCGGGAGGCCAGGGAGCGCGCCGCGGTGCGGCTCGTGGGCACCCCGTGGACCACCAACAGCGAAGTGCCCGGGCACGAGCTGCGGACCAGGCTGGTCACGGCACCCGGCGCCCTGATGGCGGCCGAGCGCGACATGGAGCGGGGCGTCCTCACGGCCCGCGGCCTCGACCGGGTCCTGCGCGTGGCATGGACCGTGGCGGACCTGAGGGCGGCCGACCGCCCTGACGCCTCGGACATCGCGGTGGCCCTGGAGCTGCGGACGGGCATCCTGCGGGGGGTCCCGGCGCAGGCGGGTGCCCGGTGAACGCGCCACCGGACCACAGCGAGCAGGAGCGGCTGGCGCGCGCCGCCCTGACCCGCGTGTTCGAACCGGGGGACGAGCGCGGTGGCCGCTGGATCCGCGAGATCGGGCCCGTGGAGCTGATGCGGCGTCTCAGCGGCACGGACGGGCCGGCGCGGGCGCTCAAGGGGATGACGGCGGCCCGGCTCGCCGGCTACCGGCTACGGGCGTCGAGCGCCGATCCCGGGAGGGACCTGGCGGACCTGGCCGGTATCGGTGGGCGGTTCGTCTGCCCGGGCGACCGGGAATGGCCGAGCCAGCTCGACGACCTGGGCGACGCGCGGCCCATCGGGCTCTGGGTGCGGGGCCGGCCGGACCTGCGTCTGTGGGCGCTGCGCTCCGTCGCTCTGGTCGGAGCCAGGGCCTGTACGCCCTACGGGGCTCACATGGCGGCGACGCTCGCCGCGGGGCTGGCCGAGCGGGGCTGGGTCGTGGTCTCCGGCGCGGCGTTCGGGGTGGACGGCGCCGCCCATCGCGGGGCGCTGGCCGCGGGCGGGGCGACCATGGCGGTCCTGGCCTGCGGGGTGGATGTGGCATACCCCCGGGGACACTCCGAGCTGATCGGGCGCATCGTGGAACAGGGCATGGTCATGGGCGAGCTGCCGCCCTCGGACCATCCGACGCGCAGCAGATTCATCCTGCGCAACAGGGTGATCGCGGCGCTCACGAGAGGCACCGTGGTGGTGGAGGCCGAGTACCGCAGCGGCTCACTTGTCACCGCGCGGAACGCACAGCGGCTGGGCCGCTTCACGATGGGGGTGCCGGGCCCCGCCACCAGTGGCCTCTCGGCCGGGGTCCATGAACTCCTGCGCGGCGAGGGCGTCCTGGTCACCGATGCCGCCGAGATCGCCGAGCTGGTGGGGGAGATCGGCGAACTCGCCCCGGCCAGAAGCGGTCCGGTCCTGCCCAGGGACAGCCTCGACGCCGCCTCCGCCCGGGTGCTGGACGCCCTGCCCTGGACGGGTGGCATGGACGGGCGTGACGTGGCCCGGAGCGCCGGAGTGTCAACGGACGAAGCACTCGGGCGGTTGTACGAACTTCACTCACTGGGGTTCGTCGAACGCGAGGGCGATGGATGGAGGTTGACGCGGGGACGGACACGCGATGGGGTCGCGCGGCGAGGCGGTACTTGACCCGGAGCATTCGGGTGAAAAGGTGATGCCGACGACCTCGGCAGCATTCGGCCAGGCCTCCGGGGGCGGTGCGAGCGATGGCGGCCCATGCCGTCGGCCCCTGTCGGACGGCGGGAGAACGACGGCGATCCGGAACGCAATTGCACGGCACGGTTTCCCTCGTCCTGCGCGCACCGCAACACCTCAGTCACGCTACGCTCACAAGGAATCCGCCCCACAGACACGTCCCAGCACTTCACAGCAGAACGGCTCAAGGCACCACATGCCCCAGCACACCTCCGGGTCTGACCGTGCGGCAGTACCACCGGCTGCGCGTGGCACTGTGCGCCCTCCCGCCCCCTCCTCGCTCGACGAGTTGTGGCGTTCGTCCAAGACCACGGGCGACGAGAGGCTGCGGGAGCAGCTGATCCTGCACTACTCGCCGCTGGTGAAGTACGTCGCCGGCCGGGTCAGCGTGGGGCTGCCGTCCAATGTGGAGCAGGCGGACTTCGTCTCGTCCGGCGTCTTCGGGCTGATCGACGCCATCGAGAAGTTCGACATCGAGCGGGCCGTCAAGTTCGAGACCTACGCGATCACCAGGATCCGCGGGGCGATGATCGACGAACTCCGGGCGCTGGACTGGATCCCCCGGTCCGTGCGGCAGAAGGCACGCAATGTCGAGCGTGCCTACGCCACACTGGAGGCGCAGCTGCGGCGTACGCCGTCGGAGGCCGAGGTCGCCGCGGAGATGGGCATCGCCCTGGAGGAACTGCACGCTGTTTTCAGTCAGTTGTCGCTCGCCAACGTGGTGGCGCTGGAGGAGCTGCTCCACGTCGGCGGTGAAGGCGGCGACCGGCTGAGCCTGATGGACACGCTGGAGGACACCGCGGCCGACAACCCGGTCGAGGTCGCCGAGGACCGCGAGCTCAGACGGCTGCTCGCCCGCGCCATCAACACGCTCCCCGAGCGGGAGAAGACCGTCGTCACGCTCTACTACTACGAAGGCCTCACCCTCGCCGAGATCGGAAATGTCCTCGGCGTCACCGAGAGCAGAGTCAGCCAGATCCATACCAAGTCGGTGCTGCAGCTCCGGGCGAAACTGGCCGACGCAGGACGCTGAACCGAGGCGGCTGCGGCGGGCCGGACGCGGACGCGCACCCCCCTTCGAACAGATGCCGCCGTAGAGTGGGGGCGTGCCCAGGATTCGAGCGGCCTCCGTGGCCGAGCACCGGACCATGCAGCGCGGCGCCCTCCTGGACGCCGCGCGCTCCCTGCTGTCCGAGGGGGGGACGGAGGCGCTGACCTTCCCCGCCCTCGCCGAGCGCACCGGCCTCGCCAGGTCCTCCGTCTACGAGTACTTCCGCTCCCGCGCGGCCGTCGTCGAAGAACTCTGCGCCGTCGACTTCCCGGTCTGGGCCGCCGAGGTCGAGAACGCGATGGAACGGGCCGGAACGCCCGAGGCGAAGATCGAGGCCTACGTCCGCCGGCAGCTCGACCTGGTCGGTGACCGGCGGCACCGTGCGGTCGTGGCGATCTCCGCGAGCGAGCTCGACGCGGGCGCACGGGAGAAGATCCGTGCCGCGCACGGTGGGCTGATCGCCATGATCGTCGAGGCGCTCGCCGACCTGGGCCACACCGAGCCGAGGCTCGCGGCCATGCTGCTGCAGGGTTCCGTGGACGCCGCGGTGCGCAGGATCGAGCTGGGCGCGGCGGAGGAGCCGGACATCGTGGCGGACACCGCCGTGGCCATGATCCTGCGTGGAGTGCGGGGCTGAGCAGGCCTCCGCTCCGCCTCGGGGAGCGGCACACCGAACACCGGAAGCAGCCGGGAAGGCCCCCGTCGCAGCAGTGAGGGGGGAAGCAGCGACAGCGGATCCAGATAGACGTCCTTGCGCCGCAGGCCCCAGTGGAGGCAGCCGGACGCGCAATGGGACGCCTCGGGCCCGACCGTCCCCACCACCTGCCCCGCCGCCACCTCGTCGCCCTCGGTGACCTGGGCCCGCACCGGCTCGTACGTGAAGCGGAGCGGTGGCTCCCCGCTCCCGGCCACGTCCACGGAGACCACTCCGCGCCCCGCCA